>Ga0255049_10002309_pt1 | contig 10097 bp, 7 predicted proteins | sample JV7_2_3_MG_FD_183615 | JGI IMG/M metagenome (GOLD analysis project Ga0255049, IMG submission 183615) | Seawater microbial communities from Jervis Inlet, British Columbia, Canada - JV7_2_3 | ecosystem: Environmental > Aquatic > Marine > Inlet | place: Canada: British Columbia | collected 2016-10-06
TACGGTTTCATTCCTCGTGCGAAACAACGAGCTCAGGTTGTGTTTCGGTGTCCTGGCAATGGCGCTCTTGCCTTGGCATACGGGCGCGCAGGTGGAGAACGGCTTCGACCTGACGGACTCGCTGATCCCTGCCCGCAAGATCCACTCCGGTGGACAACCGCGCGACGGCATTCCGGCGCTGACGAATCCCACGCTCGACGATGCGCGAGCCGCCGACATCTGGCTCGACGGCGACGACCGTGTGATCGGCGTTGTACTCGACGGCGTCGCGGTGGCCTACCCGATCCGGGTTCTCAACTGGCACGAGGTCGTCAACGACGTCGTCGGCGATCGGGCGATCGTGGTGACCTACTGCCCGCTCTGCGGCACGGGCCTGGTGTTCGACGCGATGCACCAGGGGCGACGCATGAGGTTCGGTGTATCGGGGCTGCTGTACAACTCGGATGTGCTGCTGTTCGACCGCGACACCGACAGCCTGATTTCGCAACTGATGATGAAGGGTATCAGCGGGCCGCTACGCGGGGTTGAGTTGTCGGTCCTGCCGGCAGAGACCACATCCTGGGCAGCGTGGAAGAAACGCCACCCGCAAACGCAGGTCCTGAGTTGGGCCACCGGTTTTCAGCGCGACTACGGGATCGATCCTTACCGCAGGTACAGCAAGACACGGCGGTTGATGTATCCGGTCGAAGGAGCGAATCGAAGTCGGGCTCACAAGGAGTGGGCCTGGCTGGTCCTGCTGGAGGATCGGGAGTTGATCATCGCCATGGACGTTCTGACGAAACGCCTCGAGGATGAATCCGGGGCGTTTCGCACTCACGGCGTTTTGCTGGGTTACGACCGAGCGGCCAGGGAACTCACGGCAACCGTGAATGACGAGAACGTCGTTGTGGTACCGGGGTACTGGTTTGCTTTGACGGCCTTCTACCCGGACGCGATCCTGGTGGGCAAGGACGGTTTGTAGGCGTCACTCTCACTGCGGTAGGATGTCCACGACCAAGAGATCCTCGGCGCATCGTACCCGAAGATCGCGAATCGGATCTTCAAAAACGCGGATAGAACGACCTGCTCGTATGAACAGGAACCTGACGGTCGATACCCTCGAGTCCCCGGCGCGCGGACCTGCGTTCGGGTGGATGTCCTCGCTTCGCTTCTTGATCGGAACTTACGTCTACTGCTATGGCATCGTCCACTTCGCGCGCATTCATGTCGCGGCCGAAGCTCTCATTTCGGTGGCTTTTGTCGCTCTTGCGGTGCCCTGGTTTCGGCGGGAAGGCGAATGGATCAGCCGAGTACGATTGATGGTGGTCGAATCGCTCTTCAACGTCATCGCCCTACTGGCGAAGGTCTTCCTGCTGTTGGGGATCGCGACCGACTCACCCCTCATGGACAACCTGTTTGCGGGGTTTTTCGTTCTCCAGGTCCTCGGCTTCGTTGCCTCGCAAATCCGCAAGCGCAAGTTCAGCATCATGCCTGCCACCGCTGCGATGGGCGCGGGATTGACGATGTGGTTTCTGTCGGGTTCGGGAGTACGCTTGACGGCCGACGGCGCACTCCAGTTCTGGGGAGGCGATGCGCCGATCTACCTGCGGTGGATGTACATCTTTTGGGTCTTGGGAGTGTTGCTGGTCGAATACGGCTCGCTCCTTCCCAAGGCGACGATCCTTCTTACCCACCTCGCGTCGGTAGCCGTCGCATTCAATTCGGGCGAGTTCTTTCACGCTCGCATCTTGACCGCCTCACATTTTTTCATCATCAACTCTGTCTTCCTGTTCGAGAAAAAAGGGTTTGGCGGAGAGACGTTCGCATCGATGCCCTGGCTGTCGAGTCTCACCTCCAAGAGCGACGATGATCGCTGGAAATCCGCGCTCGTCTCCTGGGTCGTCAACATCGCGTGCGTCGGCACGTTGGCTTTGTGGGTGCTCCGCGGATGAAGGCTCCGTGATCGGGAGCCAGCGCCTAGAGACAGGTTAGATCTTGAACGGCGCGGCAGCCTGCCGTGGCGGGCCGGAACCGCTCGGCCCCGGACGAATCGACGCCGAATGAGCCCTCGCTTTGCGCATCGATCGGCACGACCAGGTAGTAGCGGTTCCCCGCGGCGGGGGGCAGCGTTTCCCGCAGGTCGCCGGCCGTGTCCGTGCAAATCACACTCTGGTGGCTGGTCCAGTTCCCGATCGAGCCCTCGAAAACGGCGAAGTCCGCCGCTCCCGAACACGCCGGAGCGTTCCATCTCAGCTCCAGGTCACCCGCGGGAAGACGCTCGACGCGCATCGTCGTCGGCGCACGCCCGGGGCCGGCGCCGGTGCTCGCAACCAGTCGCCGGATGAAGCCGTCCTGCTTGGTCGTGATCAGCAACTCCCCACCGGCGTCCAGGGCGAAGCGCAGATCCGTACGGCCGATGCCCTGATCGGCGGCGGCGTCGCGGACCACCTGCAGCAGCGTCGACGACAGGCCTCCGTGGACGAAAACGGCGCTGGTGATCGTGGCAAAGGTTGTTGGATCTCCGTCGTCGGCCGCCTCGAGATCGGCGATGTCCGCGTGGAAGATCTCGCCGGTGACAATGTCCCCGAACAGGAACTTTCCGTTGAGGTCCAGGATGCCCACTCCCCTGTACGGGAATCCTCCGGCGATCGCGCTGCCCGTGCCGTGATCGTAAAATGCCACCGGATAGGTGAACCCTAGCGTTGCGTCGTCGAGCGGCAGCGCAAAGACGATCTCGGGAACAAGCGGGTCGAGCGCCATGCTGCCCTCGCGGAGCGGCCACCCGTAGTTGCGACCCGGGACGATCAGATTGATTTCTTCGAAGTTCCCCTGGCCGATATCCGAGCCGTAGAGGTTGCCGTTAGCGGGATCCCAGGCCAAGCGGTGGGTGTTGCGAAATCCGTAGGCGTAGATCTCGTCGAACGTGTCGGAGTCACCGTCGACAAAAGGGTTGTCCGATGGGATCCCGTAGTCATACGTGATGCCGCCCCGAGTAAAGGGTCCGCCCAGCGGGTCGATGCGCAGCACCGTGCCCCAAATGGTGTCGAGCCTTTGGAGTTGGTTCGGTTCGACGATTTCGATGGAGCCATAATCTCCGTTGCCGATAAAGAGCAATCGATAGTCCGGGTCCGTCGGCGTGGCGTAGGGGTTGAACGCAATCTCCTGGATGTTGTGGAACCGATGCGGCGAAGCGATGCGCATCAACTCACGGCGAGTGCCCGCGAAGACGTTGGCTGCCGGGCTGGTCGAGGCCCACTCGGTGAGCACGGCGTGCTGGATGATCGTGGTCGGGATGGCGGGTTCCAGGTTTGGAACCGCCACGTCGACGAATTCCGTGTGCGCGGTGTAGAACAACCCGCTCGCCGCGAACTCGGGATCGAAGGCGAAGCTTACGAAGCCCGACCCCAGACCCGGTGAGGTCTTCAAGTTCGGGATCTCGATCGCAAGGTCGAGGTAGGTGCTCAACGTTCCGCCATCCAGAACGTAGAACGCGCCGCGCAGGTCGTTGAGGAACAGCCGGTGAGTGCCATCGGGCGCTTCGCGCAGAACATTGACCCGGGCCAGTGGCGGCGCTCCGGCACTGGCCGGTAACGCGAGCACGTCTTCCCCGACCACGGTCACCGTCTGGGACCAAGCGCTTGACGTCAAGATCACGAATTGCGCGACGACACCGACCGCAATCCGTCCGATTGACTTCAAGGTGCGCTCCCCCTTCCCAGGCCTTCAACCCATCACGCTCAACCCCACTCTAGTTCACAACGCAGAAACCAGTACCCCTTACGATTCAGCGCGTCCTTCGGCGCACGGTCGTAGTACAACTCGAACAATCGCTCGTCCTCGATGCGGACGCGGAAGACCCACCGGCCGACACCCCATGACCCGCGGCTCCGGGCGACCTTCAGGTGCTCGGGCCGCATGTTCCCGGCGAAACGGCCGCGGCGGGTGAAGTCGCTCCACTCTTCGAGAATCTCGACGACCCGCAGCGTCTCGTTCCCGATGTGCAGGACGTCGGGGCAGCCGGGTTTTTTTTCCAGGGCCGGCGGCTCATCGAAGGCCACTTGGATTTCCTTTCCGATGTAACGCTTGGGTTGGAGCACGCCGCGTCCTCAGCGGTCACTCTACACGGTTCCAGGCAGGAGGAACGCGCGAGTATGTAGCGTCACGACCGGAAATGGCTCCCCGGACCTTTCGGACCCGGCCCTGATTGGACCGAACAGGCTGGGTTAGGATACGAGCGAAGTCCGACCGGCACCGCTCCGAGAACGAAGGGAGTTCCGCAATGAAGCTGAAAGCACTCACCGTCCTTGCCACCATCGTGCTCGCCGTCGCTTGCAGCAGTTGCGGCGACAACTGCGAGGAGCGTGTTCTCAAGGCCAGCAGCCTAATCGATGCCGCGATCGCGGCCAACAAGAGCTGCCGCGTCGACGCCGATTGTGTGGCGATCAATCTCTCGACGGATTGCTATGGGACTTGCAGCGGGTCGGTCGCCGCCTCCGGTGCCGACGAAGTTCGAGACGCGATCAACGAGGCCAACCATGAGCACTGCTCGGGATACGTCGACGACGGCTGCCCGTTCATGACTCCGGAGTGTCTCGCGGTAGAGGCGGTCTGCAAAGCGGGCACCTGTGACCTCGAGGTTTCTTAGGCGTTATGATCGAGCCCCATGTCCTGCACTAACGGAAACTGTCTACGCGTCGCCGTGACGCTGATGACGGCGACGTGGCTAGCTCTTCCCTGCATAGCCGAAACAGAGGGGTTCTACCTGTCAACGGCAATCAAGTTGAGAGGCGGAACGATTCCCGCCTGCACTCCCCTCACGATGGTCGATGCCTCGAAGGGTAAGAAGGTCATGCTCGAGGACCTTGGCGGAGCCTGGGGCCGGTTCACGGTCAAAGCGACCGTCCTCGAGGCAGGTCGCTACTCCGGCTTGATCGAATGCCTCGTCTCAACTCCCCAGTATGCAGACGCCTACTCGCTTCAGGAGTTGCGCCGTTTCGATGGCAGCGGACTCACCGCGGGAATGCCGCACCAGTTCGCCGGCATCTTGCTCGGTCCCGTGGTTCCGCGAAAGGAGATGAGCAGCATCGCCCGAGATGTGCTCGAGTGGCGGCCCGCGACCGGAGAACTGCAACCCGTGGCCAACATTTCCGGTGTCCGATCCGCTGCCGCTTGGCGCCTCAAGGCCGCAAATTCGGTGAATGTCTACACGGGAGATGCCGGTGAGATCCGATTCATGATTCTTGCCGAGGATCGTTCCGCGCCACCCGATCTCTCCTTTCTCCGCGGCCCGATCATCGATCCTTTGGCGAACTATGCGGCCGGGATGACCCTCTACACGCAAGGCCAACCGGAAGCCGCGTTCGATGCCTGGCTGCCGTTGGCGGACGCTGGACATGCGCCCGCACAATACAGCTTGGCCGACCTCTTCTATCGCGGGGAAGGCGTCGAGAAAGATCTAGAGACGGCCGTTCACTGGTTCCAGGCCGCTGCAAAGAACTCGTATCCTGCGGCTCAGTATCACCTGGGGTACATGTACGCGACCGGCCAGGGCGTGACCCGAGATGTCGTCCAGGCTTACCGTTGGATGAACGCCGCGGACAAACTCGGCTATGAAATCGCCGCCGAGGGAAGGGACCGGCTCGCGGCGACGATGCAGCCCGACGAACGGGCGCGAGCGAAGCAACTCCTCGACAAGGACGAGATCAACAACCCTGCGCTGCTCGACAAGACCGATCCCGAGTATCCAGAGTTGGCTCGCGTGGTGCGCAGCAGCGGCCAGGTAATCCTCCAGGCGATGGTCGACGAGAAGGGTGTCGTCCAGAACGCGCAAATCATTCGGGTCGATCCGACCGGACTCGGTTTCGAGGATGCGTCGATCGAGGCCGTGATGCAGTGGCGCTATCAGCCGGCGACGTTAGATGGAAAGCCGATCGAGGTGTACTTCACCGTCGTCGTGGACTTTACGTTGCACTAGTGCGACCTCCTCCGACGCGCATGAACCAGCTGGGTCGTCCCATGTGTAGCCCGGTTTGACCGATGTGGCTGGAACAACGAATCGTCTGCTGTTTTTGCGTGCTTTAGCGAACCCATTGTTCGGCGGCCGTGGCCGAACGCGGGTCATTGGGGCGGGGAGATGCCCGAGACGGTCCGCCATCGAGCGCCAGTTTGAAATCGCGGGGAAAATGGCTCCCCAGATGTGACGCCGAACGAAACGGAAAAGGACCCAAAGTCCCGTGACTCTGGGCCGATCGAATCGGTGGCGTACTACACGCTCCCCAATCAGGAGAAGCTGATCACCACGTTCACCTGGACCTGCTGACCGGTCAGCACACTAACGGGCGTGACCAAGATCGTGTCTGTAACCCAGGTCGACGATACGCCCGCGCCCACGCATGCAGCCGGCGCCACTGCGCTTCCACAGGTAGAGACGACGGTGTTGACGCTCTGGATGGATCCATCGCGTTGAGCGATCAGGTATCCGCTGAGATTCAAGCTGTATGGAGGGGAACCCGGCACACTCACCACGAGAGTGTGAAAGTAATTGTTGACTCCCGCGCCCGAAGGATCGCTCGCTTCAGCGATGTGGCACTGTATGTCGGGTGTTCCAACCGTCCCCTCGCACACCTCACTCGCAGCCTGGCTCATCGTCCAGACCTGCCAGTTTCCGACCGTCCAGTCGCGGCCCAGGATCCTCGTCAGGGTCATGTTTCCCGTGTTCCCATCCAACGCGTTCTCGAACTCCCGACGTTCCACCAGCGTCCCATCGGGGTCCCGAACCTCGATCGTCCAGTGGCCGTGTACGCGAAGCCCTTCCACCGGACCGACGGTGGAGTCGGTCGGCCCGGCTTCGGGCTCCGCCTTCGGCGCGGCAGGTCGGATCTCTTCGGCGTCCACGGAAGCGGCGCCGACAACCAGCAGCACCCCGAGGACCAGACTGACTCCGACAGTCCGGATTACGGGCGTCCATCTCGTCGCCCAGGTTGTGTTTCTCATCATGGTAGAACCTCCTCCGTTTGGTACGTTGTCGTAAGTGTCAGTTTTCTTTGCCCGATCGACGGTTCGTCATCCGATCTTGCGGGTTCGCGCCCGGCGTGACGGTCGCGGAGCGAATTGACCCAGCACGCTCCGGCTCGCTCTTCAGAACGAGGTAGACACGGCCTGCATCGGGATCACCACCGCTCGAATCGCGCCCCGGAGCACCCACAACGAAGTCGTCGTCACCGTTGTCGTCGATATCGCTCGTGCCCGCGATCGACGAGCCGGCGTGCTCCCCCGCCTGTTCGCCCGCAAGCTTCTTGCCGGCCACGCTCACCCCGACCTCGGACACCGAGACCGTCCCGCTGCCACCGCTTGCCGGCAGACCCTCGATCAGGTACACGGACCCGGCGTCCGTCTGGACCGTGTCGTCCAGCACCGGATCGTTGAACGGGGCGCCCAGCACCACGTCGTTGAAGCCGTCTGCCGTCACGTCGTCCACGCCGTCCAGTGCCCGGCCCAGGTTGTCCTGCTCCGCCGCGCCGGTCCAGATGATCCCTCCGATCGTCGCGCCTACGTCGTCCGCCGAGTAGTTCCCCGTGGTAAAGGCCTCGGAAGTGTGGATCACGCGGCCCGCATCCTTCAGGATGTCCACGTCGTAGAACGGCGCGCCGATCAGCAAATCCGGCACACCGTCCGAGCGGCTGTCCCCGCCCGCGTTGATCACCCAGCCCAACTGCTCGCCGATCTGCGTGCCGCGGATCTGGATGCCTGGGATCGTTACACCGATGCTCCGCACCTCGACCGTGTCGGTGTCGATGCCCACGCCACCCGTGTCGGCGACGTAGATCGTCCCCGAGTCGTCCCCGCTGGAGTCCGTCCCCGGCGCTCCCATGCCGATATCCCGGTCGGTCAGGAACGAGTTCGGGCCTGGGTTTCGTACCACGTCACCGACGAAGGCGCAGCTAAAACCGAGCCTGTCGCCGGCCGCGGCCCCCTCGTAGACCATGCCTGCGATCTCGTCGGCGACCGGACACGGCACCGGCTGAAGCGTGCAAGCGACCTTATCCAGGCTCACGGTGCCGCTCAGTTCCGGGTCGTCGAAGATCGCGTACACCGTGCCCGAGTCCATCCCGCGGGCCGTGTCCCGACCGGGTGTCCCGATCAGGATGTCCTGGCCCGTGCCGGCGTTGATCCGTCCGCCGCCGGCCACCGCAAAGCCCGCCCGATCGCCGAGCGCCGCACCCTCGAACACCACGCCGGGAATCGTCACGCCCACTTCGGCCAGGTTCAAAGGACTCGAGGAGAAGACCGGATCGTTCGGGTCGAAGTAGATCAGGTAAACCTTGCCCGCACCGCACGGTGCCCCCGCGTCACATCCCGCGCCGGAATCGTCGTCCGCGGTGCGGTTGACCTGCTCGGCACCGATAAGGATGTCCAGCATACCGTCGCCGTTGAAGTCGAACTCGCCCGCCACGGTCACACCCGCACGGTCGTGGGCCGCCGCACCCTCGAAGATCAGGTCCGCCTTGGTCAACTCGGCCGGGTCCGCACTGCCGAAGTACACCGCCACCGCACCGGCCTCCACGGGTCCGCTTTGGGCCTGGTGGGAGGGTGCCCCGGTCAGCCAGTCGTTCATCCCATCCTGGTCCAGGTCACCTGCCCCGGCCACCGCGGCACCGGTGCGAGACTGGCTGGCTAGCCCCTTGATGAACGGCGCCGGGGTCAGGGCGTCGACCACGCCAATCGCCTCGGTCACATCGATCAAGACCGGCGGCAAAACCTGCAGTCCATCTGTCACGCCAATCGCCTCGATCACCCCGATCGATAGCGACGGCAGTACCTGCGGTCCGTCCGCCACGCCAATCGCCTCGACCACATCGATCGAGAGCGACGGCAGTACTTGCGGTCCGTCAGCCACGCCAATCGCCTCGACCACATCGACCCGTACAGGAGGAAGGACGACGGGCGCGTCCGTGACTCCGATGGTCTCGGCTACGACCAGGAAGATGGACGGCTCCAGGACCGGAGCGTCTGCCACGCCAATCACTTCGGTCACATCGATCGAAAGCGACGGCAGTATTTGCGGTCCGTCCGCCACGCCAATCACTTCGGTCACATCGATCGAGAGCGACGGCAGTACCTGCAGTCCATCCGCCACGCCAATCGCCTCGGTCACATCGATCAAGACCTGGAACACATCACAACTCTGGCTCAGGTCCTGGACGAGGGAACAGACCGGATCCAGGGTGTTCTCCGGCCGCTCGCTCATGGCGCCATCGATCAGGGACTTGCCGTAAGACCCCTCGATGGAGACACCGTCATCCCCCACCACGACAAAGAAGTAGGATCCGGAACCGGGATTGAACTGATCGTAGACACCGGTGCTACCGATACCGCAGTCCTGTCCCGAGTAGCTGTATGTCCGCACGTCCTGGATCAGACCGTATTCGATGTGGTGGTCGGTCGAACCGCAGGCCGGAACAAAGGAAAGAGAGATCTTCCCTGTGGCCGGGTCGTGACCTGCGACTTCCAGGTCCTTGGCCTCCCCAGGCGTGCTCGCCCTGGCCGCCATCGTCGGTAGGAGCATAAGCACGGACAGACACCGCCAACCAATTCGTGGATGAAGATGCATCCCACTCTCTTGTGCTACGAAGAATATACCGAAAGATCGAGCCGGTGGTCGCGCTCAATAGGTGCCGGAGATAAGGGATTCCCGAAACGCGCGATTCGAGAAACGAGTGGTGACAAGGTCCTGCGTTTCGCCAGGCGTCCGGTGTGGGTGATGGCTCCCCAGACGCGACGCTGAAAAAAGCATCGAGAGAGCCCGAAGTCCCCTGAATCCGGCCGCCGGGTTCCCAGCGGTAGATGGGAGGTCGGGGGTTCAGCGAAATTGTGCGAAACCTGGGGCTTGCAGCGAGTCGGTCGCCGCCTCCGGTGCCGACGAAGTTCGAGACGCGATCAACGAGGCCGACCATAAGCACTGCTCGGGATACGTCGACGACGGCTGCCCGTTCATGACTCCGGAGTGTCTCGCGGCAGAGGCGGTCTGCAAAGCGGGCACCTGTGACCTCGAGGTTTCTTAGGCGCACCAGGCGGGTAGGAAGAACAACGGAAATAGTGACGTGTACGTTTTGCTGAGA
>Ga0255049_10002310_pt1 | contig 10095 bp, 7 predicted proteins | sample JV7_2_3_MG_FD_183615 | JGI IMG/M metagenome (GOLD analysis project Ga0255049, IMG submission 183615) | Seawater microbial communities from Jervis Inlet, British Columbia, Canada - JV7_2_3 | ecosystem: Environmental > Aquatic > Marine > Inlet | place: Canada: British Columbia | collected 2016-10-06
CTATGTCAACACGTAGTTTCCACAGGAAGATGATGAGCACTAAACCGCACGATCAGCCGCTCGACAACGCACCCTCAGGACGGGGCAAGCTGTCACGCAAGCGGATTCTCCGCACGGCACTGACCATCGTTGATCAGGAGGGTGTCAACAGCTTCACAGTTCGCAAGCTGGCCAGCCGTTTGGGCGTCACGCCCATGGCGATTTATCGCCATTACGAGAATAAGGCGGCCATCGCCCACGAGCTCGTGGATCTGGTCGTGGGCGATTACGATGTAACCAATCACGAAGAGGCAGACTGGATCGAATGGGTTTGCGCGACGTTCTTTCAGATGCGCCGAGCGCTCTGTGCGTGCCCCGGTATCATCCCATTGCTGGACAGTGCGACGAACCAGGGCCACAACGCCATGGCCGTGATGGAAGAGGTTCTGGGCAGATTCCACAACGCACAACTGGAGCCGGCGGCCGCGGCACAGCTGTTTCACACATTGATGGCTTATACCATCGGATCAGTCGTGTTGATGAACGAAGGTTACCGGCTGCAGGCGGCCGGTGCGCCGGTCGACAGCGAAGAACAACTGCGCATTCAGCGGCTCAATTACGAAATCGCGCCGCGCGGCGAATATCCCAACATCGTTGAACTGGCGCCGCATCTCGCACACATTTCCGGCGATGAGCAGTTCCTGCTCAGCATCCGGCAGATCAGTAAATCAGCATCAGCTTTGCAATGACATCACTGCTTACTGTGATTCGTCACAGGCCTCAATGGCACCCGCTGTAACGTGTTCCTGAAACTCTTCGTCCTCGAGGCCCAGTAGCCCGCAAAAGACGGCAACATTGTCGCTGCCTATGGCCCGTCCCGCGTCGGTGGTCTCGCCGGGTGTGGCAGTCAAGCCCAGCGGGATTCCCGGGGCGAACACCGACCCTTTTTTGTGATGAAAGATTTCTTCAATGAAGCTTCGTTCCGCGAGGTGTGAATCGCGCTGCCACTGATCTTCCGTATCCTGCACGACACCGGCGGCAATGCCGGCACCCTGCAAAGTGTGCATCACCTCGTAGCGATCACGACTTATCGTCCAGGCTTCGATCAGCTTGTCGAGTTCGCGCTGATGAACCTGGCGGGTAGCTCGATCGGCGAAGCGCGAATCGTTAATCAACTGCGTTTGGTTGATCGCTTCGCAGAATCGCTGCCACTCTGTCTCACTGGAAATCGAAATGACGCACCAGGCGTCGTCTCCACGACAGCGGTAACAACCTTGCGGGGCATGGCAGGGTGATGCATTGCCGAGCTTTGCGGGATCACGATCGTTCGCGAACACTTCCAACAGCAAATGCCCGAAGGCTGCGATAGTTGCTTCCTGTTGTGATAGATCAATGAGCTGCCCTTCGCCCGTTTTGCGCCGATAGTCGAGGGCACACAAGATCGCAAAGAGGCCGTGCAGAGCGCTCAACGGATCGGGGTAGGCAAACTGCGTCATCGTGCATTCGCGGCCGGCAAAGCCTGACAAGCTGGAAAGCCCTGATATTGTTTCGATGTTCGGCCCCCAGGAAATGTGGCGCGAATCAGGCCCTGTCTTACCAAAACCGGTACTGCTAAGGCCGATGAAGTCGGGTTTGCCCGCGCTGAGTTCATCGAAACCAAGTCCGAGTTTTTCGAGCACACCGGTACTGTTGTTGTCGATGACGATGTCGCTCTCGGCTATCAGCCGCTTCGCCAGTGTTGTCGCCTTTGCATTTGTGAGGTCCAGCGACACAAAGCGCTTGCCCGCGTTCCAATCGGTAAACCACGGGGAGAACTGCGACTGGATGCCTAGTTCCGGCTCCTTCGGAGGAATGTAGAGCCTTGTGACGTCCGGGTATGCCCTGGATTCCACCTTTATAACGTCGGCACCGCACCAGGCCATAAAGCGACCGATCCACGGCCCTGCCATGCCAGGGCCAAACTCAACCACCCTCATGTCTTCAAGCGCCCCGCCGCCTCGTGTCTTGCGCGTCGCTCGCTTCGTCACGGTACGCGTGCGTTCAAGGAATTGTGCAATCTCACGGTCGTGCTCTCCTGTCCGTGGTGCCCGATGGGCTATACGCCACGGAGTCGCAGAGAATCGATACGGCGGTCCCGGAAATGTGAGCTGCGCGCCATTGCCATGGTCGACCGCGACAAAGAAACTCCGCTCGTTCAGGTGACGGTCACGCAACAACGAGCGGGCCGTATTCACGGGTGTCATCGCAAGATGGCGGTGTTGTCCCTCGCGGTATATTTCCTCGACGCTGAAGTGGCCCGTCAGTTCCCTGATATAGAGATCAAGCAGGTCCCGGTAGGGCTGTCGTGCCGATGACGGTCCCTCGAACATCGGGTTCAGTATCTCTTCGTTACCGGTAACTTCGTTAACCCACCGCGCCAACGCTTTCCAGTGCAAGGGGCGATTTACCATCAGGTAGATACTGCCGTCCTTGCAGGGATATGTGCCGGAGGGAACCGAAGCGAAGGTCGCGGTACCGAAGCGCCGCGGAATGATGCCGTCCTCGAGCCACTTGCCAACCCCGCAGATGCTGGTCACCGCCAGCATCGCTTCCTGGGCCGAGATGTCGACGTGCTGCCCCTCCCCCGTTGCAGCGCCGTGATGAAGCGCAATCATGCTACTCGCCGCCGCCAGCGTGGAAGCCATGACGAATGCCTGCGATCCGGCCAGGGCCACGGGAGGTTCCGCTTCCTCACCAGTGACCGCCATCGCACCACCCATTGCACTTGCCACGATGTCTGCCGACCTGTAATGGCGATGCGGCCCTGTCTGGCCAAAGCCCGTGATCGAAGTGAGGACCAGCGCGGGATTCCCGGCACGCAGCGCTTCGAAAGACAAGCCGAGTTCGGCGAGTCTTCCCGGCGACAGGGTTTCGATCACAAGATCACAGGTCTTTGCCAGTTCGAGTATGAGCCGGCGTCCCTCTTCCTTCGTGATGTCCACCGTGATGCTCTTCTTGCTCGTATTCATATAGAGAAAGAAAAGCCCGCGATCTGCATCGGGATTGTCTCGCCAGAACGGCGGATGCCTGCGCGTTGCGTCACCGCCGGGCGGCTCAACCTTGATCACTTCTGCACCCATGTCGGCGAGCAGCTTTCCGCAATAGGCGCCCTTGTCATCGGCTATCTCGAGGACTCTGCGTCCTGTCAGAGCGGAGATAGCGACACCATTACGCTTTGGGCCGGAAATCGGATGTTTTCTTGCCAGTCCAGCCTTTGAAGGCCCGTCGAAAATTGTTGACGCAGTTATAACCCAGCAGGTAACCGATTTTCTTGGGCGGTAATGACGTATGTTCCAGATACTGTATCGCCAGGTCCCTGCGCGTATCGTCGAGTATGCGCTGGTAGGTCAGATCTTCCTTCACCAATCGTCTGCGCAAGGTTCTCGAACCCATATTCAGTCGCTTGGCCATTACTTCCAGGGTGGGAAACTCGCCGGGTTTTTCAACCAGGGTGTTGCGAATCTTGCTCGACAGCGGACTGGCCCCGTCCAGTTCGCTGGCCAGCAGCCGGCACTGCTGCTCGCAGAGTTTGAACACACTCTCGTTCGCAAGGCTGATCGGGTCGTTGAGGTGGTTGATGTCGAAAAAGACCAGGTTGCGTGGCTGGTCAAAAGACATCGGGCAGTTGAATCGTTCTTTGTAGGCCGTCAGGTCATCAGGCTGCGGGTAGCTCAGGCGCAGCTCAAGAATTGGGAACGGCTTGTTCGTCAGGCTCGACGCCAGTTCTATGGTCTGGCTGACAAATTCCTCCACTGCGAATGGCAGGATATCGCCCAGCGGAAAGGTCTCCGTTAGTTTCGAGTACCATTGTCCGTCACCCATATGATTGCTGGTGGAAATGATGTGATCGTTCAGCGCACTATCGTACCTGGAGTAGATTTCCCGGGATTGCTCGAGATTCGCAGCACTTAGTACCGCGTAGCCAAACACACCAAGATCGCTGATCTTGAATTCTGAACCCAGCTCAATGCCAATGAACGGGTTCCTGGTCAAGCGGATGATATTGTGAATGATCACCCTGTACTGGTTTGGGTCATGGCGAAAAGCATCGCCATATACCCGCTCTTCATCCAGCCCGCTTCCTGCCAGGACCTGCTCGGCCTTGAAACCCCGGCTGGCCATGCGGCCGAGATAAAAAGCGATCTTATTGGTCGCCTTCGGTGAACTCATGGTCATGCCGCGACATTATACGCAGCCGCCAGCCACCCTTGAAGCGCTCGTTTTGCAGAGCGAGCGCCCGGTCAGGTCGAGTCAAGTCATTTTGTCGAGCCAAAGCGATAACTAACATCCACGCCGTAGGTACGAGGCTCGCCCCATTGGCTGGTGCTGGCGCGGCCCAGGCCAAAACCCGTAATATCGAATTCGAATCCGCCTATCTTGTATTCCTCGTCGGCGAGATTCCTGCCCCACAATGAAACGGTCAGGTAACCATCCCCTACTGCGATATCGGAATAGCTGAATCGCCCGTTGAGCAGACTGTAGCTGTCCTGTGCGATATCGTCGTTGCCGCTGATTTTCGGTGTGAACCGCACTTTGCTCTGCCCTGACCAGTCGAGACGCGCGTTCAGTGTCCCATTGTTGCTAAATTGGGGGAAGGTGTAGTTGAGCGTCAAATTGTAGGTGGTCTCCGGCGTGAACTCGAACGCGCGGTCATCCGAGATGTCATTAAGCGCTCCAGTGAGATTATCGAAGGAAATAAACTCGTCGTACTCGGGATCGACATAGCCAAAGCCGGCGCTGATATCGAGCCCCGACATCATGTGCACTACCAGCTCTGTTTCCAGCCCCGTGATAGTGGCTTCCGCAGCATTTTGTACCACCGTTGAGAAACCGCCGGCACCGGCATTGTCCGCGTCCACCGCATTTACCTGGGTTTGCATATCAGTGAGATCTTCATAGAAAACGGCCATGTTGAATTTGACGAGATTATCCGCCCAATTCGACTTGATACCGACTTCATAGCTGTCCACCTGCATGTCACCGTAGGGTCCCCACTGCAGCGCTGTGGTGCTCCTTGCATTAAAGCCGCCACTCTTGAATCCTCGCGCGTAGGTAGCGTAGCTCATCAGGTCATCATTCCATTGATAGTTGACCGAAAGCCTCGGTGAGGTACTGGTTTCATCAACCTTGGTGGGATAAACCTGGGGAGTAAAATTGTAGGTGAAAGTATTCAGGTCAAGCACACCAAAAGTCTGGGCTATCGTATCGAGAAAAGTGACGCCGAAATTGTTATCGGTGACCTGATGCTGCTGCACGCGTTCCTCATCGGTGAAACGAACCCCGACTGAAGCCTTCAGCTTTTCGGTAAGAGGAAATGTGATTTCACCAAACAGTGCCATGCTGGTGTTATCAATCGCCGTGAAAATTCCCTGGTCCTGGAAAAACAGATCGATTTGCTGAGTGTTTAGATAGTCGCCTTCTTCGTTGAAGTAGAATGCGCCGACTACGAAGTCGGCAGCGCCATCGAACGCGGCGCCACTGAGCTGGAATTCCTGGCTCTTGGAATCGAGATCAAACGCATCCGGGTTGTTGAAAAGCAACGGCGTTGCAGTACCCATCGCGTTGTTGATCAGGAGGTTTTCGACCTGACGATAACCGCTAATGGACTTGAATGTAAGCCCATCGAAATTGCCCCTGTCTCCGATATCATAGGTCAGGGTCAAAGCATGTCCGCGCAGATCCGTATCGTTTTGAGAAATGCCGAAACTGTTGACCTGGTCAACCCGATTCGGGTTTACATTCGCCCCGTGCAACAGGCCCAGTACACCGGTCGCGGACGTTACTTGCGACACCATGGCATTCTCGCGTTTCTTCTGCCAGTCATACGCATAATCAACCGTAAACGCCTCGGAAGGTCTCCACTGTACGGCCCCGTGCACGGCCAGGTTGTCCTCGTCCCAGATGTCGCCGCCGAGCGTATTGTCAACGAATGGGTCGCGATTCTTACTGAGCAACGAGATGCTGGCGGCAAGCTGCTCTGTTACCGGAAACTCCAGATAAGCCTTGCCGTTGAGCCGTCCTTCGTCCCCGGCAGTCAGCATTCCTTTGACGCCAAACTCCCCGGAGGGTTTGCGCGTGTGCAACAAGACCGCACCACCCAGGGTGTTCTTGCCGTACAGCGTACCCTGCGGACCCCGCAGCACCTCGACGCGCTCGAGCTCAGCCACATCAAACAGCGAACCGATGGATTTGCCAATGTAAACACCATCCAGGTAGACCCCCACCATCGGATCCTCCGTGATAGTGAAGTCTGTTCGGCACAAGCCACGCATACAAATCAGAGTACCGTCGTTACCGCCCGTATTCGGTTGAATAATCAGGTTGGGCGTCAGTTCGGTTATGTGGGAAATATCGGTGATCCCCACCGCATCGATGTCGGCGGAGCTAAACACGGTAACTGATACCGGGACCTCCTGCAGACTCTCCGCACGCCGGCGGGCTGTGACAGTGACTTCCTCGAGTGCCCGAGATTCGTTATTCCCGGCGGATTCCTCAGCGGCATTGGCTGCCCCGATTCCGGCCGCCATTGCTGCGACAGCTATAACTATGGCTAATCTAAACATTGGTACTGTTCTCCTGAACCGCGTATGTCATGAACGGTAATGAAAACACCCTGATAGCCGCAAACGTATACCGGCTCAGATCTGACCTTTTTTGGCTCATTTCAGGACAACGAGGCAGTGGATGACTTCAGTTCTTTGGCGATATCGGCCCAGTGTGTCGGATCAGGATAACGGTTGTGCGTAAGACTCACGCTGTCTGCAATGTCGACCAGGCGGTCTGTGATTTTTTGTGCAATCTCGTGCCGTGGCCCGACGACTGCGATCGTTTCCAGGATTTCGTCGGTGATCAGTCCCGCCATTTCGTCCCAGCGGCCCAGTTTCGACAATAGGTTCAACTCGTCGTGCAACGCCTCCCAGCCATGGCAAGCCAGTGTCGGGCGATACGCGGGCGTCGATCCATAAAAGGCGAGCTGCGTTCTTGCTGCGAGTCTTGCATTGTCAAAGTCCTCTTGGGAGTGTCCCGTCACAATCAGGGTTGCACACATGACCTCGATATCTTGCCGCGCCCGGCCGGTGTTTTTCAGGCCGCGCTCCAATGCCGGCAGCGTGTTTTCCAGCAGTGATTTCCGGGTACTGAAAGGGTGCGCGATGAAGCCATCGGCAACTTCGCCAGCAACCTGTGTCATCAGCGGTCCGAAACCGGCGGTGAAAATTGGCGGCGCTCCAAACGGATTCGGGCCCGGGTCGAATGCTGGAATCATTAGCGTATGGCGATAGAACTCGCCCTCGAAGTTGAGCTTGCCATTGCCCTCCCATGTGTCCCAGATCGCCCGAATAGCCAGTACGATCTCCCGCATTCTCTTCGCGGGTTTAGACCAGCTCGAAGAGAACCGTTTCTCGATGTGCGGCCGAACCTGGGTTCCCAGGCCAAGCACAAAACGGCCGCCACTGATTACCTGCATGTCATAGCCAAGATTGGCCAGGATCATGGGATTGCGCGCAAAAGCGATCGCGATCGCCGTCCCTAGCCGAATACGTTCTGTATGCTCCGCTGCAACTGCCAGCGCCAGAAACGGATCGTGCTTCGCCTCGAACGAGAATGCACCGTCGTAGCCTATATCTTCGAGCTGTGGGAAGACATCGCGCGCCTCTCGTGGGTCCTCCAGTGGGGCCGTCGAATATATTTTCATTTGACGCTCTGCAGGTCACGCTTCAGCGCCGAGATGATCATCGGCAAGCCGAGGTCGATCTGATCCATTCTCGTGATCTTGTCGAGCTCAGGTGCGATCTGCAGGCGATCGAGATTGGCCTGCTCGAGGTAGGCACGGGTAGTGGATGACAATTGGCCTTCCTTGCTCGCCGCTGAATCCGAACTCATCGATGCTCTCAGGCACACGGCGCCGAATACAGTCTGGATGACCGCGAAATAGGCTCGCACCGCCTGGCTGATCGTGAATCCAACCGAGGTCAGCTTACTGACAAACGCGTCAGTGACCTCCGCCGCTTCGGCGCCGACACGGACGTACCCGAGAATTCGTACCCAGCTGTAATCGCTGCAGAGCGCAACATACATCTTGCGCCCGACATGCTGAACCCACTCTTCCCAGGGGCTATCCTCTTCCGGAATTACATTGGCCCGCGCGATGAACGCTTCGAGCGCGAACGAGAGCAGTTCTTCCTTATTGTTGAAGTGCCGGTACAAGGCCATCGGCGTAACGCCGAGTCGTAAGGCGACTTTGCGTATCGACAGGTTCTCGACGCCCGCTTCTTTTGCGAGTTTGAGCGCCGCATCGATGATCAGCTGACGCGTCAGATGCGTGGTCTTCACTGCGGTGTTTGTTTTGGTCGCCACTACGCAGCCTGCTCTATATTGTCACGCCGCGCTCTTTCCTCGGCGACCGAGAACTCAAGCGGCAATTGAACGAGTGTCCGCGCAAACATCGATGCGATAAAGGGTGCGTCACCGACAATCCTCAATTTTCTCGTCCGAGCGAGCAGCTCGCGCAATACGATACGGATCTCCATCCTCGCGAGCTCGCGTCCCAGGCAACCATGAACGCCGTGCCCAAAGGTCAGATGCTTCCGCCCGTTTTTGCGACCGATTTCGATTGTCTCAGGATTGTCCCAGAAACGTTCATCACGATTGCCTGACGCCCACATCAGGAAAATACGGCTGCCTTGCGGTAACGGCACGCCGTGCAATTCGCAATCGGTCTTGGTCCAGCGGAAGTGGCCCTGGAACGCCGAGTCGAGACGCAGCACTTCCTCAACAAACGCCGGAATCATTTCAGGATCGTCCCGAAGTTGGCGTTCGATCTCCGGGTTTTCGAGCATCATCTTGACCGCGTTGCCCATCGTCGTTGCCGACGAGTCACTACCGGCAATCAGTAATTGATGCATCGCGCTGACGGCGTGCTGGTCGGTAAAGTCGTTCGTCGGATCGGCAGCCGCAGCCGCGAACCTGGCGACCAGATGATCCCCGGGTTGACGCTTCGCCTTGAGATAGTCCCGCCAGCAATAGCGAAAAAAGCCCTGGCTCACGGCGGCCGTCTGCAGAAGCTCCGCGCGCGTGGCGCTGCCGCTCAACAATGAAATTGCACTCATGCAGCCACGTTTAACTGTTGGCAGATCCTCTTCCGGCAGGCCCAGAATACGGATGACCAGGCGCATCGGCAGGCGCCAGGCGAACTGGTTCATGAATTCGACTTTTCCACCGCTCAAGAATTCATTCATCATTTCGCGCGCCAGCGATTCGACCTCGCCCTCGAGGCTCTTTATGACACTCGGGTTGAGCACGCTCTGGCCAATCTTGCGATCCCGGCGGTGCTCGGGCGGATCCGCCGTGGCAAGCACTCCACTGGGCAGTACACCACGATCGCCAAGCGCGTCCAGCTTGTCGCTAAGTTCAGCGATGGATTGCCAGGGCTGTAAGCGCAACATGGCGCCCTGGTGCTTGGACGAAAAACGATCGGTGTCTCGAGCAACGTTGACGATGTCTTCATAACGTGAAATGCAGTAAATGCCGTTGGCAAGCTGGTACACGGGATAGTCGTCGCGCAGCATCTTGTAGAACGCGTACGGATTCTGGAAGCAGGCATCTTCGAGGGGCCGAAAATCTTCCGGCACCCGCGGCCTGTCGACAGGCGCTGGCTTCTCGGCTGGCGGATTGGCGCGCTCCGCTCGTGCGGCCCGCCAGGCCTTGTAGCGCAACAGCATTTCCAGAAAGTGCGACATCGCCAGGCGTCGCAGGTGAAAAGGAAAATCGCTCATATCCGGTCTCCACACAGCCTGTAGCACGGTATATAGTGTACTTGAAATTAGTATACGATGTATACTCACCGAACCTGCCAAACTTCCGTAGGAGCGGCATCTTGCCGCGATTCGATGTCGCGGCTGGAAGGCCCTCCTACAGAAAGATCAGGCCATCAGGCCACCATCGATACGAATATCAATGCCGTTGATGTGCACTGCGTCCTCCGATGCCAGGAATGCAACGAGGTTCGCCACGGCGGAAGGCGGACGGTTGCCGTCGAATGGCAGTACCTTTTGCAGCAGGCTCATGTCGGCGCCTTCG
>Ga0255049_10002311_pt1 | contig 10092 bp, 10 predicted proteins | sample JV7_2_3_MG_FD_183615 | JGI IMG/M metagenome (GOLD analysis project Ga0255049, IMG submission 183615) | Seawater microbial communities from Jervis Inlet, British Columbia, Canada - JV7_2_3 | ecosystem: Environmental > Aquatic > Marine > Inlet | place: Canada: British Columbia | collected 2016-10-06
GGGAAATTCCCCTGTGGTGGGTTGATCGTTATTGGGATATACCGAATGATGAGGAGTCTTAGTTATATTTTAAAAAACGACCGTTGGGGGCAGGAGTGTATTTCCGTCCCTCTCCCCTAGGAAGTGCATTCCTCCCCCTTCGGTTAATGTAGATAACACAATATGTCCTTTGGCATTGAACTGAGCCTAGTCTCTTGATATAAATAAGATACTAAGTTGACAAATTAAATAGTTAGTGCTAAAATATATGGTGAATAGGTTTACCCGAGGGGAATTTTGCAAACTCAGATAAGGGAAAAGATATACAATAATCTACAAAATCTTAACGAGTATGATGCCAAGAGAGTTCTCGTTCTTCTGGCGGAACTCGATAAGCGTGAGTTCAGGGATTTAACCACTAAGGACTTTATAGAATACACAAAAGCTATATGGCCTGAATTTATATCTGGTCATCATCATAAGATAATGGCCGATGCTTTTGATAGAATAGTCGATGGTGATCTGAAGAGGCTTATAGTCAACATGCCTCCAAGGCATACCAAGTCGGAATTTGCTTCATGGTTATTGCCATCTTATTTTCTTGGCAAATACCCTGATAAGAAATTAATACAATCTTCTCACACGGCAGAGTTGGCACAGAGTTTTGGCCGAAGGGTTAGGAACTTAATAGATAGTGACGAGTACAAAAAAATATTCCCAGATGTCGCACTTAGTAGCGACAGCAAGTCTGCTGGTAGGTGGAATACTGACAAAGGCGGTTCGTACTTTGCGATTGGCGTGGGGGGCGCTATAGCGGGTAGGGGTGCTGATTTATTTATAATCGATGACCCCCATTCGGAGCAGGATGCGTATGGGAGTGATTCCAAGTCGTTTGATTTGGTGCACGAATGGTTTACATCGGGTCCAAGGCAGAGGTTGCAGCCTAACGGTGCTATTGTTATCGTGATGACCCGGTGGCATAAGAATGATTTGACAGGAAAAATATTAAAGGATTCACTAGAAAGGGAGGGAACTGATGAATGGGAACTAATAGAATTTCCCGCGTTACTCCCTTCTGGGAATCCAGTATGGCCTGAATATTGGTCAGAGGAGTTGTTACTATCTTTAAAGGCCGAACTCCCTGTGGGCAAGTGGATGGCGCAGTACATGCAAAATCCATCGGCAGAAGAGGGGGCCTTGGTGAAACGGGAGTGGTGGCAGTTGTGGGAGGGAGACCCACCGCCGGTCAAGTACATCATAATGTCGCTTGATACCGCTTTCACCAAAAACACGAAGAATGACCCAACGGCATGCACTGTTTGGGGCATCTTTGAACAAGAGAACGCAGAAACTGGCACAACAATAGACAGCATAATGCTACTCGATGCATGGGATGCGTACTTGGAATTCCCAGAATTGAAGCAGAGAGTTAAATTTGAGTATACTGAGAAGTGGAAACCAGATCTTTTGTTGATTGAGAATAGAGGATCTGGTCAACCGTTGATACAAGAGCTACGCAATGCAGGAATAATGTGTACCGAGTTCACCCCGACCAGGGGAAAGAAGGGGCAGAAAACTCCAGATAAAATTGTTAGGGTAAACAGCATCAGTGACATGTTTTCAAGTGGCATTGTACATAGGCCAAATAAGAGGTGGGCCGAGAAGGTGATGCATGAATTTGCAGAGTTCCCGAATGGCAACCATGATGACTACGTGGATAGCGGAACACAGGCGTTGATGAGATTTAGACAGGGCGGTTTCATTAGGCTGGAAACAGATGACGATGAAATCGAGAACGACGTTGCCTTCAGACAAAGACGTAAAAGGAAATATTATTAGTGGCTATAGATAAGACAGCAGAGCCTTTTATATACAGTCAAGATGTAAGCCCAACACTCATAACTGAGATCGAGCTTGGAGAGGCCCCGATGGACCCTTCGATATTGGAAGAGGCCGATGGTGGCGTATTGATAGATTTAGATGGAGGTGCTGTAATAGAGATAGAAATAGACGATGGGTTTGGGGCAAACCTAGCAGAATCCATTGACGAGAACGAACTAGATACTCTCGCATCTGATATTATAGGACAGTACAATTCCGATGTAAACTCCAGAAAAGACTGGGCAGACTCCTACGTTCGTGGCCTGAAGTACCTCGGGTTCGATGCCAAGGAGAAGAATGACCCGTGGGAAGGCGCTTGTAGCGTAATACATCCATTGATATCTGAGGCAGTTGTTAGATTCCAGTCTCAGGCTATAACTGAACTTATGCCAGCAGATGGCCCGGTCAAGGTCAAGATAGTTGGCACTCAGACCATAGATAAGCTCGCGCAGGCCAATAGAGTCAAGGACTACATGAATTATACCTTGACTGAGCGTTTAAGCGACTACAGGCCAGAGACCGAGAAGATGCTATTCGGCCTTGGTGTTACTGGTTCTGCTTTCAAGAAGGTATATTATGACCATATAAGAGACAAACCAGTTTCCGAATTCATACCTGCTGAAGATCTTGTCGTTAATTATGGTGCTAAGAATCTCGACACCGCAGAGAGGGTAACCCATGTTGTCAAGGTCTACGAAAATGACTTCAAGAAGCTAGTAGCAAAGGGTTTCTACAGAGATATAGGAATGACAGATCCTATAAACTTCCAGTCTGATATAGAGAGGGAGAAGGATAGGCTTAACGGAACTAACCCTGTAGATTATAATGACGGCAGGTTAACACTCCTTGAGCACCACTGCGAATACGATTTATACGGCTACGAGGACACCGATGAAGGGGGCGATAGTACTGGCATAGGGCTTCCATATATAGTAACTGTTTGCTTGAGTTCTAGCAAGGTCCTATCTATTAGAAGGAATTGGGAAGAGGATGATGACAAGAAGATTAAAAGGAATCATTTTGTTCAATATGAGTATGTACCCGGAACAGGTTTCTATGGTTTCGGCCTCACTCATCTTGTTGGCGGTATAGCAGAATCATCTACATCAATATTGCAACAGCTTGTTGACGCAGGTGTGTTGTCTAATCTACCCGGCGGTCTCAAGGCGAAGGGTATGCGTATACAGGGAGATGATACCCCGATAGCACCCGCAGAATGGAGAGATGTTGATGTGGGTGGCGGGAGTATCCGAGATAACATATTCCCATTGCCGTACAAAGAGCCTAGCATGGTACTGTTCCAGCTATTGAAGTCTATGGTTGAGGACGGCAGGAGATTCGCATCCCTTAACGACATACAAGCTTCGGAGATGAATAATCAAGCACCTGTAGGCACGACTCTGGCAATCATAGAGCGAACAATGAAGGTCATGACTGCTATATTCGCCAGGCTTCATACCTCGGCGAGAAGGGAGTACAATCTTCTTTCGAATGTAATAAGAGACTTTGAGTCAGAAGAATATCCTTACGACATAGGGGCAAATACTAATAAGAAACTTGAAGATTTTAGTTTACAGGTTGATATCTTACCAGTATCTGACCCCAATGCGTCAACTATGGCCCAGAGGATCATGCAGAGTCAGAACGTCTTGCAGCTAGTTTCAATGAAGCCTGAGATATATGACATAAGAAAAATACATAAACAAATGCTGACAGCAATGAATGTGCCAGACATAGACGAGATCATACCACCAGCGGAGGATGAGGAGCCAAGAGATCCAGCCACTGAGAATATGAATATAATCATGGGAAAGCCAACAAAGGTTTTCATGTGGCAAGACCATGAGTCTCATATAATTGCACATATGTCAGCAGCCGAAGATCCTAAGCTAACGGGTGCCTTATCAAGATCTCCCGCTGCACCTGCTATACAAGCAGCGATGGCAGCACATGTAACTGAACATGTTGCCTATGCATACAGGAGAGCAATAGAAGAGAACCTTGGTATGCCTATGCCTGACCCGGATAAACCTATGCCTAAGTCTGTAGAAACTTCATTCTCAAAGGTTATAGCAGAGGCTGCGAGCAAGACTCTCCAAAGTAGTATAGCTGAGCAACAGAACATAAAAGCAAATCAGGAAGCTGAAGACCCGCTTGTTCAGATGCAGCAGAGGGAACTTGCAATCAAGGAGCAGGATCTCCAAAGGAGAATCGAAGAGTCTAAGGAGAGAATCAAATTGGATTCGATTAGAACTATGTCGGATATAGAGGGAAAAGCGAATGCATCAGAGCTTGACAAGATTAAGACAATAACTGATGCTAAAGTAAAGACAAGTTCTGCCAAGTTAGAAAAGGTTGAAGTGGCTATAAAGTTACTGTCAACCATTCTCGACGAGCAGGGCAGGGTTGAGGACCTAGATCATAAAAATCAAGTAGATGAGGCTAGGGCTAGCATTGAGTCTATAAAGATGTTACTATCTGGTATAGACAAGATTAAAGAAATGAAAACCCTAGGGGGAGTATAGATGATAGAAGAGTTAACAAGAGTGATAGTGGAGAGAAGGAATTCGTTGACACATGGATTAATTCATGGAAACGCAAAGTCGTTTGAGGACTATGCAAAGTTTGTTGGTCAGATAACGACATTGGAGGATGTAGAAACTACTATAAACGACTTGCTGAAGAAGCAGAACGGTGCAGAGCTTCCGGCAAATTCACAAGTTGTATAGTATGGAGAAGAAATGGGAGAGAGCAAGAAGGAGAGGGCAAAATTATTGCCCGAACCAGTTGGGTATAGGCTTCTGGTAACACCAATAGAATTGGAAGACAAGACTGATGGTGGCATTTTTATACCAGATGATACAAGAGATCGTGAGTCAATCGCAACTGTAGTCGCAATGGTATTAAAGGTTGGCCCGACTGCATACAAGGACACCGCAAGATTTCCAGATGGACCTTGGTGCAAAGAAGGTGATTTCGTCCTCATACGTCCTTACCAAGGAACAAGGCTTAAAATTAAGGGTAAGGAGTTTAGGATAATCAACGATGACACTATAGAAGCGGTGATTCAAGATCCTAGAGGAGTGGAGAGAGCATGAATGAGCAACGAGCAGACGACTTGCTGGGAAACGTAGTTACCCAAGTTGAGGTCGGCAAGGAAGAGGAAGAACCAGAGGTAGAATTTGAGATAGTAGATGCTAGGCCAGAAGAAGACAGGGTTTCGCCTAGGACCGAAGCTTCGTCAGATTCCGAGGACTTTGATTCCGAGGTTGATGGTGTTGACAAGAAGGTAAAGAAGCGAATAAATAGATTAAGGTACGAGTTTCATGAGCAGCGTAGGGCCAAGGACACGGCATTGCGTGAGCGCGATGAAGCATTGAAGTATGCACAGTCTCTTCAGGAACTTGTAAAACGAGGAGAAGAAGTTCTGGTAGGCCAACTTAAAGCCAAGAATACTATTGAATTAGAAAAGGCTAGAGAGGAGGCAAAATCAGCTTTTGAAGAGGGGGATGCGGAGGGTTTCACTAGAGCACAAGAGAATCTCCAGAGAGTGAACTATGAGAGTATGGTTGCGAATTCATACGTACCCAATAGTGGGCAAGATCAGTTCCAGGGAGATTTGCAAAATGCTCAACCTCAAGCTCAAGCTCAAGCTCAAGAATTTCCTCAAGGGCAGGTGCAAGAGGTGGACCAATATGCCTTGAAGTGGAAAGAGAATAATCCTTGGTATGGAAAAGATCCAGCATTGACGGGTTATGCTCTTAGTGTGCACAATGAATTAATTAACAGTGGTATAGATCCAGTAGCCAATAGGGATGAATACTACGGAGAAATAAATGGTAGGGTCAGGAAACAATTTCCTGACAAGTTTGGGGATGATAATCAAAGCCCACCGGGGGCAACCGCTAAACAACCCAGACAATCCGTCGTTGCGCCAGCTAAAAGAACATCTGGCAACCGACGCAAAGTGCGGTTAACCGAGGATCAAGTCAACCTCGCAAAAAGACTTGGCGTCCCACTAGAAGAATATGCTAGGCAAATGAACCTGCTGCAAGGAGAGAATTAAATGGTTGAAGAAAAACGTGATAATCGAAAAACCGAAACGAGAGAAAGTGTACAACGTGAAAAACCTTGGAGTCCACCGAAGTTGCTTCCGGTTCCAGACCCACAGGAAGGTTATGTTTTCCGATGGGTAAGGAGTTCTATAAGAGGCGAGCTTGACAATAAGAATGTCTCTCAGAGATTCAGAAGTGGGTGGGTTGCATGTAAGACTGAGGATCATCCAGAGCTTATGGTTATGTCTGATATAAACTCCAACTTTGAAGGAAATATAGAAGTTGGTGGAATGCTTCTTTGCAAGAGAAGTAGAGAAGAAGCATTGAAAGAAAAGTCATATATACAAAGCTTGAACGATGCTCAAATGGAAGGCGTTGATCGCAATTTCTTGAAAGAGGAGAATGAAAAGATGCCTCTTTATTCGGAGAAAAGGACAGAGGTAACATTTGGTGGTGGACGCAAGTAGAAATACTACTTGGCTATCACCAATTAAATAAGGAGATAGTCAAATGGCTTATGGATTAAGACCAGTCAAAAAGCCTGGAGCAGACTACAATACTGGTGGATTTTTAGAACTGCCATACAGGGTTTCAGTTGTAACGACTGGGACAGTTAGCCTTTTCAATGGCGATACTGTTAAGTATACTCTTGGGACAGGTACAACTGACTATGGGATTGAGGCTATGGACACACCGAGTACTACCAACAAATCTGTTGGTGTTGTCGTTGGTGCTAGATGGACCGATTCCAATGGTACCCCACAGTGGGGACAATATTATCCAGCTTCTGCAACAAACACTGATGTATGGGTGACTGTTGCACCAGCACAGGATAACGTATTCTCTATCCAGGGAACCAATGCCTGGGCAGATAATCAAATAGGAACATTCACTGCTGTGGCAGACGGAGCGGGCGGAAGTAGCGTAACTGGAAATTCCAGTAAGACTGCTACAAATAGTACTACAAGTACAGGAACTTTCGCTTTACAGATAGTTGATGTACTAAGGGATGGGAATAATGAAAATTCTTCCACTCCGGTTGTATTGGTTCGATTCAATCCTGCTGCAATCCATGCAGTGGAACTAGGCTAAGGAAAGGAGTGAATAATGGCGATTTCTAGAGCGCAAATGATGAAAGAGCTTGTTCCTGGCCTTAACGCCTTGTTTGGGTTGGAGTATAACAAGTATGAAGATCAACACACAGCAATCTATGAGATGGAATCATCTGATAGAGCGTTTGAAGAGGAAGTGAAACTTTCTGGGTTCAATCAAGCACCAGTCAAGTCTGAAGGTAGTGCTATTACCTATGACACGGCACAGGAAACTTTCACTGCTCGTTACACGCATGAAACTATTGCTATGGGGTTCTCTATCACTGAAGAAGCAGTGGAAGATAATCTTTATGCAACGCTTTCAGCACGATACACCAAGGCTTTGGCTAGAGCGATGAGTCATACTAAGCAGACGAAGGCTGTATCTCCATTAGCTAATGGATATGCAGCAGCTACTACTACCTTCAATGCTGGTGATGGCGAACCTCTCTTTAGTTCAAGGACTGGAATTGGTGGTCAAGCAATAAGCAACATGCTCGCAGTGCCTGCCGACTTGTCGGATACTGCACTTGAGCAAGCTTGCATTGATATAGGTGATTTCACAGACGAACGTGGACTTATCATTGCAGCGAAGCCAGTCAAGCTAATTATTCCGTCAGAGCTTCAGTTCGTAGCTACCCGTACACTTGAGTCCGCACAGCGGCCAGGTACTGCGGATAACGATGTGAATGCTCTTAAGAGTAATGGCATGATTCCGCAGGGATATAGTGTAAACAACTTCCTTACGGACCCTAACAACTGGTTCATCATCACTGATGTACCTAATGGTATGAAGGGTTTCACCCGTGCCCCACTTACGACTGGCATGGATGGAGACTTCGATACTGGTAATGTGCGTTATAAGGCGAGGGAACGATATTCCTTCGGCGTTAGTGACTACCTTGGTATCTTTGGTAGTGGTGATGTTTCTTAGGTATTAAATGCCCTTGGGGGGTGGAATGCCCCCCATCTTTTTTAAACCAATCTCGCCAGACTTAATCAGACAGCACACGGACTGGCGAGGTAATTGTGTGCAATGAGGTGATACAAATGGGTACTACAACTTTTACTGGTCCGATCAAGGCAGGTAATGTATTAGCTACAACTGGAACTACAGTTGGCAAATTGGCAAATGTTGGTTCTGTTGTTATGGCGCAGAGTGTGAGTGTTCAAGCTTCGACTACGGCAGTAAAGACAGGTATAGTCGTTCCAGCCAACAGCCAGATAATTGCTATCACGATAATCCCGAGTGTCGGATTCGGGTCTAGTACAACGCTCGGAACAACCAGTGCGGCAACCAATTTGACGGATTCGAAGAACCTCCCTATCAACACCTTGGCGTGGTTTGACCCGCTTTCGGCGGGGGCTTGGGAGGATGTTGGATCCACCGATGTTGAGATATGGCTCAAGAGCGGGGCCGCTGTTGGAACCGGCGTGCTTATCCTGCGGTACATCCAGAACAACAACGTGACGGCATAATCCACTGGGGGCACCTCCGGGTGCCCCCTATTTCGTCATCCGTGATGGGTTTTTCGACCATCGCGAAAGGTTTTCGACATCTTTTCGAGAATGGAGAATAACATATGAACACGTTCAAACTTTTAACAGTGCTGCTCGCTATAGTGCTGTTCCCGTTGGAGTCATTGGCTGTTGGGGATTCGGGTGATGTTCCCTTGCGTACAGGGCCGGATACGACTTCCGGTTCCTGTTCTGTGAGAGAAGGTAGGGATTGCTATTTTGTGTTCGGGACTACCACTCCTCTCGCAACTGCCTTGAACTCAAAGGTGTTTCAGGTAGACGCAAGGACTGCGATTGCCTGCCTCGCGGACGTTGGGAATACGTCAGGCTCTGTGACGTTTTGGAAGGCTGTTAACCCCATTGCGCCTGTGACTCGCGCTAAAAGTATGGTTCCATCGGCTGCTTCAGCGAGTACCCTTACTGTCGGAGTGACAAATACCAATTGCTTCACGCTGAGCACTGGGAGGTGGTGGATAGAGGTTACTGCTGCTACGAACTCAGTTGACTCGGTAGTAGTTATTACCGGGTCGAAGGAGTAGTCGCATGAACAAACTTATTCTAGCGATTCTGCTATCGCTCTCTATGACCGCCCATGCTCAAGTATCTGGACCCGGCAACACTTTTGGTGGTGGTGGTGGTGGCCTTGGCACTTGCCCCACTGGGGACATATGTCAAGCCGCGAACGATCTGGTTCTAAAGACTGGGAATCTGATTATAGAGACACCCGGTGCTGGGGTTATTGTCACACCACAGGCGGCTGTCGGTAGTGGGATTGTACTCTCCGAGATGGGCAATGGGGTGGGCAATCATGCGTTGACCTTGAAGCTGGACGATACGGATTTCCCAGCAAGTCTGGGATGTACAATTAATTCCGAAGGGTTCTGGAGCGGCACTGGGTGCCGTGGCTTGGGCCAATCTGCCTATGTGTGGGGTAGCAGCACAGTGACACCAACTGCGGGCGAGTGCCAGTCGTATCTCTGCGGCGTTCCTTTTGTGATTGATAATTTAGAAACTCCAGCCTTATCGTCCGTCCCATTTTATGCAACTACGACAGCCTCTACCTTTTCCTCGTTTGTATTTAAGCCCCAGCAACTCGGCGGCTTCCCTTTAGTAGTCATGGACTCAGCCTTTGAAGGGACACCCGGATGCGGGCAGCTGACAGGCTCGTGCTATATACCGCTGAGTCCTGTTGTTGAAGCAACTTTGGGAATCTCCGATCTTGACATTCTTACAGATACGGTCAACGGCATTGAACTCGCAGCTACCGCAGACTCAAGCACTGCCTTTGATGCTGTGGGTGACCAATGCAATGGCAGCGTTTTCACCGGGGCCTGTGCTCGGGGGGGGATAATAATTTCCGACATCGACGCAACCGCCGGAAGAACCACATGGCACGCTAGGGTGGAAGCGACAGCCAGTACCGTTATCAACTCCTCCGCATTACCGTCGTCCGCCTGTTCGATACACCTTTTGCCGGACGGGAGTGGCTCAGGCGGCTCAGGCCCCGTCGCCCTCAACCTACCTATGGACCCGGCGGACGGGACCCTTTTTCAGGAAGGCACTTATCA
>Ga0255049_10002312_pt1 | contig 10091 bp, 7 predicted proteins | sample JV7_2_3_MG_FD_183615 | JGI IMG/M metagenome (GOLD analysis project Ga0255049, IMG submission 183615) | Seawater microbial communities from Jervis Inlet, British Columbia, Canada - JV7_2_3 | ecosystem: Environmental > Aquatic > Marine > Inlet | place: Canada: British Columbia | collected 2016-10-06
TCATCCCGAAACTTCGTCTGGATGTGATACCAGAGCTGCGGGAGCTGCTTGTAGGAGGTGAGTTCTGTGGCGGCGGTTGCGAAGATCTCCTCATGTGTCGGACCAAGGATTACGGTCGCGCCCTTGTTGTCCTCGAACGACATGATGATGTCCGCCATCGTGTCGATCCTGCCCGTCTCCTCCCAGATCGACGCCGGATGCATTTGTGGCAGGAGGAACTCCTGGCCACCGATCGCATCGATCTCTTCCTTGATGATCGTCATGACCTTTGCCCGCACCCGCTGTCCGAGCGGAAGCATCGAGTACACACCAGCCATGAGCTGGCGCATGTATCCACCGCGAACCAGCAGCTTGTGACTCACGGCCTCAGAGTCGGCAGGATCGTCTCGAAGGGTGGGTATGAAGGATTCTGACCAGCGCACAGTGCTCCAATGGATTGGATTCGTCGGCGAGGATAGCCTGTGATCAGTCCGTGTCTGAACCCGACGCAACGTCTGCAACGGACGCCCTGCGCTCCTGAGCACGGTTGGCGTCCCCCTGCATCGATCGGAGTTCGAGCGCGGTCTCCTCCGCGATGTCAGCTGCATCGACATCAGCAGCTGCAAGTCGTGCGTCCGTTCCCTCCTCCGCGATGAGCTTCGCCTCAGCGATCAACGCGTCAACCATCTCGGCTTCCGGCACGACCCGAACCACTTCGCCCTTGATGAAGAGATGGCCTCTGCCCTTACCTGCGGCCAGTCCGAGATCGGCTTCCCTCGCTTCACCTGGACCGTTGACCACGCATCCCATCACGGCGACCTGCATCGACAACCCAAGCTCTTCGAGGCGATCGTTGGCTTCGTTTGCGACCTTGATCACATCGACCTCTGCTCGTCCGCACGACGGACAGGCGATGAAGTCGAGTGTTGTCCTGTCGCGCAAGCCGAGATACTCCAGAAGAGCGCGGCCAGCCTTGGATTCCTCGACCGGGTCCGCGGTCAGGGAGAGTCTTATCGTGTCTCCGATGCCCTCGTTGAGGAGCGTCGCGATGCCAGCCACGCTCTTGATCAAGCCACCGGGGAGCGGACCGGCCTCGGTCACGCCAAGGTGCAATGGGTAGTCGGTTGTGTCTGCAAGCAACCGATACGACTCAACCATCATGGGAACGTTCGAGTGTTTCACGGAGATCTTGACATCATGGAATCCGACATCGTCGAAGTGCTTGACCTCACCCATGGCCGATTCGACGAGCGCGGCAGGTACCGGCCCGCCGTACTTCTCCAGGAGATCCTTGTCGAGCGAGCCAGCGTTGACGCCGATCCTGATCGGAATGCCCGCCTCTTTCGCTGCGGTAGCAACCGTCTTAATGTGCCCTTCGTTCCGGATGTTCCCAGGATTGAGCCTGAGCGCCGAAACACCAGCTTCGATCGCCGCGAGCGCGAGGCGGTACTGGAAATGGATGTCTGCAACTATCGGTACGGGTGACCTCGGCATGATTACCGCAATCCCCTGGGCAGCTTCAACGGTATTGCATGTGACCCTGACGATGTCGGCGCCGGTGCCAGCGAGCGCGTAGATCTGGGCAAGCGTTGCCTCGGCATCCGCCGTCTTGGTTGTGGTCATCGACTGCACCGATACCGGCGCTCCGCCTCCGACCTCGATATCGCCGACCCGAAGCTTTCGTGTGTCGCGCCGGGTGTAATCCATGGCCGAAGGGTAGGACATTCCGACTACTGAATCGGCTTGAAGATATCCAGGTAGACACCCATGAGCCCGAGGCTGACGATGAAGATGAAGACCGCTGCTGCAATCGGGAGGAGCTTCTCGATGTTTGGTTGGCGGCCAGTGATCTTCTCGTATGCCGCGACGGAGAAATGTCCGCCGTCGAGCGGATAGAGCGGCACGAAGTTGAGAACGCCGACAAAGATGTTGACCAGGGCAAGTAGCTGGAGTGTCGATTCGGCCGGTCCTGCGATCCGCACCAGACCTATCGGGCTGATCGGACGGACAGTTTCGAGGATCTCGTCATCGCCACCGAACAGGGACATGACGAGCTTCGGAAACCCAATGATCATCTCCCACAGACCACGAACGCTCATGACGACGGCTTCGCCGACCTGACTTGCAGCTGTGGGAAGCATCGCAATCGGTCCGACGGATTCGTGAGCGGCCTCCGGTGTCACTCCAAAGAAGCCAACCTCCCCCGTCATCGGTTCGTCGTCGGGTCCGAGAACGTACTCGCCATCGACCACGATTGGCCGATCGATGATCGCAAGTGTTGCACTGAGGGCCAGCACCTGATCATCGCGTTCGACTGTGACAACAACTTGCTCACCGCCGTGGGTCTCTGCGAAGGTTCCGAAGTCATCCCACGTGGCAACTGCCACACCGTTGGTCTCCACGATGACGTCGCCTGGTTCAGTCCCGGCCTCGGCCGCGGGTGATGGATCCGATGAGCCAGGGACGGTCGAACTCACCGCAGCAACCGTTGTCGTGCGTTCTGCAAAACCGTCATCGTCAATGACGACGACGCCCCAGACCACGCCGACGCCCCACAGAAGTACGAATGCGACTATGAAATGACTGACGATGCCTGCGAGAACGACCACGGTCTTCTTCCAAAACTGGGCGACCCGGTACGTTCGATGCTCTTCTTCAGCGTCGATCTCCTCGAACGGATTCATGCCGATGATGCGAACGTATCCGCCCAGCGGGATCGCCTTGATGCCGTACTCGGTCTCTCCGCGGGTCATCGACCAGAGTTTCGGACCGAAGCCAAAGAACGCCTCGGTTGCCTTCATACCGAACGCTTTGGCCGCCAGGAAATGGCCACCCTCGTGGATGACGATCATGGCAACGATGCCAGCGATCATGATGAATGGGCCCACGGTGACCTCCATGGCGTGCAGCGGTGAGCGTACGGTACCGAGCGAGTAGACATACGCACCGCGTATGCCACCTGCGCGCTACGACCTACTCAGTGGTGATCGCGTCGAGGATGTTCATTCGTGATGCCTTCCTTGCCGGCCAGATGGCTGCAACGACGCCCGAGATGGCTGCGAGCACCAGAGCAAGGATGACTTGGCTCACGGGAATACTGAACGCTCCCAGGCCCTCATCCGCGAGCGCTCGAACAACCGCCCAGCCGAGCACGATGCCGATGCCGGTTCCGAGAAGGGCGCCGAATGTGGCGACAATGACGGCTTCCCATCGAATCATGCGTCGCACTTGACGGCGGCCCATGCCGACCGCCCGCAGCAGACCGATCTCTCGTGTTCGTTCGAATATCGACAGCGTGAGCGTGTTGGTGATACCGAGAACCGCGATGATCACGGCGAAGAGGAGCAGGCCGGTGAACAGTGCCAATGCCTGGTCGATCTGGCCTTCCGCCTCGGTGACAATGTCTGACTTCGTCTGCGCCTTGACGCTGCCGAAGGCATCGACGGTCGGTGCGATCGCTGTTTGAGCCTCGTCAACCGTCACGCCGTTGGCAGCATTGCCGAAGATCACGGCATCTCCGTCGTACCTGAAGTTCTCCTTGAATGTGGACGTTGACATGAACAGATCCGAGAAGTCGTCCGTTTCGAACTCACCCACGATCATTGTCGAGACCGCGCCCGTTCGCGCGTACTCGATCGATATAGTGTCACCAACGGACAAGCTGTTCGTCTCGAGATACGCCGTTGAAGCGATCACCGAGTTGGAGGCGTCGAGTGCTGCAACAGCGCCTTCCGCCGCACCGAGCGACAAGACCTGCTCAACCGTTGCGGGATCAACCGCACCAAGAAACTCCTGATCGCCCTCGATAATCACCAATCCGAACTGCATCGCGGACACGACTTCTAGTTCGTCATAGGTCTCGAGCTCAACCGCGAACGCGGGGCTGATGTTGGTCGGCAGATTCGGATCCGTTTGGCTCGTCGACTGGAACGTCAGGTCAGCTGGGAACAGGTCGAAGATGGTCTCATTGATGGACGCCTTGGTCGAGGATCCAAAAACCGAAAAGAACGCAACCAGAGCCACGCCAACCATGAGCGCTGACGCCGTCGACGCCGTACGTCTCGGCTTCCGCTTGGTGTTCTCCTTGGCAAGCGTCCCGGAGATTCCGAACAGCCGCGGAAGAGGCCAACCTATGACATCGGCGAGAGGTTTCGCTGCAAGTGGTGCCAGCACCGAAACTCCGATGAATGCAATCGCTGCACCAGCCGCCACGTAGATCACCGGATTCTTGACGCTCAGGAACAGACCGACCGCCAAGAGCGCAACGCCAATCCCGCTGATGACCGATCCGGCAATCGCCCGCGTCTGAAGACTCCGACGAGGGGTTCTCGCTGCTTCCTCACGCATTGCCGCCACAGGGGGAATTCGCGATGCCTTTCGAGCAGGTAGCAGCGATGACAACAAGGTGAGGAGCATGCCGACGAGAAGTGAGACGATGATCGTACGTGGGAGCAGCATGAGGGCACCCGGCGGTACCCCAAACCCAGCTGCGTTCATGAGCCCTCGGATCGCTATCGCCATCCCAAAGCCGAACGCGATCCCGACAACTGAACCGATGAGACCGATGACGAGCGCTTCGAGGATCACCATCCATCGAACTTGTCTGCCTGTTGCACCGATCGCGCGCAACAGTGCGAGTTCCTTCGTGCGCTGCGCCACGATGATCCTGAAGGTGTTCTGAATAATGAATGCTCCAACGAACACCGCAACGCCCGCGAATGCGAGCAATCCAATGCTCAGGAAGCTCAGTCCCTCGTTGATTTCGGCAGCCTGTTCATTCTGCTCGGTCTCTCCCGTGACGGCTTCAACGCCCTCGGGAAGAACGGCTGCGACACGGGTCGTAAGGGTTTCGGCATCAACGCCGGAGTCACCTTGAACCAGTATCCCAGTTAGCTCATCCCCGAAACCGAATACACGCTTCGCTTCCTCCAGTTCGAATGACACGAGTGTCGCTCCCAGGAGACTGTCAGTGTCGCCGAATGAAGCGCTCCCGACGAGCTCGTACGCTTCTGGCCCTGTGAAGCCGACGACAGTGACCTGATCGCCAATCTTGAATCCGGCGTTGGTGACCGTGTTCGCATCGAGAGCAACCTCTCCCGGTCCCTGCGGAGCTCTCCCGTTGCCGTCCTTGATCTGCATCGGATTGAGTGCGGGTATCTCACCCCACGAGAATCCAAGAGTTGGCGCTCCCTGACCACCGATCGGGTCGCCATTCGGATCGAGAACCTGGAGGGATATCGAGCCAACACCTGGCTCTGCTGCCTCGACACCCTCCACGGCAACGACATCGTCGTATACCGAAGCTGGGAACGGCTCTGTTGCTGTACCGAAGTCGCCTGACTCCGCTCTGACACTCACGTCCGTCCCGGAGTAGATGTCGTCAAGGAGCGTGTCAAACTGGGCGTTGATCGTATCCGTAAAGATGAACGTCCCCGCGACGAGGCTGACACCGAGAACAATCGCCACAGCCGTGAGGATGAATCGCACCTTGTGTGCGAAGAGTGATTTGATAGCTGTCTTGAGCATCGTCAGCCCTCGAGCTCCTTGAGCCGGTCAAGCACCGACTCAACCGTAGGGTCGAGCATCTCGTCGACGGTCGTCCCATCAGCCAGGAAGATGATTCGGTCCGCGTATGCCGCGGTTGCCGGATCATGGGTCACCATCACAATCGTTTGTCCGAATTCCGTTACGGCCTTTCGCATGAAACCCATGAGCTCGCCACCGGACTTCGAGTCGAGGTTGCCGCTCGGTTCGTCTGCAAAGATGATCTCTGGTTGGGATGCGAGCGCTCTCGCCGCCGCGACTCGCTGCTGTTGGCCACCCGAAAGCTCCGACGGTAGATGATCGAGCCGATCGTCCAATCCAACCGTGTCGAGCACCTGTCGATACCAATCCGCGTCAGGGTCGTTTCCGCCGATGGATAGCGGCAACAATATGTTCTCTTCCGCCGTGAGGCTCGGGACAAGATTGAAGGACTGGAACACGAAGCCAACCCGGTCCCTTCGCAGTAGCGTCAGGTCCTTGTCCTTCAAGCTGGATAGGTCAGCGTCTCCGATGTATGCCCTCCCAGAAGTCAACGAGTCGAGTCCGGCTATGCAATGCAGAAGTGTCGACTTGCCTGAACCGGAGGGCCCCATTATCGCCGTGAACTTTCCTTTTTCGAATTCTGCTGTCGCTCCATTGAGCGCGTGGACGGCTGCGTCGCCGTCTCCGTAGGTCTTGACGCCGTCGACGAGGCGCGCGGCATACGTGATGGTCGGGGCTGTGGTCACAGGAACATTCCTTCGAAGCGTGCCGACAGCTTAGGGCATCGCCACGAGGCGAGCACCGAATCTAGAGCTTGGCGCTGATTTCGGACGCACGAATCCGGGCTTCGGAGTCGGCGCTGGCGATGTCCTCAACGCTCTGTGGATCGATCGGCGAGTGCGATTCGAGGACCGATGCGACAACCGTGGCGATATCCACGAAACGAATGCGTCCAGCCAGGAACTCCGCGACCGCAACCTCGTCAGCTGCATTGAGCACCGCAGTGGCGGTTCCTCCCATACGGCCAGCCGCATAGCCGAGCTGAAGGCACGGGAATGCCTCGCTGTCCGGTTCCTCGAACGTGAGCGTGACGCCGGAGATGTTGAATCGCTCGTTGCTTCCCCGTCGACGGCTCGGCTGATCAATGGCGTACTGGATCGGTTTGCGCATGTCAGGAAAACCGACCTCTGCTTTGACAATGCCATCCATGAACTCGACAAACGAGTGCACGATACTCTGAGGATGCACGACGACATCAATATCGTCGTACCCGACGTCAAACAGATGGTGAGCCTCGATCACCTCGAACGCCTTGTTCATCAACGTCGCCGAATCAGTCGAAATCCGTGGTCCCATCGACCATGTTGGATGATCGAGTGCCTGCGCGACCGTCACATCTTCGAGTTCATCGATCGACAACCCGCGGAAGGGGCCGCCCGATGCTGTCAGGATCAATCTGGCAACCGATTCCGACCGCTCACCGATAAGGCATTGCCAGATCGCTGAGTGTTCGGAATCAACGGGAACGAGTTCGCCTTCACCTTCGGCGAGGGCAGCGAGCATGAGGGGGCCGCCCGCAACCAGGCTCTCCTTGTTCGCGAGAGCGAGTCGGTTTCCAGCGTAGAGAGCAGACAGAGATGCGCGGAGGCCTGCGGCGCCAACGATTCCGTTGACAACGGTCGAGCCACCGATTGCTGCGGCTTCAGTTACAGCGCCAGGGCCAAAGTGTGCCCTCCGCCCGAAGGCGCTCTCGAAACGCTCCTGACCCTCACCTGGGTCTGCAATACACACCATGGCCTCAGGGTGGGCCGCCGCAGCGTCAAACAATGCGTCCGATGCTCGATTCGCGGCTAGCGCCCGTATCGGAGTGCCGAGTTGGTCAGCGACCTCAAGTGTCTGACGGCCTATTGAGCCGGTGGCGCCGAGGACTACGAGGGGGTTCAGAGGAGCCCGGCCCACACGAATATCGCCCAAGCGACAGGAATCGCGAACAGGAGACCGTCGATCCGATCCATGAATCCTCCGTGGCCAGGGAGCACGGATCCCATGTCCTTCATCCCAAGCGATCGCTTGGCTGCAGACATGGCGAGGTCGCCAATGGGAGCGAATACCGCGACAGCGGCGCCGATGGCGAGACCAGACGTCAACTCGAACGGCTGAAGGAAGTGGAGCAGCGCTCCAACGGTGAGCGCGACGATCACACCTGCAACCAGGCCCTCAACCGTCTTTTTTGGCGACACCCACGGAGCGAGTTGGTGACGACCGAGCGCCCTTCCAAAGAAGTACTGAGCAATGTCCATTGCGGCCACTGCGGCTACGACGCCGAGGACGAGGATGCGATAGTCATCTGATCTGGCGATCAGCATCGCAAACGAACCGAGGCCAGCCCACACCATCACAGAGATCGTGAGTGCAAGATTGGCCATGGGATCGACCTTGCCGGGGACAACTGCATAGAACAGCAGTAGGAGCGTGACTGCGAGGAGGAATGCCAGTGGAATCCAGAGGGCACCACCAAAGAACGCGCCGAGTGATGCACCGATAATGCCGATGAATCCGAAGAGAGCGATCGGCTTACGACCGGACCGCACGAGAGCCGTGTAGAACTCCCCAGCTCCGAGCACGAACACACCGAGAACGAACAATACGAATGCAGGACGCCACATCATTGAGGCACCGAGAGCGATGACCAGCACTATCCCCGTGATGATCCGAGCGATAAGATCGCTTGAACCACGTGCCCGCGCGCGGCCCATCCCTTCGGCTTCGACGACGTCATCGAACCCAACAACCCCGGACTCCAAACCGGGCATCGGAGCAGCGAGCGCAACCTGTTCTGTGTCCTCGTCATCGGCGAGGGCGACTGACGCGGCAAGACCGGCGTGTTCTTTGGTCGATGTCTGCGGGTAGTCATCGCTTGAAATATCGAAGAGTTCCGATGACGTGCCGCTCGATTCCGGCTCTTCAGAGTCGTCTTCTGACCACAGATCCCCAAAACCGATGGAGGCAATCGACTCAAGCCCATCCGTGTCATCGGAAGCCCCCGTCACCTCCCACGCGTTTTCACCATCAACCTCCTGGTTGCCAACTTCAACGGGTTCGGCGTCCTCATCCTCGGACTCCGGAGCAAGGATCTCCAGCTCACCAGTGTCATCGTGATCATCGTGATCATCGTCGATCTCAGAGGTGTCGTCATCATCGTCCAACGACACGGATTCGATCTCAGATGTTTCGTCCGCCTCATCCACGACCACGTGTTCAATCTCCGCCGTGGCGTCTTCCGAATCTACGTTCTCGTCGGAATTCAGGTCAGGGTCGGCACCTGGTCGATCTGAGGTCTCCGGCTCCGACGCCGACACCTGGTAGGGGTCTGTGACCGGTCCCGGTTCATCATCGAGCCAGTCGTCGAAGCCACCACCCGATTGATTATTCTTGCTGTCGTCACTCATGTTGGCTCAACGGTACCTGTTTCGGTGTAGCCACGAGGGCAATCGAACCGTGCCTCTGGACGTGCAGCACCGGACTCACACCTCGAGGAGTTCTTCTTCCTTGCGGACCACAGCCTCGTCGATCTTGGCGGTGTGCTTGTCCGTCAACGCTTGGAGTTCCTTCTCCGCGCGGTGAACATCGTCTTCAGATACATCTTCGCTCTCGATGCTGTCCTTGCAATGCCGTCGGACGTTTCGCACAGCGATCTTCCCCTCTTCAGCCAGAGCGTGGACGACCTTGATGAGTTCTCTCCTGCGATCCTCTGTGAGTGATGGAAACGCAAGCCGGATGATGTTTCCATCGTTCGACGGGTTCAGACCGAGGTCTGCCGCCTGGATACCCCGCTCGACGGCTGGGATCGAGGACTTGTCGAATGGCTGGACGATCAGCATGCGCGCCTCAGGCACCGAGAACGTTGCGAGCTGTTGGAGCGGTGTCTCCGTTCCGTAGTAGTCGACGGTTACACGACTCAAGATGCCTGCGTTCGCACGGCCTGTGCGTATTCCGCCGAACTCCTGAGCGGTGTGTTCAACAGCTTGATCCATCTTCAGGTTGGCATCTGAAAGAAGTTCGTTGATCATGTGTTCCTCCCGGCATCCACCAGTGTCCCGACCTCTTCCCCACGGACCGCCCTGGCCACGTTCCCAGCAGTCGTCATATTGAACACGCGGATCGGAAGGTCATTCTCCATGCACATCGTAACTGCTGTTGTATCCATGACTCCGAGCTGTTCGGAGATCGCATGCATGTAGTCGAGCTCAACGAGCAGCTCAGCGTCCGGGTTGGCAACGGGATCAGACGTATAGATACCGTCGACTTTCGTCGCCTTTAGCACCGCGTCGGCACCGATTTCGGCGGCACGGAGCGCCGCGGTTGTGTCGGTCGTGAAGAACGGATTGCCTGTACCTGCGGCAAAGATCACGATCCGGCCCTTCTCGAGGTGTCTGATCGCACGGAGCCGGATATAAGGCTCAGCTACTTCTTGGATAACGATTGCAGTCTGCACGCGGCACTCGGCACCGGCGCGCTCGAGCGCGTCTCGCAACGCAAGAGCGTTGATCACTGTCGCGAGCATCCCCATGTAGTCGGCGTTCGCT
>Ga0255049_10002313_pt1 | contig 10089 bp, 11 predicted proteins | sample JV7_2_3_MG_FD_183615 | JGI IMG/M metagenome (GOLD analysis project Ga0255049, IMG submission 183615) | Seawater microbial communities from Jervis Inlet, British Columbia, Canada - JV7_2_3 | ecosystem: Environmental > Aquatic > Marine > Inlet | place: Canada: British Columbia | collected 2016-10-06
GCCTGGGCAGGATTCCCGCCCACCGGACGAGTTCGCACCGCGACTCCCTCGGCCAGCTCGGGGGCCATTTGCAATGTTTGTTGCATCCCGGCGGCCTTGACCTCGTCTCGGATCGTGGCGGTATCGGGGTGCACCAGCAGCAGCGAGGAGGCACGGCTGCCGCGAACGAGTTGAACCGCTTCACCAAAGGTCATGTCGAGGTCCGACTCACTCTCGATCGACAACACCACGCGTTTACCGAAATCGAGAGGAAAACGTCCCTCGCCGGACGTAAACGTTCGAACCATCTCGGCAAAATCCGCACTCGCGCCGACGACGGTGACGAGATCGCCGGCCTCGAAACACGTATCGCCATGCGGGATGACCAGTTCGTTGCGCCGCAGGATGGCACCGACCATCCAGGGACAGGAGCCGAACGTCTTGAGCAATCGGCCGCGGACCGGAGAATCCTCGGTGATACGAAACTCCATGGCTTCGGCACGACCCTCGGCAAACGCGACCGACGACACGCGCCTATTTTCGAGACTCAATTCGAGCTGACGCGCGCCGAGGCTCATGGGCGACACCACGCTGGCACCGCAGGAGCGCAATTCCGATGCCCGCGACGGGTCGTTGACACGCGAGATGATGCGATGGATGCCGGCCTCGGCGGCGAGGCGGATGGTTTCGAGGTTGATGTCGTCGTCGTTGGTCGCGGCGATCACCGCGGCCGCACGTTCGAGTCCCGCGCGCTTGAGCACGATGCGACTCGATCCGTCGCCCTCGACGACCCGGACCGAACGCACCCGTTGAGCGGCAGCCAGGCACGTTTTGTCCTGATCGACCACCGTGACGACCCAGCGCTCGCCTATCCTCTTTAGTAACTCGCAGCCGAGCGCGCCGGCTCCGACCAGAATCGCCCGCATCCTACCCTCCGGAGCAGAACATGGGTGTCCGGATCGGGTTTGGCCAGTTGTGGGGTTTCCGGGATATTCCCGGAGTTGCGACCACGAATGGCCACATGCCTCAGGAAGCTATTCGGTTGGAACCGAGCGGCGCAGGTACAGCACCAAGAAACCCATCACGATGAGGGGCGGCCCTTCCGACCAGCTCCACATCGCCGGCATCCCCGAATGTAGATCGACTGCCAGCAGCGCAGGTCCCAGACCGATCATCAACCAGGCCAGCCAGCCGACCAGCCTGTGGTAACGGCGGACATCGGTCGAGATCACCAGCAACAGGACCCCGTGGAAGCCGTACATCAGGCTCAACGAGCGGGCCAGGTAGCCGGTAATCGGCTGGTCGGGAAAGCTCCCGAGACCGAGCCATGCGTGGATCTCGGCCATCGTGGACGCGGGAAGCAGCGCCGTGGGAAACGCCAGCACCGTCAGCACCCCGCCGATGCGCAGTATCCAGATCAGGATTCTCTCGTGCAATCCAACCCCCTCAGGATTCGACGTAGATGTTCGATCCCTTGTCGCGGAACTCCGTCGACTTGGAGGTCAGTCCCGATTTTACGGCCTCGACCGTTTCGAGACCCTTCTCCTTGGCGTACTCACGGATTTGCTGCGTGATCTCCATCGAACAGAACTTCGGCCCGCACATCGAACAGAAGTGGGCGACCTTGGCGCCGTCGGCGGGCAACGTGGCGTCATGGTACTCGCGGGCGGTGACGGGGTCCAGCGACAGGTTGAACTGGTCCTCCCAGCGGAACTCGAAACGCGCCTTGGAGAGCGCATCGTCCCATTCCTGGGCACGCGGATGGCCCTTGGCCAGGTCCGCCGCGTGCGCGGCGATCTTGTAGGCGATCAACCCTTGCTTGACGTCGTCCTTGTCGGGGAGCCCGAGGTGTTCCTTGGGCGTGACGTAGCAAAGCATCGCCGTGCCGAACCAGCCGATCATCGCAGCCCCGATGGCCGAGGTGATGTGATCGTAACCGGGCGCCACATCGGTTGTCAGCGGGCCCAGGGTGTAGAACGGCGCCTCGTGACAAATCTCCAACTGTTTGTCCATGTTTTCCTTGATCAGGTGCATCGGGACGTGGCCGGGACCTTCGATCATCACCTGGCAGTCGTGCTCCCACGCAACCTTGGTCAGCTCGCCCAGTGTTTCCAGCTCGGCGAACTGCGCTTCATCGTTGGCGTCGGCGATCGACCCCGGTCGCAGTCCGTCACCGAGCGAAAAACTGACGTCGTAGGCGGCCATGATCTCGCAGATCTCGGCAAAACGCGTATAGAGGAAACTCTCGCGGTGGTGGGCCAGGCACCACTTGGCCATGATGGACCCGCCCCGCGAGACGATCCCCGTCACGCGCCTGGCCGTCAGCGGCACGTACGACAACCGCGCGCCGGCGTGGATCGTGAAGTAGTCGACCCCCTGCTCGGCCTGCTCGATCAAGGTGTCCCGGTAGAGCTCCCAGGTGAGTTCCTCGGCCATGCCGCCGACTTTTTCGAGGGCCTGATAGATCGGTACCGTACCGATCGGTACGGGCGAGTTTCTCAGGATCCACTCGCGGGTCTCGTGGATGTTCTTGCCCGTCGAGAGGTCCATCACGGTGTCTGCGCCCCAGTGGGTCGCCCAGACCATCTTCTCGACCTCCTCGTCGATCGAGGAGCCGATCGCCGAGTTGCCGATGTTGGCGTTGATCTTGATCAGGAAGTTACGCCCGATCACCATCGGCTCGGATTCGGGGTGATTCACGTTACTGGGCAGGATTGCGCGTCCGCGGGAGATTTCGTCGCGAACGAACTCCGGCTCGAGCCCCTCGCGCGTCGCGACGAATTCCATTTCAGGCGTCACTTCCCCGCGCCTGGCGTAGTGCATTTGCGTCACGCGACGACCCGGTTTGGCCCGCAGCGGCCTGCCGAGTTCCGGGAACCGGATGGCGTCGGTGGAACGGTCGGTCTCGCGTTCGCGGCGATAGGCCGAGGACGAGCCGTCGAGTTCGACGACATCGCCGCGCTCAAGGATCCACGGACGACGCAGCGGGTCCAACCCACGCGTCGGCTGAGGCTCCGTCGCCGGGTCGCCGTAGGGCCCGCTCGTGTCGTAGAGTCGAATCGGGGGGTTTCCACCGCTCAACTCGATTTCGCGCACCGGCACGGCCAATCCCCGCGTGGCCGATTTGCGATAGACCCTGCGACCGGTGGGCCGACTCATTCTTACCTTTTCCATGCGAGACCTTTCTCGTTCGAACGGTTATTGCAGGAGTGTGGCCGGCGGCCGGACGTCCCTGCGCCGGCATTACCCGGATCAGGTTCTGGCGGTCGGTGGTCCCACCCTCTCAGCCCGGCCGGCCCGAGCTCCCGCGTAGCGCTTTCATCTTATTACCGGTGGGTGCGATCCACCAAACGCTTCACGACCGGCATAGAGTGGCGCTTTAGCGCGGCGGACTTGACAAAACCTGTCGCTCGAGCGAGTTCGTTTTTGAAACCCGTGGAGCGGGGGTGCGGGCCGCACGGCCGAGGTTTGTTCGAGGCCGGGTCGATTGCCGAGAAAACGGGGTCCGGTCGGGTTTTTCCACCCTCGCATCGCACGAACTACGGAACCGAACCTTTCCGCTGGCACACGACTTGCCCTAGGTACGGGGCGAGAAGGAGAGCGGACGATGACGCCAGTCAGCTGGAAAAAACTTTCATGGTGGGTCGGCGTACTCGTTTTGCTCGCGGCACTGGCCGCGCCCGAACTGGCCGCCGCGCAACATTCGGTCAGCGCGACGATTCAGGAACCTGCAACTTTAAGCTTGACCGGCGGGACCGGTTGATCTGGTTTCTTCCGTTCCGCCGCGATAGGTCCATCCTCTCTCCTCTTGCTGACGCCGCCCAACTTGGGCGGCGTCGCTTTTTGGGGTCACTTGAACGAAGCGGCCACCGCGGCGCGAGCAAGCAGCCGGGTGGAGTCGAGGGTCGGGATCTTGGCTTCCCCGGGCCGGACCAGCAGCGGGAGTTCGGTGCACGCAAGGGCGACCGCATCACAGCCCCGGGCGGCGAGCCGCTCAATGACGCCGTCCATCGTGGTGCGGGCGTCGTCCGTGATCAGACCATCGACGAGTTCGACCATGATCACGCGATCGACCCGATTGCGGTCCGTTTCGTCGGGCAGGACGCACTCGATTCCCACGCCCCCGAGCGACGCCGGGTAAATCTTGGACTCCATCAGGTAGTTTGTACCGAGCACGCCGACCTTCTTGTAGCCGGCCTTGTGCGCGTCGCGCGCCACGATGTCTCCAATGTGAAGCCAAGGAATCGGTAAGTCCTGGCGAATCGCCGGAAGCGACTCATGCACGGAGTTGCACGGGCAAACGACGAGATCCGCGCCCGCGTCTGCGACTTTCCCGACCGAGGCCAGCAGCAAGGCTCCCACGCCGTCCCAGTCGCCTTGCCAGATTCGGTTCATGTAGTCGGAGAGACAGATGTTGTGCAGCGTGATCTCGGGATGCGTGTTTTCGCCCAGCGAGCGGCTGGCCTCCGCACAGATCGTGCGGTAGCAGAGTGCCGCGCCCTCGTAGCTGACCGCGACGATACCAATGTGTTTGGCCATGCTCCCCCCGGACGCGGCTAACGCAGACGCCCCTCGGCAACCGGAATCACCCGGCCCCCGACCTGAATCGAGAACGTACCCTGATTTTCGCTTGCCCGTAGGTAAAGCCGTGACGCGCGTCCCATCTCGACCCCCTGTTCCACCGTCAGGTCGATCTCGGAGGTCCCGAAATAGCGATGCCGAACGAGCCACGCGGCGAGACAGCCGTTGGCGCTTCCGGTTGCCGGATCTTCAGGGACACCCAACGCGTCCGCGAACATCCTCGCATGCACCTCATTGGCCGCATCGACCGTATCCGCAGTGAAGAAAAAGATCGCCTTGTGATCCTGAGCACACAGCGCATCGTAGGCCTCGCCCCGCACGCGGGCCCGCTGCACGCCATCGAGGGACACCACCGGGACGAGCAGGAACGGCAGTCCGGTCGAGACTCGCTCGATCGGAAATCGTGTGTCGATGTCCGTGGTATCCAGGCCCAACGCCGCGGCAACCGCGGCAACGCCGGGTCCTTCCCTGAACTCCGGTTGGTTTTGTGTCATCCACATCAATTCGCCGGCGTCGTCGGTTTCGAAACGGACCGGGATCGGTCCGGCCCGCAGGTCGAGCGTGAGCGAGGCCGGGCGGGACTCGAGAAGTTCGTATGCGATGACCCAGGAAGTCCCCAACGTCGGGTGTCCTGCAAACGGGACCTCCGCCCGGGGCGTGAAGATCCGCACGGGCCAGCCCTTGTCGTTGGGTCTGGAATCGAGGATGAACGTGCTCTCCGAGAAGTTCATCTCGCGTGCCAGCGACTGCATCGCGGCGCCATCGAGCGAGCCGGCGTCGAGGAACACGGCCAACTGGTTGCCCTTGAGTTTCTCCTCGCAAAACACGTCGACGATCAGATAACGAATCCCCTCCATCACGACTCCCCTGCCCGTACCGCTGGCGTGTGGATCAATCCGGGAAGGTCCGTCATCGAGTCGAACACCACGGCACCGCTCGCGGAGAGCGCGGCGTGATCGGATCGCGCCGCGTACCCGAACACCGTCATCCGCGCCGCGACGCCGGCCTGCACGCCCGGTACGCTGTCCTCGATGACGACGCAACGCTCCGGGGCGATGCCCAATGACTCGGCCGCGAAGAGGAACAGATCCGGGGCGGGCTTGCCCCGGCGCACCTGCTGCGCACTGAACATACGATCTGCGAATCGCGGCAACAGTTCGGTCAGACCCAGCGTGGTTGTCATCTTGTCGAGCTCGCCGCTTGACGCAACGCAGAACGGTACCTCCAACGCGTCCAGCATTTGCACAACGCCACGGACCGGCTGGAGCCGCTCAGTGCGAAACGCCTCGACCGTGCGCCGCTGAAGATCGGGGAGGAAATTCTCGGGGACGGAACGGCCGAGATCGTTCTCGATGAGTTCGATGCAGCGCGCCATCGAGAGACCGATGAACCGGTCGCAAACCTGCTCGTAGCTCCAATCGAAGCCGAGTTCGCGCAACGCGGCGGTAAAGACGCGGTTGGAAATCGGTTCGCTGTCGACAAGTACTCCGTCGCAATCGAAGATGATTAGATCGTAGTTCACACCAGCTTGTCGATTGTTCCGGCCAGTTCGAAATCGCGATCGCTGATCCCGTCGCAATCGTGCGTGGATAGGTCGATCACGACGCGGTTGTAGACGTTGAACCATTCCGGGTGGTGATCCATCCGCTCGGCGACGAGAGCGACACGGCTCATGAAGCCAAACGCCTCCACAAAGCTGCCGAACTTGAACTCACGGTGGAGTTTACCGTTGGCCAGTTCCCAACCCGAAAGTCCCGCCAGGGCAGCGGATACCTGTTCATCGCGCAGGCGCGTAGCTTTCCCCACGTTTCAGCCCTTTTTTTGCAACTGCCTTGTGGTCCCAAATCGTAACGTCAGTATAGTTTAGCCATGTCGGACACGCCGCAGGAGACCACGGGCCCGGACAGGAACGCCTCGATCGATCGCCGGCTCGCCGCGGTCTATACGATGATCCGCAAGCTCAACTCGCAGAGCGACCCGGAGTCAATGCTCGAGTCGATCCTCGACATGGCCCTTGCCGTGGTACGGGCCGAACGCGGCATGGTCTTGCTGCGCGATGACGACAGCGGCGAGTTCGCGGTTCGCCTGGCGCGTAATCTCGAGCACGAGACCATCGCCGATGCCGGGGCGTTCAGCAGCGGGATCGTGGCGCAGGCGGGTGCCGGCAAGGCGGTTCTTTCTCTCGACGCACGCAGCGACAGCCGCTTTAGCGAACTCAAGAGCGTCAGCCTTTACGGGATCCACGCTTTGATGTGCGTACCGCTCAGGACACAGGACAGGATCGTCGGAGCGGTTTATGTCGACAGCAAGGAAGACGGCCTGTTCACGCCGGACGATCTACGTTTCCTCGAAGCTTTCGCGGACCACGCTGCGCTGGCCCTGGCGAATGCGCGCAAGCGCGTCGAGTTGGTCGAAGACACGGAGCGTCTGCAGCAGGAAGCCGCCGAGCGAGCGGGCCGCGGCAACCTGATCGGCAACTCGCCTCAGATGAAAGACGTCTTCGAGTTGATCGACAAGGTGGCAGCCAGCGAGTTACCAGTTTTGATTCAAGGGGAAAGCGGCACCGGCAAGGAACTCGTGGCACAGGCCATCCATTACAACGGACCGCGAGACAGGCGTGCGTTCGTCAGCGAAAACTGCGCGGCGATCCCCGATACCCTGCTCCAGAGTGAACTCTTCGGCCACGTCCGTGGCGCCTTTACCGGGGCCGATCGGGACCGCGCCGGGCTGTTCGAGCAGGCCCATGAAGGCACGCTCTTCCTCGACGAGATCGGCGATATGTCGCCGACGATGCAGGCTCAGATCTTGCGCGCCCTACAGGAAGGCGAGATTCGACGAGTCGGCGGAACGAAGCCGATCAGCGTCGATGTACGGGTCATTGCCGCGACGCATCGCGACCTCCAGCAGGAAACCGCTGCGGGACGGTTTCGCGAGGATCTTCTGTACCGGTTGCAGGTCTTGCTGATCGAGTTGCCGCCGTTGCGCGAGCGGCGCGGCGACGTACGCCGATTGATCCGGCACTTCCTCCAGCGCATCGCCTCCGAACGCGGGAAGCCCGTCCAGGGGATCGACGGCAACATTCTCGAACGGTTGGAGCGATACGGCTGGCCCGGCAACGTGCGCCAGCTCGAGAACACACTTCAGCGGCTTTCGCTACTCGCTGGAGATGGTCCGATCACGATCGATCTGCCGGTCCTCGACACGGGGCTCCGTGGTCTACTGAAAGACAGCGAGCCCGCTGGCACCGGAGCCGCGGCGGCACCGCTCTCGCTCTCGTCGAGCGAGCGCGATCGCATCGTCGAGGCGCTACGCGCCGCCAACGGTAATCGGTCCCGCGCGGCGCGGCTGCTGGGCGTCTCGCGCGCGACGATCTACCGCAAGATCAAGGAACTCGAACTCTAGTAATTTCGGGTCTCGAACGGCTCGGCGAACACGACGGACTGTGGAAAACGGTTGGCGATTCGCTGCGCCAGAGCATCGTGCCCTCCGAATGTCTGCAGATCCGACGAACCGGGAATCGGGATGTGCATCGCCACGATCCCGGCCGGCTGTAGAAACTCGAGCGCCGGCGTCCAGCGCTTGTCGATCAGGTACCAGAACGGGACGAAGGCGAGATCGATGGATCGACCGCCAAGACCTGCGGCGGTCAGTTCCTCGATGTTCGCCTGGGAGTCCCCCATGTGCAGCACGTTCAACCCACCGATCTCGATCAGGAACCCGATGTTCTCCACGGGACTGGCGGCGCCGTGATGCAGGAAAATCGGCTCGACATTCAGCCCGCCAACGACGAGCGGGGCGGCACCGGCGTCACCCTGGAGCCCGGGCCGGACGCGGCCGGCCAGAGCCACCGGGTTGTCACAGGCGGAACGCATCTGCGTCAGCGCCTGCCGGGTCGAGACGAACTCGGCGACTGGATTCGATTCGAGGAAGCGACAAACGGCAAGGGCGTTGAAGTGGTCGGCGTGATGGTGCGTCGCCAGAACCAGGTCGACGGTGTCGAACGGCTCCTGTGCGGTTTCGATCGTCTCGCGCAACTCGGCGGTCAGGCTCGGGTAACCTTCGACACCCTCGCGGAACAGGCCGTCGATCAGCACCTTGTCTTCACCTGAGGTCAGAAGGAACCCCTCGTTGGCCAGGTAGGTGATCTCGATCCTATCCTCGGGCGCGCGTTCCGATGGTGCGGCCGGTGTCGGCGTGTCCTCGGCGCAGGCGAGCCCCACGGCCGCGAACAGGATCAAGAAGCGTTTTCCTCGCATGTTTTTCTCGTTTACGAATCGAATCGCGGATCAAATATAACGATAAAACGGACCGTGGTAAACCTCGGTGCGGTAGTGCAGGACAACCTCTCCGGCGGTCTCGTGGCGCCGGAACAACGCATCCAGTGCGGCGATCATTTCCTCGTGCCCCGGATGGCCCGCCTCGGGCGCGTACGACGCGGAGAGGACGCGGCCCACCAGGCCGTCGCGACCGAGTCGTTGTTCATTCGGGATTCGCTCGAAGCTCCCGCGATGCGGACCGAAGAGTCGCTCGCGCGTCCCGGTGTCGACGCCGTGGGCGCCGACGTTCCGGTAGTCGGTGCCGTGATCCGCGAGCAGCGCCTCGTAGTCCCTCATGAAGCCGGAGCAGCGCTCGTCGCGAACGTTCCAGATCAGCGCAACGCGTCCTCCGGGCCGCAGGATCCGGGCCAGTTCGTCGAGGGTCGGTTCGAGGTCGAACCAGTGGAATGCCTGGGCCGCGGCTACAAGATCGACGCTGGAGTCGGCGAGGCCGGTGGCCTCGGCGGATCCATCGACGAACCGGCAGTCGCCGCTCCCGACCAGGCGCCCGGCGGCCAGGCGCATCGGTTCGTTGGGTTCGATCGAATAAACGCTGTACCCGCGCTCCACAAAGCGCTCGGTCAGCTTGCCGGTCCCGGCCCCCAGATCGGCCACGAGATCTCCATGACGCAGGGTCGAGCGCTCCTCGAGCAGCGGCAACAGGGCCTCGGGATAACCCGGGCGATATCGGATGTAATTCTCGACCCGCGTCGAAAACCGTTTCGTCGGGTCGGACACGTTGGACGCTAGTCTCGCTCGAGGACCTCGAGCAGGTGAAACCCGAATTGTGTCTTGACGGGTCCCTGGACCGTACCGAGGTCGGCGTTGAACACGACGTCGTCGAACTCGCGCACCATCTGACCCGGACCGAACTCGCCCAGGTCACCGCCCTGCTTGCCCGAGGGGCACGTCGAATGCTCCTTGGCGAGGTCAGCGAAATCCGCACCGTCGGCGATCTGTTGCTTGAGCTGGTTGCAGGTGTCTTCCTCCGCTACGAGGATGTGACGGGCACGAGCTTTCATGGTTTCTCCAGGTCTTTGCGAAGGGCCCAAGGGCCGGGTGGAAATGTCAACCTAGCACACCGGGCGCGGACTGCTCAGGCGTCCACTCTCTCGTAGTCGCGGTCCAACAGCGACAGCAACAACCGGACCTTGTAACAGTTCCCGGACACGTCCGAGTCGTACAGGCGCAATGCTTGTCCTCCTGGAGGCTA
>Ga0255049_10002315_pt1 | contig 10082 bp, 22 predicted proteins | sample JV7_2_3_MG_FD_183615 | JGI IMG/M metagenome (GOLD analysis project Ga0255049, IMG submission 183615) | Seawater microbial communities from Jervis Inlet, British Columbia, Canada - JV7_2_3 | ecosystem: Environmental > Aquatic > Marine > Inlet | place: Canada: British Columbia | collected 2016-10-06
GTTCGCTTTGAGGGCGGTAGCCTTCAATGTGAGCAGTGTAAATCGAAGCCGCTGTGCGTCCCGTGCCATTGGGAGCATTGGTGGTTGGGTTGTCCGCCGGTAGAGACGCGGAGGCTTTGAATAGATGGAGGATGAATGAAAGACTTGATCGAGATCGGAAAGACGGGCGGCGGGATGATGATGCTCATCGGCCTCACGTTTGCGGTGACTTATATCCTACACGGGTTTATCCGGTGGCTGAGTCAGTGACTGAGGACACGATGAAGATAAGGCACATAAGAAGCCGATACGAAGCCCTGAGCAAGGACAGGCACAGGCCGCGTCGGTGCCTGAGCCATGCCTACAGGATATTGCACAGGCACATACGGAATCGAACGGGCGGATTCAAGGGCGTACTTGGGAAGCAAGAGCAATGGTTCGTCTGAATAGTCGAGGTATCTGATGGACAACGCAATCGAAGAAGCCAAGGCGCTGAAGGATTCCTATATCGCCTTGCAGGAATTCGGAAAGGCGTCAATCATCCGAAGCCTTTTGATGGATATCGAAGACTTAAAGCTCCAGAACGAAGACTTGAAGACGGCGATTGACCTGTACGAGAGCAACTTCGCGTCCTTGGTCGATGCGCTAAATACTGAGTTACGAGAGAATGGCCCGGTCGGCGTGGAGCAGGCGGGGGTCAACAACGATCTTCGACCATTCGTTTGCAAGCTCGTGGATTACATCAGGGGGCGTAACGACAAAACAAGCGTAATCTGCAAAACGTGTGGGATGCCGGCGGATACGGTAGTGCCGGGGGGCGACGTAATCAAGCACCGTTGTTACTGAATGGAGATTCTATCCTCTGAGACTGGTATAAGATAGACAGGAGGCGACATCCATGGACTTCAACTTCAGGAAACTCACGAAGCCCCTTCTCGGCCCGGCGAAGCCGGCCAAGCCGCCAAGCGTCCTGTCGCAGATCCGCGCGGCGAAGGATCTGGCCACGCTGGACCGGATCATGGACCTGGTGCCAGGGTGCCGCGCCAAGCCCAAGACGATCCGGATCTGGGAATCGGCCGCCAAGGTGAGGCGGGCCGAGCTGGAGCCGGCCCCGACCGAATAAGTCCTTTTCCTCCCTCTCTCGGAGGCGCAGGCGTCGCCGCACGGCAACGCCTCGCCTCCTTCTTTTTACAGGAGACTCCGTGACGAAGCAGGGTGGAATGTCTGAGGACGGAGTCCCGTACACGTTCCGGGTCTCGATGATCAAAGGCCCGCCGAAGGCCATCCAGTTCAGGGTGCCGGAAGGGACAAGCCCCTACCCAGAATGCAACTGCATCATCGGCGACATCTGGGCGAGGAATATCGACAGGGCCGAGCTCCTGGACTGGCACGGCAAGATCCTGATGTTCTACGTGCCGTGGAGAGGATGGTTCTTTGGCGATGAAAGGGACAGCGTGTTTCGATGATAAACCACGCTCTGGAGTGTGCAAAGTGCCACCGGACAATGAAACCGATCGGGCGAGACATGTTCGCCTGCTCGAACTGCCAGTCGAAGGCCAAAGCCGCCAGCACGGCCTTGAATCTGAATGCAGGGCAGTCGACGGGGCGAGGGGTGCTGGAAGAACTCGAAAAGGACAGGCAAGCCTACGTCAGGGCTCTGGCATGCCTCGCTCAGCAGAACGGCGGTCAGGTGGAGGTCCTCGACGCGACTCTCCTCCACATGCCGCACAACGCGCAAATCCTCTTCATGCAGGATCCTCAGAACTCTCGGGTGGTGATCAAGGTCTTTTCACAGGACACAGAGAACGCTGATGGGAAACGCTCTGGCGCACCTGCTCAAGAGCAACGATCGATTGGGCAAGGGCAAGACGATGACGCGAGCCGAGGCGGCGCGGCGTCTCGACATGTCGATCCGTGAGATCACGCTCCTCGGCCGGCAGTCGAGGATGCAACCCCAAGAAGGCCATCTGGAGGACATCGTCTGCTTCTCGAAGGCCGGGAAGCACGGTGGGCTCTTCCTCGCCACGGTGGACGAGGACCTCCTGGAGCAGGGCACCCGGCTCCGGCGCGAGGCGATGTCCCTGCTCGTGGAACTCAAGGGCCTGTCCAAGGGCCTGTCCATCCAACTGAATCAGGGAAAACTATTCGAGGGTCTTGAGGAGGTAATGCCGCATGTCCCCGACGAAGAAGAAGGACCTTCCGGAGAAGGGAAAGACGACGCCGGAAGCGATGACCGCGGCGAGGATTCTGGGGCTCCTTCGGGAACGCCATAGCGATCCCGAGTGGGTCTTCTTCTCCGAGCTTGCGACCTCCGGGACGAACGACACGCGCTACATGGACGCGTTCGTCATCAACGTGTGGAAGAGCAACAAGTTCCGCCGGATAGCCTACGAGATCAAGGTCTCCCGTGCGGATCTCATGAAGGAGTTGACCAAAGATCCGGAGAAACGCCTCGCCGCGATGAAGCTCTCGAATCTGTTCTTCTACGTCGTCCCCGCCGGGCTCGTCGACAAGAAGGAAATCCCGGAGGGATGCGGCCTGATCGAGGCGAACAAGGGCGGCCTGCGGACCAAGCTGGCCGCCAAGTACCGCGAGGTCGATGATCCCAACTTCGCCTTCGTCGCGCGCATGGTCCAGAGATTGAAGGGCTACGGACCACCGCCTGTTCCCTGCTTCAAGTACGCTGGCCGCGAGATGACCGAGGAGGAGTTCCGCGATCTCGTTAAGCAGAGCCAACCTTCCAACGTGGAATGGCAGATCCAGGATAAAGTCAAAGAGGGCATCGCGTTGTGGAAGAGGGACAACCACATCGCCGAGGTCATCGACTACCTCAAGAAGGAGAGCGGACAGAGATGGGGCGGCGTGGACCTCAAGGAGCTGAAGGCGTGGCTCGATGGCATCCGCACCGGCGTCCCGATCAAGGATCTACAGTGGATCGCCCACAACATGAAGGACGTCAAGAACGCGCTGGACAGGATTCTTGGAAAGATCCCGAAGGAGAAAGATCCCTATGACGACGAAGAAGAAGAGGAAACAGAAGCCTCCGGAGGGGGAGACCAAGAAGAAGCCAATCCTGTTCTCGGCGGAGATGGTGAAGCGGATCCTGGAGGGAAAGAAAACGCAGACGAGAAGGGTGATCAAGATCCCGGCGGGGTGGAGCCTGGGCAAACGACCTGATTCGTACGGGGTCGCTGACTTCGCCTTTCTGGACATGGCAGATCCCACGGGAACCTACCCAACGCTCGTGACTTGCCCATACGGAGCAACTGGTTCGACGCTGTGGGTGAGAGAGACTTGGGGGATCGGAGACGGAGGCGGTCGCTTGGTCGACCCCTGCCTGAACTACAGGGCCGACGGCACCCAGATCCCGATCATCCGCTTCGAGAGCCACTGGGAAGTCCGCAACAAGTTCGCATGCTGGGACGACGAGTTGCTCAAGATCAAGGACGGATGGCGGCCGTCGATCTTCATGCCCAGATGGGCCAGCCGGATCCAGCTTATGATCTTGGGCGTCCGGGCCGAGCGGCTCCACGACATCACAGAGGAGGACGCTGTTGCCGAGGGTGTACAGGTGCCAGTCCGAAAGGACAAGAAGGGCTGGTATCAGAACGTGAGCGGCCCCTACGTCCCCAAGGCACCGACCTGCCGAGAGCACTTCATCCTGCTCTGGGAGACGATCAACAAGAAACGGGGCTTCGGATGGAAGGCGAATCCGTGGGTCTTCGTAGTCGACTTCAGAAAGGTGAAATCTTGATCACAGTTGGAAGCCTCTACAGCGGTGCCGGTGGGCTCGATCTCGGGTTCGAGCGCGCCGGCTACCGGGTCCGCTGGGCGAACGAGCTGGATCCCCACGCGTGCAAGACGTACCGGACCAACTTCCCCCGTGTCGAGCTGTTCGAGAAGAGCGTCGAGAAGCTCATGAAGCGGGAGGTCCCGAAGGTCGACGTCCTCGTCGGCGGCTGGCCGTGCAAGAAGTACAGCACGATCGCTGACATCCACGGCACGAGGACGGGCGACAACCTGTATCTCCACTTCTTCAGGATGGCGATCCTCATGGACGTCGAGGTCTTCGTCTGGGAGAACGTCCCGGGGATCCTGAACCGAGACTTCAGCGTGGTCCTGGAGACGTTCAAGGAGATCCCCGACCGCTTCCACACGATCTTCAAGGCGCTCTGCCCCACCGAGGTCGGCTGTCCGCAGCGCCGGCCGCGGGTCTTCTTCATCGGGGTGAAGAAGCCGTTTATGTTCAAGCGCCCCCGGGGCAGGAAGCTGCTCAGGAACGTGGGGGAGCTCCTGGACAGGGATCCGAAGGTCGACATCCCGCCCTACTTCTACAAGCGGCTCCGGGGCGTCTGGCGGGACAAGCCGATCATCACGAGTCGCAAAGGCGTGGCGCCGACCTGCGTGGCCCACTACTCGAAGGATCGCTCGACCAGGGCGGTCGAGGACCCCAACTTCCCGCATGGATGTCGGCCCTACACGGTGCGCGAGTACGCACGGCTCCAGGGATTCCCCAAGAGCTTCAGGTTCCCGGTCAGCGACTTCTACGCCTACGAGCAGATCGGCAACGCCGTGAACGTGGACGTGAGCCGCGCGATCGCGCGGGAGGTCCTGCGGTACTTCGATTCGATGGTTCAATTTGAGGATGAGGCAATCTGATGGATATGCAGGACAAGATCCTGACAGCACTGAAGAAGAAGGTCGAGGACGCTGGCTTCGAGTGGGTCGTACACCGGACGTGGGCGAACATCGGCAACGTCTACGTCCAAGTCGCTGGAGCCTTCGACAATGTGCTGACCTTCCACTACGACTTCCAATCCGGACACTGCTCCCTCCAGTTCTACCCTGAAAGCGAGGAGCCTGTTGGAACCTGCGGCTTCACCCACGACAAGGCGCTCAAGCACTACGGATACCTCCAGTACAGCGAGACGGCCCGGATCACCGAGATGCTCGCCTTCGTGGAGGCTCATCTCAAGAAGGCCGCCAAGCCGGCGAGGACCACGCCGTGACGCTGACCGAACAGACCGGGCAACTCGCCCACCGCCTCAAGAAGGGCGGCCTCAACCCCTTCGACATCCTGACGTGGGAGGACCTCCTCGTCCTGTACGTGGACCTCCGGCACGTCGCCCGAAGGGGCATCAGCGACGACGCGGCCCGTCTCAAAGGGGTGCTCCGTGGGATGTGGGCCGCGATGGTCCGGAAGGCCAATGCGTACGAATCGGAGTACGCGACGGACGAGCGCACGTCCCTGCTCCAAGAGCTGAGGAATTCCTAGACAGTCGGTTCACTCTTCTCTACACTTCCTCCAACTCCGCGGTCCCCTGATCACCAAGGAGACGTGATGAGCGACGCGCCCTTGCAGTGTTCCAAGTGCGGTAAACCCTACCTGCGTGGCGGCAAGCGGTTCCAAGCGCACGTCGATGCATGCAATGGAACTCCGTTTGTGGCGAAGGGGCCATCTGGATCCAGGCGGAAGCCCCAAGCGGTGGAGCCTGAAACGCTCTCCGGGATCGCTGGAGTAATGGCCGATGCCAACAACCGAAAGCAGGAACTCATCCGCCATAGGGAGTTAGTCAAGACCCAGCTCGGGATGATCGACGGCGAGATCGAAGCAATCGACCGCTCGATCAATCTCCTGAAGCAGGCCCGTCGCGACTGAGACACCTCCTTGGCGACCGTGGATTGTCGCCAGTGCGACGAGACTCTTGGAACGCTCAAGAAAGCTCAGTGGGCTATCTACGAAGTAAGGATCCGGTTGTGCAAGTCGAATGATCACCTCCGCCACTTGACGGCGTGGATCAAGGAAACGCTCAGCGAGCGCGGCCGTTACATCCCGATCCCAGACGCGGAAGATCTTGCTCGTAGCTATCCCATGATTGGCACAACCCCCGAACCGGAGAAACCGAACACATGAGTACACCCCTGGCACAACTGTTTAACGAAGTAGAAAAGGCCATCTCGATCCTCGGGCGCATGGACGCCACGGACATCGAACGCTTCGGAGTAAAGAGTTCCCTCGAAGCCGCTTACGCAGGAGCTAAAGCCTTCACGCCCGAGGACTTCCCCAGCATCGAACCGAAGAAGGAAATGAAGGCTCGCTCAAGGAGCACAGACCCCAGCACATCGTACACAGCGGCACGACGAATCGAGTTACTCGGCAAGGCTGACTCTCAGCGCCGGGCTTGCTTCCGCCAAGTGATCACGCGTCCTGGAAGCACGTATGCAGAGATAGCTAAAGCACTTGGCTATGAACTGGTTGTCGCTGGGAAGCGGCTTCCTGAACTTCGCGACGCGGGATTCATCAAGAACGGCCAGGAGCGGAAATGCGGGATTAGGAATTCCCTTTGCATGACGTGGTGGCCGATCGCTGACATGGAACAGTACGCGGATCAGGTAGTTCCTCTGCGGAAGACATCACACTAAGGAACGAAGAATGACAATGCTCATCTACGGCGTCGCGATCGGACTGATCGTGACCCTGCTCGTCGTGGCTATCTGCGGCGAGATTACCCGGAAATACAGGCTGAAGTACTTCGAGGGCCTCGGCCGCGAGATGGCCGAAGGTTTCATCAGCGACTTGGAAGACAGAATTCAGGAGGAGCGCGGCCCCTGCCCCGAATCGATGGCCTTCCGGGAGGTCAAGGAGGACCTCTGCCCGCGATGTCGTGGACTTATCGAACAAACGATCAAGGAGCACACGGAATGAGCACAGGCCGAGAGGGTCTACCCGACCCAACCGCCAAGCTCCAATCGGTGGAACGGAACGCCCGTTACCTCGCCACCCTCCTCCAGAAGGAATGCCCCCCGAACTGGGGTTTCGCTCTGGTCTTCTTCGACTTCACCGGGCCGGAGATGACGTGGATCTGCAACGCTGAGCGCGCGGGCGCGATCAAGCTGTTAGAGGAGCTGATCGAGCGCCTCAAGGAGGGGAAGGCTGGCGACATCGTCGACGCGGACTCCGACCTGCGGAAGCGCCGGATGGCCGAGCTGCTCAAGCTCTGCACCGATGCGGAGCGAAAGGATCTCATGGGCGACTACTGCCATGAGTGCGGTCGTCCTGGACCACCCGTAACCGGATGCCCCTGTTTCACGAAGGAATAAGGAGGTGCTGATGAGACTCGCACAGATCTGGTTCCACTGCATCAACCGCAACTACAAGAAGCGCAAGGAGGGTGAGCGCCGCGAACTCTGCGGGTCGATCCTACGGCACGGCGAAGCATGGCTGGAGATCGGCAAGCTGAAGCTCCACTGGTCTTGGAACTTCTGGTCTCGCTTCTGCGGCTGGGAACTCAAGACGTGCGGCGAGGAGTCGGACCTGTCGTTCTTCACGGCCCTGCCGCCCGTGGCCATCTGGTTCTCGATCGGCGGGCTCATCCCGCGCGCGCGCATGGAGGACGATGCTCGGTACGTCCAGACGGAGAAGGACATGGGGCGGCCGGATCATGCGTGGCGGGCGTACCACGAGTGGCGGAAGCGTCAGCCTGGAGAGCGGGAGACCGGGATCTCGATCCACGACTGGAAGGTATGGTTCGAGTTCTGGCAGCCCACGATGGAATGGAAGTCCCGGACGCCGTGGTATCGGAACTTCGCCTTCGGCCCGATCGACTTCCTGCTCGGCGACCACAAGTACAGCGAGAAGCCGCTCTACGAGGAGGACGTCGAGATCCCGATGCCTGAGAAGACGTACAGCGGGACCGTAAAGATCTACGAGTCCTCGTGGAAGCGGCCGCGCTGGCCGTGGACGAAGAGGATCGTCCGGTCCACGATCAGCGTCGAGAAGGGCATCCCCCATCCCGGCAAGGGCGAGAACTCGTGGGACTGCGGGGAGGACGCCACCTACGGTCTCACCTCCTGCGCGAAGACGCCCCAAGAGGCCATTGTGGCGATGATCGAGAGCGTCATGCGGGATCGGAAGCGGTACGGCCACGTTGGCTGGAAGCCGCAGGAATCCAAGGTGTAACGATTCGGGCCGCTCATGTCGGGCGGTCCACAAGGTTCCCCTTTTTGGGAGATGGCAAGATGGCCGAGTTCACGGATCGGCAGTTGACGTGCGTGGAGTGCAACAACGAGTTCACCTTCAGCGCCGGAGAGCAACAGCGGCACCAGGAGTTGGGGTTCACGAACGAGCCCAAACGGTGCGCCCCCTGTCGGCAGGCCCGGAAGGCGCGCGCCGGCGGCGGCGGTGGCTTCAGCGGCGTCCGCAGCGATCGCCGCGAGATGTTCGACGTGATCTGCGGTGACTGCGGCCAGGCCGCCCAGGTTCCGTTCAAGCCCCGGGGAGATCGGCCCGTCTACTGCTCCACGTGCTTCGACAAGCACAAGCAGGGGTGATCCCGGCACAGTACCGCTGTATGCGATGCGGCCTGAAATGGTCAGGCTCTCGCTTTCTGTGGGGTGACGATGGAAGAGCCAAGCAGTACGACGACTACGGGATGGTCGAATGCCCGGCCCCCTCCTGCAAGAGCATCTACGTGGAGTGGGTGAACTGGCAGAAGTGCCTGAAAGCCCTTGGACGCTATTGGAACGACTGAACATGAAGGAGAATCCCTTTCCGTGATAGGCGTGCTCATCGCAATCATCCTGGCCATGCTCGTGATGGTCCTGTTCACCGGCTTCCTGCTCGGAAAGGCGTCGATGAAGCGGAAGGCAGTCCGGCTGATCGAACGCTTACCGATCAAGGAGCACGAAGCCCGTACTCTCACCCGACTCCTGAATCGAATTCGAGGACTCTGACATGAGTGGACCGACCTACTGTGGCTTCCACGACTACGCTGGCTTCACCCCTGCCCGAGCTGTATCCAGAGCCCGTCGTTCCACCCCAAGGAACCAGACCGACGTACGCCCGTCGTCCTCAACGGCGAGCGGGTGAAGTTCTCGATCAAGACCAAGCGGAAGCCGAAGGGCATCCCGTGGTGGCTCTGGAACCGCCTGTGCCGCTTGGTCGTCCGCAACACCCAGATCACGGCCGAGACGGAGAAGCGGAAATCATGAGTAACAAGTGCGTCGGAACCTCGTTCGCGCGGTGGGGCAAGAAGTGGGCTTGGTGTTGCCGCGACGGCACCCTCTACGAGCTGACTGACCCCCATCAGCAATTCTGCCTCAAGTGCGAGAGGTTCTGGGATCCGGTCCCAAGCACGCCCGGCGAGATGAAGCGGATCTTCGGCTACATCGAATATCAGGTCGATCTTCCGTTCTACCGCAAGTTCTATGAGGACCGTGCGGAGGAAGCGAATTGGACGTTGCCATGGTCGCCACCGAAGAAAGGATTGGAGAACCCCTCATGAGCTACATCCGAACAATGCAACGTGACGCATTCAAGGACTCCAAGCTGGAGAACTCGCACGCCCACACGCAGGTCGCAGTCTACAAGCTGACGCCCGCCGACCGCTTCCACTGGTGCTACATCATCTTCACGCCAATCGGGATCATGGTCGGCGGTGACCAACGGTTCGGCGACACTGCCCACGGAATGGCCGTGAGCGTTGCTGGACTCCACGAGCCGTGGTTCGCTTCGGACCTCGAAGAGGACTACCTCGGCGAGAAGTTCTTCGGACGGAAGCCAACCGGACCGAAGGCGCTGCGTGCGTGGACGAACGACGTGGGCTGGCTTGCCGCCCTTCAGCAGGAGTTCAAGCGACTCTACCTGGAGATGATGGACAAGACCGTGGAGGTGAAATGACTGACGATCCGGACACACCGGACCACTCGTTAAGCCGCATGGAACGAGCCACGATAGTTTGCAGGGAGATCATCGAGTTAGCGATTGAAGGCCACGAGTTGAAACACCATGGACCCGAGCGAATCTGTCGCAATCTCAGGCAAGAAGCTGTTGCCGAGATTGCTCACGGCCTTGATCTCACTCCTGGGGACATGGATGTAGTTGGAAACAAGATGGCTCAAATCGAAGAGCATTGTGCTCACGAACCCACGGCCGAGGACGATGATGATGACGAGGATCCCGATGAAGACCGACTTTGAGCCCAGCGTCTACCAACGCGACATCTTCCGCTGGATCCAGGAGGACCGCGGCCACGCCGTCGTCCAAGCCGTCGCCGGATCCGGGAAGACCACGACGATCGTCAAGGCCCTGGAGCACATGAGGG
>Ga0255049_10002317_pt1 | contig 10081 bp, 11 predicted proteins | sample JV7_2_3_MG_FD_183615 | JGI IMG/M metagenome (GOLD analysis project Ga0255049, IMG submission 183615) | Seawater microbial communities from Jervis Inlet, British Columbia, Canada - JV7_2_3 | ecosystem: Environmental > Aquatic > Marine > Inlet | place: Canada: British Columbia | collected 2016-10-06
ACCGGACCCTGGCGAGGAACCATGTTTTCTCCCTATGAAGGCTCTTTGCGTGTTCCTTTTCTGATCCGATATCCCGGGAAAATCCCCGCCAGGCAAGTTTCAAACGACATCGTCCATCTGATCGATATTTTTCCGACACTGGCAAACTTCGTCGGCGGCGATATCCCGCAAGATCGCACACTGGATGGTGTTGATCAGTCCGATTTCCTGATGGGTAAGTCTGAGAAATCTGCTCGAGAGTCCGTGCTCATTTACATCGGCAATGAACTCTTTGGCGTGAAATGGCGCAATTGGAAAATGCTTATCAAGGAAATTGATGAAGACAGCTATGCAGTCCTAAACATGGCCTATCCGTCAATCTACAATTTAGTCGTTGACCCAAAAGAAGAAGAGCCCGAGTACTTCTATCTCGATGACACCTGGGTGGATGCTCCCTTGTGGCAAGTTATAGAAGATCACCAGGCATCGATTGAAGAAGATCCTGGCGTTCCAGACCCGTAGGTACTGAAGAGACTAGTGAATTATTTCGGCTTGCGGGCAAGGAAATGGGACTGGACGAGAAACGACAAGCCCATTCCAGCACCCAGAATCAGCACGGAGATTTTTCCGCGATGCGGAGTGTCGCTCGTCCAGGTTCCACTGGAATCAAGCCAGTAAAACATGTACATCGCGATTAGCCACGGCGTCAGGGCGATGGCGATTTTGAGCAGACTTCGCAGCTGTGACTTCAGGGAATCAAGCATCCCCGGATACTAGCACGCACGGTCCGGGCATCTTCTTGGCCTATCGGCAGGAGCGACCACATACGCGTGGAGTGAGAAAGTAAAAAGGGTGTGCGCTGCAATACTGCGCAGTTGCTCGGAAAGGCATGTATGGACCTGAAGCTTGTACTGAAAAATAAAGCCATCAACGGGTGGAGTCTGTTCTGGCTCATCTCTGTTCCGATGTCCCTTGTCATGGTCATTGCCATGATGGGTGCCGACATGGCCACGGCGCCCGGCGTGTCGCACATGATCGGGTTCTCGGTACGCTGGGCGGTGCCTTTCATTTTCCTCGTGGTCGCCGCATCGGCGGTGCAAACACTGTGGCCTGGTCCGTTCCCGGCATGGTGGCTGCGCAACCGGAAGTACATCGGAATGTGCTTTGCCGTTGCGATGGCGTGGCAAGGCGCATTCATATTCATGATGTCGAATTTTTATCGCGACTATTACTTTGAGGAGATCTACTTCCTCCGCGATGAACTCGAGGGGAGCACTGGCTACATCTTCCTGACTGCCATGGTGCTGACGTCATTCCCGTTCGGCCGCAAGTATTTGAATCCGAAGCAGTGGAAGTTGCTGCACAGGAGCAGCCTCTACTTCTTGTGGGCCTACCCTTTTAGCGTCTATTGGTGGAATCTTTCGTACTACGAGAATCCGCAGCCGATTGACTACGTATTCTACTGGAGCGGCTTTCTCGCATTCGCGCTGAGAATCGCTGCCTGGGGCAAGAAACGTCAGCAAGCGACACTAATGAACGCGGCGACAAGCAGACCGCCTCTCGCCTTCAAGGTGTTGGGAAGCGCATTAATTGCAGCAGGTCTTGTCGTTGCCGCTACCGGTTTGCAATGGCAGGAGCGGGTCACTGCGTTCCTGACCGCGCCAGAGTGGTCGGCGACTCTTGAGCTGTGGCTGCCCTATTGGCCTTTCGAACCGTATTTGTCTCTCTTCATCATTGGACTCGGCACCATGCTGTGGACCAAGGAAAGACCGTGAATTGGTTGATCGAACCGGATCGTCCTGGTTACATGACACCGTAAGCAAGCATCGCATCGGCGACTTTGACGAACCCTGCAATATTGGCACCCTTGACGTAGTCGACATTTCCGTTGTGGTTCCCGTACTCGACACATTGCTCGTGGATGCCGGACATGATTGCGCGTAGACGCGTATCGATATCCTCGCGTGACCACGACAATCTCATGCTGTTCTGCGACATTTCGAGACCGGATGTCGCCACACCGCCGGCGTTCGCAGCCTTGCCCGGTGCATACAAAATATCGGCTTCCTGGAACGCATCTACGCCCTCCTTGGTTGTCGGCATGTTCGCGCCTTCGGCTACGGCAATGCAGCCGTTCTTTATCAGCGTTTTCGCATCGTCTTCGTCAAGTTCGTTCTGCGTGGCGCAGGGGAGTGCGAGATCGGCGGGCACCGACCACGGTCGTTTTCCCGCATGAAATTCGGCACCAAACTCTTCTGCATATTCCTGCAGCGAGCCACGGCGATTCGTCTTGAGGTCCTTTATGTACTCAAGTCGCTCGGTATCGATGCCGGAGGGCTCATGAATGAACCCCGTGGAGTCGGACATCGTGATTACTTTTGCTCCAAGGTCGATGAGCTTTTCGGTCGCATACTGTGCGACATTGCCGGCGCCGGATACGAGCACAGTCTTACCAGCCAGCGTTTGACCGTGATGTTCCAGCATGTCGTCCATGAGGTAAACGCAGCCGTAGCCAGTGGCTTCGACGCGTATCTGGCTGCCGCCATAGCTCAGGGCTTTGCCCGTCAGCACGCCGGTAAATTCGTTCTCCAGCCGTTTGTACTGGCCGAACATGTAACTTATCTCACGCGTACCGACGCCAATATCACCAGCGGCAACATCGGTGTGCGGCCCTATATGGCGGTGCAGTTCGGTCATGAACGCCTGACAAAAACGCATGATCTCGCGATCAGATTTGTCCTTTGGATTGAAATTGGAGCCGCCTTTGCCTCCGCCGAGGGGCAATCCCGTCAGGCTGTTCTTGAATGTCTGTTCGAAAGCGAGAAATTTGAGGATGCTCATGCTAACGCTCTCGTGAAACCGAAGCCCACCTTTATACGGACCGATCGAGTTATTCCATTGCACGCGGTAGCCGCGATTCACACGAAAATTTCCCTTGTCGTCCTCCCAGACGACGCGGAAACTGATTATCCGGTCAGCTTCAGTCAGTCGCTCGAGTATGCGCGGCTCTTTGTATTCGGGATGCGTCGCGATGTAGGGGATTATGCTCGTCGCTACCTCGGCGACGGCTTGCAGGAATTCAGGCTCATTTCGATTCCGGCGGGCGGCGCCTGCCAGGAAACTCTCGAGAAGGGCCGATGTATCACCCGCGCTGGTCATGCCGAATCTCCTCAAAATTCGCTAGTACCGCCCGTATACGTCTAGTTGTGCTGTGATGCAATACGTTACTTCACTGATGCCCAATGCGCGTCGGTGGCGATCATCGTTGATTCAGCGGCGGACAATGGCATCGAGTTGCCGTATTCCTGCAAGGGCGGTGTGTGCGCCACCTGCCGCTGCCATGTGCGCGAGGGCGAAGTTACGATGGCCACAAATTACGGCCTTGAGCCCTGGGAAGTCGAAAAGGGTTTTGTCCTCGCCTGCCAGTCGCGGCCGCTATCGGACACGATCATCCTGGATTACGATAAGATCTGACTTCTGATCGCGACGGAGCTCAATCGAGTGAAGATTGTGCAGGCTACACGTTTCTTTATCCTGATTCTCGGCGTTCTCGCTGCTCTCAACAGCGGTGCGCAAGAGGTCGAAGAACGCAGTGCTCCTGCGGTTCCCGAACCCGCGTCGTTAGACGCCAACTGGTGGACCTACTTCGAAGGCGCGCGTGACGACGTCGAGCCGCGCGTGGCGGCTTTTCTCGATACCGCGAACACGCAGATTGCTGATCTTGCGCCGCAGAACCAGGAGGTAGCAGCATCGGTTCTGGGCGCGGTAAGAAACAACCTGTCCGCGTATCTCAACCTGATGGGCGAGACCGAACCTGCGGTAGCAGAACTGCCGCCCGACGCCGTCAGCTATTCGATTGAGTCGTTGCTGCAACTGGCGGCAACGGCGCGTGATGCGAGCGCAACTGCTGCCGAGGAACAGCTCGAGGTCAGCCGGGAAGAGCGCGTACTCGATGGCGCAAGTCGGCGCCGCGACACAGTGTTCAAGGACTATGTCGCTGCGGATCCCGGCGACGATCGCTGGCTGGCCGCACTCCGGCTCGTGCAGGCGCGATCGGCGCAGGCTGTCTCGGAAAGGAGACTGGAATTATTGCGGGAGCGGCACGCGCGTGGCGTCGCTTTCGCTGATGACACCGCGGCTCGAGTGCTGTTCGCAACCGAGCGTCTCGAGGCATCGAGCGACGAAGGTGTACTCAGGGACCTTGCCGAACGTGTTGACACAAATGCTGCGGCCGTAGAGACAGTGCAGGAGGGCGTGCGTGCCGCCCAACTCGCGGCCAGCGGTCTCGATGTGGAAACGGCGCAAGGACGTTCGCAACAGCGTCTCGAGCAACAACGATTGCGTGACGCCGAAGTCGGGCTCGCATTGGCCGAAGTCGCGCTGGCGCAGGCGGAGGCAGAATTCTGGTGGACCGAGCTCACTCTTGAAGGCGCCGATACGGGTTTGCTACATGACCAGGCGTTGCTCTGGTCCGACCTCGTGCGCAGCGTCGTACAAAGGGCACCGGACCTGGAGCGCGAGACCGAGGACGAGCTTCTGGCCGCGCAGGGCGCCAATCGCGATAGTCTGGACCGGGCCTCACTAAGGTTGCTGGACCAACGAGTCGGTACCGCACAGGAAACGCTCGCCGATGCAGGCCGATTGAAGGCAGCGGTTGCCGATCTGGAACTGTCGATGGTCGTTGTGGACAATGCGGCCGCCGAGTATGAAGGTGCGCTCAGGTCTTTGCTGGGCAGCATCAGCCGAGGAACAAAGGCGGCCTACAAGCGCGTCGTGGGCCTCGGGGACGTCACACTTTTTTCGATTGGCGAGACCCCGGTAACAGGTGGCGACATTCTTCGTGTCATCCTTATCTTGCTCGTTGCGATGTTGTTATCGCGTGGCATACGGCATGCGATCAAACGTGTCGGTTCCGAAGAGTTGAGCGGCACCCAGGCGTCGCTGTACACGGTTGGCCGATTGACGCACTACGCAATCATCATATTGGGCCTGTTCATCGCCCTGTCATCAATCGGGCTCGATTTTGGCAGTCTAGCGCTTGTTGCGGGTGCACTTAGTGTCGGCATCGGTTTCGGCTTGCAGTCGATCGTCAATAACTTTGTGTCGGGACTGATCATTCTCTTTGAACACTCGCTGCGTGTTGGTGACTACATCGAACTCGATACCGGGCTTACCGGCACGGTAAAGGCAATTAACGTTCGTAGCACATTGATCAACACCAACGACAACATCGATATCGTTGTGCCAAATTCGGAGTTCGTCAGTACGAGGCTCACGAACTGGACTCTGGGTGAGCGCACCCTGCGTGTGCGCATTCCGTTTGGCGTGGCCTACGGCAGCGACAAGGAACTCGTGAAAAAGGCAGCACTGGAGGCCGCTGAGGAAGTGCCGTTCACACTTGCCAACCGGAAAGGCCGGGAGGCCGATGTCTGGCTGACAGAGTACGGCGACAACAGCCTCAACTTCCTGCTGTTGGTCTGGGTCAATCGCCAGGGTGCCCGACGGCCCACACGAACGCGATCAGCATACCTCTGGGCGCTCGAGACCAAGCTGGCCGAATATGACATCGCAATTCCGTTCCCGCAGCGTGACCTGCATTTGCGCTCAGGCTGGCCGGACGCCGATTAGCTTCTCGTGCAGGAAGAATACAAAGACGAGATACAACGCGAGTCCAACGACCACAACAATAATGTCGTTTGCTTTTGACTCTGTGCCGGGCAGTGGGCGAGCGGGGCGTTTTTTTAGCGAAACACGATCCACCACCGCCCACACCAGGAATGACCCGAACAGCAGCACGTCGCCAATCGTTCCATTGACCAGAAGGTGCGCAAACGCCCATAGTTTGACGGCGACAAGCTGGGGGTGCTGCAACGCATTCCTGATGCGACCCGGAAAATACGGTGCGATGAAAAACGCAAACGTCGGCAGCATAAGCAGGGCCGCCAAATGCCGCAGCCAGGCCGGTGTCACGTAGAGATAGGTCGGTGCCTGCCGGAGATCGGCGTAACCCCGTACCATTAGTACGATTCCAACCAGCGATGCAATGGCGTAAATGCCTTTCCAGGCGTTTTCGCTGTTCGCGACGATGCGATTGCGAAGCGGCAACGCGACGATCGATGCCGAGTGCATGCCGAAAAACAGCACGATTCCGATGAGTAACTGCAGCATTTCGACCATCCCCTACTGATTACGTGAGTGAGAGTTTACAATTATTGAAGCGATACGCGGGACGGGATTGCGGCTTTTGGCGCACATTCGAAAGCCCAGGTCCTTCCCAACCAGTAAAATGACGAAAGCGAAAATGCGCGGTTGTGCGCACAAATGCGCGGTTGTGCGCACAAATGCGCACGACCGCGCGACCCAATAAACCAGCCATCTGAGCGCTGGAGAGCCAATGACCACACCAACTACAAATGCTGCCCTCGAATCAACGGAACGGCCGAATTCTTTTGGCTATGACGAGCTGATCGACTGTGCCCACGGCAACATGTTCGGCCCCAACAATGGGCGCCTGCCGTTGCCAAATATGCTCATGATGGACCGTATACCGCATATTTCGAAGGAAGGCGGCAAGTATGGCAAAGGTGAGATCAAGGCGGAGCTCGATATCAATCCGGACCTGTGGTTCTTCAAATGTCATTTTGAAGGGGATCCGGTCATGCCTGGATGCCTCGGTCTCGACGCAATGTGGCAGCTGGTCGGTTTTTACCTCGTGTGGCTGGACCTGCCAGGCAGGGGGCGCGCGCTGGGTTCGGGCAAGGTCAAATTTACTGGCCAGGTGCTGCCAAAGGCCAAACTGGTCACCTACCAGATCGACATCAAACGTGTTATCACGCGCAAGTTGAACATGGCGATCGCGGATGCCACGATGTCGGTTGATGGTCGCGAGATCTACACGGCGGAAGACCTGCGGGTTGGCCTCTTCACATCCACTGACGATTTCTGATGCGGCGAGTAGTAATAACGGGTATTGGTGCAGTCTCCTGTATCGGTAATACTCAGGACGAGATTGTTGAATCCCTCAAAACAGGACGTTCGGGCATTGTTGCCAACGAGTCCTACCAGGAGATGGGCCTGCGCAGCCAGATCTCCGGAACAGTCAACATCGACACCAGGGAGCACATCGATCGGAAAGTTCTCCGATTCATGGGCGATGCGGCTGCGTACGCGTACATCTCGATGCAACAGGCGGTAGACGACGCCGGACTTGAAGAAGCGGATATATCAAATGTTCGCACCGGGTTAATCGCATCATCCGGCGGCGCGTCGAGCGCCAATATCGTCGCGAGTGCTGACAAGTTGCGCGAACGCGGTGTCCGCAAGATTGGTCCGTACATGGTTACGCGCACGATGGGCAGCACGGTCTCTGCCTGTCTGACCACGCCATTCAAGATCAAGGGCCTCAATTACTCGATCACCTCGGCGTGCGCGACAAGTGCGCATTGCATCGGCGCAGGCGCGGAGCAGATTCAGTTCGGCAAGCAGGACATCGTCTTTGCAGGCGGCGGTGAAGAGGAACACTGGACGCTGGCTTGCCTGTTCGATGCAATGGGTGCGCTGTCGTCCAAGTACAACGATGCGCCTGATACCGCATCACGGCCCTATGACGCCACACGCGATGGCTTCGTCATTGCTGCCGGTGGTGGCATGGTCGTGCTCGAGGAACTCGAGCACGCAAGAGCCCGTGGCGCGAAGATTTACGCAGAGGTCGTGGGATACGGTGCGACATCCGACGGGCACGACATGGTGGCGCCGTCAGGCGAGGGCGCTGCACGTTGCATGGACCTCGCAAACTCAACTGTTGACGGACCAATCGATTACATCAATACGCATGGTACGAGTACGCCGGCAGGCGATATTGCCGAAGTCGAGGCCATGCGCTCGGTATTCGGTGACGACTTTCCGAGATTCGGCTCATCGAAATCACTCTGTGGTCACTCGCTCGGTGCGACCGGTGTGCAAGAAGCGATTCATTGCCTGCTGATGCTCGAGAACGACTTCATTGCACCGTCGATCAATTGCAATGACCCCGATCCCGCAATCGCCGGCATGCCCCTGGTGACCTCGATGGTCGAGAATGCCGGTATCAAGACCGCCATGACCAATAGTTTTGGATTCGGCGGCACGAACTCGACGCTCGTATTTCAGAAGCGTTGAATACAGCTTGATGAGTTCAGCGACGACGACCTGAATCAGGATCGAGAGCGAGTTCGGTAACCTGCTGACCGCGGCGGAACCTGGCGCTGTCTGCCGTTACGGATTCGAGCGTCCAGCCGTCGTGCGTCGTCCCTTCGGCGAGTTGCACAAGTTGATTGCCTCGCAGATCGCGTAATACTGCTACCCGAGATTCGCCCGTGATAGCCACGCCCTCAAGCTTGAGCTCCAGAGGTGTGGGGACTGCAACCGGTGCGGCATTGACTTCGGGCGGCTCCGGTAGCTTGCGGTTGCTGAAAAACAAGGGTCTGTCGAGCATGTCGCCGAAGTCTTCGAGGCGCGGCGCCATGAATTCAGAACCACCGAAGTCCGGCACATCGGCCGTCGTCGTATCGGCGGACGCGACGTGCGCATCGGCCGGTCGGGCTGGATACAGAAAATCGAGCGCGATCGCGACTATCAGCACGGCCATAGCGGTGGACAGTATCGGCGTCGGTCGGTTGATGAAATCAATACGCATCAGGAAATGTCCGGCATGTACGCAATCAGTTCGAATTCGGCATCCATTGGGTACGTCTCGATTTGCCCCGGTCGACGTCTTACGTTGCTTTCCCGCATGTTCACGTTGTCGAGGAACATGAATACATCATGGGTTTCGATATCGTAGAACGATTTCAGGATGGCTGTCAGCGGTCCGCGCAACCGTACTTTGAGTGCGACACGGATGAATCCCTGCTCGTTTGCCGCTGGCAGGATCTGCGTGCTGATCATCTGGGCGTTGTTTGTGGCAGTGATGTCCTTGGCCAGGCGCTGCAGTTCGGCGCCGGCGACAGCCACTGTGCTGCTCTTCAAATAATTGCCCGCCGACATTTGGGCACGTTTGAGCTCCTCGTACTGCGGTAGCAGGCCGCTGTCCCGCGCCGATATCTGCTCGTAGCGCAACAGCCGCGTGTGCAACTGGTCCAGCGTATTCTGGCGGGATGCGTTGGCCAGCCAGAGCGGCAGCACCGTAACACTTGCCAAAAGTACGGCAGCGACAACGAAAATGCTGATGGCGAGCTGCCGTTGCTGCCGGGTGTCGAGTTCCCGAATCATTGCGAGCGGCTCCTGGTCACATCGGCTGACAGGTGGAAGCGATCTTCAGTCGTGCTCGCGACCTGCACAACCGGTGATCGGAAGCGGGCATTCTCGAACAGGTCGGAGGATTCGACGATCGTAATCAGGGATGAAGATGAAGACGATTGCCCTTGCAGCTGAATTTCTGTGCCCAGGATGTCCAGCCGGCTTATCCAGGTATGGTCAGGGAGAATCCGGCTAATCTCGTCGACGACTTGCACGATGAGTACGTCCGATTGTTTTTTCGCGGCCAGAAATCGCGATGCATCAGCCATTTTTTCCAGGTCGCTGCGCAAATTGCTACCTTCGCGCGCTGCGGCCGCGGCTACCTCCACGTGTGATTCGAGCGAGCGGATCGCGGTGTTCTTTTGCACAATCGGCAGCGTGATCGCGACAGCGAGCAGCAGAATGCAAGACGCCGCGAGCGCTAGATTCAGGCGGTGGACGGCCTTCCGTCTGCTGCTGCGCCGCTCCGGTGGCAACAGGTTGACGGACCGCAGTTCACCGCCAGAGACGTTCTGGCTGGTCACCTGGCTCGGGCTCAGGCCCTGTCGAGAAACGGCCTCGACCAAGCTATCCACGGCATCGCGAGGCGAATACACAAGATCAACGGTCAACTCCTGTCTACCGGTTTCTCGACGGGTGATTACGTAGTCGTAGTAAACTTTGTCACCCGAAAACGGTGTGTGCTTGCCCATCTCGAAGGCGAGGACTTCGTGCAAATTTTCCTCTGCGGCAAGGGGCAATGAAATTGATGTGCTCAGTACTTTGTCATCAGGTAACAGCAGCACGAGGTCTCGGGCGTCCGCGGGCAAGTTTCGCCCCATTCCTG
>Ga0255049_10002318_pt1 | contig 10077 bp, 12 predicted proteins | sample JV7_2_3_MG_FD_183615 | JGI IMG/M metagenome (GOLD analysis project Ga0255049, IMG submission 183615) | Seawater microbial communities from Jervis Inlet, British Columbia, Canada - JV7_2_3 | ecosystem: Environmental > Aquatic > Marine > Inlet | place: Canada: British Columbia | collected 2016-10-06
CTCGTTATATCCGTTCGCTCAATTTTCTGAATCCAATCTGCACAAGGTAGTGTACAGTTTTCAGCAAGGTTAAACGCAATTGGTTGATATGGTATTATTTCAAGGCTCATTTCTTACAAAGGTACTAAACATCATTTGACAAGATTGATAACTCACTCATTCCATCATTCAACCTATACTTAAAAGAATCGTTCCATCCCACTCTATTAATTCTTTGATTTGACAATCCTATTAGCTTAGTTGTATCGTTGTAAAACTCTTTAAATTCTGATAGGTTTATCGGGTATTCAAATGACGTTTTAGCTAATCTTCTACTTTGACCTGTATTAACTTGTGCATCTTGAACGACAACCCTAGACTCGCAACATTGAAAGTATTGCTCTTGTGGTGTTGTTCCTCCTAGAAATATGGTAGCCTGACCAACTACTGCGGGGTTTCCAATTTGGGCATAATAAGCACTAAAAACACAATAGTCTCCAGCGTCCATAGGTATAAAAGGAGAAACCCACTCTTCAAACTGTGGTTGGCTACCTGTTAAGTATGAACGAACATCGCTAAAGTATGTATCGACTAATGCTCCTGTTGAATCATATTGGTCAATTGCCAATTGTAAAAGAACTGTAATTCCACCAGCAGGAGAGCCAAACTCATCAACTGAAACACCGACACAAAATTGATAATTACCCTCGTCAACAGGTGTGAATCTTTCAGTACCCGTGTCAATTCTGTTGAATGGGTCATAAACAAGATTGTTTAGTGGTATTCCGTTGCCAACCGTTGAAGGGTATCTTGTATATGTTGGTGACTGCAATGGGCTTAAAGAACCGCTTGTATTGTTGCCCTCATATAAAAACAAGTTGATTCCATTATAAAGACTAAACAGATTTAAAACGCCTGTTAAATAGTCGATATATCTTGATAGTATTTCCTTATTTGTGTATGCTTCATTATACCAAAAAGCACCAATGTTAAAAACATCTGTTGATGTTGCCCTATAAGCCGAAGGTGTGTTTTCAAATATCCTGACTAGAAAAACATCTCTATCATAGTTTTCATTGCCATATATCAACACATCTTCAATTGTATTCGTGTCAATTACGTAACCGTTAGGAATTGTTAAATCTAACTCAATGTTCTCGTTACATTCGCCAGTTATATAATATTCTTCTTCTTCAAATCCGTAGTAACTTATATTGTTTGATGCAGCACAATTTGTGTTTCCGTTATCGCAATCGCTTGGAATTATTATGTTCGAGCCTATGCGAACCTTTGCATAAAGTAGTTCTTTTATATAGCTTAATTCAGTCTTGTTTACATTTGAAAGGTTAAGCCCTACTGAAGAGTTTCTGAAATATTCTAATGGCTCAATTCTTAGTACTGGGTTATTTGACGAGTCGCGTTGAAATCCTATCGCTAGATTCTTAATCTTACGCATCACCTCAAACATATCTTCAAATGAAACGGTAGGTGGATTAGCCTCATTGATAGGTGAAACGGTTGATAATCTAATATCTACACCGCTACAAATCCAATCATCGTAACCGTCACCACCAACATTAAAGTAATCCGATTCAAAAGTTACGTTATTGTCACTCATCCAAGACACCAAGAACTTAAACACTTCATAAATACGGTATCCTCTAATTGGGTTACTATATCCACCTGTTGAAGGTGTAAAGAATGTTGCTATCGTTTCTTGTGGTGCTGTTATTGATTCACCGTTCTTTGTTTCGGTTGCAGATAATGTTGTTTTGATTCCTTTGTTGTTTTGAATACGTGTTGAGTACCCATCATCTTGTACCATAACCTGAACAGCACATTCTAACTCGTCAAATATGCAATCTGTTATGAATATACCTCCTTTTAATTGAAAAACAACACCGTTGCAAGATGTAGTTATCACAACTTCAACAATATTGCAATTTTCGTTTCTTTTGTTGTATAAGTATTCAAACCCATCATTGTAAAAAGTCAATGTTTGGTCGTACTCAATAGACGTAATTTGATTAGTATGGTCATATTCAATTGATACGGTCATATCTTCCCACTCTTGCGGGTTATCGACTTCAATACCATCAAAAGTAATTGTTACCATCCTTTACGTGTGTTTCTGTTGCTTAGTTTATCTAGTTTACCAGCTACCATATTTAACCCGTATGTTTGAGACTGTCTCAATCTATCTAAACCGTGAAGTATGTTGTGGTCTTTCAAGTTAGCTGTTATTCCGTTTAATTGTGCTGATTTACCAATATCTCCAAAGCCCTTGTAAAGACTTTCATCAATCATTGGCTTTACGTACTTAGACATTATAAACGATTCAACTGTGCCATCATTAACAGCCTTTAACAGACCTAAGTTTTCCCGAGTTCGTTTAGCATTTACAAAGAACTCATCTTTTTCAGCTTCGACCATAATGCCACCTTGCGCGTGTGTTTTACCTTTCAGCAATCCGTGTTCAGCAACCAAACCACCTTCAGCGAATTGAGGTAATGGCTCTGAAACAATAGCCGCTATTTGAACAGCTCCTTGCGCGGCTGCCAATGCTGCAAATCCAGCAGCAACAGGAAAAGGAACTCCGGGACTACTTAAGGCGTTAATTACAGCTTGTGAAGTACCTATAATAGCCTGAAACAATGCTGCATCTTTAGCCGCTTGCGCTGATTTTCTTTGTAATTCTACTTGCTTTCTTTCAAACTCTTCACGGCTTATTAATCCTTCATCGTATTGCTTTTGAAGTTGTTGTAAGTCTCCTTGTATTTTGTTCTGAACTATTTGAGAAATAGAAGTTGCAAAACTACCTAAAGATGACAATACTTCTTGAGTAATCATTAAAGACAAATCGAGGTTTTTCTTTTCATTTGCGGCTGCCTCGTCCTGCTTTGCCATCAATTCGTCAAAGTGCGCTTGCCATAGCTTATCTGCTATGTCTGTTGTTCTCTCTACCTCTTCTTGGTAGTCAACAACATAACCCGTAATATCAGGCATTTCTTCAACGTCTACCTTTAAAGCGTCACTAAGATTTGAAAGTGCTGCTGCCTCAAATACTTCTTGTGTCTTTTTCTCAATCTTATCTAAAGCATTCCACCAAGCATCGCTGCCTATTTCAGCGTTTTGAAACTCTTCTTGAAGCGTCTTTAATTCGGTGTTTAGTTGTGCTAAAGACCTGACATATTCTGTTATTGCACCATTACCTTTTCTTGTAGCTTCAGCATCTTCGTTTTTTGCTTTGATTGACCTTTCATACTTAGCAATCAACTCTTCTTCAGCATCAGTCAAACCGAATAACAAAATTCTAGTTTGTTGCATCAAACCAATTTCTTCACCAGTTGCAGCAGAAAGTTTAGCTACTGATATTGCTGCGGCTGCCGTTGATTCAACTCTATCTTCTAAAGCCTCTTTACTTCTGTTTGTAACCCTTCCAACCTCATCCAACTTAAGTATAAAGTCACCTAAAACAATCAAAGAATCACCAACTTCTTTAGTGAAGTTTTTCCAAGTTGTTGTTAATCTTGCAAGTTTTACGCTTGTAGTGTCAGCTACTATTCCAGTTTCTTCTAACGATTGCTCTATGATATTCGCAGCCGCCTGACCAAAGTCGCCCGTTCGCTTTATCTCTTCTTGTAGTTGACTTGCGCTGATTCCTAAGTTGTCAAGTACGAGCGTGGATTTTCGACCAATACCATCGACTATTGAATTAACTAAGTAATCAACGCTTTCACCCGTTTCGATACTTCGCTTTGTGGCAAACTCGAAGAAAGTAGCCAACTTATCCAAAGGAATCTGAAAGTTGTTAGCCCTTACAGCTTTACGCATCAATTCAAGGTCTGTAACCGTTCCCCTTGTTGCTCTTCGTAAGTTTGCTAATAAATTAGGTCTATTGAGTTTGTTAAACGCCCTTTCAATACCTTCAGCTTGTGCAGCAACTCTTACAGCCTCTTTGCCAAATGATATGATTCTATCAACAGCAAATGCAGCCGCAATAACGCCTCCTAACTTCTTAAACGCTGAAGATAATACACTCGACTCTTTGCCTACTTTTTCAAGAGACTTTGCTCCTGATTTACCCGCTTTATCTAGGTTATTGTCAAGCTGTTTAGTTTCGCTTTGTAATTTGTCAAGGTTCTTGACCGCATCATTAACATCTAGCTTATACTTTGCTACTACTTCTGCCATCTTTTATCCTTTGCAATTCATTGTCTACAAAGGTAACTAATTTGATAAGGATAGTTTGACGCGAATACTTGTAACACACATCAGCACCGCCTAAATGGCTCTCAAGAAAGGTTGTTAAATTGTATCTGTCTCGGCTGATTCTCTTTTGGATATCTCCGAACGAATTAAACTTAGACGTTGCTTGTGGCTTTTTAGCAGGCTTTGAAATACGCTTAAGCTGTCCTTCAAAAGTTGACCAGAAGTCTTGAACGGATTTAACAACGCTTTTAAACTCGGTTGCGACAAAAAAAAAGACCCCTCTTCAACTTGCTGCAATATCCAGTCACACTTTTGTTGATGGATTGAATGGTTCACTACTTGGTAATCTTCGTCCTCTCTGATGTAGTTAACAGCTATTAGATTGATTAACGTGTGAAGGTTGGTTATCTTCTTAGGTATCTCTTTTAGGTCGTGAATGATAACCCCAGCGTTAACAGTGTCATTATTAGCCATACACTCGGTTAGCGTTTCCATCGCTTCAGAAAACATTTCACCGCTTAGACCACTTGCAAGGTATTGGAGGTGCGTTTGCTGTTCTGCAAGGCGTGACAATGGCATATCTTCTTTGTCTCTAAACGTGTACCATTTACGCCCGTAGTCATCTTTGAACTCAAACTGAAGATTCCCCTTTGATAGTTTAGCTTTCCTAGCGTTCTCAAGGCGTTGCATTGGCAGCAATGCTATTAGTATTTTGTCTATCAGTTTCATTAGTTATCCTTAACAGTTACACCCATACGTTTCAATTCGTCTATGTGTGGACTTAGTTCAACATCATAAACATCGAAGTAAGAACCGTTAGAGCCAATTGTGAATATAACAGTACCTCCAACTAACTCGCGCTTGCTTACAATAATGTTTTCGACTTGTTCTGCATCAGTCTTTAAGTAGACCGTTTGACCTAGTTTGAAGCCCATTTAGCAAATATAGTATTCAGAAATGAAACCGCAAAAACTACTGGCAACCAATAGTAAAATTCACCACCGAAGTAAAAGTACCAAATCGTACCCCAAAAAGAAGCCATACAAGTAGGACAATAGAACAACGGTTTACATAGATGCTGCTGCCACTTCTTAAGCCCTAGAAAAATGTTTTCTGGTATTCCTATGAAAGTGAATATTAACTCCATTACAGCTAAATGAATGCCAACTATAATGAATGAAATTAGTAAGATGTGTGTTATGATTAGCAAACTTCTACCGTTTCGTTTGTTCCTGTAACTATTCCAGTGTTATCTCGCTTCAAGACAAAACGAATACTAACGCAACTTCTAACCGTACTATCTAAAGTCCAGTCAACGTCACTCGTAACCTTGTAAGCAACACCACTAATGAAGTCAGGCAAGTTGGCTGAATTTATTGTAAGTGAACCACCTGAAGCAGTACCCGTTGCTATTTGAACGCTACCATCAACCGTTGAAACAAAAGTAAGGTTAACCGTTCCATTTGGAAAGTTTCCGAAAGTAACATCGGCAAAGCAAAGGTTCATATCCTTTGTAGCCGTGCAGCCCGTGCAAGTGTAGCAACTCATTCTCCCATCTTTTTAACTGTTACTGTCAACTCATTGTTCTTCATTTCTTTGCCTTTACTTGTGTGGTCAACGTATGATTGATTTAGCTTTTGATGTTCGTCTGTTGTTGCAATTAGGCGATACAATGCAAGTAATTCAGCAGCCTTTTCTGATTTAGATAACACTTTGCGAATCTTAGACTTTGTTTTAACCTTATTAGCATCAATTAACTCTTTTAATGCGTTCGATTCGTCAGAATCAATAGGGAAATGGTCGTAAAACGTAGACTTTGTGCAAGGTAGGTATGCAACAACCTCTTCAATGAATATTACACCCTTTGATTCATCTTTAATTATCTTAACCGCTTGGTCGTATAGTTTGTTTTTATCGTAAGCCATTAACGTATGTTCTGCTGTTTCCTCGCAATCCATTCTTTTACTACGCGAGTGTTACAAAGATAACGGAATCTATCTAAATGGTCGGCTTGTTGTGAAATATTGCCTCTATTGCTCTTAATTATCTTTTCGTTGCTATCAACCTCCACTATTCTGAAGTCTCTTTCTAGTAGCGGTGAGTTAATTGGGTCAACTCTAAAATCTTCAGAGTGTGCAAGTAAGAAGTTTACATCGCTTCGGCTGTTTTCGTGACGTGGGTTAGGCTTTAGTTCCATCTGCCTAATGTTCAGCCCTAGTAACCTCATAAGAAGTTCATAATTTGACTCATTAGATGGAGACTGCATAGACCTAGCCCTACCTGAATAATCACCGCTAACGTGGAAATTATGCATCAAGTGACCATACTTTGATTTGATTTGTTTAGCAGCTTCGTGAAGGTTTCCTGAATCAATTGAGAACTCGTCAAAGTTGTGAAAGTGAAACCCTCCTTTATCTTCCCAAATGTGAGCAAATCCAATTGCAAAAGGGTCTAAGTTAAAGTCAACGTTAAGATATATAGTTCTGTTTGGTTGTAATGTACACTCCTTGCGGTGTTTTTCTTGCTTGTATTGCGTTGCAAATGGTCTTACAACCTTCTTAGCACCCCACTCTCCAAGAACTTCAACAGCGTAATCTTCAGGACTTGTTATCTTGAGACTTTCGTAATCTTCAATCGCACTTGGTAATAAGTTATCTATATTGTCTTTGTAAGTTCCGTGAAGATAAAATGAGTTTTCTTTTTTAGTCTCATAGAACTCTTTTCTAACCCAATGTTCTTCAGAAATGTCTGTATTATGTGTGCATATAATTTGACAATGTGAGCCAATCTTACGTGCAGACATTGCTAGTTTTCTGAAATGGTCTTTTTCCATATCAGGCAACTCATCAACCCAAATCATAGTAGGGTCTTTAATACCCTTTGTTTTAGCTTTGGCATCATTTCTACTTTGCCTTGTTGCTTTAGCTATAATGTTGAAACCAGTTTCAGGACAATAAAATGAATACGGAGACTTACCAACTACAATTCTATCCTCTAATTCATATAGCTTTATTAAGTCTATTATATCTTGGTATTGCCCGTCACGTATATTTTCCATAATATCACGCGATATAACACCCCTAAAGTGTGCTGTTGATTTCCTAAATGATAAATCACCATTTTCATCTAGGTATGGGTCAATTCCTAAAAGCCCGAAAATCATTTTTAATGCTGCGCTATGTGATTTTCCTGAGCCTCTTCCGCCTCGTAACATTTGATACCTAGCTTTGGAGACTAAGAACGGAACTATTTTGTCTGATATTTTTATTTCAGCCATTTAAATATGTTTCCAAGACTTTCTACGCACTATACATTGAATTGTTTGATAGCATACACCATATTCTAAACCTAACTGTTTAAATGTATATTTTCTTGGCTTATATTTCTCTCTTATTTCACGCACTTGATTTTCTGTCAATACGCTAAAATGAACATCTTCACCTTTGTTTACATTTTGCAAACCCATTTCAATAGAGTGTTTTATGTTTTCAAATGGAGTTGACCATTCTAAATTTTCAACCCTATTATCCGTCTTTATTCCGTTGATATGATTTACTTGAGGCTTCATTTCAGGGTTGTCAATGAAGTGTTCTGCAACTAATCTATGACCAAAGCAACCTTTTGTTTTTGAGTTCTTACTCATATTGTACCTAACATAACCATAAGAATCAAGTGACTGCTTTCTTATGCCTCCTTTAAATAATGTTTTACCACCATAATTATCTACAAGTCTATCTAAACTCTTTAACCTTCCTTTGCTTGATATTTCATAAATACCTTCATATCCTTTAACAGGTAACCAAACTTCTTTACTCATAATAAAAACACCCATCAATAAAACAAAGGCTGTCCAGTCTCGCTTATGCGATAAGGCAATGTTCTAAAGATGGGTTTTTTAAGTATTTTCATAACTGAACAGCTATGCAATATACTAAATATTTACATATTATCAGTAGTTAAACATTCCCAAAATACCTCGTTAACGCTTATTTCAATCATTTTAACGTAAGTTCCTCACCACTTAGTGCAAAGTAAAGGTTTTGAAGTTTGTGAACCCCGTTAGTGTTTACTTGTTCCATTTCTCTACCAATTGCAACATAAACCTTTTTTGGAATTTTTGACTCCCAAACAATCTTTTTTGAAGTGCCAAAAGAAATAATCATTGCAGTTCTAGAATGATTCCATTCAAACCCAAAACGCTCAAACCATTCCTCTGTTAGTGGGATTGGTTCTAGGTCATAAATGTTAGGTTCGTGACAATCGTCTGTTTCATATTCAAACATCCAATGATCAACCTCGACAACTTGAACGCCCAGAAAATGATTTATACGCCAAGCCCTCTTATATTTCTTGTCTTGAACAAAATTCCCTATTCTCAATTCGCTCGCTTTCATAGTACAATTATTTCTCCATCTTCATCCAATACCTGACTCAACAAAGCCTCTTCGTATTCCGTTGGCTCAAACGTAAAATGAATCAGGTCGTATTTGTTTGGACACTCTCTTACAAACTGTTTGAGGTCTACGTGCCAAATGTGATGGTCTGGGTATTGTTTTTTGTCCCAATTAGGGTTAGCATCAACAGCCGTTTTTCTAATCTTTCGGTACTCGTAATGATGTACGCGCTCAAACACTTCTGGTTTATATCCAACTTGTAGGTATTCTTTTGCTTCTATTGTCATTATTGATATATCTTAAAGAACTCGTTAATCAATTCGATATGGTCATCATAGAACTGGTCTCGTATTTCTTCTGTTTTAAAGACTAAAAAATATGATTCATAGTAAGAAAAATCCTTGTATGCTTTTCCTTCATATTGATAAATAATATATTTATTCGTATCATCCTCCCAATCAGGCACCCAGTCTCCATTGATATCAGCCATTAGTTGAGACAATTGTGCCATTGCAAGCACTCCTTCGGCTTGTGTTTTCTTTTTGAAGATGTTTTTACTATCCTCATCTGGTAAGCAATCTACTTCATAAATACTTGAAGGTGTGCTAACATACCATCCATCAATATTTGTCAAGTCCTCCCACCGTTTAACTCTCGGCTTTAGTTCATCCTCTGTGAAATTAGCGCGAATTAACGTGTCCATTGTTTCGTCTTTTCCAAGCAATTCACGCGCTTGTTCTAGTGTTAGTTTGATTGATTTTTTCATCTTTGTTTGTTTTCGTTTAGTCAAATGTAGGTAACCATTCCGTTATTTCAAAATTTTATCCTTTAACCACTTCTCTACCGCTTTACGCTCCAGCAACTCGTTATCCGCAAACCTATTGCTATTCTTTTCAACGGGCTTAATTCTGTTCGTTTCAATCAAGTATTGATACGCTGTTTTGTAAGGCGCAGACAATGGCAAACGGTTATCCTCTCTACACCATTCTACAATCATTTGCAATGCCTCTTTCGGTGTTAACGGTTCTTTCTTCACCTCTGGAAGTTGGTTGTAATTGTATGCTTGTGGTCTTGCCTTGCCATCTCTCAATGATTCTTTGTAAGCTGTTAACACCTGACCGACCACGTTAACGCTAAGATGTTGCCCAAAGGTTGAAGGGTCTACGCGTCTACCATCTAGAAACAACTCACGTTTCACAGCCTTTAGAAATGCCTCTTTAACCTGATGCCCGTTGTAATGGTATTCTTCGTTTATGAAGTCGCTGATTAGCTTAATTAGCTGCATACCTTGTTGGTCAGTTGGGAAGTCGTGACATCCGACTAACTTAGGCAGTTCTGTTATTGTTGAAATTAGATTATACATCAAATAGTTCTGTTTGCGTTACGTCCTTCTTTCTGATTATTCCTAATGCAGTTTCAAGTATGGTTCTGCCAGCTTCGTAGTCTACGAGGTTGCGGCTTATTTTATCTCTTCTTTGATTTCCTTTGTACT
>Ga0255049_10002319_pt1 | contig 10075 bp, 10 predicted proteins | sample JV7_2_3_MG_FD_183615 | JGI IMG/M metagenome (GOLD analysis project Ga0255049, IMG submission 183615) | Seawater microbial communities from Jervis Inlet, British Columbia, Canada - JV7_2_3 | ecosystem: Environmental > Aquatic > Marine > Inlet | place: Canada: British Columbia | collected 2016-10-06
CGTCCCATCTATTCAAAAGTACTGCTGCCAGCTGGTACTCACTATTATTGGTGTCCTGGAGAACCTGCTCTGCCAGCTCAAGCTCTCGCTCCAGGCGCTCTGTTGCCAACCGGATCTGCTCCGGGTTCATCTTCGGTGCGCAATCCTGCTCGTGCTGCGCGTATTCTTCCTCAGCAAACACTCCCGGTTCCCGTTCGAGGGTTGCCGTGGCGGCGGATCCTTGATGCGCCGGAAGCGTTGCTGCTGGCGGCTCAACATCAACGCTGTTATCGCGCTGCAAAGACCATACAAGCAGGACACCGACCAGGGCGACCAATCCAATCAGGATGGCCCGCTTCATCCTCTCAAACACCGGTCCATTTGCCGTTGTCCCGGATCGCGGTGCCGTCGTCCTCTAGCTTCAGCAAATGCGCCAACAAAGAGCGCTCCGCCCACCCATAGAGCTTCTTATCAACATCTTTGTAGACCTGTGGAACGAGCTCCATCGAGGTCAGCCCGGGGTTATCCATCAGCGCCGCGACAACCTTCGCCTCACGCTCCAAGCGATGATCGATAATCCAGTCGATAGCTCGATCCGGGTCGCGAATGAGTTCGCCATGGCCGGGTGCCAGCGCTGCGGGTCGCAGCGCTTTTACTTTGGACAGCGATTCCAGATAGTGCTTCATGTTTCCATCCGGCGGATCGATAACCACCGTTGATCCATCAATAACGTGATCACCTGTGAACACCCAATTAAGCTCAGCGTGCCGCAGACAAATATGATTCGACGCATGTCCGGGGGTATGGATTACCTCAATATGCGCACCATCAATTGATAGCCGCTCACCGTCTTCCAGCACACGATCGGGCGCGAACGTCATGTCCTGATGGTGGCCCACAGATGGTGGCCTGCCAAGTAACTCAGCACCCGTCACTCTTGCGAGTTCAAGCGCCGCCGGCGAGTGATCAGGATGGGTGTGTGTCACAAGCACCCACCGTATGGGCGCATTGGCGGTTTCCTGAATAGATTGCAGGTGACTATCAATCACCGGGCCCGGATCAAGCACAGCGACTTCCTCGACGCCGAACAGATACGTGTTCGTGCCCGGCCCCGTCATCATCGATGGATTCGGGGCGACCAGTCGGCGCACGCCCGGCGCGAGCTGCGTGAAAGCCGGCATGTCTGGACCGAATGCCGTCACGAGTTCATTCCCGGGTAGTCTTTGTCACCGGGCAATACGATTACTCGTTTTCCATTGCGCTCAATCGCACGTGGCACCATGGTGGTGATGCCCCACTCGACGCATGACTTTGCCCAGTCGAGCAATTCGTCCATTGTCTTGTGTCGCGCGACGCTCTCCAGCGTCTTGATCGTCGGGTAATGCAATTTCACGCCTCCACGTCGGCCGGCTGCCAGCATGTCGGTTGCCGTTGCCCAGCACGATTCGGTCAGCTCACCGCCACAATGCACCGCGTCCTGCCCTTCGGGCAATGTAGTAAGGAAAAACCGCGTCGAATATCGTTTCGGCATTATTGGTGGCGTTATCCAGTGGCTGATGTAATGCAGATCACTGCAATCCAGGAGCAGTTTGCTCCGCATCACGAATTCCGCCCAGTTCAGTGATCCGTCGTTCAGCGCGTCCCGCACCGAGGCGAGATCTTCATCAAGGCTCGAGAGGTTAGCAAGCAGCACGCCCGCCTCCTCGAATAACTCGCGAACGGCAGCACTGTAGTAGTCTAGTCCATTATCTTCGATGCCCAGACGCGAGTTCGCTTCCGCGCTCGTAAGCCCGTGGCAAAATTCGTGTACCTCGCAATCTTCCGGGTCCACAACACCGCCAGGAAAAGCGTACGCCGAACCGAAAGATGATTTTTCGTGCCGACGCACCATGAAAATTTCTGGGGCGCCGGCGCCTGGCCTGGCAACAATCACCGTCGATGACGGTCTGACCAGCTCGGTTTCAGCCAAGGTCGGCATTCTCGGGGTCACCGGTTTCAATATGCGCTTTCAATCGTGCAAGTGCTTCGAAGATCACAAAATCTACTGGCTCCGCAATGGTGTCGAGACCTTCCGGACGATAGCCACCGACGGCATACGTGAACTTAACCTTTGTGCCGCCTTCAACCTCATCGAACTCCCAGGTCATGTTGCCATTGACGCCCATCAGACCAAGGGGTCCAAGCCCGCCGGTAAGTCGAATAACGACACCCGGACTGACCATTGTGACAGTCAGATGCACTACACCGGCACCCTGCCCAAAGCTCTCACAGAAACACCCCTGCGGGACAGGTGTGATGCTGAGACGACTGGCCTCGCCCGATACGGTGTGATCGGAACTCCACCATATGCCGATGTCTTTGATCGCCGCTTTCCAGGTATCCTCGCGGCTCGCGTCGATAATGACTTCATTGACGGTAGTGAATCCGCCCTCGCCGGCGTCGCGAACTTCGGCGAAGGCGCTGCCTGTACATAGGGTAATTATGAACAAACTGCTTCGAAACAATATTTTCATCAGCGTTCCTGTCATGACGGTCTAGCTTACCGCAAATTTGAATAACGCCGCGGTGTCCCTATATAGGAATGTCTGTATTGTAGGCTGGACCATGAACGAAGACCTGCGCGTTGTATTTGAAAGTCGAAACCGGCAAAGCTGTGCTGACCGCGCACTGGTGCTCATGGCTTGTCAGATTCCACATCAACTTATTGATGATGGTGGCTCCTGTGCGATCGTTGTTCCGGCTCCCTATTCGGCAAAAGCATCCAGCGAACTGCAGCTCTACGACGAAGAAAATCCGCCTGTACAACCCAAACCTGTGCAACGCATCGAGTATCAGGACGCTGTGCCTGGGCTGGTTGGCTATGTACTTGTTGTTTGCCTGGTCGCGGGAATGGCAGGCTATTCGTTTTTTGACTCCAACTGGTTCGTCGCCGGACGCGTTGACGGTGAGCTGATTCGCAACGGTGAGGTTTGGCGGCTCTTTACGGCGCTAACTCTGCATTCCGGTGTTAAGCATCTGCTGAGCAACCTTGTATTCGGCGTGTTCTTCGGCTTATTCGCCGGGCGCCTGCTTGGTTCAGGTGTCGCGTGGCTCTCTATTGTTCTGGCTGCTGCATCCGGCAATGCCTTGAATACGTTACTGCTGGATCCAGCCCACCGCGCCATCGGTGCATCGACAGCCGTGTTCGCGACCCTTGGGATCATCGCCGGGTACGTCTGGTCCGGCAAATTGATGTCACAGAGCCAGAACCGCTGGTCGAATAGATACGGGCCCATCGTCGGCGGTCTCGCGCTGCTCATGTACACGGGGACCGGCGGTGAGAACACCGATATCGGTGCGCATTTCTTCGGTTTTGTCTGTGGCTTTGGTGCTGGCCTCATCCTCACTCGCCTCGGTACCATTCCGAAAGATTCACTGACACAGCTCAAGGCTGGCGCAATTGCTTTTGGATTGATCTTTGGCAGCTGGATTATTGCACTGGCTGCCTGATATCTTCGCTCAATCATGTAAAATTCAGCTATGGGGATTTTAGTAAGCTACAGCAGCTGACATGAAAAACGTTCTGCTGTTTCTGGTCATCTTGTTCGTCGTTGCCGCCACCATTCTTTGGGTTAGACACGGTGGGGGCGCCTCGTATCCGGATCTTACGGATGCGCCGCAACTCAGCGGCAATGTTCTTGAAGAGGTGCTGGCCTATCCGGAGCCCATTGGCAACGTTGCGGTAAGCAGCGCTGGCCGTGTCTTTTTTACCGTGCATCCTGAGTCCAGGCCGCGCGGCAACAAGTTACTCGAATTCGTAAATGGCGCGTCGGTACCGTTTCCCTCGCTGCGCTTGCAAGAAGACCTCTTCGATACACCGCTGGGCATCGCGATTGACCGCTTTGATCGCTTATGGGTTATCGATCATGGCAATCATGGCACGCGTTCGGCACGCATCGTAGCGATTGACCTCAGCAACGGCGAAGTGATACGAAAACAAAACCTGGATGCTTCAATCGCGCCGGCTGGATCGATACTGCAAGACCTTCAGGTCAGTGCGGATGGCCGCACAATTATCATCGCCGACGCGAGTTTCTGGCGAAAGAAACCGGCACTTGTTGTTTACGATGTGGAATCCGGTGATGCGCGGCGTGTGCTTGAAGGACACCCATCCGTGGCCGCCGAGAACTACATGATCAGAACACACGACAACAAAATGGCGTTCCTTGGCGGCATGGTTGCACTTCGTGGTGGCGTGGACGGTATTGCGCTCGGCACGATGTGGCTCCATTACGGCGCGCTCAACGGTTCCGGCCTGTATCGTGTTCGACTCAAAGACCTTCGCAACGAGAAGTTGCCAGCGTCGCAGCTCGCAAGACTGGTCGAGCGATACAGCGATAAACCGCTAAGCGATGGCTTGAGCACCGACAAAGCCGGCGGTGTTTATATCACCGACGTGGAACACAGCGCGATCTTCAGGGTTGGCGCCGATCGTCGGTTGGCTACTTTAATTCAATCGCCAAGAATACGCTGGCCGGATGCATTATCGTTCGGCCCGGACGGGTATCTTTACGTGGCAGACAGTGCGCTGCCCGAGCTTATTTTGAAATCAACTGCACACATTCAAGCCAATGGGCCGTACCGGGTATTTCGGTTTCAGCCAGGTTTTGAAGGTGTTCCCGGGCAATAGAAAAGGACCAATATCATGAACGAAGAAATTGCAGCGGAAATCGCATCCTTTGACTGGTCGACAATCCCCGAGCTCTTGCGGAGCAAAGGTGTTGACCTCGGAATTGATCTCGGCATAAAGGTCGCCACAGCACTTGCCATCTTTCTGATCGGTAAGTTTCTGATCGGGATACTCGTCCGTGGCATCAGTAGAGTTATGCAGAAACAGGGCGTGGACAAGACTCTGGAAACATTTGTCTGCAACTTGGTGCGAGTATCGTTAATGGTTGTTGTTGTCATTGCTGCTATCGGCGCAATCGGCATCCAAACGACATCGTTCATTGCGATATTTGGTGCGGCCGGTCTGGCCGTAGGACTGGCCCTGCAGGGCTCGCTGTCTAACTTCGCGTCGGGTGTATTGATTGTTCTGTTCCGCCCCTACCGTGTCGGTGACTTCATTGAGGCTGCTGGTATCGCAGGAAGCGTTGAGCAGGTTCAGATTCTGACGACAATCCTGAAGACCGGTGACAACAAACAGATCATTGTCCCGAACAGTCAGATTATGGACAGCATCATCACCAACTATTCCGCCAATCCCACTCGACGAGTTGACATGGTGGTAGGCGTTAGCTACGACGATGACCTCGACAAGGTTCGCAAGACGATCGAAGATCTCATCGCCGCTGAAGACAGAATTCTGGCAGAACCCGCGCCCACGATCGCCGTCTCGGCGCTCGCGGATAGCAGTGTCAATTTTGTAGTACGCCCGTGGGTTAATGCAGCAGACTACTGGGGCGTCATGTTTGACATGACCGAAGCGATCAAGAAGCGTTTTGACAAGGAAGGCATTTCCTTCCCGTTCCCGCAGCAGGACGTGCACTTATACAAGCAGGACTCGGACTGATCAGTCGCTTACGTCAGGCTCGATAAAGCACCACTTTAGTTTCGGCACGCGCGCTTTGAGCTCACGTTCAAGCGCGTTGATGCTGCCTACGGCCTCATCAATAGTTTGCCCCGAGCGCATTTTGATCTTGGCCGCCAGCATGGTGTCCGGACCGAACTGTATGGTGATCGTGTTGAAACAGAATTCGATCGCTTCCTGTTCGCTAATGATCGCATCGATCGCGTCCTGAATATCCGGATCTGCTGATCGTCCAACCAACAGCGAGCGAATCCGCCAGGCAACGAAGGCAGAGATGATGATGAGAATGACGCCGATGCAAATCGAGCCCATCGCGTCATAAACAGGGTTGCCGGTTATTTGCGCCATCACGAGGAAGCCCAGCGCGAAAGTCAGGCCCAGCTGGGCGCCAATGTCTTCACCCAGCACAACGACGAGCTCGGAATTTCGCGTGTGCTTCAGCCATTCTCTAAAGGGCCTCTCTCCCCTGACCTTTTTAATCTCGCGTAAAGCGCCAAACAGCGACGATCCTTCAAGCAGGATGGCAAGTATCAGCACAACAATCGCTATCCATACCTGCGACAACGGTTCTGGATGCTGCAGCTTGTGTACACCTTCATAGATCGAAAACAGTCCGCCCATGCTGAACAGCAGAATCGCAACGACGAAGCTCCAGAAATAACTCAGTTTTCCGTAACCCAGCGGATGCTCGTCGTCGGCGGGTCGTTGCGATTGCCGCAGTCCGAGATATAAGAGAACTTGATTGCCCGTATCGGCGTACGAGTGAATCGCTTCAGCCAGCATACTGCCCGACCCCGTCAGCCAGGCGGCCCACGATTTGGCTATCGCGATTCCGAAATTGGCGATGAAAGCATAGAGAATCGCCCGGGCTGTAGAGTCGTGGGTAGATGAAGCCATAGGTAAACCAAATCATTGCTAATGCGTTAAAGTACTATTATGAACAAATCGAAGTACTGGGTCATTCTCGGACTCGTTTTTGCCGTCGCCGGCTGCGCGGCACATCCTGACCCTATCGTCGACATGAAGGGCGTTAACCCCGATCTACTAGCAGCAGATTGGGAAGACTGCGAAGGCTACAGTAAGGAAGTCATCGTCGTCGAAGGCGTCGCGAAAGGCGCAGCCGTTGGCGCTGGTGTCGGCGCAGTAGGCGGTGCGATCAACGGCGATGTTGGCCGTGCTGCTGCCAACGGCGCATTGATCGGTTCGACACGCTCGGGCCTTGACGCAGATAGCGAAAAGCAACGCGTATTCAAGCGTTGTTTGCGCGGCAGGGGCTACCGAGTCCTCAACTAGTGCGAATGTCTTGACCACGGCACGACCCCCAAGTACTGTGTATTTGTACAGTACCTGGAGTCATCTATGTCGGCGACACATCACAAGGGACGCGGTGCGGTATCAACGCCCGCCGGTCGTTTCTCAATACAGGAAACAGAATTCGAAGCCGAGGAAGAAGCGCTGCGATCGTCCATCGCACCTGAAACAGTACTAACGGCCATGCAGGCCGGCCGCATAATCAGCAGTAATAATTCCCCCGATGTTCCCTTTGACCGCTCTATCAACCCCTACCAGGGTTGCGAACACGGCTGCGTCTATTGCTACGCCAGACCGAGTCACAGCTACCTGGACCTTTCGCCCGGGCTCGATTTCGAAACCCGGATCTTCTACAAACCCAATGCTGCTGCCAAACTACTTGAGGAATGGCAAAAGCCGGCCTACGAGTGCAACCCGATAACCATCGGCGCGAACACCGATCCCTACCAACCCGCCGAAAAGTCGCTGCAGCTTACGCGACAGCTCTTGCAGCTCTTTCGTGAATATCGGCACCCAGTCAATATCATCACCAAGAGCCATCTGATCTGCCGCGATATAGATGTCTTAAGCGACCTCGCCAGTGATGGCCTGTGCAGCGTGGCCATGAGCATTCCGACAATGGATGCGGGACTAAAACGTATTATGGAGCCGCGAGTACCGGCGGCGAGCGCAAGGCTTAAGGCGATAAGCGAGCTAACTGAGGCCGGTGTTCCGGTGAGTCTTCTGGTGGCCCCAATTATTCCTGCCATTAATGACGGTGAAATTGAAGTTATTCTGGAGACGGCAGCGGCAGCCGGCGTAACACATGCACGTTATATATTCCTGCGGCTACCGCATGAGCTAAAAGAGATTTTCGAGGAGTGGCTGCGAACTCATTTTCCAGACCGGGCCGAACATGTGCTGAGCCTTATCAAGCAGGCAAGCGGCGGGAAACAATACGACCACCGCTATGGTAGGCGACAAACCGGGCATGGCCCGTACGCCGACATGCTCGCCGCCCGCTTTGACAAGTCCAGCAAACAATATGGACTGGCATCCGATACGTATCAGCACGGCCTCGATTGCAATAGATTTCTGCATCCCGCCAACAGGCAACTTGGCCTCGATTTTTAGACCGCATGGCGGTATTTGCGCTACCTTCGACCAACACCAGTGGGTATAGTGGTTTTAGCTTAAGCAGCCCTGAAATCGAGAACTAAAGCAGCATTATTGGGTCTTAGAATAACCGGGACGGCTTAACCGGACGCCGCGATGGTCTATTCAATACCTGGATACTAGTATCGAAAACAGCATGACTAAAAACACAACGTATACCGCATTCGCTTTACTCCTTTTGTCGCCCCTCTTCGCCGCCGCGCAAGATGAAGAGCCCGGCAACGATGACGTTGTTATTGACCCGCTGGAGCAAACGGTTCCCGTTGCGGACGAAGAGGTATTGCCACAGCCAACACCGGAGGCGCAACCGGGAGAAGTGTCCGAGGAACGGCTGCTTACCGAGTTTGCCCGCTACCGGGTATTGCTGCAGCAAGGCACACTTGATGAGGCGGATATCGCTGCCAAACGCATCGTGGAAATGGCTATCAAGGTATACGGCCCTCAGTCGCGTGAAACGGCCAATGCCTTGAATAATCTCGGCATCGTGCAACACAGCAATGGCCAGTATGACGCCGCCATTCAAAACTTCACCTCCTCTGTCGAGATCATTGAACTCGTTGCGGACAGGCTCAACGATGCGCTGGTGAATCCGTTGAAGGGACTGGGTGCCGCACAGTTAGGTAATGGGCGACCGGATCAGGCGAGAAAAACTTTTGATCGTGCCGCCCACATCACTCAGGTAAACGAGGGCCCGCACAATCTGGGGCAGGTCGAAATACTCGAATCTATCGCGGAAACGTACATCCGCATGGGTGATACAAAGTCAGCCCGCAATATTCTTGATCGGATCCACATCATCAACGTCAAGCATTTCGAGCAAGACCCGCTCGGTCTTTTGCCTTCGTTAATGAGCCGCGCCGACTGGCAGCATCGTGCCGGTTATTACGCTGAAGAACGCACGACCTACCGACGCGCGATCCGAATCATTGAAACCACTTCCGGCAAAGAAGATCCTTTGCTGGTCGAACCGCTGCGTCGTTTGGGCCAGTCGTTTTACTTTATCGACGTTACGATGGCGACACCGCAACAACAAGGCTTGGTCTCTACCGGCGAAATGTATTTCAAACGTGCGGCACGTATAGCGGAGAAATCCGAGGAAATGGAATGGCGTGAACGCTCGAAAGCGCAGCTGGTACTCGCCGACTACTACGTGTTTATCGACTCGCAAAACCGCTCGCGCAAAATTTATAAGCGAGTTTGGGACCAGCTATCTGAAGGTGAAGAGAAAATCGCTCAGCGCACCGCATGGTTCGAGGACCCGGTCGCGATTCGGGCAGAAATACTGCCGACATTTGCCGGTAATGCTGCACCCGGTAATCCGGAACGTGATGATATCTTGTCCGGCAGGATTGTCGTTGACTACACTGTATCTGTACGCGGTCGTGTCAGAGACCTGCGTACAGAGGCATTTCCGGAAGAATTCACCGACATACAACGAGTCGTGCATCGCGAGATTCGCCAACGCGTTCATCGACCTCGAGTAGTTGACGGTGTTCCAGTCGAGTCCGTAGACATGCGTTTCGAACACGAATTCTCATACAAAAAAGCTGATCTGGAAGCTCTTCGTGCGGCCAAGGCCAAAGAAGAAGATGACTGATGAATATGCCTATGACAGTTGCCGATAGACACTTCGTCAGCGGAAATCCATTGCGAGGACCGTTCGCGGAACATTTGCAGCAGGCCGTCTTCGGGCTCGGTTGTTTTTGGGGCGCGGAACGTCGCTTCTGGCAGATCGATGGTGTTTTCTCGACCGCCGCTGGCTATGCCGGTGGCCATGTTCCCGATCCGGACTACCAGGCCGTTTGTAGCGGGGAAACCGAGCATGCCGAAGTTGTACTGGTCACTTTCGACCCCGCGAAAGTTAGCTACCTTGACCTCCTTACCGTTTTTTGGGAGAACCACGACCCAACGCAAGGGATGCAACAGGGTAATGATAAAGGCACTCAGTATCGGTCTGTTATTTATTCGAACGATGATGCGCAGCTGGAAGCAGCACTGCAGTCGCTGGCTGCGTACCAGTCCGAGCTGACCGCTGCCAACCTCGGGCAAATAACCACGCAC
>Ga0255049_10002320_pt1 | contig 10070 bp, 9 predicted proteins | sample JV7_2_3_MG_FD_183615 | JGI IMG/M metagenome (GOLD analysis project Ga0255049, IMG submission 183615) | Seawater microbial communities from Jervis Inlet, British Columbia, Canada - JV7_2_3 | ecosystem: Environmental > Aquatic > Marine > Inlet | place: Canada: British Columbia | collected 2016-10-06
CAAGGCGCCGAAGTGATGACTGTCGAGGGCCTGGCTAGCAATGGAGAGCTGCACCCTTTGCAACAGGCATTTATGGATGAACATGGGCTGCAATGCGGATTTTGTACGCCCGGCATGTTAATGCGCTGTTACCGATTTTTGCAGGAAAACCCTGACCCTACCGAAGTAGAAATTCGTGCGGGTATGTCTGGCAATCTGTGCCGCTGCACGGGTTATCAGAATATTGTTAAATCCATCCAGAAAGCGGCGACCGTGATTAACGAGAGCGGTCGTGACGAAGCTAAAACAGCTTGAATCCGAGGATAAAATAATGGCCGCAACAGCAGAAAGTTTAGCACGTAAAGATAAATTGGAAGGCATCGGGTGTGCGCGTAAACGCAAGGAAGATCCACGTTTCATCCAGGGCAAAGGTTTGTATGTCGATGACGTCAAACTCCCCGGCATGGTCTATGGCGCCCTGGTACGTAGCCCCCACGCCCATGCCCGAATCAAGTCGATTAATAAAGAAAGAGCACTGGCGCTACCGGGGGTAATAACCGTATTAACAGCCGATGATCTTAAACCACTGAACCTGCACTGGATGCCGACCCTGGGCAGTGATGTGCAAGCCGTGCTGGCCGATGAAAAAGTCGCTTTCCAATTGCAGGAAGTCGCCATGGTTATCGCCGAAGAACGTTATATCGCGGCGGATGGTGTGGATCTGGTAGAAGTGGAATATGAGGAATTACCCGTCATTGTCGATCCACACAAATCCATGGATCCTGATGCACCGATCATAAGAGAAGACCTTGTCGGGAAAGATGAAGTGGGTCATGGTAAACGCCTGCATGATAATCACATCTTTACCTGGGAAGCGGGTGATAAAGACAGTACCGATGTCGTGTTTGAAAATGCAGAAGTCACGATTAGTGAGGAAATTCTGAACCCACGAGTTCATCCCTGTCCGCTAGAGACCTGTGGTTGCGTGGGTTCCTTTGACAAAATTAAAGGTCAACTGACCGTCTACATGTCCACACAGGCCCCGCATCTTGTACGTACGGTACTGGCCATGCTTTCAGGCATACCGGAGAGCAAGATTCGTGTCATCACCAATGATATCGGTGGTGGTTTCGGTAACAAAGTGCCGATCTATCCAGGTTATGTAGTGGCCATCGTGGCTTCAATTGTACTCGGTCGACCGGTCAAGTGGATTGAGAGTCGTATCGAAAATATCTCTACTACCGGATTCGCCCGTGACTACCATGGTATAGCTGAATTGGCGGCAGATAAGGATGGTCGCATCAAGGCACTGCGTTTTAATGTGCTGGCCGACCACGGCGCCTTTAATTCGCATGTTTCCGCGACAAAATGGCCCGCAGGTTTATTTAGTATCTGTACCGGTTCTTATGATATTCCTACCGCCTATGTCAAGGTCGATGCCGTCTACACCAATAAGGCACCGGGCGGGGTGGCGTATCGTTGTTCGTTACGCGTCACCGAGGCGGTATACCTGATCGAGCGCATGATCGACATTCTCGCGCAGAAACTGGATATCGATAAGGCGGAAATACGCAAACGCAATTTCATTCAAGCGGATCAATTCCCCTATAACACGTCGCTGGGCTGGACTGTCGACAGCGGTAATTATGGGCCTGCCCTGGATAAGGTTTTAAAAGCGGTAGATTATGAAGGCCTGCGTAAGGAGCAGGCGGAAAAACGCGCCAATGGCGAGTTAATGGGTATCGGGATTTCAACCTTTACCGAGATCGTCGGTGCGGGTCCTACCAAGGCCTGTGACATTCTCGGCATTGGTTTATTTGATAGCTGTGAAATTCGCGTCAATCCAACCGGCAGCGCCATTGCGCGTATGGGAACCCAGACCCAGGGCCAGGGTCACCAGACCACCTATGCCCAGATCATCGCCACCGAACTCGGTATTCCGTCGGAAGAAATCCAGGTGGAGGAAGGTGATACCGATAAGGCGCCCTATGGCGCGGGAACCTGGGGTTCACGCTCCACACCGGTAGGAGGCGCTGCTGTCGCCAAAGCCGCACGCAAGATCCGTGACAAGGCGCGCAAGATTGCAGCCCATCTGCTTGAAGTGAGTGAAGACGATCTCGAATGGGATATCGATCAGTTCAGGGTCAAGGGTGTACCAGACCAGGCCAAGACCATGAAAGAGATTGCCATGGCAGCCTATAGCAATGTTCCCGAGGGCATGGAAAATGGATTGGAAGCGGTAGATTATTACGATCCACCGAACTTCACCTTTCCTTTTGGTGCCTATGTCTGTGTGGTTGATATTGATCCCCAAACAGGCGAGGTCAAGGTTCGTCGATTCTATGCACTGGACGATTGCGGCACACGCATCAATGACATGATCATCGAAGGCCAGGTCCATGGAGGTTTAACAGAAGCCTTTGCGGTTTCCATGGGCCAGCTGATAGATTTTGATGAAGATGGAAACCTGCTCGGTAACAGTTTGATGGATTACTTCCTGCCAACCACGGTAGAAACCCCGCATTGGGAGACAGATTACACGGTAACACCATCACCTCATCATCCATTGGGTGCCAAGGGAGTCGCGGAATCTCCCCATGTCGGTGGTATCCCCTGTTTCTCGAATGCAGTCGTGGACGCCTTGTCACATCTCGGTGTGACCCATGTGGATATGCCTCACACCGCACACCGGATATGGAAGAAATTGCATGAATTAGGAGCTGTTAAATAGGACTTTTTCAATCGCCGGCTAGTAATCGAAGTATGAAATAGAAGTTTTCTAGCTAGTTCCAAACAATTTTTATCGACATGACTTGATAAAGCCTGTCCAGGAGTAGAATCAATGAAGGTCACCCTTGAAAAGATATACCCTGTCGCCGCATCGGCAAACGCAGCCTGGGAATTTTTACAAGATATTAAAGCGGTAGCGTCGTGTATGCCGGGTGCTGAAATAATCGAGCAGAGCAATGAGACTCATTTTAAAGGGATGGTCAAGGTCAAGGTTGGACCTGCTGTCGCTGCATTCAAAGGTGACATCGAAGTAAAGGGCATTAACGCGGAGAAAAAAGAGATAATATTACTGGGCAAAGGCGCTGATACTAAGGGTACCTCCAGCGTCAGCATGCATCTGACTGCATCCATCCGTGAAACCGAGAATGGTCAGTGTGAGCTCATTGGCCACTCGGAAGTCACCGTGAATGGCAAGATGGCGAGCTTTGGCGGACGCATGATGGACTCTATATCAGAGCGTATCCTGCAACAGTTTGCAGATAATTTTGCCAACAACGTGATCGCTATGGGAGAAGGGTCCGATGCAGAAGCTGCCGCGGTTAAAGTTGCTGAAGCCCCGAAAGAACTTAATGGTCTTTCCGTGGTATGGCATCTCATTGCAGATTTTTTCAATAAATTGTTTAACCGAGAGTCTAAACAGACTTAATTTGATTTGCGCTAACGCCTGTCTCTCAGTGACGAATAGAATATGTCAGAAACCCCTCATACCCGGAATAGTGCAGTCAGCAAGCTGCAGAGTAAATTATTCGACGCAGAATACGTAGCGGACCCAGGCCTCTCTGCAACACTTTTGTTGATGACCAAATTACAGCGCCCGTTGCTGGTTGAAGGTGATGCCGGCGTCGGTAAAACCGAAATTGCCAGGGCGTTATCCGGAACATTCGATTGCCCATTAATTCGGTTACAGTGTTACGAAGGCCTGGATGTTAATTCAGCGGTGTACGAATGGAATTACCAGCACCAATTGTTATCTATCAAAATACAGGAAGGGCAGAAACTTTCCGTTTCGGATAAACATATTTTCAGCGAAGAATTTCTCCTCAAACGTCCATTGCTCGAAGCCATTAGTCTACCCCAGTCACCGGTATTATTGATTGATGAAATTGATCGTGCCGACGAAGAATTCGAAGCCTTCCTGCTTGAGGTATTATCAGATTTCCAGATCAGTATCCCCGAGTTAGGCACCATTACCGCAACCAGTATTCCGCATGTCATATTGACCTCTAATGGAACACGAGAGTTGAGCGATGCGCTGCGTCGGCGATGCCTGTATTACTATGTGGACTATCCCGATTTCGAAAAAGAATTGGGTATAGTCAGAAAACGTCAACCGGATATTAACCGGCAATTATCCAGTCAGATCGTTGAATGCATCCAGTCAATGCGAAAACTTGACCTACGCAAAAAACCCGGCATCGGTGAAACCCTGGATTGGGCTGCGGCTTTGATGCAACTGGATGTTGAAAACCTGAACAATGACCCTGAACTCATCATGGGCTCTCTTGTGTGCGTGCTAAAGACCAGGGATGATCGTGACCAGGTCAACAAAGAAGTCCTGGAACAGCTTGTGATGAATGCAGGCTAAGCGATGCACATCGTTAATAACAAAGACCCATGGCATGAAGAACCGGGCAATACGCTTGTTATTCGGATCCTGGAATTTGTTCGTTTTGTTCGCGAAAACGATTTCCAGATCGGTATCCAGGAAGAACTGGATGCATTAACGGTCGCCAAACATTGCGATATTATGGATCAAAAACGTTTGCACTGGGGGCTGCGTAGTCTTCTTTGCTCAAACAATAATGAATGGAAACGGTTTGATCAACTCTTCAACATTTACTGGTTACAACATTTAAAACGCACTAATTATGTATCGGGATCAAGTCCTGGCGGCAAACTGTCAGTCGATTCCGCCTCACAAAATACGAGCGACAACCATGCAATAAAAGGGGCGGATAGAACCCGGCAAGATGAAGAAGGCGATGAGCCTGTCGGCCAGGGTGGCACGCGTTCGGGCGCCAGCCAACACGAAACCCATCTGCAAACCGATTTTCGTTTTTTGACCGATAACCAGCAAATGCACTTAATGGAGCAAATGGTTGAGAATTTGGCCAGGCGCATGCGTCGCCCCTTAATCCGGCGTTATCGCAACCTGCATCAGGGACGGCGTATTGATTTTAGGCGCACGATTCGAAAAAGTATGAGTCATGGAGGTACCCCTTTGGAGTTGGTGTTCAAACAACGACAACGTCGATTGCCAAAACTGGTTCTATTGCTTGATGTTAGTCGATCGATGAGTTTCTACAGTTATTTATTCCTGCGCTTTGCCCGAGGCATTGTCGGTGCTTTTAAAGATGCCGATGCCTTTATTTTTCACACCCATCTAGTCCATGTTACCGATGCCTTGCATGAACATAATATAAATACTGTGACCAAAAGGCTTGCCGTATTGTCAGCCGGGTGGGCAGGTGGTACCCGTATCGGCGAATGTTTACAAACATTCAACCGGGACTACGCGCGTCGCGTATTGACATCAAAATCTATCGTTATGATATTTAGTGACGGTCTGGACACCGGCACGCCGGAGCTATTCTCAAAACAGTTGGCATTGATAAAACGACGTGCAAAAAAAATAGTCTGGCTAAATCCATTAATGGGCAGGAGCGGATACCAACCTACGGCCCAATGCATGCAGGCAGCTTTGCCAATGTTAGATTTATTCGCGCCTGCACATAACCTGCAAAGCCTGCTGGCCCTGGAATCGCAGCTGGTGAAGCTCTAGCCTGGGAAGTGTAAAATGACAGATGACTTAATTTTAGAAAAAGCCGTACAACTTAAGAACCTCACTGTCGTGCTTTCGTTACCGAACTTTTCCTGGAGGTAAACAGACCAATGTCTAAATCAACTAATCTTGAATCCTGCTTTAAAGGCCTGGCAAACGAAGATACACAGCTGGCGTTAGCGACCGTGATTCAAACCGCGCTGTCAACTTCCGGCAATGTCGGGGACAAGGCACTGGTCAGTGCTGAGGGTATTGTCGAGGGGTGGATCGGTGGGGGATGCGCCCAACCTGCAGTCGTTGCAGCAGCGCGTTTGGCGCTGGAATCTGCCGAACCCTGTCTGATTCGGGTTGGTCCAAAAGACGAATGGGAGGCACTGGATGGTGTAGTCGATTTTTCTTCGGGCTGTCTTAGCGGTGGCACACAGCTAATATTTATCGAACCCTTAAACAGGCAGGCTAAATTGAGTATCCTGGGTGATTCTCCGGTGGCCCTTAGTCTGTCCGATCTGGCTGGGCGCTTAGATTTTTCGGTGACAGTAATAAGCCCTGATCTCGAGTCTTCTCAACTCCCGGAGACATTACATCTGGAACATGATTTCGCATCGGTTGGCGGCGATTTTGTGGTGGTGGCGACGCAGGGCCGGCATGACCGCGCTGCGCTGAAGGCGGCTATTAAAAGTAATGCAGGCTACATAGGAGTGGTTGCCAGTCGCAAAAAAATTGCCGGTCTAAAGGAGAGCCTGATCAAAAGTGGCGTAGCGGTGAGCGAAATGGAGCGCGTCCACGGTCCGGCAGGTATCGAAATCGGCGCGGTATCGTCGGCTGAAATTGCACTTTCCATTCTGGCCGAGCTAGTGCAATTACGACGGAGTGGAAGTTTCCAGAAAATCAGCCAGGCGTCCGATACTGCAAAGGAACCAGCAGTATCTGCTACTGATATACAGGGCGGAGGCTGCTGTAGTGGCCATGGATAAAACAAGCATTTCGGTCATTGTACTCGCTGCGGGTGAGTCACGGCGTATGGGTGAAATCAACAAGCTGCATATGCGGATAAATGGCGTGCCATTAATAAGACGCAGCATCGAAACCTTGTTGGCAGCAGAACTCGGTGAAGTAGTGGTGGTGCTCGGTCATGAGCGCGTTGCCACCGAGGCTTTACTCGAAGGACTGCCGGTACGCACAGAATGTAATGATCACTACCAGTCAGGGCAAATGACATCGGTCCACTGCGGTCTTGGCTCCTTGAGTCAGACTTGTAACGGCGTGATGGTAGCCCTGGGTGATCAGCCCGCTTTGACGGTTAGCGATATCAATTATCTGGTCGATGCTTTCTTCACGCGCGATGGTGGAGAAGTCGTTATACCTGAATACCAGGGTAAGCGCGGAAATCCAATTATTATCAGTAGTCGCTGCCGACAGCAAATCATTGCTGGCAATTACAACCTGGGGTGTCGGAGATTTATCGAAAATAACCCCGAGTTGGTACGCACCGTGGAAATGCCGGGACCCTCGGTCGTAATCGACCTCGATACCCCGATGGATTACCGCAGATTCTGCGATTCCGCTCCCCACCAGCTCGAAACAACAAAACTGCAGCAGGCGAATTAATATGGCAAAAGAATTCCTCGACTATCTACTTTCGATACGCCAGCAGAATGTGCCTTACGCGGTAGCCACGGTAATCGATGTGGTTGGATCAACTTCAGCAAAAACCGGCTCCAAGGCACTAATTGACCAGAATGGACGAGTGGTAACTGGCTGGGTTGGTGGTGGTTGCGCCGAATCTTCGACCTGTCAAGCTGCGGAAAAATGTATGCAAAGTGGACAAACCGAGATTATAGAAATCGATCTGGACGACGAAGTGCTGGGTGCAGGTATGCCCTGTGGAGGTCATATGCGAGTTTATATTGAGCCAACTATTCCGAAACCCTCGGTGTGGATTATGGGGCATGGTGCGGTGGCCGAACATATCTGCCATCTGGCTGATCTGATGGGTTTTTCGGTCATAGTAAACGACGGCATGGCTGAACGCGAAAAGTTTCCCGATGCGACTCAACTCATTACCGACGATATCGATTACTGCCGGTTAGTTCCTAAAGCTGAAGATTTCGTGGTGATAGCGACTCAGCACAAGGGTGACCACGAATCCATGTCGAGGGCACTGGCATCGGATGCACGGTACATCGCATTAATCGCTAGCCGCAAGCGCTCTCGGCTGGTGCTCGATTACCTGCGAAACAAGCAGTTTTCTGATGCGGATATAACACGCGTAATGGCTCCCTGCGGACTCGATATCGGCGCGCGTTCACCCGCTGAAATAGCGCTGAGTGTCATCAGCGAAATCGTGCTGGTTCGCCGGCAGGCCAGTGGCTCACGTATGCGTGACACTCTACACCAGGAAGTTCCTTCGCCGAGAGCGGTTGCCGGCAGCAATAGTGACTGATGAAGCATCAATTTTGATTCCCTCGGATAGCGTTGATTTTGATGCATTACGTAAAGACTTTCCAATATTCAATAGTGGCTCCGGGACGCTACACTACCTGGACTCGGCTGCCAGCAGCCAGAAACCGAGCTGCGTTATAGATGCCGTCGCGCAGTGCTATCGTAGCCAGTACGCTCCGGTGCACCGGGGCCTGTATCCGCTAGCGGAGTCAGCCAGTCTGGCCTATGAGAAGGCAAGGCAAACACTGGCAAATTTTATCAATGCCGCCTCTGCTGACGAGATCATTTTTACCCGCTCGGCTACCGAAGCAATTAATTTGGTAGCCTCGGGTTGGGCTGGGGCAGTGCTCAAAGCAGGCGATGAAATATGGGTAAGCCAGATGGAGCATCACTCCAATTACTTACCGTGGCAACGGGTATGTCGTGACCGGGGCGCCAGCCTGCGAGTGATTCCGCTCGATAGTAGTGGGCAACTCGATCTCGATAAGGCCGCTGGTCTGTTTGCTAACAGCACCCGACTCATAGCGATCACCCATGTGTCGAATGTACTTGGCATTGTTAACCCGGTAGAAAAAATTATCCATCTGGCAGCGCAAAAATCTATTCCGGTACTGATCGATGCCGCGCAATCGGTTGGACATATGCCGGTCGATGTGCAGGCGCTCAAATGTGACTTTCTGGTCGCGTCGGCGCATAAGATGTGTGGCCCTGGCGGGATCGGCTTACTCTACGGAAAAAAGGAAAGGCTGGCCCAGACGGAGCCGCTTTTACTGGGTGGCGGCATGGTCGACCAGGTTCAAAGCGAGACCAGCTTATGGTCTGAAATACCAGCACGCTTCGAAGCCGGGTCACCCAATCTGGCCGGGGCTTTGGGCTTTGCGGTGGCTGCTGACTATATTCAGGGAATCGGCAGACAGGCTATCGAGAAGCGGGAACGGGAATTAGCTGCCACAGCCTTTGAAGTACTGTCCGAGATTGGTGGTGTTGCTATTTACGGACCAGAGAATAGCGAATATCGCGGTGGCATCCTGTCGTTCCATATCGATGGTATTCATCCTCACGATATCGCACAAATAGCCGGTGAGCACGGTGTAGCAATTCGTGCCGGGCATCATTGCTGCCAACCGCTGATGCAACACCTGAATACATCGAGTACTGCCAGGGCCAGCTTCAGTTTTTACAATAATGAGGAAGACATATCTGCGCTGGTTATGGCTATTCAGCAAACAAAAAAGGTTTTGGGTGGCTAACACTATGGATAGTGTTTATAAAACTGTGCTGCTCGATCACTTTCATAATCCTCGTAATAAAGGTGACCTCGATACAATGGACAGGGTAAGGCGCGGCAGCAATCCACGCTGTGGTGACGAAATCGAAGTGGGAATCAAGGCTAACAATGAGGTACTGGAATCTGTCCGATTTCGGGGCCGGGGTTGTTCAATTTGCCTGGCTTCAGCTTCGATCATGAGCGAATGCACGAAAGGCTTAACTTTGCTACAGGCACGACAGCTCGTTCAACAAATGATGAAATGGTTCGGCGATACCAAAGGTGAAACTCCATCGAATACAACATTGGCTGCACTCGGAGCCGTACGGCAGCATCCGGCGCGGAAGAAATGTGTGCTACTGGCCTGGATGGCATTGGACGAAACCCTGACTAGCAAGTAGATGGGGCTATACTTACACCATTACTTGTCAGTATCTCGGATTAGAATATTTATGCGTAGTGATTATTCACCTTACTGGCTTCAGCACAGGGCTACCCGGTTCCTAAATGGGCCAGAAGTCTAAATACGCAGTTGTTGAATAACTTTATGCATGTTTTTGACATGTGAGCCTTCCCAGTAAATTTTATCGCATCCGACACAATGGTAGAAATCGGTGTAGTAGCGGCGTGTGAGAGGTTCGAGCCGCGACCATATCCGGGCCTTTTCCGTTACGGGTTTTATGGTGCCGTTGCAGTCGAGACAGCGGTTGAATGGGTTTATAAGCTGATGCAGATCGAAGCGATCCAGAACTTCCTGTATTTGGGCGCCTACTTCGACGGAACGGATCCAGCAACCGTGGGTCACGGCTT
>Ga0255049_10002321_pt1 | contig 10066 bp, 7 predicted proteins | sample JV7_2_3_MG_FD_183615 | JGI IMG/M metagenome (GOLD analysis project Ga0255049, IMG submission 183615) | Seawater microbial communities from Jervis Inlet, British Columbia, Canada - JV7_2_3 | ecosystem: Environmental > Aquatic > Marine > Inlet | place: Canada: British Columbia | collected 2016-10-06
CCGTGAACTTGATGTCGACATCTTCTGTTGCAACACGCTGCCGAGCCGCTATGAGCAATTGGGAATCGATTACGAATCGCTGAAGGCAATCAAGCCGGATATTATCTGGGCTGGAATATCAGCGATGGGGCCTGATTATCCCAATATCCCTGGCTATGATCCGGCGATACAGGCCATGTCCGGTTTCATGGAACTCACGGGTGACAAAGAAGGCATGCCCACCCTGACCGGCGTACCGGTCATCGACCTGAAAGCCGGAGATGAAGTTTTCGCCGGTGTGTGCCTTGCACTCCTGCAACGCTCGGAAACCGGGGCCGGCAAGGCAATCCACGTCTCCATGTTTCAGGTTGCCGCTTCCTGGTTGATTACAACACTTCCCCTGATTGACTTTGATTGTGACTACGCGGAAATCAGCCGCGCCGGCAATGAACATCGCAAGTTCGTACCTTCCAATGTCTATAAGACAAAGGATGGTTACATCTACGTGGCGATCGGTAACGACATGCAATGGAAACGCCTGACTGAGATCCCGGCCTTCAGACGAATCGCCGGAGAACAACGTACTACCAACAAAGGCCGAATGCAGGAATTGCAGCAAATATATCGGGACATCGGTGCTGTCACGTCTAGTACCAGTACAACTGAATTGGTCCGCGTTTTTCAGGACGCTACCATTGCGCATGCGGTCATCAACACAGTTCCGCAAGTGCGTGAACTCGAGGCACTACGCGGAAAACTCACTACAACTCAAACCCCTGATGGCAAGCAAGTTCAAATGCAACCCATGCCGGTGGATGAAGCCGGTGCGACAACCAATCTTTCGTTTCCACCCAAGTACGGTGAGCACACGCGCAGTATTCTTGCCGAAGCCGGGTACGGGACGGAACAACTGACGGAGCTTGAAGCAGCAGGCGTGATTTCAACATGAGTGACTATAACAACCCGCTTATCGGCGTCCCGTCGAAACCACTGCCCGCCAAAATCGGAATTATCGGCGCCGGCACTATTGGGCCGGACATCGCCTACTACCTGAAAAGCGCGATCCCGGGTTTGTCGCTGGTCCTGATCGATATTGTGGAAGATCAGCTGGACCAGGCGTTCAAACGTATCGAGGGTTATGCGGACAAGGGTGTGAAACGTGGCAAGCTGACAGCGGAACAGGCAGCCGGAGTGATGGAGAATCTGAGCACGAGTGTGGATTACTCGGCGCTCGCAGACTGTGACTGGGTTATTGAGGCTGCGACAGAGAACCTGGACCTGAAACACAAAATATTCGCCCAGGTAGAGTCAATCGTGCGGGAAGACACGCTGCTTACCTCTAACACGAGTTCAATACCTGCAGCATGGCTCTTTTCAGAACTTCGGTATCCGGGCAGGTGTACTGTCACTCACTTTTTCGCCCCCGCTTTCAGCAATCCGGTCGTGGAAGTTATCGACTGGGAAGGCGGCGACGCCGAGACCCTCGAATTCTTGCGCTGGTTGTTCTGTGCTACGGGCAAAGTACCCATGGTCACAACAGACGATGTCTGCTTCATGCTCGACCGGATTTTCGACAACTGGTGTAACGAGGCCGCGTACCTGATAGATGTCGCTTCGACACGAGAGATTGACAGCATTGCCCTGGACTACGTCCATGCCGGTCCGTTTGATGTGCTCAACTTTGCCAATGGCAACGAGATCATTCCCGAGGTCAACACATTGCAGGCTAATGAAGAAGGCGAACATTACCGGCCTGCCCCCTATTTTCGCTCAGTCAAGACCTGGAATACTGTGCCCCGCGGGAAACCGATCGAGGTCCCCCCGGAAACCGCAGAACGTATTCGCGATCGCTTGCTCGGGATTGTCTTCTCCCAAACAGTGGACATCGTTGACCGCTCCATCGGCACGTCAGCCGATCTTGAACTAGGCTGCCGCCTGGCCTTCGCCTTCCGCAAGGGCCCATTGAAGCTCATGCATGAACTGGGCGAAGCCGAAGTTACCCGCATCATACAGCGATTGGAAAAGGAACGGCCGGGCATGCCGATGCCAAATCAGGATATCGCCAACTATCACGATTTTCAGCAATACCTGCTGGTTGATGATATGGACGGCGTCAAGGTGATCACCATTCGCAGGCCGGAGGCGCTTAATGCTCTGGATGATGAACTAAACGATGAAATATTGAGCGTCATCAAAAAGTATGAGGGTGACCCGCAAGTAAAGGGATATGTATTGACCGGCTACGGCAACCGGGCATTTTGTGCAGGTGCGGACATAGGCCGTTTTCCCGAATACCTGGGTGATGCCGATGGTGCCGCCCAATATGCACGCGACTCCTCCCGTCTGCTGCGGCACATCGATGGCATGTCGAAACCGGTCGTTGCGGCAGTGAACGGAATGGCACTGGGGGGTGGTCTGGAGCTGGCATTCCGTTGCCATAGCATTGTCGCTGTTGATACCGCGTGGCTGCAGCTCCCCGAGATAACCTTGGGTATAGTACCGGGCATCGGCGGCATGGTAGTACCGTATCGGCGTTGGCCCGAGGCTGCACAAACTTTCCACGACATGTTGCGATCGGGGAAAAAGCTCGATGCACAAACGGCCAGCAAACTGGGAATAATCGACGAACTGGCCGACGACTATGCGGAGTTAATCAAACGGGCGGTCCAAAAGGTTAATTCAATACAGGACAGCGCCATGAAGATCGCCGATGAGCCAGTGACAATTCCCTCTCTTGACCAGGTAGAGCCCATGACTTCCGAGGGTCAACTCCTCAGTTCGAATGTCATAAGCATCATAGAGAATGCCGTCACACAAGCAGCACTGTCGCCCTCGTTGGAGGCGGCTCTGGAAATTGGATATCTTGCGTTCGGCAGGAGCGCATGCACTGAAGCAGCTCGTGAAGGGATCGAGTCCTTCCAGCAGCGACGCCAACCCGATTTCAGTAAGACGGGATAGCCCAGGACGCAGGCACGCAGATGAAAATAACGTATACGGCATGGCTTAAGGACGAGGTCGGTATCGACGAGGAAGTTGTCACCCTTCCTGAGGAAGTGACGAATGTTGATATGCTACTCAACTGGCTGCCCAGTCGTGATCAAAATTTTGAGCGTGCATTCGAGTTTATTGAAGTTGTCAAGGTAGCAGTGAATCAAGTTTACGTAGAGAACGATCACGCCGTTACAGATGATGATGAAGTAATTCTTTTCCCTCCAATTGCCGGTGGTTAAATCGACTTGCTCGCGTAATATGCTGCCTACACCGTGCAAGTCACCTGCCCGATAGTCGACTGCGAACCTTCTCGACGCCGTCCGCAAATTCGAGACCTTTGCGTAATATGGGATCGACGGCCCGATGGTAGGGCAAAGTTTCTGGTTCCAAACCATCAAGAAAGTTTTTGACATACAGGCCGAGTTCGGTATCGCCCGACGTCTTCAATTGACGGCGGAAAAACAAGGTGTCCGCATCTTCTTGTCGCGTGGCCAATAACAAGAACGTGTAGACCGTCCCTTCAATGGTCAGGTCTGCTTCCGACACCGCGCTTCCTGCAATTAACTTATCCTGATCAAGCCTGACCGAGAATCCTAGCTCTGCATCGGTAACAATGACGTTCATAACCCGCCCGGCAAGAAAATCAATCTCCCCCGCTTCCATAGGCGTCGCGAACATGGCGTTCAACACACTTGTAATTGCTTTCGCCTTTATCGGTAACGGAACCCATGCCAAGGGTTTTCTGGCGATTAACGGCAACTCCGGCAAGGGTCTCGTTGATTCAGATTTTGTCATTGTCAGATTTCCAATTCGATTCGCTCAGTCGATGCCAAGTTCGGCCCACAGTTTGTCCATCCGATTCCTGACATCGCTAGTCATTCTTATCGGCCGGCCCCATTGCCGGTCCGTCTCACCCGCCCACTTTGTTGTCGCATCGAATCCGATTTTGGAGCCGAGGCCCGAAGTCGGACTGGCGAAATCAAGATAATCTACTGGTGTATTTTCGACGACCGTCGTATCGCGGGCCGGATCCATTCGCGTCGTCATCGCCCAAATCACTTGCTCCCAGGAACGTACATCAATGTCATCGTCCGTCACGATCACCATCTTCGTGTAAGTGAACTGACGCAAATAGGACCAAATGCCGAACATGATTCTTTGCGCATGACCCTTATAAGCCTTTTGGATGCTCACAACCGCCACCCGGTACGAACAGCCTTCCGGAGGTAGATAGAAATCGACGATTTCCGGAAATTGCTCCTGCAACAGAGGAATAAACATTTCATTGAGGCACGTGGATAATATCGAGGGCTCATCTTCCGGCGGCTTGCCCATGTACGTTGCCTGATAAACCGGCTCGGAACGGTGAGTGATTCGTTCAACCGTAAACACCGGAAATTTTTCCACAGAATTGTAGTAACCGGTATGGTCGCCAAACGGCCCCTCATCGACCACCTCATCGGGTTCAATGAAGCCTTCGAGGATGATCTCGGATGTCGCCGGCACGACCAGGTCATGGGTCAGGCATCTTGCGATTCTTGTCTTCGCACCGCGCAACAGCCCCGCGAACTGGAACTCTGAAAGGGTGTCGGGGAGCGGCGTGACGGCGGCTAACGTCGTGGCCGGGTCCGCGCCGATTGCGACCACCACCGGGAACCGTTCGCCCGGTCGGAACGCCTTGAATTCTGCGAAATCAATTGCACCGCCGCGATGATGCAACCATCGCATAATCAGGCGATTGCGACCGATCACCTGCTGTCGATAGATTCCGATATTGTGTCGCTCTTTGTGTGGCCCCTTCGTTACGACCAAACCAAACGTGATCAGCTTGCCGGCATCATCCGGCCAACAGGTCTGGATTGGCAACATAGACAGATCGACATCCTCTCTCTCAATGATGACTTCCTGACAGTCCGGGTTTTCGACCTCTATCGGGTTGACGTGAGCGAGTCTGCGAAAGTCACGCAGCTTGCTGATTGCAGCTCCGACATTACCTGGCAGCGCCGGTGATTTGAGAAAAACCAGTTGTTTCCCGAACTCGCGCAACTCCCTCGCATCTTTCAGGCCGATGGTGGCAGCGACTCTTTGCTCGGTCCCATACAGATTGCCAAGCACCGGAAAATTCCCTTCGGTCGGATTCTCAAACAACAACGCCGGCCCGGCCCGCTTGATGGTGCGATGACAAATTTCTGTCATTTCGAGCGCCGGACTGACTGGCGTTTGAACTCGTTTCAAGTCTCCCTGTTTCTCAAGAAAGCGCAGGAACTCACGCTGACTGTGGTAGACAGGACGGTTCTCCTCAGACAGCGAAGCCAGTGTTGAGTGAATAATCTGTGAAGGCCTGCGGATCATGGGCCAAAGGCTGCGCCGCATGAAGCCATGCCAGCTTCCTCGTGCCAATAACCATTGCACAAGCCCGCGGAAGCAAGTGGTTCCAGATTGTTCGATGCATCAATAGCATCCGATACCCCTCTGCGCACCTGGTCGAATAGCGAGATCACCTGCTCAGTGTGTTCTGACTGCGGACTGATCCTGAATATGTCGATGCCCGATATGGGACTACTCAACTCGTGAATCAGATTGTGTACTTTGGCGGACTGAGTCTGAATTCCATTGATAATCAGAAATTCTTCGTCGTCGCGGGTCGCCAGCATCAGTCCGTCCGGGTAGTCGATGCAACAATACTCGCAAGCGTCCTTTGGCACCTTGTGCGCACGGGCGGTGTAGCAACGCGCAGAATAGGCAAGGGGCAATCTGCCCCAGGCCAATACTTCAGACTCGATGCCCGCAGACAACTCTTCCTGAAAGCCGGCGAGTACGCTTTTTGATAACTCGACCGGCAACACCCATCGGGTCAGACCCATGCCAATCAGTTTTCTCAAAGTCCGTGTATTGTAGATATTCAGTGATGCCCCAGCGATGAAATCCGTTTTACCGGCCAACATCTGTACCGCAGACATGTCGTTTGCCTCGATCGCGAAACTGCCGTTGGTGCAAAGTTTCCGCACGAGGCCGAGTTCGGAATTAGCCTCAAGAAGCGCGAGAGTAGACAGGACCACTTCCTTGCCCGCAGATTGCAATCGTTCGGCAATTTCAATCCAGTCTGTGAGGTGCAGCGAACGCCGTTTCGAGCAAACCGTTTCGCCCAGATAAACGATGTCTACCGGCGTAGATTCGATAGAGCGATAAAAGCCGAGAATCTTATCTCTTGGCCAGTAGTATTGAATCGGCCCCAGGGAAAGACGCGCGCGCACGGGTTCGCTTGCGGCACTCACTGCCAATCCCTTTGGTAAGCACCCAATGTAGTCTGTGCGCCTTCTGATAACGACGTCAATCTCGCCAGCCAGGCTTGATCCGGCACGAAGTTCTCCGGATCACGTATGCAGGTATCGATTGCTGCGCGAAGTACTTTGGTTACTTTCGCGACATAGGCGGGACTGCGCTGACGTCCCTCGATCTTAATGGCGGCGACACCGATTCTGAGTAATTCGGGCAAAATGGGTAAGGTATTCAGGCTGGTTGGTTCTTCAATTGCATAGCCCACTTCACCGTTAACTTCGAAGCGACCCTTGCAGATCGTCGGGTAACCCGCATGTTCGTCTATGCCTACGCGGTCAATCAGCACACCGTTCAACCGCGTCTCGAGTTTGGAGCCCTTCTCAGACCAACGCACAAAACTTGCCGGCGAACAGGCACCGAACGTGTTGGGCCCCTGCCCTGTCACGTAGGATGAAAGATAACAACGGCCTTCCACCATCACGCACAAGCTGCCGAAGCCGAATACCTCAATCGGAATCGGGCTATTGTTGACCAAGCTCTCCACCTGCTTTACCGACAACACTCTGGGAATCACGGCACGCTTAACACCGAACTGTTCGGCATAAAAGCGAATAGCTTCATGGCTGGTCGCTGAGGCCTGAACGGAAAGGTGCAGGCGAAGCTCGGGCCAATTCTCCGCGGCGTAATCCATAACGCCAATGTCTGCAAGAATCAGTGCATCGACACCGTAATCAGCCGCTTGATCGACGGCTCTCTCCCACTTCGCGAAGTTGTCCGGCTGCGGGTAGGTGTTGATCGCGACGTATACCTTCGTGCCATGGCTTCGGGCGTAAACCAGGCCTTGTTCTATCTGCTTGTTATCAAAATTGAGCCCGGCGAAATGGCGCGCATTGGTTTCGTTTCTAAAACCGATATAGACCGCGTCCGCCCCGTTGTCGACCGCGGCCTTGAGTGACGGGAGATTGCCCGCTGGACACACTAGTTCCATGCTTACTTGATATTAATCAGACTAGTTAACTGACCGATTCTGAGGAAAGTGGCGAGCTGGTTCTATACTCACTTTCCACTATATCCACGGCACTCGCTATGACCTCGCAAACAGTTGATGACAACCGGGTGTTGAACTGCCTTCGGGAGGCAGAGGCCGGAGGTTCAAATCCTCTCACCCCGACCATTAAATCAATGTGTTAGTGGTCGACCCGAGCAATCGCATCATCTTGTAAGTGCAATACTGTCGCACTTTTTCGTTATATTCTGCGTTGTCAGACTTCGTTCTGATGGTATGGACAAGAATGCACTAATTCCTGTAATTGACCGCAGGTCATTTCTTTAGATGTGACCTTATGACATCTGATGAACTCGCCCCTTCCATCTGTTTCACCTCCCACAAATCTCCCTAGCCACAACGCGTAATCACTTGCTTTGTATATCGTAGACACTGTCTTGATAGGACAGTGCTCAATCGGCGTCGGAAAGCTCCCGTACCTGGTTCGAAACCAGTAGCCAATCCAAGGCATTGATAGGGGGAAGACTTTCCCCCTCAGGGCAGACCGAGGAGAATACCCGGATGCGCATACCATTCAGCAAGAAGGTCGCCGACCCCCGATACGGCAACAATCATATCGACGCGCACTTTCTGGATACGGTAGAAGGCGCGCAAACCGAAGCGGTGGACCGTATCCTCGGCCTTCATCAGGGTGGGAAATTTACGCTGCTGATCCCTAATTCGGTCAAGGTTGAAATAGAACACAAGAATACACCCAGTCACGTAAAGGAACGGGCACGGCAATTCGTATATACGGAGTCCGTCGGCTTGACGCAGGATGAACAGAAACTGCACGAGCAAACGCGGGCCCTGATGCGCGGTAACGCCAAACCGGGAAAACATGACGCGGATGCCTTTCACATCGTCGAGGCCGCAAAGCACGGCGGGCGATACTTCATCACGAATGACAGGCGCATCCTCAATAAAAAGGAGGATCTTTCGGTGCTCGTCGGCATCAGCGTCGTCATGCCGACGGAGTTTCTGGAGGCTTATGAAGAATATTCCCGAACAGACGAGGAAGGCGGATGACGTGGAGCGTCTATGTCCAGCCGCTCTCGAATACCCACCGAGGGCGAGTTCCTGCCACAAATCTCCCGCAAGCCTGACCTAACCAGTTGATTTCTTGGTCCAAGCCACTGCCTGAGTACGGCAGTGCTTGGTTGTCCCTCCTGAGTGATCATTATGCTTATTCCTGTTGCCTTTTTTCAATGAATCGAGCTAGCGTGAAACCATGTTCAGGTGGCTCTAAATAATTCTCGGAACACTTCGATCGAGCGCACGTAGCCATCATGAGTTGACGATTGAAAATCTGGCGCTGCGCCACCAGTAGGCAACGCTTCAGGTGTTCTGTGGATTGAGTACCAAGCCCGGTAGCGAATGGCTTGTCGATGTCGGTCTGCGAACCGCCTCTACAATCTGTGTCGCCGTTTGCATCGCACAAGCCAGTCTGTCCCGCACAGCAACACCACCCAGGTAGTTGGCCACAATATGCAAGCCGGGTAATCTTGCCAGCAATTGCTGCAATCGCTGCGTGCGGCCACAGTAGTTCCCATGATATAGCGGCAAGGCGCGGCTATGGCGGTCGACGTGGACCATTTCCGGTTCTGCCCGAATGCCCAGCAGCGGTTGCAACGCCGTGATCGCCGCATCGACCAGCCGCTCGTCGCTCCAAGTGACGGTGCCGGGGTGCCGCGCACCACCCAGATAGTTGCTCAACAAGACCCTGCCCGGTGGTACCCGGTCGTCGAATAGCGAGCTCATCCACATCGAGCCAATCAACGGCGTGCCGTTAAGGCCTTGCACAAGGAAACCGTTACCGTCCAGAGGATGCTCGATTACACGTCTATCAAAGCCGGTATGCACGACGTTCATCGATGCGTACTCGATGCCGTTCAGAAGTCCGGCGAGTTCGGCGCTCTGTTCGCGCAACAGAGCGCCAGCCGTGTATGCCGGTGTACTCAACACGACCTGCGCAGCCCTGACTACGTGTTCGCCCGTGGCTGTGCGGGCTACAACCTGCCAACCATCGCGCGTACGTGACAAGCCGGTGACGGCATGGTCGCCACAAAAGCGAACCCCTTCCGCACTCACTAGCGTCCGAGCCAGCGTTTCCATTCCACCGCGAAACGAAAACGCTTCGGTTGCAGTGGCCGTCTTGCGTCTGAGCACCCGGTGGACAAAGGCACCTACCGCGATACTGCCGTAGCGTTGCTCCAGTGCGACGAGCCTGGGCAGGACCGATCTCGCACTGGCGTGGTCCGGATCGGACGCCAACAGACCTGCCACGTAAGGTCCCATGGCCTTATCCAGCACCTCGGGACCGAGTCTGCGTGTGATGAATTGGCTGACGGTTTCATCCTGTTGGCCGCCCTTCGGCACAAACGGTTCGAGCATCATGCGTAGCTTGCCACGCGTGCTCCACACGTCGGAAAACACCAGCGAGCCCATTTTCATGGGCAACTCTTTGAGCTGACCATTGCTGATGACGTGGCGATGGTTGACATCAGCGCGTGCTTGCTTTGCGTTTTCGAGGCCCGCATCCGCGACAAAGCGGGTGACGTCGGGACGGAAGTTAAGCAGCATCGCCGCACTCTTTTCTGTCAGGTAGCCGTCGCGGGTTGCGCTTTGAATTTTCCCGCCAGGCCGCGACTCTCGCTCCCAGACCTCGACGTTAAGGCCATCACGAGCGAGTCGCTGCGCAACCGCCAGTCCGGATATGCCACCGCCGATTACCAGTGCCTCGGTGTCGTTCACTCGCCAGGCCTGCGAGGC
>Ga0255049_10002322_pt1 | contig 10061 bp, 6 predicted proteins | sample JV7_2_3_MG_FD_183615 | JGI IMG/M metagenome (GOLD analysis project Ga0255049, IMG submission 183615) | Seawater microbial communities from Jervis Inlet, British Columbia, Canada - JV7_2_3 | ecosystem: Environmental > Aquatic > Marine > Inlet | place: Canada: British Columbia | collected 2016-10-06
GGCAACGGCTGACCGCGCGTAGTCACGCAGGAACAAGGTCACGAACGCACCGAGGGCAAATTGCCAGGCGCGTGTTGGCATCGAATAAAAGGCCAGCAGCGCGTTCGTTCGCGACCAGTACATCGACAGCGCGAGGCTCGCCAGTGCCACGCCGGCAAGAATCAGTCCCATGCGCCGGCGAGTATTTGCAGGTTTGGCGTTTCGCAATAGCAGGCTGTGTGCCGAGAGAATCAGAATTGGCCACACAAGGTAAAATTGCTCTTCCACGCCCAGCGACCACGTGTGCAGATACAAGTCGCGCGCTTGCAACGGCGAAAAATAGTCAAAATTCGACAGAGCGAAGAAGAAATTGCTGGTCCAGGTGACGGCGTAGGCGAAAGATCCACTTTGAATACGTGCTTCGTATTCACTCAAAACAACCAGAGCAACAAGAGATACCGACAACATTACGAGCAGTAACGTGGGTAGCAGCCGCTTTAATCGCCGCGATATAAAGCGAACGTATTGAATGCGTCCGGTCGTCGTTTGTTCGCGTAGCAAAAGACGCGTAATGAGATAACCCGAGAGCACGAAAAAGACGTCGACGCCGATGAAGCCGCCCGTGAACCCGGGTACGCCAAAGTGACCGAATAGGACGAGCAGGACGGCGATTGCACGCAGTCCCTGGATATCCGGCCGGTACGTACTACCTTGGTGTGGCGTTACTAGGTTGTTGGAGTTCTGATCTCTAACGGAGGGCATTGTCAGTGATCCACTGACGAATTTGGTCGATATCGGACTGTGCGACTGTTCCCCCAATCGGCATTTGCACCCCTACGATTCCGGCCGCGTCTTCGAGCTTTTGAATCAGGTAACTGTTGTCTGGGTCCATAACGACGACCAGTGTAGCACCGGCTTTTTGTGAACTGGGTATGCCGACCAATGCTGCATGGCTTGTGTCGGCATCGGACAGGTCCAGGCCCGCTGACGGTATAGCTCCACCATGGCAGCTGGCACATACCGGGCTGAAGATAACGGCCTGAATCTGATCGAGCGTCGGTCCAATCACAACGGGTGTCGCAACACTGAACTGTGCCTGGAAATCACCGCCCGCGGTGCCGTCACCCGACGGCAATGCCCCTGCGAACTCGCCATCGAGGGCATTCGCGCCCAGATCCATGATCACGGACCCGCCGTTCCCCAGCAGGCTCATCCTGTAGGTGTCATCGGCCAGAGTGACCCCGGTCAGGTCGAATACTGCGGTCGCTGGACTCGGTACGCTGATCGAAGCGGCCGTGATCGCTACGTCGTTGCCGTTGCCGAATATCATATCGCCGCCGCTCGCTTCCAGAATGAACGTGCTTACGTTCACCGTTGTCGCATCCAGGTCACGATCGAATCCCGCGATGATTTGTGTGGGTGCGGCAGTCAGCGATGCGCCTGGCATTGGCGACAACGAGGACACTCGAATCGGAATATCGGGCACGATACGGTCATCAATCGCACCGTCCGTAATCCATTGTCGTATGACGTCAATGTCTGCCTGCGGCAGCGGTCCGCTGGGTGGCATTTGCCCACCTGCAGCACCGGGTCCTTCGAGTTTTTGAATCAGGTAGCTCAGGTCCGGGTTACCCGGGTTGACACGCAGAGTTCCCGCATCCTGGCTGCTGGCGATTCCTACCAACATTGCATAACTGCTGGCCGCGTCCAGGTTCAGGCTTGCAGCGGCACCCGCACCGGCATGACAGCCTGCGGTCGCACACGATGGTGTGAATACGTTTGCCTGGATTTCGGAGAAGTTCGGTCCGAATCCGGCCGGTGGTGGAGGAGGTGGTGGTGGCGGAGGCGGAGGCCTGCCTTCATTGAAGCGCTTAACTTCCTCGTCATAGGAACCGATATTGCAGGCGACCAGCGAGCCTGCCATCAACAGGCAAAGCAGTAGAGTACGAACTGAAGGTGCCGGACATGCTCTCATATTTCATTTCACTGACAGGGTCGCTACAAGGATCGGCGGACCAACCGCTTCTCGATGTTATCGCTTGGAGAGAGGCAAATCGTGACCGCCATCACAGTCCTGGATTTCAGGCTGCTGCCCCATGGCGGCTATGCGTAATGCGGATACACTGGTTGATACATGTACTGATGAATGTCGGCCATGATATCCGCGGGTTCCTCTTTGTCCGTGAGACCCTTGTCATACGCTATTTTCGCGACGTCATAAGCGATCTGGGCGGAGACCTGGCGAATGCGCGATAACGCCGGGTAGATACGGCCTCGTTCGAGGTCTGAGTCGGTAACCTGATTTGCGAGCGAGTGAGCCGCGGCCAGGAACATGTCATCGCTTATCACCCTGGCGCTACTGACGATCGCTCCCAGGCCAACGCCAGGAAAGATGTACGCGTTGTTACCCTGTCCTGGCACGAAAGTCCGGTTGCCAAATTTCACGGGGTTGAACGGGCTGCCGCTGGCGAAGATCGCGCGCCCATCGCTCCACCTGTAGGCTTCTTCAGCTGTGCATTCCGCCTTTGACGTTGGGTTCGACAATGCGAATATGATCGGCCGCTCGTTGATGGCAGTCACGGCCTCAATTACGTCTTGCGTAAACGTGCCCGGTTGGCCGGACAATCCGAGAATAGCGGTCGGTCGCAGCACGTTGACAGCTTCGAGAAAATTGTCGATGTGGGGGTGCTCGTGTGCGTAAGGCCGCTTGTGCTCCGGCAGGTTTTCCCGATCTGCCACCAGCAGCCCCCTGGTGTCGACGAACCAGCACTGCTCGCGTGCTTGCCGTGCCGATATTCCCTGTTCACCCAGCGCCGCGACAAATACGTCGGCGATGCCGATGCCGGCCTCGCCAGCACCGAGGAACAGTATTTTCTGTTCGGCGAGGTTGCTGCCCGTGATGCGCAAGGCGCCGATAATTCCGGCTATGGCGACCGCGCCGGTACCCTGGATGTCGTCGTCAAACAGGCAAACCTGGTTGCGGTATTGCTCGAGCAATCTAAACGCATTGACGTTGCCGAAGTCCTCCAGTTGAATCAGGACACCCGGAAAAACTTCGTTCGAGGCGCTGATGAATTCTGCCACGAGTTCATCGAATTGCTCACCGCGCTCGCGTCGTCGCTCGAGTCCGTTGTATAGAGGATCGTTAAGCAAACTTTCGTTATTGGTGCCAACGTCCAGCATCACCGGCATGCAGTGCGTCGGATGAATCCCCGAACACGCTGTATACAGCGACAGTTTGCCAATTGGAATGCCCATGCCGTCGGCGCCGAGGTCGCCAAGCCCGAGGATTCGCTCGCCGTCGGTCACGACGATGATCCTGGCGTCTTTATGCGGCCAGTTCTGCATGATTTCCTTAACGTGGCCACGATCCTGCAGAGACACATAAAACCCACGAGGATTCCGATAGATATGCTGAAACTCCTGACATGCCTTGCCGACCGTTGGCGTGTAGATGATTGGCATCATCTCCTCGATGTTGTTCATTACCACGCGGTAAAACAACGTCTCGTTGCGATCCTGCAGGGCAACCAGGTAAAGGTAGCGCTCGAGGTCGGTGGGTTTCTCGCGAATATTGCCCAGAACACGCAGTTCCTGCTCGGCCGGTGAGTGCACGCGTGGCGGTAGCAGGCCGCGCAGTTTCAGATAATCGCGCTCGGCATCGGTATAGGCGGTGCCCTTGTTGCGTACCGGGTCGTGGAGAATCTTGACGCCGCGATACAGTGCGGACGGTGCCTGGTCATTCACAGCCCTTGTTCCCTGTTAAGGCTTCCGTAACAGTAAAAATACGACCCTTTTGTCGCACTTCATATGCCGGATTCCACCTAGTCCAGTTAACGTTTTGCGGTACACAGGCACTCACAGTGCTATGCTCGAAGGCGCTAAAACAACAATTCAAGCAATGCATCCAACCAACCTGCTGAGTACGACCAAAGGTCGATTCCTGACATTTGGTCTGCTTTACATCTCCGAAGGCATTCCCTACGGCTTCACGTCCACCGCCATGGTGGCGTTCATGCGGACCGAGGGTTTGTCGCTATCGCAAATCGGGACCTTTGTTGCGGCGCTATTCATACCCTGGGCGTTCAAGTGGATGTGGGCACCAGTTATAGACCTGGTGAAACTGCGTCGCTTTGGCGGCAGAAAGGCCTGGATTCTTTTCTGCACGACGATGATGATTGCCACGCTGCTGATAACCGCAGCCGTCGATTTTGTCGCGAACTTTCAGTTGCTACTCGTGATGATCGTCTTGAACAATTTCTTTTGCGCAACTCAGGACGTTGCCATCGACTCCCTGGCAGTGAGCGTCCTCAAAGATGACGAGCGAGGCAGGGGAAACGGCTACATGTTCGGTGGCCAGTACCTGGGTATTGCCTTGGGCGGTGGTGGCGCCGTTTTCGTCTTTGGGTTATGGGGGTTTAACATTACCCTGTTCTACATCAGCGGAATGCTGCTCCTGAGCTGGTTGTTTGTCCTTTTCTTTGTGCGAGACCCGGACGTTGGGCCGCAGCCAGAGCAGAGTAAGAGCAAACCGCTGTCTGAACTCACCAGGACGCTGGTGTCATTCATGCGCGTACTTTACGGGAGCTTTTTTCAATCCGGGACAGGGCCGAGGGTCGGGCTACTTTTTGCGCTGTTGCCGACGGGTGCCATTGCACTCCAATATGCGATGCTCGGCACGATCCAGGTCGACTATGGGCTGACACAATCCCAGATCGCGCAGATCAGTATCGCCAATACTGTTTTCGCGGCGCTGGGCTGCCTGGTTGGCGGAGTGCTGGGGGACAGGTTTGGGCTAAAGAAGATCGTCGGCATCTTCTACTTTATGACGGTGCTGCCGACACTGTATCTTGCGGCCCAGATATCTGCACTTGGCCTTCAGAATGTGCCGCTGCATGTCCTTTACGGGGTCATCGTCTTTCACGGCCTGGTGTTTGGCATGTCTTACGGCGTAAGAAATGGAATATTCATGGGGATGACCAATCCTGCCGTAGCCGCGACGCAGTTCACCGCTTTCATGGGTATGTCCAATCTTGCGATCAGTATTGGCAACTACTGGCAGGGGTTCGTCGCGGAGCGCATGGACTACGCGATGGTGCTTTACCTTGACGCAATGTTCGTGATCGTTCCGCTCGCAGTCATTCCTTTCCTGAGAAACCGGAGCGAAACGCCAGAGCTAGCCATGGCCTGATTCTGCGGCCTTCGTCTCGCGGCGGTCCATCGCTTCCGGCGCCACTTCGGCGTAGTGACTGAAGTCCATCGTGAAGCTGCCATCACCGCCGGTCAGTGATTTCAGCCGTGAATGGTAGCCCTGTAACTCCTTGAGTGGCGCCTGGCCGGATACAACGATGCGATTGTCGGGCAGCGTTTCGGTGCCACTTATCATGCCACGCATCGACGAAAGGTCCCCGGTAACTCCACCGGCGCAATTGCTTGGCACAGTGATGTTCACGTCAACGATGGGTTCCATGACGATTGGCGCGGCATTGCCAATGGCATCGAGAAACGCCTTTTTGCCCGCCTGGACAAACGCAATTTCCTTGGAGTCCACAGGGTGATGCTTGCCGTCATACACGGTCACCTTGATGTCCTGCATCGGGTAACCATGAATGGCTCCCGAAGTCATGACCTGACGAACGCCGGTTTCAACGGCCGGAATGTATTGAGATGGAATGGCACCGCCAACGACCTTACTGCCGAACTCGAACCCCGAACCGGATGGTAACGGCTCGACCCGTAAATAGACCTCGCCGAACTGGCCGGCGCCACCGGTCTGTTTCTTATGTCGGTGGTGACCCTCTGCGGGCGCAGTAATCGTTTCTCGATACGCGATGGATGGCGGTGCTGTCTTTACGTCCAGGTTATACCGATCGGATATTTGCTCAATGACCGTGCGCAAGTGCAGGTCACCCAGGCCACGCAGCACAACTTCATTCATCGCGGCATTATGCTCGACGTGAAGGGAAGGATCCTCTGCTTCCGCCGTGTGCAGCGAATCCGAGGTCTTCTGCGCATCTGAATCTTGCGGCGGTCTGATAGCGAGGCCGTACATCGGGCGCGGCAATTCAATCGACTTCAGGTGAAAATGATCTTCGTCGTGAGAGTCGTGCAAGACCGCATCATAGTGAATTTCATCAACGCGGGGGATCGCGCAAATATCGCCAGGCAAACCGACATCGATTTTTACGTGCTCGCCGCCGTTGAGCTTCAACAATTGATTCACTTTGATCGGTTTTCGCGCATCGCCCACAAATAGCTGATTGCCGGGTTTGATCGTGCCCTGGTGAATGCGCATCACACCCAGCCTGCCCTTGAACGGGTCGATGTTCACCATGAATACGTGGGCAACGGCGTGCTGTTCCGGTTCCGGCGAGACAGCGACTTCCTCGGCGTCGTCGCCTTCACCTTTGAGGAAGACCGGCGGATTGCCCTCAGCCGGATTCGGCATCAGGCGTTCGAACACATCGAGAAGCTCGGGGATTCCGGCGCCGGTTCTGGCCGATACAAAACAAACAGGAATCAGGTGCCCCTCACGCAGCGCGGTTTCGAACGGCTCATGCAATTGCTCAGCTTCGAGATCTTCGCCTTGCTCCAGGTAAAGCTCCATCAACTCCTCATCGACCTCGACAACCTGGTCAATGATTTGAGTATGTGCCGTCTCAACTGTGCTGAATGCAGTTTCGGCACCGTCAGGCTGAAAGAAACAGTCGACAACGGCTTCGCCATTGGCAGTCGGCAGGTTAAGTGGCAGGCACTCTGCACCGAATTCGGCGCGTATCTGCTGCAGGAGGGCCTCGAGGTCGATATCCTCGGCATCGATCTTGTTAACGATGATCATGCGGCACAGGTGTAGCGATTTGGCGGCCTTCATCATGCGGCGCGTCACCATCTCGATGCCTTCCTGGGCATTGATGACGATTGCTGCTGTTTCCACAGCGGGCAGCACGGACAACGCGCGGCCATAGAAGTCCCGGTATCCCGGCGTGTCGACCAAATTGACGTGTATGCCGCCGTGGTCCAGGTGGCACACCGACGAGTACTGTGAGTGGCCCAGCTGGCGCTCGCGCGGCGTGAAGTCCGACACGGTATCGCCCTTGTCAACGGATCCGCAGGCCGTGATGGCGCCGCCAGCGTGCAGGAGAGCCTCTGCGAGCTGGGTCTTGCCGGAGTTACTCGGACCCACAAGGCATACGTTGCGAATGTCTCCCAGACTATAGGACATAGGCTTGTTCCTCTCGATTATCCTTTCCCAAAAGCATAGCTCAAGATGGCCGTGTAATCACATGGAGGAATCTGCGTATTGCGCGCCTGAGGTCATTATTCAGATTGCGCTGCTCAACCGTGACATCGTGCTCGCGCCCAAAGGCAAAGGTTTCTGGTGAGACCAAGTCAGCCGGCAGCAACAATCTGGCAGGAAACGCTCTGGACGGAGAAATTGAGACTTTGTGCTATGTTTCCGCCCTCCGGACCGCGTAGCTTGGCCGAATGACGAACACCACACACCAACCGCGCATCACGTCCGCGCCGAGCCATGCGACCGTATTTGTCTGGATTTTCGCTGTTTCAGCGATTTGGCACTACACGTCGTCGTCAAGTGACATCGTCAACTACTGGTTTCACTACAACCCGCTCGTAACGCCGTTGGTGTTCCTGTCAATCGTCTCGGCCTTTGCAGCGGCGCTATTTCCAAGCAAAACACCGGCCCTGCTGATTTTTGCAGGCGGACAGATCGTGGCGATCTTTCTGAGGTTCCCTTTCGTTGCCGATCACCTGGTCATGGAGCTGTTTCTCAACCTGAGCATCGTGCTGTCATTTGCCTACCTGGCGGTCAAGCGGCGGACTCTGCAAGTCAGTACATCAGATATTTTCGAGTTGTTCGCCCCGGTGGGCCGCTGGTTGCTAATCGTGATGTACTTCTTCGGTACGTTTCACAAAATTAACCCCGGTTTCCTGCACCCTGAGTCAAGTTGTGCGATGCCCTTCATAAACGGGTTTCCACTGCCGGAAGTTATTCTTGGCCATTCCCTGGTTCAGAATGCAGCGATCTACGGAACACTGGTTCTCGAAGCACTGGCGATGTTGTTACTGCTTTCCTCGCGAACCAAGTACTTCGGCATGCTGCTTGGTATGTCATTCCATTTTATTATCGGAATATCCGGCTACGGTACGCTGGCGCATTTTTCTGCATTTGCGCTCGCGCTACATACGCTGTTCTTGCCATCCGGAATCGGTCAGCGAATTCAGTCCGAATCATTGCTGCCTGACGCGCTAAAAAGCGCGTCGGCCATGCAGGTATTGACTGTTCTGCTGGTCGTGATGCAGGTTGTACTTGCGCTTCATCTCGGAACCACGGGTAACGGCTATCTGGTCAACACCTTGTTCGGGTTTTTCGGCGTGTGCCTGATTTTCGTGGTCTGGAAGCACGGTGCGATTCGACAGGGCGATGCACCGTACCGGCTCAAGTCTCCGCTGTGGGCGGCGAATCTAATTCCAGTCTGGCTGTTTCTCCATTGCCTGAGCCCGTACATCGGGCTGGGAACAGGCGGTACGCTGGCAATGTTCAGCGGCTTGCGAACCGAAGGGGGCGTCTCCAATCACTACGTCATCACGAAGCCGATCAATCTGTTTTCCTATCAGGATAAGGTTGTGTACATCGATGCCGCTATTAACCCATCATTGCTTGCTGCATCCAAAAGCGGTCAGGGCGTCGTCTTGTTCGACTTCCAGCGGCACATTACCGACAAGGAGAACTTGCTGTTACCGGCGACTTTGCGGGTAGATGGAGTGACTTACAATTTAACCGACCTTGAGTCTTTCAAAGCATTTGCCGCCGAGCATTTCGTACAGCAAACCTGGTTGGAACGAAAATACATGTCATTCAGGCTTGTGGATGACCCGCAGCCCAGGCAGTGCCGTCACTAGGGCGCCCGTACTCCTGGCAAGGCACGATTATTATGCGGACGGCAGAGCGTCGACGAGCTCCTCCATCTTGCGAAGAGCTGCCTCGTCGGGCAGTTCGCCGTACGCGGCGCCGATATTGTCGAGCATGTTTTTCGGTTTGCTCGTTGCCGGGGTTACGCAAGTCGTGGCCGGATTGGCAGCCGCATACTTGATAAAGAATTTGCCCCAGGTATCGGCGCCGAAATCGTTAGCCCAGTCAGGCACGTTCATTCCCCTGACACGGCTGAACAGGCGCGAGCGACCGAACGGCACATAAATGAGGACGGCTATACCAAGCTCTTGTGCCAACGGCAAAATTCTCCTGGCCGAAAGGCGATTGTCTATCGCGTAATCAACACCGATGAAGTCAAGTGGATAGTCGCGCATGGCCTTCTCAAGGTCTGGATATCGGCTGGTCCGCGTAGACGTTGTGCCGATGTAGCGAATACGGCCGTCTTCCTTGAGTTCCTTGATGACGCCCATCTGTGTGGGCAGGTCAGCCAGGTTATGCACCTGGATCAGGTCGATCGGATCCTTGCCGATGCGAGCAAAGGTTCGCTCAACCTGTTCCCGGGCCGCCGCCGCGTCCGCGCCCCCACCCTGGCCGCGTCGCAGTACATTGACCTTGCTTGCCCAGAAAATCTTATCGGTCATGCCGCCGTCGCGGGCGATTTGGCCGCTGACTTCCTCGGACGCACCATAGGCGGGTGCGGTATCGAACACCGTCCCGCCGTTATCGACCAGCGTCTGCATAACGCCCTCGAGCGCGGTGACGTCGTTGCTTTGTGCGACGCTGCGGAACGTTGCCGAACTGCCAAGCCCGACAATCGGTAATTTTTCGCCAGATTTGGGGATGGCTCGAGTGATGAGGTTGCCACCTTCAAATGCCCGGACCAGACCGGCGGGCAAAGCGCAGGCTGCGCCTACCATTGCAGTGTTCTTGAGATAGTCGCGACGTGTCAGCACTTTTAGTCTCCTCATTTGTGATTGAAACCCAAATTACACCGATCGGGAGGTCGTATCCAGCCACCGCCGCGCCGGCCAATGCGGATTTTTGCTACTCTTTCAGACACAACGACAATGATGGAGTGAAATCATGGATACCGCATGGATACAGGTCTTTGTGCTGACTTTAGCGGAGT
>Ga0255049_10002323_pt1 | contig 10060 bp, 9 predicted proteins | sample JV7_2_3_MG_FD_183615 | JGI IMG/M metagenome (GOLD analysis project Ga0255049, IMG submission 183615) | Seawater microbial communities from Jervis Inlet, British Columbia, Canada - JV7_2_3 | ecosystem: Environmental > Aquatic > Marine > Inlet | place: Canada: British Columbia | collected 2016-10-06
TCGACACCGCTGCTGAGGGTGAGGTGGCCCGCGCCCTCATCGAGGAGTCGACGGCGCTGCGCGAGACCGTGGTGTTCGACGGTTCCACGATCGTCTGCACCGGTGCGAGCGGCGCGAACGAAGGGAGTGGTGATCCCAAAGAAACGTGTGCGCCGGGACAGCCGAGCAGCCTCGACGAGGCGCTCACCGGCAACGTCGCCGCAGGCCCGATCTCCGTCGGTCAGCTGATCACCACCGACCAATGGGTGACGGTGGCCGAGCTGCAGGACGTCAGCCTCTCTGAGTCGATCGAGCAGGGCAAGGTCGCCATTGCACTGCGGCCAGACGAGGTGGCTGCGGTCGGCGGTTTCGTCCGGCCGGGAGACCACGTCAACTTGATCGCCTCGGCTTCGGTCCAGATCAACAGCTTCCTGCAACTGCTCCAAGACCCCGAGTTGCGGGCCGCCATCCTCGGATCGGGCTTCGCCACCGAGGAACCCGCCACGGGGACCGGAGGCACCCCGGAGGGTGACGGTACGGCCGAGGAACCCGGCGATGAAGAGTTCGATCCGATTGCCAGCCTCGCCGAGACGTTCCCTGCGCAACTGGACTTCACGCAGACGGTGCTTCAGGACCTCGAGGTGCTCGCCATCGGCGCCGACACCATTCCCGCCCCGCTCGGTACCGGTCTCACGCCGGCAGGCGCCCAAGCGGTCGTCCTGATGGTCACGCCGGAACAGGCAGAGAAGATCGAGTTCGCCAGGCAGTACACGTCGGTCGCACTGATGCTGCTGCCGGACGGGCTCCCGTATACACCATTCGACAGCCGAGGAATCCTCATCGACGACCTGTTCACGCTCGTCGACCGCATCCAGGAACAGGTGGAGGGGCTCGTTGGCGATACCGGCAACTGACGCAGCGGCCACTCGCTCCATCCTCGTCGTCGATTCCGACCCGGGGGTGATCGAGGAGATGCAGAAGCTGCTGAGTGAGCACAAGATCTACTCGGCACGGAACATCTCAGACGCCCAACGCCGCCTCGTCGAAGAGGGAATCGAACTGACCGTGATCGGGCCGAGCTACGCCCATGAGAGCGGGGTCTCGGAGTCCGGGCTGTTGCTGGACATCCAGCCGGAGCTCCCGTTGGTCCTGATCTCAGAGGGCCTCAACACAGACGTGCTCAAGGCAGCGATCCGTGTTGGCTTCCGCGACGTCGTCGAGGCGCCCCTCACGTCGCAGAAGGTGGAACAGCTGCTCACGGTCATCAGCGCGCATGAACAGCGGGTTGACGAGGAAGCACCGCGCCGAGCCAAGATCGGCAAGGTCGTCACGATCATGTCACCCAAGGGCGGTGCCGGAAAGACGATGACCACGACGAACGTCGCCCTGGCGCTCGCCATGTGGGGCGACCCGGAGCGAGTCGTCATCGTCGACTGCGATCTGCAGTTCGGAGACGTCTGCATCTGCCTGCAGGTGGATCCTGCGCACACCATCGTCGACGTCGCACGGGACGTCGACAAGCTCGATGAGCCACTCCTCGAGAGCCTGCTGGCGACTCACAGTACCGGGATGCGGGTGCTGTCCGCCCCGCTCGAGCCGTCCCTCGCCGACGAGGTCTCGACGCAGGTCGTCGTGAAGACGCTGGGGATGCTGAAGCGGATGTTCGACTACATCGTTGTCGACACCGCCCCCTTCCTCGACGAGCCGGTGCTGTCGATCCTCGAACGCTCCGACGTGGTGCTGCTCGTGGTCGATATGGATCTGCCGAGTGTGAAGAACGCCAAGTTGGCACTCGACACGCTGCGACTCATCAAGTTCCCGTTCGAGAAGATCAAGCTGATCCTCAACCGAGTGAATTCGAAGGCCCGCCTCGACGTCGACGAGCTGGAGCGATCGCTCGGGCTCGACGTTCAGGCGGCGATCTCGTCGGACAAGCTGGTTCCACGAGCCGTGAACGAGGGTGAGCCGGTTGTGGCGCTCTACCCGCGCTCGCGACCCGCCAAGGATCTTCGGGGGGTCGCCCGCCTCGTGGTGGACGACCGGACGATCACCGAAACGGAAGAAGAAGACGCGAAATCGCGACGCTGGTTCCGATAGGTTGACCAGCAGGGGACACGAGCGACAGGGAGAGCAATATGAGCCTCGCCGACAGGGTCAAGGCCGCCAAGGCCGCTGACGCCACAGTCGACGCGCACCGCGAGGAGACGCGCCAGGACCTGCGCCGCAAGCTGCACTACAAGGTGGTCGAGGGCCTCGGGCCGACACTGTACGACCGGCAGATGAGCGACGCCGAACTGAAGCTGCGCGTGATGGAGATGCTGGAGTGGGCGCTCGACCAGGAGCAGTCCGTTCCGCTCTCGCGCGCCGACCGTCTGGCGCTCCTCCAAGAGATTGCAGACGATGTGCTGGGGTACGGCCCCATCGACCCCTTCCTCGCCGATCCGGAGGTCACCGAGGTCATGGTCAACGGCCCGCACGCAGTGTGGATCGAGCGCGCCGGCAAGCTGATCAAGACCGACACTCGGTTCGTCGACGCGACGCACCTCGAGCGCATCATCGAGAAGATCGTCGGCCAGGTCGGCAGGCGGATCGATGAGGCCACCCCGATGGTCGACGCCCGTCTCCCCGACGGATCCCGTGTGAATGCGGTCATCCATCCGCTCGCCATCGCCGGGCCCTACCTCACCATCCGGAAGTTCGCCGTCGACCCCTTCACCGTGGACGACCTGATCGCCAATTTCACGATGAACGAGCAGGTCGCCGGTCTGCTGCGCCGCTGCGTCCGGGGCCGCCTGAACACCATTGTCAGCGGGGCCACAGGCTCCGGGAAGACGACGCTCCTGAACGTGCTGTCGAACTTCATTCCAGACGACGAGCGCATCATCACCGTCGAGGACGCGGCCGAGCTCCAGCTCAATCAGGTGCACGTTCTCAGTCTCGAGTCTCGACCCCCCAACCTGGAAGGAACGGGCCAGGTCACCATTCGAGACCTGGTGCGTAACACCCTGCGCATGCGTCCTGAGCGGATCATCGTCGGTGAGGCGCGTGGCGGTGAGGCCCTGGACATGCTCCAGGCCATGAACACCGGTCACGACGGTTCGTTGACGACGATTCACTCCAACTCGCCTCGTGACACGCTGGCGAGGATCGAGACCATGGTGCTGATGGCAGGGATGGATCTGCCGATCCGCGCCATTCGCGAGCAGGTGGCGTCCGCCATCGACCTCGTTGTTCACACCCATCGGCTCAGGGACGGCACGAGGCGCGTGACCCATGTGACTGAGGTCGTCGGGATGGAGGGCGACATCATCACGCTTCAGGACCTCATGCTGTTCGACTACGGCATGGGTGTCGACGAAGACGGTCGCTACCTCGGACGCCTGAAAGCAACGGGGATCCGGCCGACGTTCTCCGAGCACTTGGAGAACCTCGGCATCGCGCTGCCGTCGGATCTCTTCGAGCCCGAACCCTTCGCTCGACGATGAACAACGATGCCCTGATCCTCATTGGTGCCGCCGCTGCGGCCGTGGCGGCGTTCCTGCTGATCGTGATCCTGTTCGGCAGGTCGGCCAGCTCGCGGACCGCCGCGGTCCGGGGCAGGCTCGGTCCGCTCGTCGAGGACGACGAGGCCAAAGGCATCTTCGGACGTTTCCGCTTTCTGCGCAGGGCCGCGAGCCGGGCAGAAGGCGTCGCCGAACAGCGCGGTGCCCTCGGGATGATCGAGGGAGCGCTGGAGCAGTCCAACATGCCCATCCGACCTGGGGAAGCCATCGTCGGCACCATCGGACTCGCCATCATCGCCGGGCTCGTTGGGTTTGCCCTCTTCCAATCGTGGCTCTGGGGTCTGGCGATCGGCGCCGGTGTGTTGATCGTGGCCGTCGTTCTCGTCAATCGCATCGCTTCCAAACAGCGCAAGCGGTTCGAGAACCAGCTTCCGGACACGCTGAACCTCATTGCGACGTCCCTGCGTGCCGGGTATTCGCTGCTTCAGGCCGTAGAGGCCGTGGGACAGGAGGCTCCCGAGCCGACGCGGCGTGAGTTCGGCAGGGCCATGTCGGAGATCCGCCTCGGGCGCTCCGTTACGGACGCTCTCCAGGACATCGCCATCCGGATGGAATCCCAAGACTTCGACTGGGCGGTTCTGGCCATCTCGATCCAACGGGAGGTCGGTGGCAACCTCGCTGAAGTCCTGCAAACGACTGCAGAGACGATGCTGCAACGCAACCGGCTCCGCCGCGAGATGAAGGCGCTCACCGCTGAAGGCCGCATTTCTGCGATCGTCCTCGGGTCGCTTCCCTTCTTCTTGTTTGGGATCATCTGGGTCGTCAACCCTGACTATATGCAGCCGATGCTGGAGAGCACCTCCGGCATCATCGCCATGGTGGGGGCATTCGTCCTGATCCTCGTTGGGATCTTCTGGCTCTCCAAGATCGTCAGAGTGGAGGTCTGAGCGATGTTCTCCGATCCACTGCTGTTTGCCGTGATCGCCGTTGGTGTCACGGTCGGTGCACTTGCGTTCTACATCGGGAACGGGGTCGTGAGCGCCCGCCAGACGACCGCGAAGCGGCTCGTGGGGCTGCAAACCCGATCGGACACGCTGCAGTCCGGGTTCTCGGAGCGAGCGGTCGCTCCGGTCATCACGGGGCTGGGTCGGTTCGCCCTGCGTTTCACTCCAGATGGCTGGGTCAAGCGCGCCCAGCAGAAGCTGTTGTACGCCGGTTGGTCAGAGCGCATGGACGGAAACACCTGGGCTGCGATCCGAGTCGTCGCGATCGTCGGTGCCATCGTCCTGTGGTTGGTTGCTCAGGGCTTGTTCCCCCAGCTGCGGGGATGGCCCCTGTGGCTCGTCTCCCTTGGCTTCGTGGGATTCGTCGGCTTCTACGGGCCAGAGGCCTTCCTCAATCGCAAGATCGAGCAGCGACGCGCCGAGATGGAGAAGCAACTCCCCGATGTGATCGACCTGCTCGTGATCAGCGTCGAGGCGGGCTTGGGGTTCGAATCGGCGATGGGACGGGTCGTACAGAACGTCCCTGGCGAGCTCGCCCGTGAGTTCTCCCGGACGCTCCAGGAGACGCGTGTCGGCGTGAGCCGCCACGATGCCTTGAAGCACATGGCGGAACGCACCGACGTCGACGATCTGAACTCGTTCATCCTGGCGCTCACCCAGGCCGACCAATTCGGTGTGTCGATCGCCAGGATGCTGCGGGTCCAGGCAGACGAGATGCGGGTGCGGAGACGGCAGCGTGCCCAGGAGCGGGCTTTTGCAGCACCAGTGAAGATGGTGTTCCCGCTGGTCTTTTGCATCTTCCCTGCGATCTTCCTCGTGATTCTTGGTCCAGCGGTCATTTCGATCAGCCAGAACCTCTGATATGGACGCTCCCGCAGCGGGGGAGCCACCGGCACGCCACCGCCTGGAGGTTCGCCATCTCTTCGTTGTCGTTCCCATGTTCCTCATCGCGGTTGCCGCCGTCCGCGACATCGTCGACAACTCGTTCATGTGGCACATCCGCGCCGGCACACTCCAACTCGATCTCGGACGCGTCTTGGCAGAGGATCCGTTCTCGTATGCATCGCCGGATGTCGTCTGGCGCACGCAGTCGTGGCTTCTGGAGCTCGGATACGGCTCCCTGGAACGAACGACCGGCTCGCTCGGCTGGGTAGGCATTGCGCTGTTCGCCGTGGGTGCGACGACGCTCGTCTTGGTCGGCTTCACGATCTACCGCAGGGTCTCTTCCGCCTATGCGGTCGGGGTGTGGCTCCTGGTCCTTGCCTGGCTGGCCGTTCCCTACATCCAGCCGCGTCCCGTCGTCACCAGTTTCGTGTTTCTGGCCCTGGTCGCGTTGGTGCTCTCTCTCAACGGACGAGCTGACTGGCTCGTCGTCCCCACGATCTGGATCTGGGCTGCGATGCACGGGAGTTGGATCATCGGGGTCGGACTGATCGTCTTGGTGGCAGTGCAGCGCCGCTCATGGCGCCTCGCCGGTATCGGTGCGCTCGCGACCGGGTTTGCCTCGCTCACAGCCCATGGCCTCGGGGTCTGGGGTGTGTTGGGGGCATTTGTCACTAACACGGCCGCTCTCGATCTCATCCAGGAATGGAAGCCGCCCGACTTCGGTGATCCCGTGCAGGGTCCGTATGCACTGCTCCTGGTGGCGATTCTGCTCGCCGCCGCCGCAGGTCGCGTCACGAAACGTGATCTCGTGGTCGTGGTTCCGTTTCTGCTGTTTGGATTGACGTCGGTGCGGGCGGTCTATCCGGCAGCCATCGTCCTCATCCCGTACGCAGCGGAGATGTGGCATCCGAAACGCCGCACCTCGAGCCCTTCTCCCGCTGTGTTCGTGGCGGCGGCCCTCGTGGCAGCCATGGTCCTCGCCCCACTGATCGTCAGGGTTCCTCGCCTCGATCACACGCGCTTTCCCTCCGATCTGGTCCTCGAGGTCGCCGGAGCGCAACCGTTCTTCCACAGCGATGTCACCGGGGGGTATCTGATCTGGAGGAACGGACCGGACGAACAGATGTTCCTCGACGACCGAGCCGAGCTGTATGGAGCCGAGGTCTTCCGCGACTATCAGGCAGCCGTTGCCGGGGACTACGAGGAGCTGTTCGCCCGATTCGGGATGACCGCCGCCATCGCCGATCCCGAGTGGCCGTTGGTGACGATTCTGGAGCGAGACGGCTGGCGGCGCGAATTCGTCAGTGCTGACTTCGTCGTGCTTCGTGCTCCGTGAGCAACGCGGCCAAGAGCCCTTGCCCCGCTTGAGGTATCTCGATCGCGTGCCTCCGCATTTGGGTCGCCCGTCCTATGGTCGGCCGGCCTCCATTGACGTAGTGTTTGCTACGGATCACCCTGCCACTAGGAGGTAGCCACATGCTTCGACTTTGGACGGCATTCCAGAGCCGGTTCATCATGGAGGACGAGGGCGCCAGCCTCGTCGAGTACGCACTGCTCGTTGCGCTGATCGCCATCGTGGCGATTGCAGCGATCATTCTGCTCGGCCAGCGGGTGTCGACCAAGCTCTCCGAGGCGGCAACGAACCTCTAGAGATTTGGGGAATACCGTTGCTCAAGGGCCCGCTTCGGCGGGCCCTTTGCTTTGCCGACCACGCGAAGCGGGCCCGACGGATGGGCTCGGGCCCCGTCGGTCCTCGCTGGAAGAAGCCAGAGCACTCGCTGCGCCCGCTGCCAGAAGCAAGACGCTCCCACGTCTCACCTCTCACCTCACGAGTCCCATCCGGTGGGCCTCGACGACGAGTTGGGCGCGATCGGAGACGCCGAGCTTCTCGTAGATGCTGGTGAGGTGGTTCTTGACCGTCTTCTGGGAGATGTAGAGCTCCTCAGCAAGATCCTCGGTCCTGCTCACCCCGGAAGCAAGCAAGGAGAGCACTTCCCGCTCGCGATCGGTCAGCTGAGCGGCGGCGCCGGTCAGCCGGGCAAGGTGGTACTCGGCGAGCGTCGCGGCGAGATCTTCGGCCTCGAGGAGGTTGACCCCGGCGTCTGCAGCGCGGATGGCCGCAGCAAGATCAGGAAGGGGCGCAGCTTTCGACATGAAGCCGGCGGCACCGGCAACCTGTGCGCGCTTGCGGTACTCGTCGTCGGCATGCATCGTGACGACGATCGTTGGTGGCGGATCGGCAAGGGCCCGGAGGGCGGCCAACCCGTCCAGCTTTGGCATCTCGACATCGACCAGCAGGACGTCCGGATGGATGTCTTCGAGTGTTGCCAGCAGTTCCTCGCCGTCGGTCACCGTCGCCAGGACCTCGATGTCGGACAGGGATCCGAGCGCCTGGGCCAGGCCGTCGAGCATCATGCGATGGTCGTCGGCGATCACGATCGTGATGCGTTGGCTCATCGCTCGCCCCACGTGATCGACACGGCCGTACCGACCCCTGGGTCTGACGCCAGATCGAGGACCGCGCCCACATCGGCAGCCCGCTCCTTCATGCCGATGATTCCGAAATGGCCGCGCGGGGAGGTGTCGACGTTGAATCCATCACCATCGTCTCGGATCGTGATCGTGCCGGCATTGCGATCGACGATGCCCTCAACCTGAACCAGCGTGGCGCCGGAATGCTCGAAGGCATTGCGGATTGCCTCAGCGAGGATCGCGCCGAGCTGTCCTGCGATAGCGGCGCGAGGCGGGCGGCGCTCATGGACATCAACCACGTAGGCCGGCCCGTCGGCCCCTGCCTCGACGGCGAGCGCCGTTGCCCGTTCTACGAGACTGACGCTGGAGTCGGCTCGGAGATCGCTCACCATTCCTCTGACCTCCTCTACGAGCCTCGTCACGGTGTCACGGATGGTCTCGAGTTGGGTACGCGTCTCGGGATCCAATCGATGCTGATGAAGGATCGCATCGAGGCCGAGACCCAACGACGCCATGCTCGGGCCGATCTCGTCGTGCAGCTCTCGAGCCACGCGCACCCGCTCCTCTCGCACGGCTCGGTGTGCGATGTCCTGAAGCAGCACGATGTTGTCGAAGGCGAGAGCCACAGGCCGGAGCGCTTCGTCGATGAGGTCGCCGTATTCGCCGAGATCGGCATCTGGCCGTGGCCACAGCGCGAGACCGCCCAGGGTCCGGCCTCCGATCGAGATCGGAGACCGAGCCGGTTCTGCACCGGCGTCTGGCGTGCCCCGGCGCGCCACCACGACCGTGCCTTCCTGGTGGATGCTGACCTCGCCAGACGCGTAGGGAACGACCAGCGCGAGATCGCGCAAAGCAGCCTCGCCGACGGTGACAGGATTGAGTTCAGATGCGTCTGCGAGATCGGAGAGCGAGAGCAGCAGGTTGTGCGCCGTATCGAGCCGTTCCAGCCGTCTCGCTTGGAACTCGCCCGCGGCCGTCAGCTCTTCGCGGCGTCGCCGCTCCTCGATGAGGATCCGCCGAGCTTGCGAAAAGGTGACCGCAATCAACAGGTAGAAGACCGCAACTTGAACGAAGGCCGGCTCGAGGATCTCTTGGCCGAGGGCACCCATCACGATCGCAACGCCTGCAGCGGACAGCAAACCCGTGGCAACGCCGAGCCGAAAGCCGTGGAAGGCCGATGCGTAGAAGACCGGCACGGTGAGGAAGAGGGTGTAGGGACTGTCGATGCCGTCGGTGAGCGCAATGGCCAGGAGCGAGGCCACCACGCCGACGAGCGCCATCAACTCTCCAATGACATCGCCATCTCGAATCGACCGAGGCATTGCCTGCATCGCGATGACATACCCGCCGGTGGCGGTGCCGGCGATCAGGACGCTCGCTGTGATGCCGTCGAGCGCGGACAGCACGATTCCAACCGTCAGGGCTCCCCACTGCAGAACGGTGAGGATCCAGTCGAACCGAACTTCCCACGGGTCGTTGGCCGCCATGCCGGCAGGGTACAGTCGGCACATGGCTGCATCGAGGTCTTCGGCGCCGGTGCGCTGCGTGCTCGGCGGGGGAATCGGCTCGGGAAAGAGCACGGTGGCCGCCCGGCTCGCTGAGCTCGGCGCGCTGGTCATCTCGGCCGACCGGGTCGGACACTCCGTCTTGGAGCCGCACGGCCCAGCCTTCGCCGAAGTGGCTGCTCGCTGGCCGGCGGCGGTCGACGGCGAGCGGATCGATCGGGGAGGGCTGGGGGCGATCGTGTTCACCGACGGCGATCAGCTGGCTGAGCTCGAAGCGATCACCCATCCCGCGATCAAGGACGCGATCGCGACCATCGTCGCGGCCCATCCGGAGCGAGACGTGGTCATCGAAGTGCCAGTGACCGTTGCGCTGGTGACCGGCCGATGGACTCGCGTGTTCGTCGATGCTTCGGCGAGCGTTCGCGCTCAGCGGGCGATCACCCGGGGGAGCGACGCAGACGACGTGAGGGCACGGATGGCACGCCAGGCCGATCGCGCAGAGTGGCTGGCGTGGGCAGACCGCGTCCTCGGCAACGGTGCCACGCTCACCGAGCTGCATGATGCCGCTGATGCTCTGTGGGAGGATTTGCGCAGCGGGTGAGCCGCTGGTCGCGGAATCTGTCACAGCGCTCCGGTACCTTGCGGGGATCGCGACCCCGATGAAGCCCTTCCGAGTCGTCGCCGACTTCGAGCCGGCCGGTGATCAACCGGA
>Ga0255049_10002325_pt1 | contig 10053 bp, 10 predicted proteins | sample JV7_2_3_MG_FD_183615 | JGI IMG/M metagenome (GOLD analysis project Ga0255049, IMG submission 183615) | Seawater microbial communities from Jervis Inlet, British Columbia, Canada - JV7_2_3 | ecosystem: Environmental > Aquatic > Marine > Inlet | place: Canada: British Columbia | collected 2016-10-06
CTCTCGGCTTGGTCAGTGCTGTTTTACCGGACGCGATCAGCAAGTGCATCACAAACAGCAGACTCAAGGTAACGACAGTTCCAATCACAACGGAAAACGCGTAACGGCCTATCATGTTCTAACTCTCCTCGGCGACCCGGAGTCGCACTGTTTCGCCCAACTAACCATCATCAGTGGCAATGGCGACGTTGGCAACTCCCGCCTGTTTTGCGGCTTCCATTACGATTACGAGCATCTCGTTGGTCGACTCTTCGTCGGCCTGAATAACAATGGAGCCCTTGGGATTTTCCGCGTGCAGTCGCTCAATCATGCCGCGCACGGCACGTGGATCCATTTCCTTCCGGTCAATCCAGATTTCATCATTCGCGCTGATGGCGATCAGAATCGCAGCGTCTTCCTGCTTATCGGCGGTCGGCGCGTCAGGTCGTTCGACCTGAATGCCAGCTTCCTTGATGAACGATGCAGTTACGATGAAGAAAATGAGCATGATGAACACGACGTCGAGCATCGGCGTCAGGTTGATCTCATTGTCTTCCTCTTCGGCGGCAAGTAAGCGCTTCTTTCGCATCTCTACAATCCCTCAGTTTGAGTCGGCCAGCGAGATGTTGTACACCCCGGCCTGGCGCGCAGCATCCATGACAACCACCAGCACCTTGTTGGTCGAACTCTTGGCGGGCTGAATAACGACCGACCCTTTCGGGTTTTCCGCATGCAGGCGCTCGATATTTGCGCGCACAGCACGTGGGTCGATCAGTCGCCGGTCGATCCAGATGTCGTCGTTGCCATCGATTGCGACAAGAATGTTGGCATCCTCGGGCTTCGTCTCGGTTACCGGTGCGTCCGGACGGTTTACGTCAAGACCGGATTCCTTGATGAAGGACGCCGTCACGATAAAGAAGATGAGCATGATAAACACGACGTCGAGCATCGGCGTCAGGTTAATCTCATTATCTTCCTCTTCGTTGGGCTCTAGTAAGTGGTGATCACGCATGTCTTACCTCAATGGTCCATGGTCAGTGAGTCCTCGAGGAACTGCACTTCATGCGCCGCGCGGCGGCTAAGTATTGTGACCAGGAGCACTCCGGAGAGTGCCCCCACCATTCCCGCCATTGTGGGTACTGTTGCCTGCGACACACCCGCGGCCATGGCGCGCACGTTTCCGGATCCGGAAACAGCCATAACCTCGAACACCTTGATCATGCCAGTAACTGTACCCAGCAGACCCAGTAGCGGGCAGAGTGCGACCAGCGTCTGAATCATCGAGATTCCCTTGGTCGAGGCCATGCTGAATCGCGAAATCATCAGCTCGCGAATCATCTCGGCGTTCCAGGAGCGACGTTCAGGTCGCGCTTCCCAGTTGTCGTGGATTTCCCGCGACATGGATTTCATGCCAGTGCGGAAGTACATGATCCGCTCAACGATGAGGACCCACATCAGGAAGATAGTCACCGCAATCATCCGCAGCACCGGGCCACCCAGGTTCATGAAATCCCGGATGGCTTCAAAGCTGTCAGTAAGCCAAAGCATGGCTTCTCCTTATGGTCGCTTAGCCGTTCTTCTCTGAGTGCTCGGCAATAAGGCCGGCGCTCTGAGATTGCAGGATATTGACGATCTTGCGGCTTTGGCCACTGACGATCGTATGCAGCAGTACCATCGGGATCGCTACGACCAATCCAAGTACGGTCGTTACGAGTGCCTGAGAGATACCACCGGCCATCATCTTCGGATCGCCTGCACCGTAAAGTGTGATCACCTGGAAGGTCTTGATCATGCCGGTAACCGTACCGAGTAGCCCCATCAGCGGTGCTACAACCGAGATAACCTTGATGAACAATAGCCCCTTGGTGAGACCTGGCATCTCCTTGAGGGCCGCTTCACTGAGTTTGAGCTCGATCGTCTCGGTATCAGCATTGCGGTTACTCTCGTAGGCAGCAAGAACGCGTCCCAGCGGGTTGTCGGTGCTGGCACTGTCACGCTTGAGCTGGGCAGAGACTCTGCGACTGTCGCTGGACAGACCCATGAAGCGCCAGATTGCGATTAACAAGCCAACCGCACCAAGTGCAAGGATGCTGTAGCCGACGATGCCGCCCTGATCGATTTTCTCGCGGATGGTCGGTGTTTCGACCAGCAAGCCGAGAATACCGCCGCGAGTGACGTCGAGACCAAAAGCTACGTAGCCCGATTCGGCATCAAACAGGTCCTCTGCTGATCCCAATACGCGTCCATCCGGCTGACGCAGCAGTTCGCTGATCGATCCTTCACCCGCGTCGTGCTCGAGGTAGCCAACATCGGAGATGAGGTTGAACGAACCAACCCGTACAACTTCCATCTCTTCCTGGGTGCCATCGGCACGCGTGACGAGATGGTTGAAGCGAACGACTCTGCCCGACTCGGTGATTTCACGTTGCAACTCAAACCAGAGAGTTTCGATGTCTTCGATCTGTGCGAGTTCTGTTGCGCTGGCCATCTTGCTGCCCAATGCGACGAGAAACTCTTCGCGCTCCGGGAACTGCAGGTTGGTCAATGAGGCATTGAAACGGCCCTGCGTGTCGCCGGAAACCGTCTGCAATACACCGAACAGCTCTTTGAGAGCACCGAGGCGCTCGTCGAGAGCTGCGCGTGCAGCTACGATCCTGGCCTGGTTATCTTCAAAAGCCTGCTCGAGGCGCGCGCTTTCATTTTCCTGGCGCGTGCGTTCGGCACGTGCCCGGTTCAGCAAATTCTGCTGCTGATTGCGGTCCTGGTTAAATTCAGCTTCGCGTTGACGCGCTTCTTGCGAATCGCGTGCCTGACCCTGCTGGATCTGCTGCAGCAATTCGGCCATGCTGGCCGCATCGCTACCGGCATTCTGCGCATTGACGACACCGGTTCCAAGGCTCAGCAGTCCGGCGGCAATAATGAGTGATAGACGTTTCATTTAATTAGCCCCCGTCGGTGCAGCGACCGGAACAACAATAAGCTCCGGTGCAATCAATTGTTTCGCCATTCTGAGGCCCGTGCGAACGTCACTGCGTGCCGAGTTGTCAAGTTCCCAGCGACGATCTGTGTTGTTCCACCGCCCTGTGATCTTTGAGTCATCCGACTGGAAGAAAAGACCAACGCGACCGATACGCAAGATGTTGTAGCTGCGTGTCGCGCCGTCTTCCAGCGTCAGGGACTGGGTGTAAAACTCCGAGGACGTTCCGTAGTCGTTCTCGATCTGGTAGGCCTCCATGACCTTGCGGAATTTCTCTGCCACGCTGACATCCGAGCGTTCCATGATCGTCCGAAGATTCTCGACGCGATCTGTTCGCTCTTCCATCAGGAACGGGACATCGAGCTTAACCGACTGGTCAAGACCGTCGATCATGCGTTCCATCATCGGGAAAATCTGGCGATTGATGACATCCACCTGATCCATGGACAGAGCGATGTCTTCGAGAACCGCGACCTGCCCGCTAACCTGGGCCGTCATCAGACGGTTGTAGACTTTCAGGCCGTCGATTTCTTTATTGATAGCCCGGTACTGGTCTTCCAGAGAACGAGTTCCCTCAACGATATTGTTGATTCGTTCCTGTGATTGCTGAGCCAGGTTTAACCGACGATCTTCAGCCTGCAAGACATCGTCGACGGACTGGGCGAAAACGCTGCCGGATACCGCAAGAAAGCCAGTTGCAAGAAATGCAACGCTTATGCGTCGACTGCTGCTTATGCACCGTTTCATGAACGCTCCTTATATAAAGGTCGATTGTTTTAAGTAACTGTCACGGAGAGGGATGCAACGTATCCGTTGAATACCTGCACGGTTTGAATTGCAGAATACGCCGATCGCATACCTGCAAGCGCGCACGGCCCTCTCCACCTTCGCCGCGGCGATGAAATTTATTCGGACCTTTAGCGTCTCTCTTCTCTTTGGCTTCCCGAAGTTCTCGAACTTCGGCTTCCCCGCCATTTATTCATTTTATGTTCGTCAGGCCCCCGACGATCTAAGCGCAAGAATAACATATGCTTGCAAGATCGCCAGCCCAAGAACGACATAAGTTCTGACAACATTTCCGACAGGAAGTTAGGCTCGAAATCAGGTTATTTGGTATCACAAGTAACTGAATTATCGAGTATTGACATCACCCCGGCGTTGCAACATGATTCGCCGGTATGAACCTGATACGCAAACAAGCTGCTACCGACACCGCAATGTACGGTCTGCTTCTTCCGCTCGAACTGCTTCTTCCCAGGAGACAGGGCGGGTAGCGCGCATCCACGAACAGGACAACGCAGACCCCGCATCCGCAAAGGATTGTGGGGTTTTTTTTGAAGTGAATATTCCAAACAGGCATAACGCCGGGGACAGTAAACCATGCAAATGTACTCAGAGTCAGACGTCGACACCTCGCGCCTCAGTGGCAAGCAGGTCACGATCCTTGGTTATGGCAGCCAGGGCCGTGCCCATGCGCTGAACCTCAAGGACAGCGGGCTGAACGTCGTGGTCGGACTCAGGCCCGATGGTGCCAGCTGGTCCAAAGCCGAGGCCGACGGCCTGACCGTGCAAGCGCCGAATGATGCTGTCCAGGGCGCGACTATAGTGATGTTCCTGACGCCTGACATGGTGCAAAAGAGCCTGTATACCAGCGTCGTCGACGACATCGCAGAAGGCGCCACCCTGCTCTTCGCGCATGGCTTTGCTATTCATTATAAGCAGGTCGAGCCGCGTGCCGACCTCAACGTTGCCCTGATTGCCCCGAAAGGACCCGGCGGGCTCGTACGTCGCCAGTATGAAGAAGGTCACGGCGTACCTTGTCTGGTTGCCGTGCATCAGGATGCCGTTGGTGACGCGTTACCGATCGCCCTTGCCTATGCGGCCGGAATCGGCGGCGCGCGCGCCGGCGTTATCGAGACGACATTTGCCGAAGAGACGGAAACGGACCTGTTCGGCGAGCAGGCGGTACTGTGTGGTGGCGCAACAGAGCTTATTGTTGCGGGATTCGAGACACTCGTCGAGGCGGGCTACCAGCCCGAAGTTGCCTATTACGAGGTTATGCATGAGCTCAAGCTCATCGTTGATCTGTTGCACGAAGGTGGACTGCGCAAGATGCACAAGTTCATCAGCGATACGGCCGCCTGGGGTGACATGGTCAGCGGACCTCGTGTAGTCGACGCAAGCTCCCGCGCTGCGATGAAGCAGGTATTGACCGAAATCCAGGACGGTACGTTTGCGCGTAACTGGATTGCCGAGAACCAGGCCGGGATGCCGGAGTTCAAACGTATGATGAACGAAGACCTGGAACATCCAATCGAAAAAGTCGGCTCCGATCTGCGCGGCCGCATGGACTGGCTGGAGGAATAGCACGATGTCAGACGATCAGATACGCATCTTCGATACGACCCTGAGAGATGGGGAACAGGCGCCAGGCTGCAGCATGACGCTGCGCGAGAAGCTCCGTGTTGCAAGAGCACTATCTGAACTTAACGTCGACATTATCGAAGCGGGTTTCCCGGCGGCGTCGCCCGGAGACTTCGAATCGGTCAAAGCGATTGCGGAGGAGAACCTCGGCCCGGTGATCTGCGGCCTCGCCCGCTGCAACGCCGCGGACATTGAAAAGGTGCATGCGGCTGTCAAAGGAGCGGATCAGCATCGCATTCACGTCTTCGTGGCCACAAGCCAGATTCACCGCGAACACAAACTCAAGATGGCCAAGGAAGAGATCATCAAGAGTGCTGTCGGGGCGATTACAATGGCGCGGGAGCTTTGCGAAGACGTCGAGTTCTCTCCCGAAGATGCCTCACGTACGGAGCTGGTTTACCTCGCCGAGGTTGTCAGCGCGGCTATTGAGGCTGGCGCATCGACTGTCAATATCCCCGATACGGTCGGTTACACCGTCCCTGCGGAGTTTGACGAGTTGTTTCGCTATCTGCGCAAACACGTAGCTCGTATCGATGAGATCACGCTGAGCGTCCACTGCCACAACGATCTCGGCATGGCGGTCGCAAATAGCCTGGCTGCGGTACACGCGGGCGCGAGACAGATCGAATGCACGATTAACGGTATCGGAGAGCGTGCAGGCAACTGCAGCCTCGAAGAAGTCGTCATGGCGATCAAGACCCGGGCGGAGTTTTTCAGCCTCGAAACCGGAATTGATACGACCCGCTTGTATCCGACATCGCGGCTCGTCTCGAGCATTACAGGTATGCACCTGCCACGGAACAAGGCCATCGTCGGTGAGAATGCCTTTGCGCACGAAGCTGGCATACATCAGCACGGCATGCTGCAGCATGCGTCTACCTACGAAATCATGCGACCCGAAGACGTTGGTCTGAGTAAGTCGAATCTTGTCCTCGGCAAACATAGCGGCCGGCATGCGTTTCGCGATCGAGTTCGCAACCTCGGCTTTGAACTCGATGAATTCGAGACCAATCGCGCGTTCCAGGAGTTCAAAAAGCTCGCCGATAAAAAGAAGGATGTCTACGACGGCGATATCGAAGCGATCATCATGAACGTCGATAACGCATCGATAGGTCCCTGGGCCTTGAAATCGCTTGCGGTCCAAACGAGTACCGATCAGCCGGCTCAGGCCACCGTGGTGTTGGTGGGCGAAGATGGCACCGAGACGTCGGAGGCGGCAACTGGCGATGGTCCGATAGCGGCGGCATTTCAGGCGCTCGAGAAGGTCACTGGCGTGACACTGACGCTCAAGAATTTTGAGTTGCACAGCGCGACCATTGGTGAGGATGCACAGGGCGAAGTCACTGTCACAGTCGAGCATGACGGTGACAGCTATCGCGGTAATGGCACGAGCGTCGATATCGTTGAGGCCGGCAGCCGCGCATGCCTTGAGGTCACCAATCGGATACTCAGGCGGCGACAACGTGATTTGCCGGATACAGACTCAACGGCAAATATGGAGCGGGCAACGATCTGATGGGTGCACCACGAACGCTGTTCGAGAAAGTCTGGACGGAGCATGTTGTTGTTGAGGAGACGGCCGACACGCCAGCTGTTCTCTACATAGACCTGCACCTGATTCACGAAGTCACGACACCGCAGGCGTTCGCGTTATTGCGCGACAAGGGGCTGCCAGTGCGGCGGCCGGATCTTACCCTGGCAACAATGGACCACTCGACGCCGACAACGCCGGTATCGACCATCAAAGACCTGCTTGTAGTTGGCGAAGGCGCTGCGGCTCAAATCCATCAGATGGAGGCAAATTGCGCAGAATTTGGCGTTGAACTTCATGGTTTCGACAGCGCGCACCGCGGCATCGTCCATGTGATCGGCCCGGAACTCGGTGCGACCCAACCGGGCAAGACGATCGTTTGTGGCGATAGCCACACCAGCACTCACGGCGCATTTGGCGCCCTCGCCTTTGGCATCGGCACAACCGAAGTCGGTCATGTTCTGGCGACGCAATGTTTGTTGCAGCGCAAGCCAAAAACGCTGGGCATTAATGTATCCGGCAGCTTCGCACCGGGTGTCGGCGCGAAAGACCTGATTCTCGCAATCATCGGCCAGATCGGCGTCAATGGCGGTACAGGCCATGTCATCGAGTATCACGGAGAGGCAATCTCGGCCATGGGGATGGACGAACGAATGACCGTCTGCAACATGTCGATCGAGGCAGGTGCCCGGGCCGGCATGATCGCCCCTGATGAGGCGACTTTTGAGTATTTGCAGGGTCGCCTGCATTCACCGCAGGGAGGCGACTGGGACGACGCAGTCAGGCGCTGGCATTCGCTCGCAAGCGATGCTGAAGCGACGTTCGATCGATCCGTTTCGATCTCGGCGAGCTTACTTGAGCCCATGGTCACGTTTGGTACGAATCCGGGTATGGTCGTCGGCGTCAATGAGCCGGTGCCGGATGGCGGTGGCGATGCCAGTTTTCAAAAAGCGCTTGACTACATGCAGGTTGAATCGGGTAAGCCGCTGACCGACACGGCCGTCGATGTTGTGTTTGTCGGCAGTTGTACCAACTCCCGGCTATCGGACCTGCAACAGGCTGCGGACGTAATGCAGGGCCGCAGAGTCGCCGATGGTGTAAGGATGCTGGTGGTACCGGGGTCCCAGCAGATCAAGAAGGCAGCCGAAGAGATCGGTCTGGACAAGGTCTTTAGCGAGGCCGGGGCTGAGTGGCGAGAGTCTGGCTGCTCGATGTGCCTCGGCATGAACGGTGACACCGTTGACAATGGCCAGTTAAGCGTGAGCACCAGCAATCGAAATTTCGAGGGACGCCAGGGTATTGGAGCACGCACCGTACTTGCGAGCCCGATGACAGCGGCGGCGTCTGCCATAGAAGGTCGCGTTGCCGACCCGCGCCCCTATTTGCAACAGGCAAATTGATGCAAGCAATCACCAGAATCCAGTCTCGCACCACCGTACTGCCGACCAGGGATATTGATACAGACCAGATTATCCCTGCCCGTTTCCTGACGACCACGTCTCGGGAGGGCCTCGGTGCATACCTGTTCAATGACCTTCGTTTCGATGCGGACGGCCAGGTGCGCCCCGATTTTGTCCTCAACCAGGCCGCAGCTGAAGGCTGTGAGGTCCTTGTGGGTGGCAACAATTTTGGCTGCGGCTCGTCGCGGGAGCATGCGCCATGGGCGTTGCTCGACTATGGCATTCGGGCGGTGATCAGTACCGAGATCGCCGATATCTTCCGCAATAACTCGCTGAAGAACGGCCTGATCCCGATCATCGTCGATGCCGCAACCCACGACTTTCTGCTGGCGAATCCCGGTTTGGAGGTTGAGATCGACGTAGCAGATTCGACGCTGACATTGCCTGACGGTACTGTGGTCGAATTCCCGATCGATGGCTTCGCTCGATATTGCCTGGTGGAAGGCATCGATCAACTAGGATACCTGCAACAACAGATGGACGATATTCTGACTTTCGAAGAGCAACGATCCTGGACGCCCTGATTACATTATTGCCGGGTGACGGCATCGGTCCCGAAGTTACCGCCGCGGCACACAAAGTGCTCAAGCGTGTTGCCGACATTCATGGGCACTCATTCAACTTCGAAGTACGCCTCATCGGCGGTGCGGCAATTGACAGGACACAGAACCCATTGCCGGCAGATACCGTAGCGAGCTGCATGGAGAGCTCGGCCGTGTTCCTCGGCGCAGTTGGTGGGCCTAAATGGTCGGATCCACATGCCATGCTACGACCCGAAAAAGGCCTGCTCGAATTGCGTTCGGTGCTTGGCGTGTATGCGAATCTCCGTCCTGTTCAGGTCATGGAGGAACTGATTCCGGCATCACCGCTGAAAGCCGAGTACCTGACCGGTGTCGACCTGGTAGTTGTCCGGGAACTCACCGGCGGTATCTATTTCGGTAAGAAAACACGCGACGAGACTGTCGCGTCTGACCTGTGCACGTATCACACACACGAAATTGAGCGGATTGTGCGTGTTGCGGCAAGACTTGCCGGGGAACGACGCAATAAGCTCTGTTCCGTCGACAAGGCAAACGTGCTCGAGACGTCACGGCTATGGCGGGACGTCACCGACAAGACGATGCAACGCGAGTTTCCTGATATCGCGGTAGAAACATTGCTCGTGGATGCGGCCGCAATGCATTTGCTCAGCCGGCCAAGCGACTTCGATGTCATCGTTACCGAGAATATGTTCGGCGACATTCTGACCGACGAAGCGTCAATGCTGGTCGGTTCCCTGGGCATGTTGCCGTCCGCATCGCTCGGAGACTCGACGCGCGGTCTGTTTGAGCCGATTCATGGTTCGGCGCCGGATATCGCGGGCCTCGATATCGCGAATCCCTGCGGCGCTATTGCCAGCGCCGCGATGCTTTTGCGACACAGCCTGGGGCTCAGCAAGGAAGCCGACACGGTCGAGGCCGCAATCCACACGGCGATTGCAGACGGGGCGCGGACATCGGACATCGCAGCCGACGGCGAAACGCCGGTCTCGACGACTGCAATGACCGACAGGATTATTGCCGCGTTAGGCTAAGGCGCCTATCGCGGCAACCGGCGTCAACGTAATTGCACGTCTCGCCGCTTCCAGGGCTTCAAGTACATCCGCCACGAGATCCTCGGTACTCTCCAGTCCAATAGAAACG
>Ga0255049_10002326_pt1 | contig 10049 bp, 7 predicted proteins | sample JV7_2_3_MG_FD_183615 | JGI IMG/M metagenome (GOLD analysis project Ga0255049, IMG submission 183615) | Seawater microbial communities from Jervis Inlet, British Columbia, Canada - JV7_2_3 | ecosystem: Environmental > Aquatic > Marine > Inlet | place: Canada: British Columbia | collected 2016-10-06
GCCTCACGACCCTTTGCCGCAATTTCACCCTCCTGGTGAACGAGACTTCGAACCTGATCCAAAAACCATGGATCAATTCTTGTTAGCTGGTGCGCATCAGCCATGGACATGCCCAGCCGGAATGCGTCCGCTAAATACCACAGTCTCTGGCTGCCGGGCATGCTGAGTTCATGGTGCAAGCTGGCCCAGTCGTCATCCGATTCGACGGCATCGCAGATAGGCGTCAGCCCATCAACCCCCGTCTCCAGACTACGCAGCGCCTTGTGTAGCGATTCCTTGAACGTGCGCCCAATCGCCATCACTTCTCCAACGGACTTCATCTGTGTCGTCAGACGATCCGCCGCCTGCGGAAATTTCTCGAAAGTAAATCGGGGAACCTTGGTCACCACATAATCGATCGTCGGCTCAAACGATGCCGGCGTTGCCCCGTCCGTGATCTCATTCTTGAGTTCATCGAGCGTATAACCCACAGCGAGCTTGGCGGCGACCTTGGCAATCGGAAAACCAGTCGCCTTCGATGCCAGGGCCGACGATCGCGAAACGCGCGGATTCATTTCGATGATGACGAGACGCCCGTCGTCCGGATTAACGGCGAACTGTACGTTGGACCCGCCGGTATCGACTCCGATCTTGCGCAAGACCTCGATCGAGGCATTGCGCATCTGCTGATATTCCTTATCGGTCAGCGTTTGTGCCGGTGCAACCGTGATCGAGTCGCCCGTGTGCACCCCCATCGGATCGAAATTCTCAATCGAGCAAATGATGATGCAGTTGTCGTTTCGGTCACGCACTACCTCCATCTCGAACTCTTTCCAGCCGAGTACAGACTCTTCAATCAAAACTTCAGTCGTCGGCGACTGTTCGAGTCCGTGACTAACGATCTCCTCGAACTCTTCACGGTTGTAGGCGATGCCGCCTCCGCTGCCGCCAAGCGTAAACGAAGGGCGAATAATGGCCGGAAAACCGATGACCTCCTGAGCTTTCCATGCCTCATCGAGTGAGTGTGCGATCTCGGCTTGCGGTACTTCGAGTCCGATCTCTGTCATCGCATTCTTGAACTGCTCGCGATCCTCGGCCATATCGATTGATTCACGCGTCGCCGCGATGAGTTCAACACCATGGCGCTCGAGGACTCCGGTCCTGACCAGATCAAGCGCGCAGTTGAGGGCAGTCTGGCCACCCATTGTCGGCAACAGCGCCGACGGGCGCTCCTTTTCTATGACACGTTCCAGCACATCGGCCGTGATCGGCTCAATGTAGACAGAATCTGCGCTCGCGGGATCGGTCATGATCGTTGCCGGATTCGAATTGACCAAAATCACGCGATAGCCCTCCTCCTTGAGAGCCTTGCAGGCCTGGGTGCCCGAATAATCAAACTCGCAGGCCTGTCCGATAACAATCGGGCCCGCACCAATGATCAGCACGCTTTCTAGATCATCACGGCGTGGCATGCACTTAACCTATATTCTTTATTAGACATATAACTATTGGTTTTATAAGTTTTTATAGTTCGTCATCATGGTCACAAAGCGCTGAAAGAGTGGCGCAACATCGTGCGGCCCGGGGCTCGCCTCCGGGTGCCCCTGAAACGAGAAAGCCGCACAATCCGTTCTCTCGATGCCCTGCAGCGTGCCATCGAACAGCGACCGGTGCGTGGGTTTGAGGTTTTCTGAAAGCGAATCCTCATCCACTGCAAAACCGTGATTCTGGCTGGTAATCATGACGCGTCCAGTTTCGAGTTCGACCACGGGATGATTCGCGCCGTGGTGGCCGAATTTCATCTTTTCGGTCCTGGCACCCGATGCCAGCGCCAGCAGCTGGTGTCCAAGGCAAATACCGAAAATCGGCAATCCAATCTCGAGCAAGCTTGCGATCGTTTCCACCGCGTAGGCGCATGGCTCAGGGTCACCGGGTCCGTTCGATAGAAACACTCCGTCCGGCGCCCTCTCCATGATTTCTTCGACTGTCGCAGTTGCCGGCATGACCGTCATTCGTGCATCGCAATCCGTCAGCAACCGCAAGATGTTGCGCTTGATGCCAAAATCGAGCACGACAACGTGAAACCGGGCATTGCGCTTCGCAAACACCGACTGACGTTCAGGCCAGATCGGCCCCTGCTTCCACTGATATGCCGCCTTGGTCGTAACGAGCTTGGCGAGATCCATGCCCTTTAAACCAGGAAACTTTTTTGTCGCCGCCAGTGCTTCAGACACCTCGGCGTCTTCACCCGTAATAATGCAACCAGCCTGAGCTCCGCCGTCACGAATAATGCGCGTCAAATGACGCGTATCGATTTCTGCGATTGCAACTGTATTTGCTCGCTCGAGGAACTGCGTCAGCGAGAGCTCGGCACGCCAGCTGCTGATAACTTCGGGCAAATCACGAATCACGAGCCCAGCCACATAGACCTGACCGGCCTCAAAGTCATCGGAATTCGTGCCGACGTTGCCGATATGTGGGTAGGTCAGCGTAACAATCTGACGAAAGTAGGACGGGTCAGTCAGAATCTCCTGATACCCAGTCATTGCCGTATTGAATACGACTTCACCTAGGGTCCGACCGGAAACACCAACAGATACGCCGCGAAAGACTGTACCGTCCTCGAGCACCAGTATCGCCGGCTCTGTCAACCTGAGCTCCTAATAACACGCCTCACATAAACAAAGCGGGACGGCCGCAAGAGTCGCAGCTCATCCCGCCGAGCATTCTTCAACAGGGAAGCTCAGGTGCGAATTGTAACCGGAAAAATTGGGTCAGACCCCATTTATTGGAGGCCGATCACGTCTGCCATCGTGTAGGAGCCCGGTGCCCGCCCTGCGAGCCAGCGTGCAGCCTGCAGTGCACCAAGCGCAAAAGTGCGACGATCTGCCGCGCGATGAGTGAACTCCACGCGTTCGTCGGGTGAAATGAACATCACCGTATGATCACCGACGATATTGCCTCCCCGAATAGCAGAAAAGCCGATCGTTCCCGGCACCCGTGGCCCGATCTGGCCATCACGCGTCCTCACCGCAAGCTCGTCCAGCTCGTGCCAGCGTGCCTTGGCGATCGCTTCGCCCAAAGCCAGCGCGGTGCCGGACGGCGCATCCACCTTGTGCCGATGATGGGCTTCGACGATCTCGACGTCGTACTCCTTGCCGAGCAATTGAGCCGCCTCGGCAACGAAGTGAGTGAAAACATTCATGCCAAGGCTCATATTGCGTCCATAGACGATCGGTATCTCGTGCGAGGCCTGCTCGAGTAATTGCTGTTGCTGCAAACTCAGCCCGGTCGTGCCGATGACGAGTGCGGTGCCAGCTTCCTGGCAGGCGGCAATATTGGCCTCGAGTGCACCCGGGAGCGTGAAATCGATCGCCACCTGAGCGCCGTGCAGAGCCTGAGACCGATCGTCCGTAAGCAGAACGCCAAGCGTCTCAAGGCCTGCGTTCTCGCCTGCATCGCTACCAAGCGCAGGATCACCTATCTCGGTAACGGCACCAGAAAGTTTGAGATCGGACGCCTCAGCGAGACAGCTCAAAATTGCCTGGCCCATGCGGCCCGCTGCACCGAGCATAGCTACTTTTATCAATGCTCAAACTCCAATCTTGTCGAAGAAGTCGCGTACACCGGCAAACCAGGATCGTGACCGGGGGCTGTGCTTTTCTCCACCCTCCTCAACCAATCCATCGAACTTGCTCAGTTGCGCCTTTTGTTCCTCGGTTAGCTTCACCGGCGTTTCGACTTGTACCCGGACCAGTAAATCACCAAGACCGGCACTCCTGACCGACTTCACACCCTTGCCACGCAGTCGAAACACCTTACCCGACTGAGTCTCAGGCGACACCTTCAGTTTTACCTGACCTTCGAGCGTTGGCACGTCAACGCTGCCGCCTAACGCAGCGATTGCAAAGCTGATGGGAATCTCGCAATTCAGGTTCATGCCTTCCCGGTCAAAAATGGCATGGGATCGAACAGCAATATCGACGTAGAGGTCTCCAGGTGGGCCACCGTTGCGCCCAGCCTCCCCTTCCTGCGACAGCCGAATCCGATCACCGTTATCGACGCCCGCCGGCACCTTGACAGACAATGTCCGAAGCTTGCGCACACGACCACGTCCAGCACACTCGCGACATGGCTTGGCAATTAACGAGCCGCTGCCCTGACAGGCACGGCAGGTTTGCTGAATCGAGAAGAACCCCTGTTGCGCCCGAATCTGGCCGGTACCGCCGCAGTGATCACAGGTGACGGGCTCGCTACCGGGTTCCGCCCCGCCACCCTTGCAGCGCTCGCATTCGACATGAGTCGGAATTTCAATATTGACTGAGTCGCCACTGACTGCCTGCTCGAGAGTCAACTCAAGCTCATAGCGTAAATCAGCACCGCGAAATACCTGACTGCGGCCGCCGCCACGACGGCCACCACCGAAAATATCGCCAAATACATCGCCAAAGACGTCACTAAACGCTTCAGCACCGGAGAACCCGCCGCCCGGGCCTGCCGCACCCTGCAAACCCTCGTGACCGAAGCGATCGTAGGCCGCCCGCTTTTCCTGATGACTCAGGATTTCATAGGCTTCCTTGGCTTCTTTAAACTTGGCCTCGTTATTCGGATCACCGTCGCTGCGATCCGGGTGGTACTTCATCGCCAGGCGCCGGTAAGCCTTCTTGATATCGGCGGCCGCAGCATCGCGAGCGACGCCAAGCACGTCGTAATAGTCTCTTTTCGACATTCAGCAGTAGTGCCCCCGTAAGGCTCAGGCGCTCTTCTCGTCGTCGTCGCCGTCTACCTCTTCGAACTCCGCATCAACGATGTTGCCTTCTTCTACGTCCGGGGCATCACCTGCGTCGCCCGTAGCCGCGTCAGCACCTGCGGCCTGCTGCTCGGCATAGAGTTTTTGCGCCATACCGGCCGATGCCTCACTCAGCGTCTTGAGCTTGGTCTCGATCGCTTCCTTGTTGTCACCCTTGAGTGATTCCTTGACGTCTGCCAACGCTGACTCGATCTTTGCCCGCTCCTCGGGCTCGACCTTTTCACCGAGTTCAGCCAGGGACTTCTCGGTTGCATGCACCAAGGCGTCGGCCTGGTTGCGCGTATCGGCCAACTCACGGAACCGCTCGTCTTCGGCCGCGTGTGCCTCAGCGTCAGACACCATTCGCTCAATCTCATCATCGTTTAAGCCAGAGGAGGCTTTGATGACGATCTTCTGCTCCTTGCCGGTCGCCTTGTCCTTGGCTGAAACGTTCAGGATGCCGTTCGCGTCAATATCAAAGGTCACCTCGACCTGCGGCATACCACGCGGGGCGGGTGGGATATCGGACAAGTCAAAGCGGCCGAGTGACTTGTTGTCGGCTGCCCGGGTACGTTCACCCTGGAGCACATGGATTGTCACAGCGGTCTGATTATCGTCGGCGGTTGAGAAAGTCTGTTCAGCCTTGGTCGGAATCGTCGTATTTTTTTCGATGAGCTTGGTCATAACCGCACCGAGCGTCTCGATTCCAAGTGACAATGGTGTCACATCGAGCAACAACACATCCTTGACTTCACCGGAAAGGACGCCGGCCTGAATGGCCGCACCAATCGCAACGGCCTCATCCGGATTGACGTCCCGTCGAGGCGCCTTGCCAAACAGTTGCTCGACCTTCTCCTGGACCTTTGGCATGCGTGTCTGACCACCAACGAGAATTACGTTGTCGATGTCGCCGACGCTTAAGCCCGCATCCTTAATTGCTTCCCGACACGGCGTAAGCGTGCGCTCGACGAGATCCTCTGTCAGCGACTCAAATTTGGCGCAAGTCAAACTTGTCACCAGATGCTTTGGCCCCGATGCATCGGCCGTAATGTATGGCAGGTTGATCTCGGTCTGCTGCCGGGTCGACAGCTCGATCTTAGCCTTCTCGGCCGCTTCCTTGAGGCGCTGGACGGCAAGCGGATCCGTACGAATATCAATCCCCGTGTCATTTTCGAATTCCTTCGCCAGGAAGTCGATAACCCGCATATCAAAGTCCTCGCCTCCGAGGAATGTGTCACCGTTGGTCGCTAAGACCTCAAACTGGTGCTCACCGTCGACCTCGGCGATCTCGATTATCGAGATATCAAAAGTTCCACCCCCGAGGTCATAAACGGCCACCTTGCTGTCACCACGTTTCTTATCGAGACCGTAGGCCAAAGCCGCTGCCGTCGGTTCGTTAATGATTCGCTTGACCTCAAGACCCGCAATCCTGCCAGCATCCTTGGTGGCCTGACGTTGCGAATCATTGAAATACGCCGGGACTGTGATGACCGCCTCGGTCACAGTCTCTCCGAGATAGTCCTCCACCGTCTTTTTCATCTTGCTCAGAATGCGCGCCGCGATTTCGGGCGGCGCCATGTTGTTGCCGCCGGCCTCAACCCAGGCGTCACCATTGTCGGCCTTGACAATCGTGTACGGCACCATGCCGGAGTCCTTCTGCACAACGTCATCCTCGAATCGGCGGCCAATCAGGCGTTTGATTGCGAACAGCGTGTTTTGTGGATTGGTGACCCCCTGCCGTTTCGCCGTCTGGCCGACGAGAACTTCGCCATCCGGAGTCATAGCAACAATCGACGGCGTCGTGCGATCGCCCTCACTGTTTTCAATGACCTTGGCTTCGCCTCCTTCCATGACGGCGACACAGGAATTTGTCGTTCCCAGGTCAATGCCGATAACTCGTCCCATGGCAATCTGTCTCCGAACTCAGTTGTTGAAAATCTAACGATGAAATGGGGGATTCGGCCGCAATTTCAAGCCCGGTGGACCCTATGTTCTATCTATTTCTTCCGGAGCCTGAGCGACCACCACCCGAGCCGGCCTGACAATCCGACCGTGCAGCGCATAGCCCTTCTGGACAACCGTGATCACGCTATTGGGCTCGGCCGTCGGTGACGACAGCATACTCATCGCTTCGTGACACTCAGGATCGAAGGGCTCACCCTCCGGGTCGATTTCGGCGATGCCCGCGGCTTCGAGCGCCTGATCAAGCAGCCTGAGCGTCGCTCGTTCGCCCTCCAGCAGGGTGCCAATATCGACGCTATCGGCATCGTCCTCGGTAGCCGCCTTGAGCGCCGCCTCAATACTGTCGCGTACGGGCAAAATTGCCGCTACCAGGCCCTCAATGCCGTATTTTCTTGCATGCTCAAGGTCACGGGTATTACGCTTTCGCAGATTCTCGATCTCGGCGACCGAACGCAAATACTTGTTCTGACTCTCCTGTGCCTCGGCCTTGAGCGTTTCGATCTCATCGATTGCCCGATCTTCCTCTGATTCGACCTCGCTAACGCGTTCGCCTTGTTCTTCCTTGGCCGGCAAATCGTCCCCTGCCGCCTTGCTGACCGCAGCCTCGTTCTCCGTCAATCGTTTCTCCTCAACGTGAGTGGCAACCGCTCCGGCCGCAATGATCCGAAAATGGGGGGCGAAAAGGCAAATTCAAGCCGCTTCACCCGTCTCATGGTCGGCAGTACGACGCCGATCAGGCCCTCGCACCAAGTGCCTTACCGAGCAGCTTGGCAGCGACATCGACGATCGGAATGACCCGGTCGTAGGCCATTCGGGTCGGACCAATGACACCGAGCACCCCGATGGTATCCTCATCAGTCTGATACGGTGCGGCGACGATACTGCAGGCATCGAGCACCTTGTAGCCGGATTCCTGGCCAATGAAGATCTGCACACCGTGGGCATTGAGGCTCTGATCGAGCAGGTGCAGGATGTCACGCCGCTGACTGAACGCCTCGAAGAGTTCCTTGAGCTTGTCCATGTCGGCCAGCCCTTCGATTCCCATCAAATTTGTTTCCCCGGCCACCACAAAATCGGGATCTGGCTCGTGATCCGGAAACAAATCCTGGCCCAGCTTGATTGCCTCAATCATCGACTGGTTCAGCGACTCCCGTGCCGCCTGCATTTCATCTAAGAGCCGGCTGCGGACCCGGTAGAGATCACGGCCGCGGCACTGCTCGGTGAGGTAATTTGCCGCCTGACGCAGCTCCGACTCGGTGAAATCTCGCGGCACGTCCAGAACCTTGTTCTGGACCTCAGTGTCATTGACGACAAGGATTGCGAGCACACGCCGATCCGATAACGGGAGAAATTCGATCTGACGCAAGGCCGGGTGACTTCGCCTCGGCACGGTGACCACCCCGGCGAGGTGGGTTACGGCCGACAGTAGATGAGAAGTCGACATGGCAAGTGATTGCGGGTCGACCACATTGCGTGTCAGCTCCCGCTCAAGCTGAATCAGGTCCTCGCCTTTCGGCGGCGTCAGCCGAACAATGGTGTCGACAAAAAACCGATAACCCTTGATCGTCGGAACCCTGCCCGCCGACGTATGGGGTGACATGACGAACCCGCCCGCCTCAAGATCCGACATGATGCTGCGAATCGTGGCGGGGCTTAGATCAAGGCCCGAGTCCCTCGACAGGGTTCTGGACCCGACAGGTGACCCCTCGGTTATGTACCGCGCAATCAAAGTGCGCAGCAGATGCCGGGCACGTTCGTCTATTTGTTCGTTTTCCTTAACGCTCTTCATTCCATGAAGCTGTGATAACTTAGGCGGCTATCAGAATAGCTGGAATGAAGCTAGCAACGGCCCCTCCGAAGGTCAAGAAATGACTAATCGATTCAAGCGTATCGGGCTGTGGGGCCGGTTCTCTGAGGACAGCCTTGCCGAGCCTGCCAGGCAGCTGGCCCAACACCTTAACGAGCGTGGCATAGAAGTCTGTGCGGCGGCCGGGGATGATGTCCTCGCCGGTGCCGACGATATCCGGTTCCTTCCTGAATCGGAGCTCGGTGGGGCGGTCGATCTGGTGGTCGCTATCGGCGGAGACGGCAACCTTCTGCGTGCCACACGCTGCGTTGCGGGACGTTCCGTGCCTTTGATTGGCATCAACCGCGGGCGGCTCGGGTTCTTGACCGACGTCAGACCTGACCAGATGACGGCTACGCTCGATGCCGTGCTCAACGGCGATTACCTTGCCGAGGAACGCATGATGCTGAGCGCAAGGATCAGGGGCGACGATGGCGACTCAGAAACCCTCAATGCCCTCAATGATGTCGTGCTACAAAAGGTCGTTTCCGGCCGGATTCTCGACTTTGTAACCACCGTCGATGGGCATTACGTTAATTCACACGGCAGCGACGGCCTTATTGTCGCAACGCCGACGGGTTCGACGGCCTATGCCCTTTCTTGCGGTGGTCCGATTATTCGTCCGGACGTTGCCGCTTTGGTCATGGTTCCTATCTGCCCACATACGCTTAGCGATCGGCCGCTTGTCATTCAAAGTTCGAGCAAGATTGTGGTCGAACTGTCGCCCGACGGTGAAGGGCGAGCACAGGTGACGTGTGACGGGGAGGAACTCGGACCACTGAGCACAACACAAACATTAGAGATATGCGCGGCGAAAGAGACCGTAACCTTGCTGCACCCGAAGGACCATAACTACTACGAATTGCTTCGCTCCAAGCTCAACTGGGGCCGCGCCAATCGCTCGGGCAACTAATTCGTCGTTGCATGCTTTCCCTGCTACGTATCAGTAACTACGCGATTATCGACGACATCGAGATTGAGATGCGATCGGGCTTCTCCGTCATGACGGGTGAGACGGGCGCCGGCAAATCCATTCTCGTCGATGCACTGGGGCTCGCGCTCGGCGATCGTGCCGATGCCAGCGCCGTTCGCAGCGGCGGCAAGCGCGCTGAAATCAGCCTCGTCTTCGAACTCGACCCGGATCACCCCGCGCTGACGTGGCTGATTGAATGCGGCCTTGACGATGACGAGCTCTGCTGTCTGCGTCGCACAATATCTGCCGAGGGCCGGTCACGTGCGTTCGTGAACAATCAGCCCGTGACCCTCAAGGACCTGCGCGCAATCGGGAGCCAGCTCGTCGATATCCACGGCCAGCACGCGCACCAATCACTGCTCAAAGCACCCGCCCAGCGGCAGATTCTCGACGCGAGCGAGGAACTGGTGACACTGGTCGAGAAGGTCGCCAGTGCCTTTGCCGCATGGCGCGGCGCCCTGCACGAGCGCGAAATACTGACCGATAAGAGCACCAATCGG
>Ga0255049_10002329_pt1 | contig 10043 bp, 13 predicted proteins | sample JV7_2_3_MG_FD_183615 | JGI IMG/M metagenome (GOLD analysis project Ga0255049, IMG submission 183615) | Seawater microbial communities from Jervis Inlet, British Columbia, Canada - JV7_2_3 | ecosystem: Environmental > Aquatic > Marine > Inlet | place: Canada: British Columbia | collected 2016-10-06
ACCTCAATCGCTTATACCTCGAAGAAGGTACTCTGCACGTAGAGGTCATGGGTCGCGGCGTCGCGTGGCTCGATACCGGAACACATACATCACTGATGGAAGCGTCGCAATTCATCGAGGTCATCCAGCGCAGACAGGGATTGAAAGTCAGCTGTCCCGAGGAAATCGCTTACCGTGCGGGGCATATTGATGCCGACATGGTCAGGGAACAAGCTCGAAAGCTTAATAAGAATGAATACGGCCGATACCTGCTGGCCATGCTCGAAGAGGATAACTTCTGATGCAGTTCGAAAAAACCAAGATTCCGGATGTAATCGTAGTTACGCCAAAAGTATTTTTGGATGATCGTGGTTTTTTTATGGAAACCTGGCAGGTGCGGCAGTTTGCAGAGGCCGGAATCGATGCGACATTTGTTCAGGATAATTTCAGCCACTCGACTCGCGGTACGCTACGCGGCCTTCATTACCAGATCCGACAATCGCAGGGAAAACTAATTCGTGTCGTAAAGGGTGAAGTCTTCGATGTGGTGGTAGACATGCGGAAATCTTCACCGACATTTTCTCAGTGGATTGGCGTAAAACTGAGTGCTGAGAATAAGAAGTCGATATGGATACCGCCGCAGTTTGCGCACGGGTTTCTGGTGCTGAGTGATGTTGCCGAATTTGAATACAAGTGCACTGATTTTTACTCGCCGGAATACGAAAGATCGGTTCGCTGGGATGATCCGGAAATTGGCATCGAATGGCCGTTTCCGGATGGAGAACAGCCGTTGTTGTCGGCAAAAGATACTGCTGCACCGATGCTGAAAGACGCTGATACATTCCCATGAAAGTACTGATCACGGGTCACAAGGGGCAGCTGGGCCAGGCATTGCTGAACCTGGCCCCAGCCGGGACGGACGTTACCGGTGTTGATTTACCCGAAGTGGATATCACCAGCCCCGAGTCCCTGCGCGCGGCATGCGTTGATAATACGCCGGAGCTCATTATCAATTCTGCGGCTTATACGGCCGTCGATCAGGCCGAGAGTGAAGCGGAACTTGCATTCCGAATCAACCGAGACGGCACCCGGATACTGGCCGAATTTGCACGCGAGACGGAGGCACGTTTGATTCATGTCTCGACGGACTTCGTATTTGACGGCCGCCGGTCTTCGCCGTACTTACCGGAAGATGATACGCAGCCGCTGAATGTCTATGGCAACAGCAAACGCGAGGGCGAACGCAGCGTGCTCGAAATCCTGCCGGGTAACAGCGTAATCATTCGAACGGCTTGGTTGTACGGTAAGGATGGCGGTAACTTTGTCCGGTCGATCCTGCGCCTGCTTGCCGAACGAGATGAACTGAAAATCGTCGCGGATCAGGTGGGTACGCCCACCTGGACTCACTCACTGGCCGAGGCGGTCTGGGCATTCGCGCAACATCCGGCCCTGGCGGGCATCTATCACTGGACCGATGCCGGCGCCGCCAGCTGGTATGACTTTGCCGTGGCGATCCAGGAAGAGGCGCTGGCCATCGGCCTGCTAGACCGACAGATTCCCGTTCTGCCGATCAGTACCGAACAGTATCCCACGCCGGCCCGCCGGCCGTCATACAGCGTGCTGGACAAGACCGCATCCTATCGCGACCTGGATATAAAACCGGTGCATTGGCGCGCAAATCTCCGCAACATGCTGAATGGAATGAAATCGCAATAATGTCCGGATTATTAATCACTGGCGGTGCGGGATTTATTGGCACAAATTTTGTCTATCACTGGATCGGCAAGTATCCGGATGATCGGGTCGTGGTTCTCGATGCGCTGACCTATGCGGGCAATCAATCCAACCTCTCGTCCGTCATGGATCACCCGGGATTCAGGTTCGTACATGGCGACATTCGCGACCAGGAATTGGTAACGAACCTGCTGATCGAGGAAAAGCTCGACACCATCGTGCATTTTGCCGCGGAATCACACGTGGATCGTTCGATCCTGGGTCCGGATGCATTCATCGACACCAATATCATCGGTACACACAGCATACTGAAAGCGGCTCGTACCGCCTGGCTGGATCGTGATGATGCGCCGGCAAGTCATCGCTTTCATCATGTATCGACCGACGAAGTTTACGGAACGCTGGCGCCCGAAGATCCGCCGTTTACCGAAACGACGCCGTATGCGCCGAACTCACCCTATGCGGCCAGCAAGGCCGCCTCCGACCACCTGGTTCGCGCCTACCTGCACACATACGGACTACAGGTCAGTACGAGCAACTGCTCGAATAACTATGGCCCGTATCATTTCCCGGAAAAACTGATCCCCCTGATGATCGTCAATGCCCTGACGGGCAAACCCATGCCGGTGTACGGCGATGGTTCCAACATTCGTGACTGGCTGTACGTCGAGGACCATTGCGACGGCATCGAACGGGTCATCAAGGCGGGAACCGTCGGCGAGACCTATAACATCGGCGGAAATAATGAATACTCGAATATCGATATCGTCAACCAGATCTGCCGGTGTATCGACAACGCATTCGCCGACGATGCGAGTCTCGCGCAGCAATTTCCGGATGCGCCGGCGGCAAGCGGTGCAAAGACCGACTCACTGATCACCCGGGTAGCGGATCGACCGGGGCATGACTGGCGCTATGCGATCGATGCCCGAAAGATCAGCAATGAACTGGGCTTCGAACCCGGGACGGATTTCAGCGCCGGGCTGGCGCATACGTTGCGCTGGCTGTTGGACAATGAGCCGTGGTGGCGCGCGGTCATGGACGGAAGCTACCGCGACTGGATTGACCGGCAATACGCCACGGAATGAAAAAACCCCTGCCGTCCGAAGACGACAGGGGTGTTTATCGTGAAGAAACGTAGCCTGTCTATTGTCTTTTAGATCAGCCGAGTGCTCCAAGAATTTTTCCCTTAAGATACTGGAAATTTTCCCACTTCTTGAAGATCGACAGCTTGTAGTCGCAGCCCGGTGGCATGATGTTGCCTTCGAGGTAGACCGGTCCGTCTTCAGTCAGGATGACGTCCCAGCTGATCTCGACATGGGCCGGCAGCTTGTTGTGCATCGCGATACAGGCCTCGATGACTCCGTCCATCTCCGGAACCGGTGTCCCCGTGTACTTGCCGTCGCTCTGCGGCCGAATCGGCTGGCCGAGAGTGCCGTCTTCGTAGTTGAACAGGTAGGTATCCAGATCGAAGTAGGCAGTCGAATTTGAACCTTCAGGTGCGGGCAGGAACACTGCCGAAAGCAGCTCTGCATCGTCTTTCGCATTGAAGGTCATGACCCTGACACTGCTGACCGGAAACGGCTCGCGTGCGAGTTCGAGCTTTTCGATTACGGCACGCGTACGGGAGCCGCCATGATAAGTATCGTTGATCCACTTCTTGAGCTCCTCCGGCGTATACGAGGATGCCTCATCAGCCGGTTTCTCCGGGTCCTCGCACCGGTATACACCGGCCTCCTCGTCCCAGGTCATGGTGCGCAGGTAGTTACCGCCGCCGCCGGTGGCCGGCTTGATGACGAACGAATCTCGCGGGATTTCACCGTTGATGCGCCCGTCGGTGATCACTGCGTATTCGATCGTGGCGCGATGCCCTTCGGGCAGGTTCTCAGTGAAAAAGTCATTCCAGAAGATCTTCGACGAATGCTTGATCGCCATGCTCGGATCCCAGTCCATCTTGTGATGCTTGTAACTGTGCAGCGTGAACATGGTGACCAGCATGACGTTATAGTTGGCCCAGCCCATGAACTTGAATGGCTTGAACATAGCCGGGAACTCTATCCCGATTGATTTCAACAACGGGGGTGCTATGGCAACGGCCAGCAACGACACGAACGGGGTCAGCAACATCAGGAACGGCGTCAGGATAAAGAAGACCGGTTTAGCTATCTTGCCCATCTCTTCCGTACCCGTGCGGTAAACCAGGCTGGTATAGAACCGCCGCATCCCGTGGAAGGTGACGATCGGGTGCCCGAATACCAGCGTGTAATAGGCGCGCCAAACGTTGAACGTGTCTTTCCAGTAACCCTGATACTGCCAGATGGTTGCATCCGGCTGACCCAGGCGAGCGAAATAATCGGGCCAGATCGCCTTTCGGGAAATTCCCTCATGCGGTTGTTCTTTTTTCGCCGCCTCATCACTGCCCGATTGACCGTCAGACTTGCTTTGTTTCTCAAGACCGGTGTCGGTGATGGTTACCGCTGGTTGCGCGGTTTGCGATACCTCGGCAGATGGCTGTATAGATTCATTCATGGCCAGACCCCCTCAAACATCGTTTACGTTTTGTCGGCCAAACGGCCTGATACACATGATTATTCATCAAAGTGCGTGGCAGAATAACCCGTATAAACCGAAGTCCCTGGGCTCAAAATACGTAATTAACAGGCACATCTGTACCTTCTTCCCACGATGAAGCTAAAAAACTTTAATATCTAATGAAAACAAATAGATAATCAATTTTTATTGATGCTATACGTATTTCTCACGATAAAAAAACGACATTATGAGTGTACACATGTGCACCGTTTATAGTATAAAGCGATTAGCTAGGTTAATGAGTAGTACTGAGAAGCAAGGAGTACGTGATGAGCACCATCGATCAGACAACTCGCAAAGAAGACGGAGGCAATGTCCTCACAGGGTTTCTCCGCAATACGCTGCAGACCGGGCTGGGTGTTGCTGAAAACATGCACCAGACGGCCGTAGAAATTCCGTTGAATATGCTTAAGGGTGTCGGCGTTTCCGAAGAGCAGACCTCGGCACTTAAAGACAAGCATCGGAATCTGCTCCGCGGCATGTATGGTTCGATTGATTCCATCGCATCGCAATTTGTGGATGTGGGTGAAAAACAGGCCGCGAAACTCTCCGCAGAGATTCGTGACCGGGTCGAAAGCAATACGGCTGCCAAGGCAGATGTGTCGACGGTTGATGAACCGGCGGTAGATGAGACAACGAAAGAGGAACCGGCTGCGGATATCGAGAGCTAACGGGTGACTTTTCAAGTGCCTGAGTTTGGTTGATATATCGTAGACGCTGCAAAGGAAAGGACACGGGGACTTGTTCCCGTGTCCGCCTTTGCGTGTTGCTTGGGTTTCACAACGCCTGGCACAACTCCAGGCGCTTCAGACCGGTGTCGATCGCATGGCCTGCAGATTCGCCGTTCATTCGACACGAGGCGGGCAGATCGTAGATCGGATACCGACAGTGCCTGAAAATATGACAGACTAGTTCGAACGTTTTTTACTCAGTGCAAAAGGGGAAACTAATGGGCAAACTGAACTTCACCGAAAATGCCGAGGCGATTTTCGACAAAAGCGTCTCCGCGACACCACTGCCGTTTCGCAAGACGGTAAAATACGGCCTCATCGAACTCCTGTTGGAGAAATTCGGCGAAAAGGGCGAGATCTCGGAAGCAGGACTCGTTCATGTCATCAAGGAACATACGCCCAAACTGTTCCTCGGGCGCGGCATGAAAGCCATCGCGCCACTGGTCTCGGATCCTTCACTCGTCGAACTGTAGGTATCGACGCGGATACGAGTCGGGTCAGTCGTCCTTGTCGGGCGTTGATTCGTCGTCGGAAGAGTCCGGGCTGATCTGAGAGGCAACCGAATTGATGGCGTTATAGAGCTCACCGATCAGATGCTGGCTCTTGTCCCGGAGCATATCGACTTTATCCTTGGGGGCGCCCATGCCTTCGAGCATGTCCAGGGGTATTTGAAAAGCCCGCTTGTGGATATCTTCGGCTGCACCGACCCCTGCCTTAAAGGCATGTTTCAGCATGCCTTCTGATTGCTCGGTGCTTTTGGTTTGGCCGCCGTCGGAGCTTTCACTTTTGTCGGATGTCATGTCTTTCTCCTACCGTTCACATTTTACGTTCACAATCATCCTGCCGCACGCCCATAGTAGATACTCAACGATGTATACAAGTGTATACTGAATTGTACCTATGTCTCTCCATAAGCGGTTAAGGGCCGGAGATAATAGCTTGTATTGCAGTGTGTTATGGTCACTACGACAATAAGCGCCAGGCGCATACAACCGTGTCGTGGATATCCCGGATGGGCGCGGTAGATTTCAGGCCGAAATCTTGTGCCGGCAAAGTTTTTCGTTAATGCACAGCTGGTTAAAAACGGGATTACTCGAATATAAGATGCAAGATGGCAGCCAGGGCAGATAAAAAGGCACGCACACGCAACAGGCTGATGGACTCGGCGCTGGCGATCATTGGTTTCGGCGCCAATTTTGCTTCCATCAGTCTCCGCGAGGTGGCCAAGACCGCCGGTGTCGTGCCGACTTCTTTTTATCGTCATTTCGGCGATATGGAAGAGCTCGGGCTTGCGATGGTCGATGAGCTGGGCCTGAACCTGCGGCGCCTCATGCGCGGCTCCTTCGATGCGAAAGAGCCGCTGGAAGATATCGTCAATCACTGTGTTGATGCCTATTTCAGATATGTGCTCGACAATGCGAATCTCGTCCAGTTCGTGAATCAGTCCCGGACGGGTGGTACCGAGGGACTGCAAAATGCGGTGCGTAATGAATTACAGTTTTTGAGCGGACGAATCTCAACGGAACTCAGTGGATACCTGCCGGATACCAGGTCACATGACCGCGATACCGTTGCGAGTCTGATTGTTGCGACCCTGATGGAAAATACGACGCATCTGCTCGCCCTGTCGAGTGAAAACAGCGCTCTTCAGGTTGAGCTCAAGCAGCGAACGGTCGATCAGATCAACATTATCCTGACGGGCGCAAAACAGTGGAAATCCGAGTGAAGGTTCCAAGAGGAATGCAATGACTATCCAGGACAAGGCCAGTATGTTTAACGATATCGTACAGTCATCTTTTCGTAATGCGATGGATGCCGTAGAGAATATTCACCAGACAACGGCCGAAATTCCCATCGAGATTTTGCAGGAAATTGGTTACCCGGAAGACAAGGCAGAAATAGTAAAAGATTCTCACCGTCGTATTCTCAGGATCGTTTATGGGGGAATCTGCAACGCTCATGAGGACCTGGGTAAATTGGTGGTCCAGCAGTTCGGGGAACTCGGCAAGTTTGCAGAAGGGATTGCTGCATCGGGGTACAACGCATCCTCTCAGGCCAGGAAAACCAAAGTAAGCAAGAAATCGACGCGTAAAAAAGCGCTCGATAAACCGGCCGCGAGCGATACCGCGATCAATATTGATAGTAAACCCTGACTACAGCCCAACCATCGTCCTGGCTTTCACGGTTGTTCTCGAATTAACCACCCCGCAGTGTTCGCCGCACCGGATTCTTGCGCATTGATAAGCAGGCGCAAAAAAAGAGCAGGCCAGTGGGCCTGCTCTCTGTCTGCAGCCGGGATTGCTGCCTTCTTTGGCCTTTCTAGACTGACCTGAGTCGAACATCCGTGCTCACATTGGATCGGCCTGGTGGGGCCGCTGTGATAGCCTTGTTGGTCGGTTTCGGGCCTGCGGCGGCGCTCGAAACAGCCTTTGACTTGAGCGTAGATGATTTGGCCTTGCGAACCGTCTTCGGTTTGGCGGCCGCTTTAGGCTTGGCTGCGGCTTTGGGCTTGGCGGCAACCTTCGGCTTTGCCGCGGCCTTGGGTTTCGCAGCAGCTTTGGGCTTGGTTGCAACCTTCGGCTTGGCCTTGCTGGTCGTCGCCTTGGCTTTGGGCTTGCTTTTTACCGCCTTGGCCTTGGGTTTTGCCGGGGCCTCTTTGGCGGCTGCCGCTTCCTGCAGCTTGTCGATCAGTTTACCGGCCTGTTTGCCCGGGGCGCTGACCGTATCGCCGATCTTCGTGGTGATGCCCTCGAAGTTGTCATACATGCCGTTGACAAACTTTTTATTGAGTTTTTTGGCAGACCGCACCTTATCCGGTGCAATGCCAAGGTCGGCCATAAAGGTCAAAGGAATATCGATGACCGATATGTGCGCTTTCCGGGCAGCCGCCAGGAAACCGATCGACTCTTTCGACTTGCTTTCGGCCTTGCTGACCCGTGCTTTTTTCGCCTGGGGTTTCCCGGTCCGGGGTTTTTTGTCCTGGTCTTTCGTTGTCATGATGTCACCCTCCGCGTTCGAGACGACCTCCCGTGTTAACCGGCGGCCTCTCCAGCTGCTTGTTTCCTTGCTTCAACAGATTCTTTATACACCAATGAGTGTACAAGTGTATACTGAATTATACGTATACGGGGCCCGATGCGTGACGCAGAAGGGAATAATAAATCATTATAATCAATAAGATAGAAGTTTATCTATCCACGGAATCCGGAGGTACAGATGTATCGTCAGTTACAGGGCCTGGAAGCTGTTGTGACATGCGCCGGCGTATGCCCGGATGTCGGCCGGGGAGCGGACCGGGCGCCGCTCTTTGCGGATTCAGCGACAGCAGGTATGAACGGGTGGCCATCCCGTACCGTCTGGCTGACCTGTGTCGCGCGGCGTCTGTTTGCTTTTCATCCGATCCGCAGTCCGCAGGTTGCTCCCGATGGAAATACGTTTTCAGTCACCTACAATACGCTTTATAAGCGCCTGCTATAAAAACAGCATGTCAACAATCGAAATCAACAAAACGTTCACGATGCCCCGGGACGAACTCAGGGAGCAACTGGATGACCTGGCAGGTCAACTCGGGCAGGAATTGCAGCTGAATTGCGAGTGGCTATCCGATGATTGCCTGGATTTCAGGCGAAGTGGCGCAAATGGCCAGATAAATATCAGTGACGACGAGATCGAGATGAAGATCACCCTGGGTATGCTCATGGATTTATTCCGGGGTAAAATCGAAAATGAAATTCTGACATTTATCGATCAACATATTTATTAGCCGGTGAAATGGGAGCAATATAAAAATGCGTATTAACCTGGTACTCGAGCCCAACAGCGCGCCGGACCGGCTCGCCGAGCTTGCGCAACTCGCCGAATCCTATGGCATTGCAGGCATATGGTCATCCAATATGCATGATGGCCGCGATCCGTTCGTCAACTATGTCGATGCGGCACGGGCCACGTCAAAAATACGGCTTGGGCCCGTCGCTGTTTCACCCTACGAGTTGCATCCCCTGAAAATGGGTAATGCATTACTGACGCTGAATGAAATTGCCGAGGGCCGCGCCCACATCGGAGTCGGTGCCGGAGACGGTGGAACGGCCTTCGCGATGGGGTTTGCAGCCAAGCGACGATTGCGGGCCGTGCGCGAGTGCGTGGAAATTATTAACGCGATGGCGACGGGTGAATTGGTGCAGTACTCCGGAGAGATGTACCAGGTGCGCTGGTACCATGCATCCTGGGTCACGCAGCCGCTGCCGAAGATCTATGTCTGTGCCGGTGGGCCGCAGATGCTCAGGTCGAGTGCACGATATGCGCAGGGCATTTATCTGGGCGATCATCTGCCCGAGCACGTTGCCGATGTCAGGAAAACCATAGATCCGGAGATCGCCGAGCACAATCCCAACAAGGATGATTTTAGCCTGCTGAATTTCTGGGCCTGGCACGTGAAAGAAGATCCGGAAGAGGCGCTCGCCGAAGCACGCATGTGGCTCGCCGCGCGCGTCACGCCCTGGCCCACTTATTATCACGGTGGCATCCTCGACGACGAAGAGATGCAGGTCATCTGGGATAATACCGATGCGCTGAATCGGGCCTTCTATTCACAGGATCCGAACATTCCCGAGATTCCCCGCGAAATTCTCGACAAGATGTGCAGGCGCTGTACCTCTTGTTCGCCGGCCAGTGAACTCGATCACGAGATCGAGCGCCTGCGTCAGTTCGAGAAAGCCGGTCTGACGGATATCTCGCTGCGAATTTATGGAAATCCGGATGATGCGATTCGGCTGATTGGTGAGCGGGTTATCCCCGTACTCTGATATTTCAGAGTGTTATTAGCGCATAGCCCAGCAACAGTGTGCCGGCCATGGCAATGTTGTAAAACAGGATCGCCATGGCCGTGTCGGCCCGAATGCCAAAATCGTGAGCGGTTATTCGCAGGCGATGGGCGGCATGCCAGGTAATCAGGACCAGGACGCCGAATACGATCAGGCGCGTGAGATAATTTTGCATGATCCGGATCAA
>Ga0255049_10002330_pt1 | contig 10042 bp, 8 predicted proteins | sample JV7_2_3_MG_FD_183615 | JGI IMG/M metagenome (GOLD analysis project Ga0255049, IMG submission 183615) | Seawater microbial communities from Jervis Inlet, British Columbia, Canada - JV7_2_3 | ecosystem: Environmental > Aquatic > Marine > Inlet | place: Canada: British Columbia | collected 2016-10-06
AAGGTGCCGGGGTCCTTATATTTCGATTGAGGCGCAAACATTTTCGGTCCCGGCACCTTTCCCTTGGACTTTTTTTCGTATTATCTAGCTTATTCAAGCCTGCCATTAACGAGTAGGGAGGGGCGATCGATGTTGGACACGCCGGCCACCTTGGCAGCCTTGTTCTTAGCCCTCGCCTCCCCCAATTCGAACGCTGACTTTTCGGTAGACTTGTCAGGAGAGTGGCGACACGTGATACCGAACAAAGGGAGCAAGGCTACGATCCGAATCACGCAAAAGGGAAAAACAGTGCGTGGAGTTTGGCTGCGACGGGTCTGGAGTTGCACCCCGGGTAATGAGTGGTTTGCTGGGGAGCTTCGGGGGCGAAAGGTTTTGGGAGAACGGTATCTGTGCTCAGGCGGGACGGATTCACTTAATATGACCATTGACGAAACCGGGAATCGATTCACCATCGACGTAGAAACCGGATCAGGTCCCGACACTGATATGTTGGAGCGCGCGAACTAGAGCCGGGGCTTCTTTTCTCGCGCTGAAACCGGCCGTTCCGAATCCACTAGGAGCAACGATTACCCTCGGGGATAATTAGAGGGGCCAGGGCCGAAACGTTTGATAGATCGTAAATATAACGACCCCGGCACCTTTATCTTTTTATCTTCGATCTTTTATTTATCTTCTAGTTCGCACCTGCGCGATCGTCGCTCGCCCGGCGCGAGGCAGCGACCTGTTCCCTTTAATTCTTCTGATAGGGTACCGTGTACGATGTTGGATTGTGAGGGTTGCCCTCTTTTAAGTTCTTGAAGCCCGGAATCATTTTGCGGGGATCCCTCAGTCTCTGACCCGGACTGCTGATGTGAGCGTATCTTCATCGGCTTAAGAACTCTGAGTGTCCCCTCTCCATCGATAGTCAAGTAGTCAACTCCGGGACCGTTCCCCATGATTGAAGAGCTGTTTTCAGGCTTGGCAGGAATCGAGGCTGCGCAACTCGCAATTATTGCCGCGCTCACGTTTACCGGGTCGGTGGCTGCGGGACTGAGTGGAATGGGTGGCGGGATTCTCATTGCCATCGCCATCACCCCGGTAATCGGAATAAAGGCTTTGATACCCACCATCGCGGTGACGATGATGATCAATCACGTTGCCCGCGTCTGGGTTTTCCGCCACGAGGTGCAGTGGCCGCCGGCGAGGGCGGTGCTGGTCACGGCACTTCCGACTACCATCGCAGGGTCGATCGTCTACGTAAGCATGCCGCCGCGTGCCATCGCGATCGTCATGGGCGTATTTCTGATCGTGTTCGTGCCGTTTCGCCGGTATCTCGGGCGGCGCGCGTGGCGGGTGGGACACGCGGGTCTCGCTGGAATTGGCAGCGTCTACGGGTTTCTTTCGGGAACCACTCTGGGCGGCGGGATGCTGGTCGTTCCGGCGCTTCTCGGCAACGGGCTCATGGGTACCGCCCTGATCGGTACGGATGCTGTTATCGGGCTAACGATATTGACTACGAAGGTGGCCGCGTTTGGGACGATGGCGCTGCTGACACCGCAGCTCGTGCTGATCGGCGTGCTGGTGGGCGTGGTGTCCGTGCCCGGTGTTTACCTGGCCCGCTGGCTGCTCGACCATACCGCGGTGCATCTGCACACGCTGTTCGTGGAAATACTGATTTTTGGCGGTGGGCTGTCTTTCCTGTGGCGCGGAATCGCGGCTTAAGGTGGCAAAAATTCCCTCAGCGCGGCGTCAGATCGAAGTGCCCCTTGGGCGCGACTTCTGCGACGATTCCGCCGGGCGCCCGGAACTTGACCGGGACCACGCCGGGGTTGCTGATGATCTCGCAGCCGAGCGCCTTGATCTTTTTCAGCCATTCCTCGATATCCTCCACCTCCATGCCGAAGTGGTGGATACAAGGCCCTTCCCCGGCGGCCTTGGCCTCGTTGGAGCCTGCGTCCTTGTCGTACTGGATCAGCGCGATGTCCAGATTGCCATCGGTAAGGTGGCGGGAGTAGTGGTCCCGGGTGTGTCCCTGGCGGACGTCGCTGAAGCCGAGCACGTTTTCGTAGAATTCCCCGGCCGCTTTCAGATCGTCCACGCGGATCGCAAGATGCGCAATCTTCATCCTTTCTGAGTCCCCTTCAGTTTCGAGGCTGACGCGGGCAGTCTCCGTTCTGGCGCCCGCGCCGTCAATAGGGCGGTGGCGTGGCAACTGGAAGCTTGCTCCATTGCCGTTGACACCGGGTCCAGCATTATGTTTGATAGCCGATGTTGCGCTCGTCGATGGGTGCCGTCCACGGATCCAGGCTCCACAGCCTGACAATAACGACACCGCTGCCCCTGCCTCCCCGCGCTTCTGCGGCTATCAGCGGCACGGGACCTTGATGCAGTGACCACCAGCCCATCGGACTCAATCGGTTTGCGCGCCCGCGCCGCGGCGCACACGGCATGGCGGGGCCCAAGTACGAAAACACATAGAACGAACCAAAGGAGACAGATGATGCAATACCAACGAGTGATTCGATCCGCGATATGGCTGCTCGGTGCCGTCTTCGCCGTCATTGCCGCACCGGCGCAATCCGAGATGGCTTATCCACACAAGAATGTGACCCTGGTGACTCACTCCAGTCCCGGCGGAGGCACCGACGTCTATCTGCGCGTAATGATCAAGCACCTGGCGCCGATTCTTGGCACCAACCTCGTGGTTGAGAACGTGCGTGGCGGCAGCGGGGCAAAAGCCATGGCCAAGCTGGCTAATTCTCCCGCCGACGGCTCGATCTTTTATGGCACCACACCCACCTTCATCAACACCTCGCTTCTGAGCAAACCAAAACATACCTACAAGGATCTGGAAGGCGTGGTCAACATTTTCCTTGACCCCCAGATCATGTACGTGCGCAAAGACAGCAAGTATCAATTGCTGAGTGAGGTCATCAAGGATGCCAAAGCCAATCCTGGAAAGGTGAAGTTCGGCACCGGCTCACCCGGATCAGCCGAGCGTCAGATGATGGAAGAGGTGAAGAGTAAGACAGGAGTCGACGCGATCATCGTCACTCACGACGGTGGCGGTGACCTTCTCATCAGCGTTCTCAACGGCACCGTCGACGTGGGCGTTGGCGAGACCCAGGAGCTGCTCGGCCAGCTGGAAGCGGGCAAAGTGCGTCTGATTGCGGTCGCGACCCGCGCACGCACCGACCGTTTCCCCGATCTGCCCACGGCTCAGGAGCAAGGTGTCGACGTGGTGCTGGACAAGTTTCGCGGCATCGCCGCACCCAAGGGACAGCCGGCGAACGTGATCAAGGCCTGGGAAGCCGCGATACCCAAGGTGTTGGAAGATTCCGCTTTCAAGAAGTGGTATCAATCCGCGGGTCTTGTGCCGACGGTCATGAATCACGACGAGTACAACAAGTTCCTGGCGGAATTTGTCAAGAATCAGGAGGCCTTTTTCACCAAGTACGGCATTACCAAGAAGTAGCGATCCGCCGCGCGTCGGCATAGTTCGCGCGCTCGGGTACCGCCATGGGGAAGGACCTCGCCTCTGGAATCGTGATGCTCGCGATATCGGGCATCGTGTATTACGGGGCCACCGGCATTGGCACCAGCTTCATGTCCGATCCGGTTGGGCCCGCCGGCTTGCCGAAAGTGCTCGCCGTCGTGCTCGGGGTCCTTTCCTTGCTTCTCATCGCGCAAGCGTCACTCAAACTTTGGAGAACTCGGGACAAAGCGCCTGCCGAAACATTTGAAAAGCGATGGCGTCCCCATCTGCTCGCCATGGGTATGCTCGGCATTGGTCTTGGCTACGTGGTGATTGCCGAATTCGTCGGCTACATGGCGGGGATCGCGCTGGTGATACTCGCCACCACCCTCTATCAGGGTGCGGCGCGAAGCTGGCGCGCGCCGGCTATCGCCATGGGCGGCGCGTTCTCCTTCTGGCTCCTTTTCGTCGCTTTGCTGAATATTGGCCAGCCGGAAGGTGTATGGGTACGGCTACTGCGTTCCCTGGGCGTGTGACGTCGTGCCGGCCGCGGGAAAAGAAACAACCCAAGTGCCAGGCGTGGCATCGCAGATCACCCGTGCCGGCAGACTAGGGTGGCTTGAGTGAGCGATCCGCTCTCTCTTGCCTGGAGCGTGCTCACCACGACTCCCGCGGCCTTTGCCGCCGTGGGCGGCGTTGCCTGGGGCATCCTCGGTGGCGCGCTGCCCGGGATCTCCCCTTCCATCACCATGGCGCTGCTGCTGCCGTTCACCTTCGCCATGGAGCCGGTGGTGGCGCTGGTCCTGCTGGTGTCCACCTACGTGGGCGCGGAGTACGGGGGATCGATTCCCGCGATTCTGATCCGCACGCCGGGGACTAACGCCGCTGCCGCCACCACCATCGATGGTTACGCGATGCATCAACAAGGTCGCGGCGGGGAGGCGCTCGGTATTTCCCTGGTTGCCGGCGTCATCGGCGGATTGTTCGGCATCATTCTCCTGGTGATGCTTGCCGAGCCGCTGTCGAATGTTGCGCTCCTTTTCACCCCACCGGCTTATTTTGCCCTCGGCATCCTGGGCTTGAGCGTCATCGCCACCCTCACCGAGGGATCGACGCTCAAGGGCTTCATGGTCGCGATTATCGGCCTGCTGATTGCCACCGTCGGCAGCGATCCGCAAACCGGCGTTATGCGCTTCACCTTCGATCGACCGGAGCTCATGGACGGCATACCCCCAATCGTCGTCATGGTCGGCGTGTTCGCGGTCAGCGAGCTGCTGGTGCAGTCGGGTCTGCCCCCGTGGCGGCAGACCGACCGGGATACCCGGGTGAAGCTTCCAAGCCTCCGACTCATGTGGCGCTGCCGCCGCGCCCTCGGAATCGGATCCGGAATCGGCGCCTTCGAGGGCGCGATGCCGGGGGCCGGGGGAACCATCGCTTCGTTCATGTCCTACAACGAGGCGAAGCGCTGGTCGAAGTCTCCGGAGGAATTCGGCCACGGATCGGCGGAGGGCATCGCGGCGCCGGAAGCGGCCAATAACACCGTCACCGCAACCACGCTGGTGCCCACTTTAGTCTTCGGCATTCCAGGTTCCAACTCGGCCGCTATTCTGCTTGCCGGCCTGCTCATGCACGGCCTGCTTCCGGGGCCGCTTTTGTTCGAGAAGTATCCCGATCTGGTATACGGACTTTTCGGCGGGCTGTTCGTCGCCAACTTTGCCCAGCTCCCCATCGGGATTCTGATCATGACGCCGCTCATCTGGCTGGTGAATCGGCCAAAGCCCTATCTGCTGGCGTTCATCTATGCGCTCGTTCTGTCGGGGGTGTATTCGGTGGACGGCAGCATTTTTCACGTCGGCCTGGCGCTCGGTTTTGGCGTCATCGGCTATCTGTTCAGAGCTTTGGGCTTTCCTTTCCTGCCGCTGGTTCTCGGCGTGATCCTCGGATACATGGTGGAGTCCAACTACCGCCGGGCGCTTCAGGTTGCCGCAGGCGACCACGCAATCTTCATCGACGATCCCGTTTCCGCCGGACTGCTGTTCACCGCCGTATTGTTTATCGCCATCTCTGTGTGGCGCAACTGGCTGCGATCGAGAAAAGAGGCGTTAGCCGAAGCCGAGGTGAAAGCCGGCTGAAGCGGAAACGAAAACACCGAAACGGGAGCCTTTGGCCGTATCGCGTGAGTCAGCTTTAGACGCGGATGTCGGGCCAGCTTGGCTGGCCCTGAAGGCGGCGGTTCGGTTTTGTGACATTGCGTTTGAATCCCGAGGAATAGAAAAGGAACAGAACATGGCTTTACCCGCAGCTGGCGAGGCGCTTGCAGAGCGTATTTCGGTGTGGGCAGCCGACGTGGAGCCCGCGTCGCTGCCGGCGGAAGTGTCGCAGGTGATCGAGCGCCAACTCTTGGACACGGTGGGCTTGTGCGTGGCGGCCAGGCGAAACGATTACGTTCAGGCGCTGCTCGAGACTTTCGAACCGAGAGGGCGCTGTATCGCCATCGGTCACCGACGGGCGCTGTCCTGCCTCGACGCGGCGCTGGTCAACGGCACCGCCGCCCACGGCGAAGATTACGACGACACCTTCGAGGGTACGCCGGTGCACACGGCCGCCGTGGTGGTGCCCGCGGTGCTCGCTGCCTGCGAGCGTTACCAGCGTGCCGGATCCGATCTGCTTCGTGGCATCGCCGTCGGGGTGGAGTTTATGTGCCGGATGGCGCTGGTGGTAAGGACCGGCGTCCATCGCGCCGGCTTTCACCCCACCGCGGTTATCGGCGCCTTGGGCGCGACCCTGGGCGTAGGCACGGCGCTGGGATCGTCCCCGAGGCATCTGGCCAGCGCGCTTGGAATCTCCGGGAGCATGGCCTCGGGGATCATCGAGTATCTGTCCGAAGGCACCTCCACCAAGCGGCTGCACGCCGGCTGGGCGGCGCAGTGCGGGATCCGCGCGGCGCTGATGGCGCAGGCGGGGTTCTCTGGCCCGCGCACCGTAATCGAGGGCCAGCACGGCTTCGTGCATGCCTTTTGCCACCACGACATCGAGCCCGAGTTCGGGCACCTTACCCAGGGGCTCGGCAGCCGCTGGCTCATGGAAGGTATCGCCTTCAAGCCTTATGCGTGCGGCACCATGGCGCAACCGTTCATCGATTGCGCGCTTGCGCTTCGCGCCTCGGGCGTGGCCGCGGATCACATTCGCTCGATTCGCTGCAAGGTGGGGGAGGGCACGGTGCATCGGCTTTGGGAGCCGCTGGCGGAAAAACGCAGGCCGACCACGGCCTACTCGGCAAAATTCAGCGTGCCCTTTTGTATTGCCGTCGCTTTCGTCGACGGCGCGGCGGGTTTGCGCCAGTTCACCGAGTCACGGATCGCGGATCCGAGGGTGCTCGAAGTCGCCTCGCACGTTAACTATGAGATCGACCCCAGCGACGAATACCCGGCGAACTACACCGGTCACCTGCGGGTCGAGCTCAGCGACGGTAGCGTGCGTGAATTTAATCAGCCCCACCTTCGCGGCGGCCGGCGGGCGCCGCTTTCCGCGCAGGAACTCGCGGCCAAGTACCAGGCCAATGCGCGCTTCGGCGGCTGGGGCAAGAAGCGCCTGGAGAAGAACGCGGCGCTATGCAAGGCGTTGTTCGAATCCGATGATCTCACCGCTCTGCGCAGTCTTCGCGGCTGAACGCGGCGGCGAAAGCCCGGCCCCGCTTCAGGCAGTCAGCCAGGCACGCAGTTCGGAAACGTTTGCAACCTTCTCCAGGCCCCATATGGCCGCGATCAGGGCATCGGTCCGTTCGCCGCCCAGTATGGGCGCCATCAGCTCCCGCGCCTTGTGCTCCACCTCGTCTCGGTTCATCGGGTTGTCCGGGGTGCCGCGCACGGCGCGGGTGGTGTGCTCCCGCGCGTTTCCGTCACGGGTCTTCAAGACGACCACGGGATGGCGCCGGGGAAGATCCGGATCGGGGCGAAGCTCGATGCGCGCGCGCATCGTTTGAATCGCCGGATCGTCGAGACGTGACGGATCGTGGGCGGAAGCGAAGCTAACCGTGCCATCGACGATCATGAGCGCTGCCAGGTGGTGGACGTTGACATTCGGCATGCCCGAGCCGTCGACCACGTGGGACTCGCGATCCGACATCCGCACCACCACGGCGTCCACGTCACCGGCGCCGAGGCCCGGTTCGACGATGAGTGCCTGCAGCGAATCCAGCACCGCCTGCACCGGCGATCCCACCGACCATTTCTTGATATTGGTGTGCATGATCTCGTAACGCTCGCCGAGCGCTTCAACGAAGCGCTCGGGCTCGGGCTCCGGCGAGAAAGCGAAAAGGAAGTTGCGCGGGCCGGAGAAAACATCATCGACCCCGGTGAAACGAGCCTGCACCATGGTGGCGGCGGTGACGCCGTTGCGCCCGGCCATGCCGCCGAAATCAAAGGCCTTCTCGATGTGGCCCCGGTCACGCTGCCAGCAGTTGACGCCCGAAGTCTGCTGCGCTGTATAGGAAAGTAGCCAGCGGCACTGCTGCGCCGACAGCCCGGCAAGCGCGCCGGCGGCAGCGGCGGCACCAAAGGTCGCGGCAAAGGTGTGGGTGCTGTGCCCCGCCGCGTAGAGCTGATCGGTACCGAGGGCATGGCACACGCGCGCGCCGATGTCGTAGCCGAGGGTTACCGCGCGCAGTACGCTTTCTCCAGATCTCCTTTCGCGCTCTCCCATCGCCAGCGCCGCGGGCACGACGCCACAGCCCAGGTGGCTTCGCGAGGTCAGATGGGAGTCGTCGGTCTCGTCGGCGTGGGCGAGCATGGCGTTGGCCATGGCTGCGTTGACAGCGGTAGTCAGCGTTGATGTTCCGCAAACCAGCGCTTCCTCGGTGCCGCCGAGTGAATCAAGGTAACGCAGTACTGGCTCTGCAGGGGGAAGTCGCGAGCCGGAGACCACCGCGGCTAGCGTATCCAGAACGTGGTGCTTGGTTTTCTCAACCACCTCCGCGGGCAGCGCCCGTTCCGATGCGCCGGAGAGGTACGCGGCTAGCGCAGGCATGATGGATTCGGGTGCGCTCAAGGGTCAAATCACCAAATCAGGAAGTTGAGTTGACTCGTGCAAAGCGCATTGCAGTTTTGGTATTCAGGTCGGGGATCTTCAGAATGATTTCCATCTTACATTTGTCTCGCCTCGCGAGATATGGCGGCGCATGACCTTTCGTCTCCTAGTCACGCTGCGAGGAGCGCCGCGGGGGACATGAAAGGTGACCGACACCCGCTGGCTTTGTCCATCCGGTGATGTCGGCGGTAGCACGTTGGACACCCCTGAAAGGATATTGCTGTAACCGGTTTGGCAATGACCGGCCGACTTTTGCCCGGGAGGAAAACGTCTCGCAGGGGAGGGTCTACCGATGGGGCGACGCGGTCTGCGTTCGGCTGCGGGGGCGCCTCCCGCGCGCGGCTTAGGTCGTCATCCCGCCATTGCTGGCGATCATCTGCCCGCAGATAAAGCCCGCTTGCGGCGAAGCGAGGAACACGCACAGCGCCGCGATGTCCTCCGACTCCCCGAGCCGGCGCACCGGGACGCGCTCGACCTGGCTCTTGATGTGCTTGGCGAACTCAGGATCGTCGCGGGTGGTGTTGATCGGTCCGGGCGAGATCGCGTTCGCGGTGATACCGCTCGGGCCCAGCTCGATCGCGAGCGACTTCGTGAAGCCCCACACCCCGTGCTTGGCCGTCGAAACGTGGCTGCGCCCGCCGTGACCGGCGATCGCATTCATTCCGGTGAAGCTGATGATGCGCCCCCAGCCCCGCTCGACCATCCCGGGGACGAACGCCTTGGTGGTGTAGAAGGCCGCGTGCAGGTCGACCGCCATCACCCGGTGCCAGTCGTCCTCGCTCATCTCGAGCAGCGGCTGGCGGGGCCGGATGGCGGCGTTGTTGACAACGACGTCGACGGTGCCGAACGCGCCGAGCGCCTCGGCGGCCATGCGCCGCACGTCGCCGGCATCGCCGACGTCTCCGATGACGGTGAGCGCGCGCACCCCGCGCTGCTCAAGCTCGCCAGCGACCGCCTCGCAGGCGGCGGGATCGGTGTAGCCGTTGACGACCACGTTGCAGCCGCTCTCGGCGAGCGCGATCGCAATCGCGCGCCCGATGTTGCGGCCGGCGCCGGACACGAAGGCGGTGTGACCCTCGAGGGTCATTTGATGTTCCTCCCGGTGACGAGGGAGCGACGATAGCAGACGGCGCACCCGGCGACGAGGGCCTTCAGGGGACCCCGGAATTGCGGGGACAGTTTACTTAATTAAAAGGAAGAGCTTTGGCGGCCGAGAAGAGAAGGGATTGAAGAAATAGGTAGGCTGTCCCTGGAATTGCGGAATTGCGCGTTCAACCGGGAGATCCGGGCAACGAGTTCTCCCAACGACAATCAGAGTTGGTTCGACTTCTCAGCAATGGCGTTCACGATGCTGATCAGAATTCTGGGTACGTGCTGCGCGTCTCGGTGAACACGCTGCAGCAGCTCGTCAATGGTGCCGGTACCCTCGAGCCCGGCCCAGCGGGACACGTCCGCCACTTCAGGGCTCAAATACGCCATGCGCCAGTCGCTGAAAACGCGCAC
>Ga0255049_10002334_pt1 | contig 10029 bp, 8 predicted proteins | sample JV7_2_3_MG_FD_183615 | JGI IMG/M metagenome (GOLD analysis project Ga0255049, IMG submission 183615) | Seawater microbial communities from Jervis Inlet, British Columbia, Canada - JV7_2_3 | ecosystem: Environmental > Aquatic > Marine > Inlet | place: Canada: British Columbia | collected 2016-10-06
GGTTGCGCTCCTAGCCAGCCTTGAACTGGACGCTTGGGGCTTCGGGCAGCGTCTTGGGAGGTGCGGACACACCCGAGGGCGGCTGCATGCTGATCTTACCGTTCATCTGCGAGCCCTCCTGGACCACCAGACGCGGCGTGGTCAGGTCACCCTCGATGCGCCCCGAGTCGCGCAGCTCTATGCGCTCGCTGGCCACCACGTTTCCGGCTACGCGGCCGACGATGGTCACCTGCTTGGCGCAGACTTCTCCCTGCACGTCTCCGTTGGCCCCAATCGTTAGATGATGGTTCTTGAGCTCGATGCGGCCCTCCACACGGCCCTCGATCACGGTGTCCTCATCGCCGAGGACATCCCCCTTGATGCTGATGGACTTCCCGATATTGGCCATCTCGGCTCCTTCCCCCATATGACGACTCTCCCACGGCGAGGGCGGCACCGTCTCCGACGGCTCCGTGGCCGGCTCCCTCGACCCCCCCGATGGACGTTTCCAGAGGCTCATCCCAGGCCCTTTGGGAGGCGGTCCATCCGCTCTCCGGGCGAGGCATGTTACACCTGGCGCGCCGCCGGGGAAACTTCTTCCCTGGCGCGGGGGGTGTCTCTCCCAGAGAGCCAGGGGGCTCGAGCTTCGGAAACCGGGGGCTTATGCACACGTGCTCTAGCGGTCGTTTCCTCGGAGGCGCTCCTTCTCCACGGAAATGCCTCTGCTCTCGAGCAGGGTCTCCTGATTCTTCTCCACCTCCGTGATCGCATTCTGGTAAGTCCGCAGGGCGAAGATCTTCTGTCGCTCCGCATCCACCAGATCCTCTTCGAACTCCAGCACGTCGTGGGGAGTGGAATCGCCCAGGCGCAGCTTCTCTTGCTCCGCGCGCAGCGTCTCCTCGCGCGCTAGCCGGTTCCGCTCGGCGGCCTCGACCCCATCGATGGCGCTCCCGAGAGCGCGCACGGCGGTCCTGACGCCCAGGATTACGTCCTGTTCGGTGCGGCGCAGAACGGTCCGGGCGCGCCGCAGCTCGATCCTGCGCTGGGCGACAAGCGCCTTCGCCGACGTGTTTCGGAAGGGGATCGACATCTCGCCCCCGAGCGACCAGCTGCGTTCGCCTTCCGCGCGGAAGAAGGAGCTGTTGGAGGAGGAGAAGCCGTCGTCCACGGTGACCGTCGCCCCCGGCTTGGCGCTCCCCGAAAGCCCATTGAAAGCGTAGGAGGCCGTGAGGTCGAGCTGTGGCATGCGCTGGTTTCCGGCGAAGGCCAGCTGGATCTGCGCGTCCTCCACCCGCTTCTTCGCTGCTACGAGTTCGGGGCGCCTGTTGAGCGCGCTCGCGATCGCCCGGTCGAGCTCGACATCGTATTCGGAGTAGGCCGGATCGTCCGGGATGAGCTCCGTATCCGCAAAGCCTGCCGCCCCGGGGGCGAGCACGAGATGAAGGAGCCCGTCCTGCAGGTTGGCGGATCGATTGGCGGACACGATCACCCTGAAGTCACGGTCGGCTACGCCGGCTTCGGCCTGAGTTACGCTCACCTTCGAAACGACGCCCACCTCGTACTGTACGCGTGTCTGCCCCAGGAGGTCCCGGGCGGTCTGGCGGCTCTTCTCCTCAACGCGCAGCTCGGCGCGTGCGGCCGCCAGATCCCAGTAGGCTCGCTCGACGCCGACCACCTCGTCCCTGAGCCGGGCGCGGAATTCCTCGTTCGAGATGTTCTCTGCGATGATGCTGCGCTTGACCGTGAGGTTGGCCTCGTTGTAGATCAGATCCTTCATCAGGGGGAGTCGGATCTCACTCAACCAGTCGGAGCGCCACTCGGGGTCGAGATTGGTGAACGACGAGTTGCTGTCCAGGCGTCGGACGTGATACCTGCTCGTGTACGACAATCCGAAGGGCAGGAGGCCACTGAATCCCGCGTCGGAGTTCCACTCATCCTCGTTGATCTCCGTGAAGATGGCCCCGGAGATGGCATCCTGGATCGCGTTTGCGACCGGTATCTCGTTGTGATTGAAGTCATGCGAGGCGAAGAGCGATGGGTCAAAGGCGCCCCGCGCTTGCTCGACGGTCTCTGCGGCGATCGCCGGATCGGTGCGCGCCACCTGGAGGTCCAGGTTGTTCTGAAGGGCCAGGAAGACCGCATCCCGCAGCGAGATCGGACTTTCCTTACCAAGGTAGGTTTTGGCCGTGAGGACGTCCTGAGCGGAGCCGAGCGCCGGGCTCATGAGTAAGAGTGTGATCAGTAGGCCTGGTTTCATCTTGAGTCTCCTGCGCCGACGCCGTGGAGGAAGAACTCGACAACCGTCTCCACCTCCGCATCTACGCTCGGGGGGGTGGGCTCGTGCAGGCGCGAAAGCGTCGCCCCTCGCACGAGCTCCATCAGAAAGCGCGCGGCACGCTGGCTGTCCAGCCTGCGGAACTCGCCGGCGCGAGCTCCGCGTTCAATCACGTTTGCTACGAGCCGGAGATAGCTCTCGACCCGTTGTTGCAGCGCGCCCCTGAGCAGTGCCGAGGTGTCTGACTCTAAGGTCGAGCGCTCACGGATGACCTGGAACAGGACCTGGCTCTCGGTGGAATGCTCGAGACTCGTGCGCACGATCTCGCGTAGCTTGCAGGCCGCTCCCCGGGTCCGGTGAGTCGCTGCGCGCGCCCGCCCAATGATCTCCTGTAGACCGTCCTCGAAGGCGCGCGCCAGCAGGCTCTCCTTGTTCTCGAAATAGAGGTAGAGGGTGCCCTTTGCCAGACCGGCTTTCTGGGCGATCCTCTCCATCGAGGCCTCGGTGTAGCCGAGATCCGCGATCACATGCCGCGCCGCGTCGAGGATCTCGCTGGTGCGGAAATCCTTGACCAGTTCTTCCTTTGTTCGTGCGGTTCGAGAAGCGTCCATGGGGCCTCTACGCTCGTAGGTCAGCTGGTTGGGATGATTGTCCATCCTGCTGAATGAGCGGTCAGCATTCTATTTCCGGAGCGAATGTGTTTTCAAGTCGGCGCTGTGCGCTTGGCAGGGGCGTGATCGTGGTAGGATAGCCCGCCGTCTACCTTGCGACGGTTCAGGCGTTGGAGGGGGCAGGGTTGCGCGCTGGACGCAAGAAGTGGGAGGCTCGAGTCGGGGAGCTGGCTGTCTACCCCGGTCACGGCGTTGTCCGGATCGAGGAGCTGCGCCGGCAGGAGATTGCGGGACAGAGACGCCATTTCCTCGTGCTACGGATGGTTGAGGACGATTCCCGCATCCTGATCCCGCGGGAGAAGGCCGACAACGTCGGACTGCGCCGCGTGATGGGGCGCAAGGACGCGCTGCGCATATGGGAGATTCTTCGCACCCAGCCCGAGCCGCGTCGCCGGGGGGGGCTGACGTGGAGCCGTCAGTTTCGCGATTACCGCGACAAGCTCAAGAGCGGCTCGGCGTTCGACATCGCCGAGGTACTTCGCGACCTGCTCCGCCTCCAGCGAGAGAAGGAGCTGTCCTTTGGAGAACGCAGGGTTCTCGACAGCGCCCGCTCGCTGCTGGTCCACGAGCTTGCGGCGGCCCAAAGGGTCGCGGCGGATCGTGTGGAAGCAGAGCTGAGGGAGAGCACCCAGTAGGCTCTCCGGTCTGCTGACGGGCCGGCTATATTTGCGCGGATGACGGTCGTCGTGCTCGTTCTCGCGGCCGGGCGGGGAACCCGCCTCGCCCAGGAGGTTCCCAAGGCATATGTGCGCGTCGCCGGTCGTACTCTGCTCGAGTGGAGTGCGAGCGCGCTTGGGCGGGCTCAGGGGGTCGATGCTGTTCTCCCGGTGGTCCTCGAAGCCCGGCACGAGGCTCTCGAGGAGCTATCCCAGACCTTCTCGGGGCCGGCGCGGTTGCTCGAGCCGGTCGTCGGTGGGGCCACCCGGCAGGCATCTGTCCGCTGCGGGCTCGATGCCGCCGAGCGACAGCTGCCGGATCTTGGCTGGGTGCTCGTGCACGACGCGGCGCGTGCCTGCGTGGAGCCCGCCGATGCCGAGAGGGTGCTGGCCGCGGCCCAGGCCACGGGCGCGGCGCTGCCTGTGATCCCCCTCGGCGACACCGTGAAGGAAATCGAGGGCTGCCGGGTCATCGGGACCGCGGACCGGCGGCGGCTGGCCTTGGCTCAGACGCCCCAGGCGTTCCGCCGGACGGTATTGCGTGAGGCTCTTGAGAAAGCGGGACGGGAAGGCTTCCTGGGCACCGACTGCGCAGGGCTGGTGGAACGGCTGGGGGTGAGCGTGCAAACCTGTCCTGGGCGCCCGGAGAACTTCAAGATCACTCAGCCGGACGACCTGGTGTTGGCCGAGGCCCTGCTGGCGAGGAGGGGAGGGGACCTGTGAGGGTGGGGTTGGGATTCGACGTGCACCGCCTGACGGCGGGCCGGCGTCTGGTGCTGGGCGGAGTCGAGATTCCTCACGACCGGGGTCTCGAGGGCCATTCCGATGCCGACGTGCTCGCGCACGCGGTAGGCGACGCGCTCCTGGGAGCGATCGGGGCGGGAGACCTGGGGGCGCAGTTTCCGTCCACGGACCCGACCTGGCGGAATGTGTCGGGCTCTGAGCTGCTGAGACAGGTGCGGGCGCGGGTCGAAGCGGCAGGCTTCAGGATCGAAAATCTGGATGCCACCCTGGTCGCGCAGGAGCCCCGTTTGGCAGAGCATCGCGTGGCGATCGAGAAGGGGCTGGCGGACATGTTGCGCGTGGATCCCTCCCGGGTGTGCGTGAAGCTCAAGAGCAGCGATGGGCTGGGTGCGATCGGTCGGGGTGAGGGAATCGCTGCGCAAGCGGTGGTGCTCGTGCGGAGCGCCGAGTGAGCGAGCTCCGGCTTTACAACACGCTGAGTCGAAAAAAGGAGCGCTTCGAACTCCTCGATGGAAAAGAGGCGCGCGTCTACTCTTGCGGTCCGACGGTGTATGCCCAGCAGCATCTGGGGAACCTGCGCGCGTATCTCTTTGCGGATCTGCTCAAGCGCGCTCTGCGGTTCAACGGCTACGAGGTTCGCCACGTGATCAACATCACAGATGTAGGGCATCTGACCGATGATGCTGACCTCGGCGAAGACAAGATGGAGGTTGCTGCGCGGAAGGAGGGTCTCTCCGCCTGGGACATCGCGGAGAAGTGGACGGAGGTCTTCAAGCGGGATCTCGAAACCGTGAATGTGCTCCCGCCGGATGTGTGGTGTAAGGCCACTGATCACATCCCGGAGCAGATCGAGATGATTCAGGCGCTCGAGCAGAAGGGGTTCACCTATCGCATCGATGACGGCATTTACTTCGATACCTCGAAGGATCCCCATTACGGGGAGCTCGCGCGCGTGAACCTGGAGGAGCAACAGACCCAGGAGCGCATTGAGGGAGCGTCAGAGAAGCGCAGCGCGGCAGATTTCGCTCTCTGGAAGCTCTCGCCCGAAGAGGGCCCGCGCCGTCAGATGGAATGGCAGAGCCCCTGGGGCCGGGGCTTTCCAGGCTGGCACCTGGAGTGCTCGGCCATGAGCTCCAAGTACCTGGGCACGCCCTTCGACATCCACACCGGTGGGGTGGACCATGTTCCGGTCCACCACACCAACGAGATCGCACAGGCTGAGAACAGCTTCGAGGTACGTCCGTGGGTGCGCTTTTGGATGCACGGCGCGTGGCTCATGTTCGAGCAGGGAAAGATGTCGAAGTCGAAGGGGACGGTCGTGACGCTGGAGCAGCTCGAGGACCGCGACATCGACCCGCTCGCGTACCGCTTCTTCGTTCTCAGTGCGCACTATCGGCAGCAGATCAGTTTTACGGACGAGGCGATTGAGCGTGCCCAGACGGCCCACCAGAGACTCGTGCGGCATGCGGTGGAGCTCGAGGGAGCACAGGACAGCGCTGGTGGGGATCGAGCGCAGGAGTTGCGGGCGCGCTTCCAGAGCGTGATCAACGACGATCTGAACGCGCCTCAAGCTCTGGCGGTTCTGTGGGAGGTGATGCGCAGCCCTGAGCTCGGAGGGGTGGAGAAGCGCAGTCTGCTGTGTGAGTTCGATCAGGTGCTGGGTCTGGGGCTGGCGGAGGCGCGGCTCGAGGCGCCCGAGGTCGACGCGCGCATCGAGGCTCTGATCCAGGAACGCGAGGAAGCACGTGGCGCACGCGACTTCGCGCGGGCCGACCGCATCCGGCAGGAGCTGATTCACGAGGGCATTGTTCTCGAAGATACGTCCCAGGGGACGCGCTGGCGACGTGCCTGAGTTCGAGGTCGTAAGCGAGTATTCCCCGAAGGGAGATCAGCCCGCCGCGATCAAGCAGCTCGTAGAGGGTGTGCAGGCGGGCCAGCGCCAACAGACTCTGCTCGGCATCACGGGAAGCGGAAAGACCGCGACCATGTCCTGGGTGATCGAGAAGCTCAAGCGGCCGTCCCTCGTTGTTGCTCCCAATAAAACGCTCGCGGCCCAGCTCTACGGCGAGTTCCGGAAGCTCTTCCCGAACAACGCTGTTGAGTACTTCGTCTCCTATTACGATTACTACCAGCCCGAGGCCTATCTTCCGACGACGGATACGTATATCGAGAAGGACGCCAGCATCAACGATGAGATCGACAAGCTTCGCCACTCGGCTACGCGCTCGGTGCTCTCGCGGCGCGATGTCATTGTGGTGGCCAGCGTCTCCTGCATCTACGGGCTCGGCTCTCCCGAAAGCTACGGAGAGCTGCATGCGTTCATCGAGCGGGGCATGACTCTCAACCGCGAGGACTTCCTGAAGAAGCTCGTCTCCATGCTCTATAACCGCAACGATTACGACTTCCACCGTGGCACCTTTCGCGTACGGGGCGACGTGGTAGAGGTTTTTCCGGCCTATGAGGACGAGCGTGCGCTCCGGATCGAATTCTTCGGCGACAAGGTCGAGTCGATCAGCGAGGTCGACCCCCTGCGAGGCCGCACTCTGCAGCGGCCGCGCTACACCGTCATCTTCCCCAACAGCCATTACGTATCGACCGAAGAGAACCTGCAGGTCGCCATTGAGGGAATTCGTGAAGAGCTGAGTGAAAGGATCCAGTGGTTTCGCAAGGAGGGAAAGCTGCTCGAGGCCCAGCGAATCGAGCAGCGCACGATGTACGACCTGGAACTGCTCTCTGAGATGGGATTCTGTCACGGCGTGGAGAACTACTCGCGCTGGCTTGATGGGAGGCGGGAGGGCGAGACACCCTACACGCTTCTGCACTACTTCCCCGATGATTTCATCATTTTTGTCGATGAGAGCCACGTCACCGTGCCTCAGATCGGGGGTATGTACCGCGGAGATCGTCGACGCAAGGAGACGCTGGTGGAGTTCGGGTTTCGCCTGCCCTCGGCACTCGACAATCGACCGCTGCGCTTCGACGAGTGGGAAGAGCGGGCGCCTCAGCTGGTCTTCGTGTCCGCGACCCCGGGCGACTACGAGTTCGAGCGCTGTGGCGGCGTCGTGGCCGAGCAGGTTATCCGACCGACCGGGCTGACGGACCCCGAGGTGGAGATTCGACCGGCCGCCAATCAGGTGGAGGATCTCGTCGCGGAGCTGCGACAACGGATCGAGTGGGGCGACCGGGTGCTCGTGACCACGTTGACGAAGCGCATGGCGGAGGAACTCACCAATTACTACCAGGAGCTGGGACTACGAGTGCGCTACCTGCATTCGGAAATTAAGACGATCGAGCGCACGGAGATCCTGCGTGAGCTGCGCCAGGGGAGCTTCGACGTTCTGGTCGGAATCAACCTGCTGCGGGAGGGACTCGACCTCCCCGAGGTCTCGCTCGTGGCCATTCTGGACGCGGACAAGGAGGGCTTCCTACGCTCTGCTCGCTCGCTCGTCCAGACCATCGGGCGCGCGTCGCGAAACGTTCGAGGTAAGGTGGTCCTGTATGCCGACCGCGAGACCGATGCGCTTCGCTATGCGGTGAACGAGACCTGTCGACGGCGGGAGCTCCAGGAAGCCTACAACCGGAAGCACGGAATCACCCCCAAGACGGTGGAGAGTGAGATCTCGAGTCTGCGTGCAAGCCTGTATGAGGCGGACTACGTGACGCCATCGATCGCGGCCGATGGCGAGGTCCCCGTGGACGAGATTCCCAAGCAAGTGGAGAAGCTGCGCCGTGAGATGCACGCGGCGGTCGAGGAGCTCGACTTCGAGCGGGCTGCGACGCTCCGGGATCGGATCATCGAGTTGGAGGAGAGTGCCCTTTTGCGGGGCTTCGAGGCGCGCGCACAGAGCACCTCGCGGGCCGGGGGTCGCTCCCGCCGCAGCTCGACCGGCAAATCCCGAAGAGGGCGATGAGCACGGCCGAGGATCGATCTGGCAGCGAGAACCCCCTACGGGGGCAGGTCGAGGCGCTCCCGCGTGAGCCGGGCGTCTATCTCTTACGGGACCGCACGGGCAGGGTTCTCTACGTTGGGAAGGCGCAGAATCTCCGCACCCGTGTCCGCTCCTACCTGGTACCTCGCGGAGACGGACGGATTCGCATGCAATTCCTCGTGCCTCGCATCCACGATGTGGAAGTCATCGTGACCCACAGCGTGAAGGAGGCGCTTCTCCTTGAGAACCAGCTCATTAAGAAGCATCGGCCTCGCTACAACGTGAGGCTGCGCGATGACAAGAACTACCTTGGCCTCCGGCTCGATCCCCAACAGACGTACCCGCGCTTCAGCGAGGTGAGGAGGTTCCTGCGGGACGGGGCTATCTACTTCGGACCCTACACCTCGAGTGCGTCCATGCGGGAGACCCTCAGCCAGCTGCAGCGCATCTTTCCGCTGCGCACGTGTTCCGAGCCTGTGTTTCAGAGCTACCGACGTCAGGGGCGTCCCTGTCTGGAGCATTCGGTGGGGCGCTGCGCGGGCCCGTGTTGCGGGCTGATCAACGATGCTGCATACGCACGGCTGGTCGAGGGTGCGATCCTCTTTCTGCGAGGGAAGGCCGGGGACGTCGTCAAAGACCTGCGCCAGCAGATGCGCGAGGCGGCCGGAGCGGAGCGTTTCGAGGATGCCGGCCGTCTGCGCGACCGTCTCGACGCCATCGAGCGGACGGTACAGCGTCAGTCGATGGTGTCGACTCAGTTCGTGGACCGCGATGTGTTCGGGCTGGCGCGAGAGGCTTCGGACGTCGAGATTCAGGTGCTACACGTCCGCCAGGGCAGACTGCTGGGTGGCAACCGACACAGCTTTAGGAACGTGCGTCTCGATGATGCAGAGACGCTGGGATCGTTTTTGGCACAGTTCTATGCCGGGGATTGCGAGCTCCCCCGTGAAGTGCTCCTGCCCCTGCGGGCCGAGGGACAGAGCACCCTACAGGACGTGTGGCGAGAGCGCGCGGGACACGCGGTGAGGCTGGTGGTGCCTCAGCGCGGGGAGCGTTTCCGGCTGATCCAGCTCGCGCAGCAGAACGCCGACATCGCGCTGGCGGAGCGGGGCCGCCGGGAACGCAAACTGGGCGAGACGGTGGCAGAGCTGCAGAAACTCCTGCGTCTGTCGCACCTACCGTCGCGTGTCGAGTGCTACGACGTGTCCCACCTGCAGGGCACACTGCACGTTGCCTCACGCGTCGTGTTCATCGACGGGGAGCCTCACAAGGATGGGTACCGGCGCTACAAGTTGCGCGAGACGCGGGCTGGCGATGACTATGGAGCCATGCGGGAGGTGTTGCGTCGGCGTCTCTCTCGACTCAATCAGGACCCGGCTCCCGATCTGCTCCTGTTGGATGGTGGAAAGGGACAGCTCAAGGCCGCCGAGACCGTGCTGCACGACCTCGGGGTCGAGGGGATCGCGCTCGCCTCACTCGCCAAGGAGCGCGACGAGGAAGCCGCGTCGGTGCGCGTGAAGCGTCACGCTGGGACCAAGCGCGAGAAGCTCTTCCTGCAGGGTGTGAAGGACCCTCTTCGGCCCGCTCCCGATGGAGCGGCTTTCCTGCTGCTGCAGCGGATGCGCGATGAGTCCCACCGCTTCGCGATCCGTTATCACCGTGAGCTACGCCGCAAGTCGGGGCTGCGCTCGATTCTGGACGAGCTGCCCGGGATCGGTCCCGTCAAGCGGCGCTCACTCCTGCGCGAGCTCGGGAGCCTGGAGCGCGTGAAGCAG
>Ga0255049_10002335_pt1 | contig 10027 bp, 14 predicted proteins | sample JV7_2_3_MG_FD_183615 | JGI IMG/M metagenome (GOLD analysis project Ga0255049, IMG submission 183615) | Seawater microbial communities from Jervis Inlet, British Columbia, Canada - JV7_2_3 | ecosystem: Environmental > Aquatic > Marine > Inlet | place: Canada: British Columbia | collected 2016-10-06
ATCTCTCCTATGCCGCCCTGTAAATAGTACCCGCTGACATGGGCCTCGATATCGTATGAAAGTAGCATGCCCTTGATTATTTCGGCTTCTGTAATATCCCCGGCTCTATAAACGATTTTCATGCTAACCGGTCAGCTTTCGCATAACGCCCAGGGACATGCGCCTGTTATACGCCCTGAATGACGATGGATTGGCCATAGTCCCGGTAGATGCCCGTTTTGTCGAACATCGAATCGTTAATACTCAAATTCAAGAGATAATAATCCTTGGGTTTTGTTCCCACCAGAACGAACTTGAAGTACATTTTTCCAGCGCTGATATCTGAGTTCGCATACACCACGATGGTTTCTTCAGCTCCGAAAGTTTCGTAACCGGTCACGCGTATATCCGCACCCTGGTTTTTACTACGGATGAAAGCAACAATTTGGGAAAACTCATTAAATGATACTTCCTCTTTATATTTATTGTCAGTCCATTCATACGACAAATGTATGCCTTCGCTGGATTTAAGGGCTGAAAGAAAATCGACTATAAGCTCCGCGGCACGATCTTCATCATGAACGGTAATGCCGATACTGCATCCAACTACCAGCAACAGGGCCAGATGTAGAATGAAGCTTTTCATTTTCTATCTGAACTCGCAATTAACACATTGAAAGAGCACTAGGTGTTGCCGTTGTCACGATAGTTTTCCAGTTCGTTTAAAAGCCAGTCTTTTGTTCTAAGTTGCTTACCATCACCGCACTGAACCATGTAGTACTTGCCGCTCATGGAGCTTTTTGTGGCTGACAGCTCGATAAACTGTTCTGTCGTCTGGATGTCATCTTTGAAGTAGGCATATTTTTTCCTTATGTGCGATACCGCGGCGCCGCCATCATGAAACTTTCCGTTGCGGTTCATCCTGCAGGATGAATGCTCCACAAAGTTTAACAGGTGGTCAATTTCCGGTTTTTGCCCGGGCGGAACGTCAGCAAGTACCGGGGCGGAAAACAGGAAGAGAGTTATTGCCAATGTATGCTTTATAAAACTCATTTATTATTAGTAGAGAACTTAAAAATCATGTCCGGCTACTTATCGGGAACGTCCGAGTATCTCCTTAGCCGCTGTGACTTGTTGGCCTCGTTTTAACATGCTGGAATCATCATACGTTTTTTCGTGATGCAAGGCGCCATGTAAGTGTGACCCACGCAGCATTTGCATCCCACCGCAAAACTGGTTGACCGGGGACAGGGCAACCCATTTAAGCACCAGTTCAGTCCTGTAGTACGTCCATTCCGAAAAGGCTGGGTGAGATCTGTACGAGTCAATAAAGGCCCTGCACTTTTCAGAATAGTAATCGGTCCTGTCCACTGGCAATACTTCGACTCCAGATACAAAGCTATTTTGTTCGAAATCTCCTGCAATGTTCATAGTGATTCAATTCCAGGTCATGGGCTTGTTATGCGGGTTCTGATGCACACTACCTGTTCAACGCTGCTCAAAAGCCAATTTAATTCCGAGCCCGATTAACACGGCGCCACTGATTTTATTAATTAGCCTGATGACATTCGGTCTGGACTGGATCCACAGGGATGCAACGCCCGCAAAATACCCGATAGGGGCTTTTATTAGAAAGGTTAAAGCGGCAAAAACAAAACCGAGAGTCATTAGCAGAAGCGTAGGGTTTTCTACGTCGGTTGAAATAAACTGCGGTAGAAATGCAAAATAAAAGATCGTGATTTTAGGATTGGATATATTGGATAGCGCGCCTATGGCAAACAATTTTCCAAGCGGCCTGGAATTCGCGCTCTGCAGTTTGAATTCCTGAACAGGACTAAACATGAGTTTTAGCCCGAGATAACTCAAGTAAGCTGCGCCAAGGTATTTTAAAAGCGTAAAGAAAATCTCGGAGGACATGAGCAGCGCACCGAGCCCCAAAGCCGTCAGCATGGTATGGCCAAGGAGGCCGGTACTGACACCTGCTGCGGTCGCTATGCCAGCCTTTGCTCCTTGAGTCATCCCTCTGGACATGACCAGCACCAGATCCTGTCCTGGTATTAAGATGACAAATAATGAGGTGAAGATAAAAAAAACTATTTGCGACTCGTTCAAACTAGTTCGCTCGAAAAATTATTATTTCGCATAAGGCCTCATATCTGTGGCGCGGCTTTAGCCGCGTTCGGCTGCATGCAGTTGTTATGAGCGAATTTGTGCTACTAGCTTTAACCACCATAGTTAGTCCTGATTGAGGCCAAGTTCTTTTTGCTTCCTTTTGGTTAAGCCTAAGGAAACAATTCGGTGAGATTCTCTTAAATAGTACATGAGTTCATCATCTTCCGTAGCAGGCACATCAAACTGTTGCATCCACTTCATGCCCCGGGAGGCGAGGTAAGGTGCTGGTCGATAGCCGGGCTGATCGCTCAAAAAATGATAATTGAGCTCGGAAGCCTTAAATGTGAACGCCGGTTTGCCCGCCTTCTCCCAACCCCCAATGGCAAATACCTTTCCCCCTACCTTCCATACATGAGAGCCGCCCCATTGAATGACGTGTGAAGTAGCAAGGAGGGCGCTACAAAATTCATTGAATTCTTCATAAGTCATGCCGGCATTATTTCTCGGTATATAGAGCTAACGTTCCGCATCATCGGCCCGGCTTTGCTGGGACCGACTGCAAGCGATTGTCAGGGCGCAGCTGTGTACCTGTTTCTGTGCCCCTGACCAGTCTTTCCATCTCCTCCGGACTATGCATGACTACCACATTTCCGGATTTACATTTAACTTTTAGTAGCTGACGGAACCAGGGAGTATATTCCTTGTGAACCAACCACATAACATTCATGAGTTTTTTCGTGTACGCGAAATTAAACTCGGGGCAGTTATTGGGTAGCTCTTCACGTTGGCCATTTCGTGCCGCGAGCTGTCGCTTAAGTGCCCACCAATAGTGCCTCCATATTGGAAAGTCCAGGAATAAGACTGTATCGGCAATCTCAATTCGGCGCTCAATCAACTCATCGCTCCCGAACCCGTCAATTATCCACCGTTCTCCATTGGCAATGTCGCTTAAAACCTGATCGCATTCCTCCTTTGGTGTCCGAAGCCAGCCACTTTGGTACTGGATTGAATCGACGTGTGTAACAGGTATGTTTAAGACTTGTCCCAGTTTTCTGGCGAGAGTTGATTTGCCTCCACCAGCGTTTCCGATTATTGCTATTCGAGTTCCCTGGATCATGAATTTACAAGTGTCCCGGCGCTCGCGCATCAGCGGCGCGACTCTGCCGGGCCCGACTGCATGCGATTGTTGTTATATTCGTTTTTTCCATTTCATCGGATCTCGTCGTGCATGTAACACAGCCAGAATAATGATTCTTTCATTTTCAACAAGATAGAAAACGCCAAATGGAAAGCGCCTAGTTACAGACCGCCTTATGCCATCGCCAATTACTTTATGGATTAGAGGGTTTCTTTGAATTTTGGATATAACTTCATCAACACACAACTTGAAGTCAAATCCGAGCCCAGGTCTTTGTTCTTGATACCATTGAAATGCATCTAGTAAATCCGTCCTTGCTTCAGGACGGATTATTAAATCGTATTTCATTTTACTGCATTTCTTTCTTTACTTGTTCCCAGGAAGTGCCTTCGTTCGGGGACGCTTTATAAGCTGTTAATCGCTGTTGCAAAAGTTTCATTTGAGAATCAGTGACTTCTATAGTGTCTTGATCATCAGTAATGCTGTCCCATAGCTGTTCCGCCAACAAAATTCGCTCAGATTGGCTGAGTTCCTGAATATCTATTTTATTTGCCGTACTCATAAGTTGTACATTTTAGAATATATATGGCTAGCCGTCGACTTATCAAAGAATATAACGCCCGCATCAGCGGCGCGGCTCTGCCGCGTCCGACTGCATGCGTTATTTGGCTTGCGCTCATATGTCAACATGGCTTCTTTTTCCTCTTAACAGATACTCGAGATAATTAAGTAGCGGCTGTAAATGCCGTTTACTTTATCTCCATTTCGCGAGTTTGAGATCTTTCCCGTTAACCATTCAGCTTTAAAAAGAAATGACATTGAAATCTTCTAATCGGGTAACCCGGCTTTACTTAATAAACTCGCGTAACGTTCAATCACCTGGCTATCTTTAAAGGGTGTTACTGACAGAAGCCAGGTGATACTCAAATCTGGCTCTATTTCCATCGCCTTGCTTATTTCTGCCCTGGCCTCTGTTTCGCGTCCCAGCGCCATATAAGTTGCACCGAGCTGTGCTTTCCAGGTTGGTATGTCATCGGTGGCATCGACCAGTCTTTCCAGGTAGAGAAGGGTTTCCTGGTAGCGTTCCAGAATGAACAGAGCACGACCTGGACCAATGAGATACCAGTCAGGATGATTCGGGTTATGCCGTATTGCCAGGCGAGCTTCCAGAAGGGCTTGTTCGGGATCACCGGTAAAATTGAGGATGCTGGCACGCATAGCTCTCGCATCGGCGTTATTAGGGCACAACCTGACAGCGATATCGATGGCATTTAGTGCGCGATCATGGTTTTTTAAGAAAAGCTCCGCGAAACCCAATGCGCTATAACCCAAAAAATCGTTCTTATCACAATCGATCGCTTTCGTGGCAGCCTCGTGACCCTGACGAAGGGCCAGCTCTCCATCTTCACACCAGCCCGAAAAGTAACTGTAGAGGTGCGTCCACGCCAACAGTGTATGACCTCTGGCGTAGTTCGGGTCCAGCTCGATCACTTTTAAAGCCTCTTGCTGCGCCACTAAAAAATCATTCTTGTTCAAGCCTAGCATCAGGGCCATGCCATACACATAATGATCATAGGCCATCATATTCTGTGGTGGCTGGCGAATGGCGCGATCGAAGGAACTACCGTGAATCTTTTGAATCAGGGTATTCATAATGGTGTTGGACAAGTCATCCTGAACTTCGAATATATCTTCCAGCGATCGATCATAGCGCTCAGCCCAGATGTGGCGATTACTTTCGCCGTCGATCAACTGCGCATTCAGGCGTACCTTGTTGCCCGCCCTGCGCACACTGCCTTCCAGTACATATTTAACTCCGAGATCTTTTGCAACCTGCCTGATATCGGGCGACTGACCCTTGTAGACCGAGGAAGAATTGCGTGCAATGACGAACAGATCCTTTTCTCGAGATAGTTCGGTAATGATGTCCTCGGTAATGCCATCGGCAAAATATTCCTGCTCAGGATCGCTGCTCAGGTTATCGAACGGTAAAACCGCGATTGAAGGTCTGTCCTCTATCGCTAGTTCTAGTTCTGACGGGACTTTATTCTGTGCTGACCCTCCTTCCGGGTGCCATCGATAGACGTGTACAGGCTGGTCAATGTTTTTAAACGATTCTTTACCACCGTCAACAAAATCGGCGTCAACTTTGCCGGAAATTTGTTCATAAACCACCGATGAAATACAAACGCCGCCAGGCTGGGCCGCTGCCTCGAGACGAGCGGCAAGATTCACACCATCGCCAAAGATTTCCCCACGGTCCTGTATGACTTCACCCAGATTTAGGCCGACGCGAATCTGGATTTTATCCTGGTCAGCTTTATCTTTGTTGCGCGCCAATATTTCATTTTGAATAGCTAAGGTTGCCTTTGTTGCAGCCACTACACTTTGAAATTCCGCCAGAATGGCATCACCAGCGTAACGCAAGACCGTGCCACCTCCGTCGCTGATCGCGTCGCTGGCGAAATCCAGCACAGACATCACCTGATGATGAGTGCCGACTTCATCCTGACGAGTCAGGCGACTATATCCAGCAATGTCGGCATACAGAATCGCGGCTAGCTTGCTATTTACAGTATTTTCAGCCATCAAGTCTAGATTTTGAAATATCGCTTTGACGATAGAATATCACCCGGCCGAAATAAAATATCAACCGATTAAACGCATTCAGAACAAGAGCAGGTTGTTGCAGTGGGTCGAATTGCTGTAGGAGTGCTCTTGATGATATCAGCCACATAACGCCTCGCATCAGCGGCCCAACTTTGCTGGGTCCGTTGCATGCGTTTGTTATATTTTTTATTCGTTAATGGCCTTAATAACAGCACTGGGATTGTTGTCTACAACCTTAAGCAGAACCCTGGCCGTTCCTCTTGGTGCCCGAAGTCCCTGCTCCCAATGACGCAGTGTGCCCAGTGATATTCCGAAGGTAGCGCAGAAGCGTTGTTGACTCATCCCCGTTTTCTTGCGGATAGCTTGCACATTAATCGTTTCGGGTTTGTGAACCACAACCTTACTTTTTTTGCCCTTGGCATGTTTGATGGCATCATCCAAGCCGGCATTAATTTCTTCAAATGCTTTACTCATGACTTATTACTCCAATATTTCACGAGAATTCTTACTGCCTTTGACAATAATTTTTTCTCTTCCATTGAGATATTGGCTTTCTCGTTTTTTCCAAAGAGCGTTAATAGATATAGCGGCATCTCTTCATTATGATAATAATATATAATTCGAACTCCGCCGCTTTTACCCTGACCACTTCGGGCCCATCTCAACTTTCTTATGCCTCCAGTTCCTTGGATAAGTACTCCAGCGTTTGGATTCATGGATAGATAGGCAATTAATTCGATCTTTTCGCCTTCAGAGAGAAGCCGACTAACCTTCCTTTGAAATGGTTCGGTTTCGGCGACAGTAAACATATAGAGCCAAGAGTACTCCATTGGAGTACATTGTCAAGTCTCAAGATCTTTTCCCTGGGTGTGGGTAAGAAATATAACGCCTCGCATCAGCGGCCCAGCTTTGCTGGGTCCTACTGCATGCGCTTGTTAGGCGCAATTGTTTGATACTTATCCAGATTTCCCCCTCAAAATTCTTAATCTTTGCTGGATGTTTTCATCTGGAGTAAACACGAAGGTGTTTCCGAATTTGCGTTTAACCAGAAGTTCAAAATCGACTAGTTGCAGTAAGTCTGATCGAGCAGTGGGGTATGAAATATTATGGGATTTTCTATGGCTTTCTATCGAGTAAGTGCCGGTCGGATTTCTTAGGGCATACGAAAGAACAGCAAGCTGTCTATAGTTCAAGTTTTTCGTGAAAATTGAAGTGCCTAGTATGGATTCTACTTGTTTAATTTCCTTAGCTTTCCTTGCAAGGTATTTTTGTAGATTTTCAATCGCTTGAATAATTACTCGTAGATTAAAATCTATAAAGTAAGTTGTGTCATTATCATCATTCTCTGTATACAGATAAGCACGAGCATACTTTGCTGGACCCATTTTTAAAATCGTGGAGATCGAGATGTAATCCATCATCCAATATCCATGTTTTGCCATGGCCCAATAAAACAATGCTCTTGCAGTTCTGCCGTTACCATCTACAAACGGATGGTCATAACCGATCATAAAATGGAGCAATATTGATCGAATAACAGGGTGTAAGAATTCACCTTGATTTTCTTTCGAATTTGCAAATTTACAGATTTTTTTTATCCGAGATTCAAGTTCATTAGCATTTGGAGGAACATGTAGCAGAGTGTTGTCACGTTCATCATATACCGCAACATCTTCGTTGGCGGATCTAAATCTGCCAACTGTGCTGGGATCCTCTAAAGTTCTCTCTGTGACTATTCGATGTAGCTCTAGTATCAGTTCCCTAGACAATGGTTGATCGACCACATCTCGAATAAAACTCATCGCTTGGTAGTTGTTAAAAATCATCCTTTCGCTTTTATCCTTTGGCCGACGACTCTCCCTTAGCATTTCCTTTGCAACTCCATGTGTCGTTGAGGCGCCTTCTAGCTGACTAGATGCAATGGCCTCCTCAATTAGCGAGTTAACCAGGTACCGGTCTCTAGTAGCCGGATTGGTAACTTCTTCTGCTATTTGTACTCGACCTGAGGCTTGCTGGTCTACTTCGTACAATCTCTGCTGGAGAGGGTCCGGAACCCAATAAACAAAAGGCTTCTCAGACTTAGATGTAAATGAAAGCTGTCTGTAGCTACTAGACCTTCTAAATTTTGTGATATACCACCAGTCCTCATGGTTTTCGACGTTGTCAGGTAGCGGCTTGTACTTTAGTCGTTCCCAATGTAGATATTCCTTGCCTCTATCCTTTCCTATATCGCTTGGAACCAAACTAAAAATGCGGAACATAACTTTTTGATTTTGTTCCCTATTTTCCGAATCTAGGAATAGTTTGGCGAAGGGTGGGGGCTGCTCTGGCAGTTTCATTGGAGCTAATTATAGATTTACTATAAATTATTGGAAAATTTATAGTATCCGTCTTGGGCTTAAAAAGCTATAAATTCTTTAGGAATCTATAGCAAATCTATAGCATAGCTAAACAATTGAGAAAGAAACGTTTTACTAACAGGCGCCTAACGCCCCGTATCAGCGGCGCACTGCTCGCCTAGCGAGTGATTTGTCCGCGTGCAATACCTTGTTAGGCGGAACTCTCGAGTTTCTGATTCTTCGTAAGAATCGCTTGTTCTTGGTGCGTCCGATGCTTGACTGTCCAGTGATTGACGACATTTGGCAGATCCTTGCATAGACTTTGAGCATTTGTAGTGTAGCGAGTTAACCATCGACCGCAGTACCGTGTTGGGCGGCCTCTTCACGCAATGTGAATTTATAGAATTTTGTGTCGCCAGTCATGCCTGGAAACCTAGAGGGCAATGCCGGCTTCTGGATCTCGGTGAATCCGTTTTTTTCGTAAAAGCGATGCGCGGCCAAAAATTTCTCGGTCGTGCCCAGGTACACCTCTCTAACACCTATCGTTAGGCACCACTGAAGTAAAGCATCCAAGAGACTCCGAGCTAATCCATATTTTTTACCACGAAAAGATTCTTTTACGAACATTCTACGCAATGCACCTCGACCATTTCCGATGATAAGCAGCGAGATTGTGCCAACGACTACACCGTCTGACAGAGCAATCCAGAAATTTCCACTATCTTTCTGGTAAATGTTTGGAATATCGAGTAAGTCTGGTTGCTGATCTAATGTGACAGCAAAACCGAATTCGGATTGCAGAACATGCAAGATAACATCGACTACGTCTTGCCGATATTTTTCAGAGAATGGGATAATCTCAATCATGTTATTAGTCCTGACGCCTAACGCTCGGTTCAGCGGCAAAGTACCCGCGTAGCGTCCATTTTGTCCGACTGCATGCGCTTGTTAGTGTATCTTTAATGTTGCAGCGCAATTTAGTAAGAAATGCTAATAGCTGGTGGACTTGAAATGGTTTGATAGACCACACAATAACGTTCTGTTAGGTTTAAAAGTGAATCTAGTTGGTCCTGGTCGGCATCGCTTTCCAAATTGAAATGAAGGCGAATACTCTTAAAGCCAACAGGCGCTTCTTTTGAAACTCCAAGGGTGCCTCGAAAATCAAGATCCCCCTCAGCGCTAATAGTTGCATCGTGAAGCTCTACTCCGATGGCAGTGGCTACCGCCCTTAAAGTAACTCCCGCACAAGCAACTAAAGCTTCCAGTAACATATCTCCTGAGCATAAAGAAAGACCATCGCCACCTGTTGCAGGGTGAAGTCCAGCTTCAACGAGAGCAGCTCCTGTTTCGACTTTACAAGTTATACCTTCACCGATACGAGCATTTGCTTTTAAAGTAATGACTGCCGTATCTGGGCGATCTATATACTTCTGTTTTAAGGGTGCCTGAAGTGATTTGAGTTCTTCTGTGTCCATTTTATCTCCTGATTTCAAAATGTTTATATTCAGTAAGTCGGGTTGCTTTTGTCGATACACTAACGAACTGTATAAAAATAGCTTGGCACGAGGTCATATCAACAGTCCCTATTCATTTTTGATTTTGCCTACTTTGCACCGATTGATTCTGTTGTTCAAGTCGATAGCCCCAGGTGAGCTTGCTCGGTTGATTTTATGGTCGATCATGTCGGTATCGCTCCATAATTCATGATCTTCTCGATGTTGTGAACCATACAATACAGTCGGCACTGACTTTGTACTTTGGTCTTGCCTCGTAAACTGAATCGATTGAGTTTCTTGTTGGTCCCAATGTTAGCAAAGACGGGTTCCACCACTGACATTCGGTGACTGTA
>Ga0255049_10002336_pt1 | contig 10026 bp, 7 predicted proteins | sample JV7_2_3_MG_FD_183615 | JGI IMG/M metagenome (GOLD analysis project Ga0255049, IMG submission 183615) | Seawater microbial communities from Jervis Inlet, British Columbia, Canada - JV7_2_3 | ecosystem: Environmental > Aquatic > Marine > Inlet | place: Canada: British Columbia | collected 2016-10-06
TGATTGGACGACCGCTAATCGCCGAACTTTGCCCTTGGACGCAGACAGAATCGAGAGACTGCTGTTGGTAGGAGCTGACGTTCAGAAGCGCCGCGTTGCGATGCACTTGATCGGGTGACCGGTTCACATCTGCGACTTCAACCCGCCGACGCAACACATTGGTTAAATCGTTCAGCCGATTTTCCGAAATCTAATGTTTTTCTGGGTCGTACGATTTCGATATTGGCTGACAGTGACTGTCTGATCATGACCGATCATCACGTCTACAATTTCGTTATCTCTATCGTCCAGTTGTCTTCACCCAGATCCTTCTTGTCCTTGTACAGTACGTTCGGCTGGTTCACTTCCCAGGCGGTGGCCAAGGTTTCATTCATGATGTAGTCGCGATGCGATGCAATTGCCTTTTCAACGCCGGGCGTTCCGGAAACACCGAGACTTATGCGATCGGAAACCTCCAGACCCGCCTGCTTGCGGGCGTCTTGAATCGAGCGAACCAACTCACGCGCAAAACCCTCGTTGATGAGTTCATCATTGAGCGTCGTATCAAGCGCGGTGAGATAACCGGAATCCTCGGCACAGGCGTAACCCTCGGCTGAGCTGGTTTCGATCAGGACATCTTCCGCCTCTAGCGTTATGGATTCACCTGCGGCGTCAATCTCGAACGAGTCTCCGCTTGCCGCCGCACTCGCGATAGCTCCGCCATCCGCCTCTTCCAGCGCTTTTCGGATAACCGGGATCAACTTGCCGTAACGTTTGCCAATTCTCGGCAGATTCGGCTTGATACGGTAGCTCACCAGACCGGCATCTCGAGCGATGAACTCGATTGCCTTGACGTTGAGTTCCTCAAGAATCTGGTCCTGATGACTGTCCAGGGCCTTCGCGGCGGCGTCGCTCGGCGCGCGAACCAGGAGTCGCGACAGTGGCTGCCGCGTTCGAACGCCTGACTGGCCTCGAGCGGCCCGTGCAAGTCCGACTACCTTTTGCACGACGCCGATGTCGAACATCAGCCCGTCGTTCTGCCACGCTGGATCGGCTACCGGCCAGTCCGCCATGTGCACCGATTCCGGCGCGTCCGGATCAACGCTTCTGACAAGGTTTTGATAGACGTTCTCGGACAGGAACGGCACAAACGGTGCCATGAGTTTGTGCGCCGAATTCAGGCATTCGTACAAGGTCAGATAAGCGGCCTGTGTGTCCTCGGGGTCCGTCGATTTCCAGAAACGACGACGATTGCGACGCACATACCAGTTGCTGAGTTGATCAACGAAGGACTCAAGTGCTTCGCCCGCTGTTTTCGCATCGAAGTTGTCGAGTGATTCCGTAACGGTCGTGATGGTCTTGTGAAGCAATGCCAACGCCCAGCGATCTATCTCAGGGCGATCGTCTGGAGCAATCTCGCGACTCAAATCTACGTTATCGAGTCGTGCATATAGAATGAAAAAACCGTAAGTGTTCCAGAACGTGTTAATAAAGGAACTCGCGACGTCGGCAACAATTTCCACCGACACACGTTTCGGCACATCCGGCGACAGCCGTGCGAGAAAATACCAGCGCAGGGCATCCGCACCGACCGTATCGAATACGTCGTAGGGATTGATGATGTTACCCACCGACTTCGACATCTTTTTGCCGTCTTTATCGACGATCAGGTTCAAACAGATGCAGTTTTTGTAAGCAACACTATCTGAGACGAGCGCCGAGATAGCATGCAGAGTATAAAACCAGCCGCGCGTCTGATCGATAGCTTCGCAGATATAGTCCGCCGGGAAGTGATTCTCAAATTTGTCTTCGTTTTCGAATGGGTAATGCCACTGTGCGTAGGACATCGCACCCGAATCGAACCAGCAATCGATAACCTCGGGAACGCGCTGCCAGGTCTTACCGTCTTTCTCGAAGGTGATCTCGTCAACCGCGGGGCGATGCAAATCCAGCTCACTGAGTTCCCGCCCGGTTAACTCTTCCAGTTCGCCGACAGAACCGATGCAATGGTACTCACCCTCGCCGTCCGTCCAGACGGGCAATGGCGTTCCCCAGAATCGTTCGCGTGACAGCGCCCAGTCGACATTGTTCTCGAGCCAGTTCCCGAAGCGCCCGTCCTTGATGTGCTCCGGTACCCAGTTGATGGTCTGATTCAACTCGGTCATACGCTCGCGGAACTTCGACGTCCGGATATACCAGGCGTTCTTCGCGTAGTACAGGATCGGATCACCGGTGCGCCACCCGAACGGATAGCTGTGCTGGAGTCGCTCCGAACGGAACATCATGCCGCGATCTTTCAGAATTCGGATAAGCGGCTTGTCCGCATCTTTGAAGAACATTCCCTTGACCGGCTCAACATCATCAATGAAGTGTCCGTCAAGGCCAACGCCGTGAACGACCGGAAGATCGTTCGCCTGGCCAAGCGCTAAATCGTCAACACCGTAGGCCGGTGCGGTATGCACAATACCCGTGCCGCTCTCAGTGCTGACAAAATCGGCGGCAAAAACCTGAAATGCGTTGGCTGAGTCAACATCGATGTAATCGAAGAGTTGCTCGTAGCGTGCGCCCACGAGTTCCGCACCCTTAACCGTCTTTGCGACCGAATGTTCGATGTCGCGGAACACGGCCTCGCGAAGCGCTTCGGCAACTATTAATACTCGCCCTTCCGACTCGCAAAAGCTGTAGTCGATGTCCGTACCCACCGCGAGCGCCAGGTTCGACGGCAGTGTCCACGGCGTCGTTGTCCAGACGAGGAAGAAGGTGTCGTCTTCACCCTGCATCTTGAAACGCACGGTGATCGACGGGTCTTCGACATCTTTGTAGCCAAGCGCGAGTTCATGCGATGACAAGGTCGCACCGATACGCGGGTCGTACGGAACGACCTTGTAGCCACGATAGATCAGGTCTTTGTCCCAGATTTTTTGCAGCAAGTTCCACACAGACTCGATGTAGGTATTGTTGAGCGTGTAATAGGCTTCGTCGAGATTGACCCAGAAACCCATTCGTTCAGTCATCTTCTCCCAGTCACCGATATAGCGCATGACCGAGTCGCGACAGCGCTTGGTGAACTCGGCAACACCGACTTTCTCCTCGATCTCTTTTTTGTCGAAGATGCCAAGTTCCTTCTCGACCTCATGCTCAACCGGAAGACCGTGTGTATCCCAACCCGCCTTGCGCGGCACATGGTAGCCCTGCATGGTTTTGTAACGCGGGAAAATGTCCTTGAAGCTTCGTGCCAGCACGTGGTGGATACCGGGTTTTCCGTTGGCCGTCGGCGGACCTTCGTTGAAGCTGAATTGTGGCTTTCCTTCGGTTTGATCCAGCGTCTTTTGAAACACATCGTGCTCGCGCCAGAACTCCAGCACCCCGGTTTCCAATGCCGGGCCGTCGTAGCGACCACCGACTTCTTTGAACATGGCTTTCTTAGATGACAAAACACTCACTCCAAAAACAACAACGCCCCGGGCGCATTCACTGCACCCGGGGCGAGAATTCCTCGCGGTACCACCCGGTTTCGCGACGATAAACGCCGCCTCAGGAATCGACATCCGTCGATCCGTCGCTCGTCTCGTGAGCCAGACGGCCAGCCCTGGTCAGCATTGCCTTTCAGGTGGCGACTCCAGGGTGATATTCGGCATGTCGAGGCCCGGAGCTTGCACCGTCCTCCGGTCGCTTTGGCCTGATTGGGATGCCTACTCGTCCCCATCAATGTCTTGCCGGGGAAATTAGCGCCCAAACGCCGAAAACACAAGCAAAAACTTGCAATCAGGCCGGTCTAAATGGCTTGTAATCCTTCTCGCAGGATTTCCAGGGCAAAGTCGGACGGGCTTACGCCGTTCGTATTTGTAAATACGACCGCCGCAAGCCCTGTTTCACGTGCCATCAACAAGCTGGTACTGACGCCCGGATCGCTTCCATCGTGCCCCCAGAGTCGTTCGCCATTGATTTCGTAGCTACTGTGCCACGTCAGGCCTTGCAGTTCATCGGATCGCGCTGCAGCGACGTTGTCCGTGAACATGCGCGTGGTATTCGCCGCATTGAGAAGCCGAACACCGTCGATTTCACCGTCCCCAAGCCAAAGCCGTGCCCAGGTTGCCATCTGACCGACGGATGTGCGCAGGAAGCCGTCCGGGTAGTTGGGGTGGTTGTAAGCGCAATTGGCGACATAACCGTTTGGCAACGTGCCCTTCATCGTTGGGCCGTCAGGCTTTATGACACCCAGAGGAATTCCGCCCCACGACGGCCCGCGGGCCGTGTTTTCTTCAACCCAGGTGTAGGGCGTTGTCGTCATGTCAGGATCGATGTCCGCGATCATCCACCGAGTGCGCGACATACCCAGCGGCGTGAAGATATTTCTCCTGCAGTAATCCGGCAGGCTCAGTCCGGATGTGATTTCGACCAGGTGACCGAGCAGGCCGAAGGAAACATTGCAGTACTCGTATTTTTCACCCGGTGCCCACGGCGCAAAATTCTCATCCGAATTGTAAAAAACGCCACCCTGATCAAAATATTCGATGCACCATACACCCAGGGACATTCGCGGATCACCGCACGCATAATGACGCGAATAGACAGCCCCGTCGCGAAGGCCGGAAATGTGGCGCATCAACATTCGTGGCGTAATAAATTGATCCTGAAAATTCGGATGCCGCAGGTCGAACGGCAGATAGTCGTTTACGTCCACGTCGAGATCCAACAACCCCGCTTCAACCTGCTGCATCGCAGCAACTGTCGTAAATGTTTTCGAAATCGACGCGATATTCTGGACGTGTTCGAAACTCATTTTCTCGTTGGTTTCCAGATTCGCGTAGCCGAAATTTCGACTCCAGAGAACATGTCCGTCCTTGTGGACAAGACCGGCACTGACACCCGGTATGTGCCGCGTGAGCATTTCCTCGCCTATGAAATCGGCGAGACGCGCCGCCGCGCCAGTGTCCAAACCTGGCATTAAGCCCTCTGCCGGAAGCCGGCCACTGACGCCAAGAGAAATGAAGGCAGCACTCTGCTGCAAAAACAGTCGTCGATGCATCACGATGCTTCTTCCTTGCTCGCACAATCGATACAGTGAATTGCCGTCGGATCGAATTCGAGCCGACGCGGATTAATGGGTTCGCCGCACTCACCACAAAGGCCGTAGTCACCGTCATCGATGCGACGCAAAGCTGCGGTGATATTCGTCAACATCGCCTGACGCCTGTTGCTGGATGCTTTTGCCATAGCCTGCGCCTGCATGGCATCCATTCGGGACAGGCGGCCTACTTTGGACTGGTCGAGTTCAACAACGGCTGCCGACGCATCCCCTGTTTCAGCGATACTCTGCAGCTGTGCACGCAACGCCAAAAGTCTGTCACGCCATTCGTCGCTCATTGTTTAGCGACGACACCGACGACCAGCGTTCCCCACAGGCCGAGCAACACAAGCCAGCTCAAAAAGTAGATCTTGATTCTCGGCGGCAAACTGTTGCTGCCCGTGTGGATGTACGCATGAATAGCACGCATAGCGACATACAGCCACGCGAGCACTTGCAACACCGTAGCGTTCTGTCCGGTTACCATTCCGGCAATGCAAGCGGCATAAAACAAGGTTGGCGATTCGAACATGTTGACGAGGTGCCTCGATAAAGCTGCCACCTCGCGCGGCTCTTTGCCTTCCTGGTAAGTTTTGTAATAGCCGGCGTCCGCTTCGCCGGCTTTGACCGCTCTCACACGAGCGCGGAACATCTTGATAAGAACAACAAACGTCAGCAACACCATCGCTGCCATTGGATACACCAGGTCGAAGTTCATAACTGATTACACCTTATTCAAAGATTCTAAACCGCCGTCGCAGCATACGCTTCGCGTCGCATCAAACCGCGCGCGATGAGCGATATTTGATCCTCGCGGTGCTCGCGCTTGGACACCACATCGTCCGCTCCCAGGAGTTCGGATAGCTCTTCTTCGTGCTCGAAGATTCCGTCGACCAGGCGTTGCAGGCTGTCTTTGTAATCCGCTGTTACATCCTGGCATTCAGCAAGCTGCCAACCGGACTCGCGTAGCATCTCACGATAGTTGCCATCGACTCCCACGAAAGGTGGTCCCGTCTGCAGCACCTCGTTGTAGTCTGGCGGCGCCAAATCCTCTGCTGGCAATATGACTGAAAAATGCGTCCGGGCTCCCAGCCTCGCGACGCGCCGCGATTCCTGCAGAAACTCAAACTTCTCTGGCAAACAGCAGAGAACATCAGAATGACTGATTCGATCGAAGGACTCCGTCGCAAACGGCAAAGCCGTGCCGCTGCCCGAAACAATTCGAACCTGTTCGGTCATTCGGTCTTTAGCGGCGCGCTCCGCGGCTTGTTGTAGCGCATTTAAGGGAATGTCCAAAAGCGTAACGTCGCATTGTGATAGTTTTGCCAACAGCAAACCCGGCCAGCCTGATCCCGAGCCTATGTCCAGCAATCGACTGTCAGAATTGAGATCAAGCGACGCCACAATAAGGTCAACCTGTTGTCGCGTCGTCCAGCTCGTCCCACCGTAGTCGCAACCCAGCGCCGACCGTTCGAGTTTCTTGATTTCGGGCAGCTTCGACAGATCGTAGTTGCCCGCGAAATCACAGCAGTTTTCGTTGGCAGAACTCATTCGTCCGATTGTATAACGCCGGTCGCTCTGAAGTCCTGATCCGAAAAAAGTCGTGCTTTGTCAGGATCTGAGAAACGGTCAGCCAGTTCCCTAACTTGTTCAACCAGACTCAAGCGTCTCGCCTGCAGATTTTCGATCTCGGCTCGCAATCGAGTTCGCCTGAGAATCGATACCATCGAAGCCAGTAATGTTGCCTCCGCTTCGATCACCCAAATGGATGCAGAGAAACTGACGGTAAGACCAAGCACGGCGATGACTGCCCAGGCAGTGCCAAAATAATTACCGATCAGGAACGCGACGACAATATAAAGCAGTGGTAGCAACGTAATGGCCGCAAACACCTTCAAGGTCGCAACATCATCCTGTTCATAACTGAAGCGTTCACCCACGGCCGCGGCGACCCATCCTACCGGCAGATGCAGCAGCACACCCGGTATCGCGACGGGCAGTAGCAGCATCATCGAAATCGAACGCATCAACAGTCGCCTGAATGCCTTGCTGACCGATACTTTTTGTCGCAGTTGATAGTCTTTGAGTCCCAGCGTGTCCAGTCGCGACTGGTAGTCATCAACTTCGTCGCGAAACTTAATCACCTCTGGCGCATCACCATGGCTGAGATAAGTACCCACGAAACGCCTGTTGAGCTCGATGTACTCGCTCGGCGAGAGGTTTGCCGTCGCCGGCTTGTACAAACGCCTTGCGGCCTGGATGAATCGCAATGTACTCCAGTCCGGTGCGTTAAGCGTCACAGACATCAATGCTTCGGCAAGATAGTCGGTTAATTGCCGAACCGTCTCGCGCTCATCTGCCACGAAATCTGCCAGCCACTTGTCATCAATCAGTATCGCTTCACCGAACTCGATCAGTACCTGGCTGCGAAATCGGTGTCGATGAATGTAGTTCAGACCACACGGAATGATGGTCACTGATACCTTGCGGCGAGCCGCGACAGACAAAGCGATTCGAGCGGTACCGGTTTTCAGTTTCGACAATTGCGACTCGGTGTGGCTGACACCTTCCGGGAATATCCCCATGCAATTGCCGGCCTCGATGACCTCGTAGAGTTTGTCGAAGGCCTCACTGTTATCAACATCGCCATCGTGCTCTTCCCGCCGATAGACCGGAACCGCACCCGATGCATCGAGCATCTTGCCAAGCAGGCGGTATTTCCAGAGTTTGGCATTGGCCATGAAATGCAGTGGCCAGCGCCCACAACGAGCAGTCAACAACCACCCGTCCATCAACGCGTTCGGATGATTGCCGGCGAATATCACCGGCCCGTCAGACGGGATATTCTCTTCGCCAACCACATCGATTCGTCGAAAGAACGTGTTGGTAATTATGTGTATCAGCGAAATGATCAAGCGCTGAATCATCGCCGGCTCCCGCTGTCGCATGCGTCACTTTGCGATCCCTGACGCTTTGCTGTCAAATGCAGGCATGTTCCCAAACCCGCACTTTGTAGATTCGAATGGCATCCGCATGGCTGTCTTTGAGCAGGGCGAAGGGCCCGCAGTCATTATGGTGCACGGCTTTCCGGAGCTTGCCTATTCCTGGCGTCACCAGATTCCGGTACTGGCCGATGCTGGATTCCGCGCTATCGCCCCAGACATGCGGGGTTACGGTCAAACAGACGCGCCAACGGGGGTTGCGCAATACGCTGTGGCAGAACTCATAAACGATCTGATCGGTCTGCTGGATGCACTGCAACTCGAGCGTGGCGTCTTCGTCGGTCACGACTGGGGTGCGTTGGTTTTGTGGCAAATGGCAATGCTCGCGCCGGAAAGAATCGAGCGATTGATTATTCTGAATATTCCGCACATTCCGCGCTCGGCTGTCGATCCGATCGAGCTGATGCGAAGCAAATTTAGCGAGGACTTTTACATCGTCAATTTTCAGGACTCGAACGATGCGGACATTGCATTCGCTGCAGATCCGGGACACTTCTTTGACGTGATGATGCGCAAAAACCAGATAACGCGCGCCCTGTTTGACCAGCTTCCGCCTCAAATGAAAGTGCTGAGCCTGCTGAAAGCGATGGCTCGAGAGGCATCCGGCGGGGAAGCGCTCTTAGGCTACGAGGAACGGGCCTACTACGTCCGGGCATTCGCACACTCGGGATTCACGAACCCGATCAACTGGTATCGAAACTGGACGAGAAACTGGAAAGCACTTGAGGGCGTCGATCAGGTCATCGACGTTCCGACGCTTTTCATCGGCGCCGCAGATGATGTAATCATTGCTCCGGAGCAGATTGACGCGATGAAACCGCTGGTCAAAAAACTGACCGTGGAGATGCTCGAGCCTTGCGGTCACTGGACACAACAAGAACGGCCGCAGGACGTCAATCGGCTGATTATCAACTGGTTGTCGACGAAAACACTTGAATTTTCGAAAACCTGTAGCTAAATATACCGATCCTCATTAAACGTGTCATTTCTGATCCGGAGAAATGCGACTGCTTGATCGTAAGAATGATAGTCGATTAATGTCTGATTTAGAGAGATTCGCGTCGTTTAGCGATTTTAGAGAGGAGTTTAACGACTTTTAGTGACTTTTTCGTCAGGTATTTGCCTTATCTTTTCGATGGGCGCATCGAAGGAGTATCCTATCATTTAGGAGATTGACAGTATTTTCGCGAAAATCGTTCGAATTAGTTGCTAAATATCGCCATATGAAGATAAATGACGACATATAGCAGATCATGAGGGCTACGGAATAAGTGACTCAAGCGCCAATAATCGAATCACCAAACGTCATGTTTGTCGATTTTCGGACCTTTTAGCGGACTTTGCATCGTTGCAATAAATGCGCTTTAGATCTGGTCTACTAGGCAAATACGATCAGGAGACAGCGTTGAAAAGAAGACCCAAGCTTATTCGACCCTCGGAAATTACGAGTGAGTCGAATTACATCAATCGCCGCGACTTCATTCGTGCCGGCGCTATTGCGGGCGGATCATTGATTGCACCGAGTGCGCTCAGTGCAGTCGTTCCCGATAATCGTTTGGCGACATTGCCTGGGGTCTCAAAAAGCTCTTACAGCACAGCAGAGACACCGAATAGCTTCGAGGACATCTCCACCTACAACAATTTCTATGAATTTGGTCTTGGCAAAGACGATCCGGTCGTTGAAGCCGAGAATTTCAAACCACGCCCCTGGACGATCGAGGTTTCTGGTGAGGCCGGGAAAACAGGCGAATTCGACTTTGACGATTTCATGAAGCCATTTGATCTCGAGGAACGAATCTACCGTATGCGCTGTGTCGAGGCCTGGTCGATGGTTATTCCCTGGGTCGGCATTTCTCTGGCTGATGTCGTTAAGCATTTCCAGCCCACTTCGAAAGCGCAGTACGTCGCCTTCGAAACACTGAATGATCGCAGTCAAATGCCGGGCTTGAGAGGTCGCTCTCTGGACTGGCCGTACCG
>Ga0255049_10002340_pt1 | contig 10012 bp, 11 predicted proteins | sample JV7_2_3_MG_FD_183615 | JGI IMG/M metagenome (GOLD analysis project Ga0255049, IMG submission 183615) | Seawater microbial communities from Jervis Inlet, British Columbia, Canada - JV7_2_3 | ecosystem: Environmental > Aquatic > Marine > Inlet | place: Canada: British Columbia | collected 2016-10-06
GCCCTGTTCTGCATCGGATTCGTGCTGGTATCACGGTCAACGTCGATGCTCGCCGTGATTCCCGCAGGCATCGGCCTGAGCGGTGTCACCTGGGTCAACATCGCGTTGGTGACGTTGCGGCAACGACTGACACCGCCGGAGCTGCTCGGGAGGGTGATCACCGCATCCCGGTGGATCGCGTGGCTTCCCTTCCTCTTCGTCCCGGTTGCCGGTCTGCTGGCCGACGCCCTCGGGCTCCGCACCCTCTACCTGCAGAGCGCGGCTGCGCTCTTGGTCGTCGCCCTCGCCCTCACCGCGACCAAGCTCTACAGGGATCCAGTGATGGCCGATCCCGGAGAGACCCCCTCACACCCAGTCGGGTGACGAGGAGACTTCGACGAGCGTCGGACCCGGGTGGGCGATCGCCTCGGAGAACACGGCTTCCAGATCCGATGGGTCGATGACCCGGAACCCGGTTCCTCCACAGAGCTCGGCATAGGCGGCAAAGTCGGGGTTTACAAGGGAGGTCTGCCAGACCGGCCGGAGCGCACCACGCTGTTCCCGACTGATCTTGGCCAGCTCGTTGTTGTTGAGGACGATGTGGGTGATCGGCATCTCGTACTTGACCGCGGTCGTGAAGTCCGCGAGGTACTGACCGAGCCCACCATCACCAGAGATCGATACGATCGGCCGCTCCCCTCGCGTTGCCGCCCACGCTCCGAGGGCTGCGGGCAAGGCGAACCCGATCGAGCCGAGATAGCCGCTCATCAGCACGTCTTGGCGGCCGCGGCACTCGAAGTAGTGACCGAACGCATAGGTGTTGTTGCCAACGTCGACGGGTATGACGGCGTCGCCGGGAATCACCGCAGAAAGGGCGTCGAACACCGAAGCAGGGTGCATCCGGCCGGCCTCGTCGCGGAGCTGACGGCGCTTGGCCTTCTCTGCCCGCCAGTCGGCGCGGCGGCGCTCGAGCCCCGCGACGACCTCAGGGCGGTCTGCCGGGGTGAGACGATCCATCAACTCGGCCACAGTGGTGGAGATCTCGCCCCAGATCGGCACGTCGACCGGATGGAACTTGCCGAGGGTCATCCGGTCGAAATCGACCTGAATCGTCGGCTTCTTCTCGGAGATGCCGGTGTGGTTCGAGAACGTCGCCCCGAAGACCAGGAGACAGTCGCTCTTGCCCATCGTCGCCGAAGCGACCCGGGTCCCCGACCGCCCGAGGACCCCGCAGGCGAGCCGATGGTCATCCGGTACCGTGCCTTTGGCCTTGAACGTCGTGATCAACGGTGCATCGATCCGCTCGGCAAGCGCACACACCTCGTCCCGGAAGGGCCGCGCACCGTTGCCGACGATGATCGCCGGGCGCTCTGCTCGGTCGAGCAGCGCCACGGCGCGGTCGATCTCCTCGGTAGGCGGCCTGATGAGGTCCGGGCCAATCCTGCCTGCCCGAGGCCGCGGTGGAGGATCCGAGCGGCCGATCAGGTTCTGTACCTCGTCGGGGAAGATGAGATGGGCGACGTCGCGCTCGACCGTGGCGTGCTTGACCGCGAGGGCCATCAGGTCGGTGGCGTTCGCCGCAGTCAGCACGGTCTGGCTCCAGCGCGCCACCGCGGAGAAGGCCTCGGCCAGTGGGATCTCCTGAAACGCCCCAGGGCCCAGCACTTGCGTGTTCACCTGACCAGTCAACGCCAGGACGGGCGCGCGATCCACCTTGGCGTCCCACAAGCCGGTGAGCAGATTGGTCGCACCCGGTCCCGCGATGGACAAGCATGCCGCAGGCTTGCCGGTCAGCTTGCCGTACGCCGAAGCGGCGAACGCCGCGGCTCCTTCGTGACGGATGCCGAAGTAGCGCAACCGGTCGTCGCCCTCCGCCTTGCGCAGCGCATCGGCCAGACCCAGATTGGAGTGCCCCACCATCCCGAACACGGTGTCCACACCCCACGCGGTCATGACGTCGACCATCTGGTCCATGAGCGACGTCTCGGGGGCCAGCACGGGGAGCTCGACGTAGACACCGTCAGCGCGCTCCTCGATGCGATAGCAGGGTGCGACGTCTCCGTATCCCTCCGGAGGCGTGCCATCGAGCGGGTCATACTCGTAGCCGTGCCAGGGACAGATCACGTAGCCGTCCTCGATCGTCCCTTCGCCAAGCGGTCCGCCCTGGTGCGGGCACCGGTTGTCGAGCGCGCCGAGCCCTTCAGCCGTCCTGGTGATGCACAGCGCCCGCCCGTCGGCGATCACGGCTGTGACGCGGCCCGGTTGCAGATCGCCGGGATCGATTCTGTGCCATTGGTGCTCCATGGGGCGAGGCTATACGTCTCCCCGCGGAGGCGCCGCGCCTCAGAAGCGGCGCCTGGCCGTCTTCACGGTCGCCGTGCGCCTCCCCCTGGCGAGCCATCCGACGATGAAGCCGAACAGCACGGCCAGCACGATCCACAAGATGATCTGGCTTGCTACGAAACTCATGTTCACTCCAACTCGGCGATGAATTCGATGCGTCGGTTGCGGGCGCGTCCTGCTTCTGTGCTGTTGTCGGCGATCGGACGGGTGTCGCCGAAGCCCTCGATGGTGAACCGGTTCTCGGCTGCTCCACGACCGACCAGGTAATCGCGCACTGCCGTCGCCCGCTCGACCGAGAGCTCCAGGTTGCGTTGCGAGCTGCCCTCGGAGCTGGCGTGACCTTCGACGCGTACCGGAACATTGGGGAACAGCCCGAGGGCGATGAAGATCTCGTCGAGCAGGGCGGTTCCGATCTCAGTCAACTCAGCGGAGTCGCTCTCGAACTCGACCACCTTGCCCTCGATCAGGACATCGAGGTCGTCCTGGAGTTCTTCGACCTGTTCTACGGTCACCACGGTGTCGGGAAGGCTGGGTCCGGGGATGTAGTCGAGGCTGAAGGCAAGCGCCAGGTCCTCAGCGCTGGTGTTGACGTCCTTGCGGAGCTGGCGGGACTCGGTCTCGCCGCTGATGCCGAACACTCCACTGCGAGGCACGATGTAGAACTCGCCGTCCGGGATCCCGGGAAGCGCCAGAGCGAGGAGCACCCCGACCTCGTCGATCCACTCGGCTTCAGATGGCAGGCCTTCGAGCACGACAAGACCCTCGGCCTCGACGACGCTGACGGTCGGGGTCGACTGCACGGCTTCGATCAGGGCCGACCGGGTCGAGCTCGACGAGACATCACCGGTGATGGCGACCGACCCTTCGCTCCACGCAACCATGACCCGACGGCCGACGATCTCGCGCTCCACCGGATCCGGCGGGGGCGCAACCGAGAACAGCTCATTGGCATCGACGGCAGACACACCGCGGATTCCAGCAACCGCACCAACGGCCTCTGCAATGGGCTCGCCCTCGACGTATGTACCCCGCAGTTCGATCTCGGTGCCGTCTGCATGCGCGGTGACCTGGTCGAACCCCGAGGCGACGATGGCGTCGTTCGCCGCCTGCTCCAGCCCCCCTTCGATGGACCTCGTCCCGAAGACGACGGCGCCAGCGGTGAGCGCGACGAACGCGATCACCGCCATCAGGATGAAGTTGAACCACGACACCCTGATCTCGTCGTCGGGATTCCCGGAAGGGAATCGGGGACCCGAGGGCCCGGCATTCTGCCGGTTGAGTTCCTTGAGTCGTTTGGTTGCGTTCCTGGCCATCGCTCACCTCGACCCGGCGATGGTACCGGCGGGCCCAGCTCGTCCTCCCGCATTCATCGGCGCTGGGGAGGGCCGCCTACAGGGATCAGCGGACGGCTTCTTCCGGGCTTTCTGCGAGTCGTAGGTCGGCGCTCTCGCTGTCGACCACGATCCGGATCGTTTCACTGTCCCGCACGCCGGACCGCAGCATATCGCCGACCGCCGCTCTGAGTGTGGCGAGCGCAGTGACGATCTCCTGGTGCTCCTGCTTCGTGGCGGCGATCAAGCCTTCAGACTCGCGCTGACTCGACTCCATGACGGCGATGGCGTCCCGCCGGGCGGCCGATCGGATCTCGTCTGCCTCGTCCTCGGCCCGTGCGATGACCGCTTCGGCTTCGGTCCTGGCTACGGCCCCCATGTCCTCTGCCGCCGCAATGGCTTCCGCACGGGTCCGCTCGGTCTCATCTGCACCAGCGGCTGCGGCAGCCGACGCACCCGCTTCGATCCTGGCGGCTTCGGCCTCTGCTCCTTCGAGACGGGCCTTCGCCTGCAACAGGATGTCTTCGGCCTCCTTCCGGATCCGCCTTGCCTCGCGACGGGGCTCGGCGAGGACGTCGCCTGCGGCGCTCTCAGCACCACGAACGATCTCGGCGGCGCGTGTCTCGGCCTCTCCGAGGAGCTTCTGTTTCGCCTCGGCGGCTGCCATGTAGGCGACCTCGATCGAATCCTCGGCATCACCGGCAACGGCGAAGCGCCGTTGCAGCGCGTTCGCCCGCAGTGTCTCGGTTCGCAGCGAGTCCTCGAGAGAGGCGATTGCCTCGGCCAGATCGGCCAGGAAGGCGTCAACCGCGTCCGGGTCGTACCCGCGCTTGGACGCACTGAATTCGGCTCGCCGGATTGCGGCCGCCAAGGTGTCCATGTCGACCCCTTCCGTGGCGTCGCCGTCCGCTCGCACGTCTGCCCTACATCCATCCCTGGACGCTACGCACAGTGTATGGCGCCTACTCTCCGTGGTCAAGAGGCTCCCCGGATACCCCCAGGGCCACCGTGAGCCGGTCGACGAACACCCCCTGGCCGGATACGAGGCGCTCCTTGCTCCCCGCGGGATTCGTCCACACCACTCGGTCGATCTCCGGAATCGTGATCGTGCGCCCCGACCGGGGGGGCCAGGCGATCTCGATGCGGTTGCTGTCCAACCGCTTTGGGTCGAGGTCGCCTTCAGCCCCAAACCCGTGCACGATCTTGCCGGAACGCTGCGTGATCGTTCCCAGATCGATCAGCCGTGCGGAGACGTCGTGTCCGGTCTCCTCGCGGAACTCCCTGAGGGCACCGGCCATCGGCTCCTCGCCAGCATGGAGCTCTCCTTTGGGGATCGACCACACGCCACGATCGCGGCGCGCCCAATACGGGCCCCCGGGGTGGGCGATCAGCACTTCGAGGGCGGAGCCGAGCCCGCGGAACAGCAGGATGCCGGCGCTCACCTTCATCTCCCACACCGGCCGCGTAGCGCCTCGTTCATCGCCTGCAGCCCTGCGGCATGCTCCGCAGCGATGAACTTCCATACGGCGGCGACGGCGACCCCAGAGAACCGCTCGCGGTTGACGAGACGGCAGTGGGTACGGTCGAGGGCCGTCACCGCCAGCGTGTGCTGGACGTCGAACACACCACGCACCCCGGTCGTGGCCCGCCATTCCAGACGCGAGGGAGCCTCGACCACGATGAGCCTCGGGCGAAAACGGAAGGTGCGGCCGTCCGCACCCGAGAAGGTGACCAGGAGCCGCTCACCGGCAACCGGGCTCCCCGCGACCGCGACCAGGAACGGATTCCACTCGCCGTATCGAGCGAAGTCGACGAGCTCGTCCCACACCCGCGTTGCGGACGCCGCGATGGGGGTCTCAGAGTCGATCGTGCGAGCCATGGCGGCCGAGCCTACGGCGGTACGCTGGCGCCCATGACCCGACTCCTGTACGCCGCGCTCGGCGAGAGCGACTGTGAGGAGCTCGGGAGCGGCTTTCTGGCGCAACCCGTCAACGCCGTCTCCAGCCTGGCGTTCAGCGTGTTCGGGCTTGCGATCATCGCCTGGGCACGGAGCGCCCCCGGCCTGGAACGAACCATCAGAACGTGGTTCGGCTGGCTCATGGTCGCAACCGGCGTGGGGTCCTTCCTGTTCCACGGGCCGCAGTGGCCCGGTGCACACTTCCTCCACGACATCACGTTCCTGGCCGCCGTCGTCTTCGTGCTGACGTTCAACGTCGTTGCCGCCAAGGGCTGGAATCCCCGGCTGGGTTGGATCGGGTTCTTCGCGACCACGGTCGGGGCTGCTGTGGTCCTCCTGATCGCACCGTCGTCGACCAATGCTCTCACGGTGATTGCCGTCGCCGGCTTGGTGGCGTCTGAGGTCGTCGTCCATCGCGTCGGAGGCGTCGACGGCCGCTGGTACGCGACCGCGTTGGTCCTTCTCGTTCTGGCACTGGCCGGCAACGCCGCGGGCCGCACCGGATCGGCGCTCTGTGATCCGGAGAGCGTCTTCCAGGCCCACGGCGCCTGGCACGTGCTCGCGGCCGGGTTCTTGACGGCGTACTTCGTCGCCACGGCAGGCGTCCGGGCGCACGCGATGGCGCGATGACCGAGGTCTCCGCAGACGACATCGCTGTCGCCGCCGAGCGCATCGCCCCGTTCATCCACCGCACCCCGGTGATGCGCTCTGGCACCGTCGACCGCGAGCTCGGCACCAGCGTCTTCTTCAAGGCGGAGAACTTCCAGAAGGTCGGGGCGTTCAAAGTCCGCGGAGCGATCAACGCGATTCGCGCGCTGCCTGCGACAACCCGAGGGGTCGTCACGCATTCGTCCGGGAACCACGGCCAGGCCCTGGCCTACGCCGCGGCGGTGAACGCCATCCCGGCATGGGTCGTCATGCCAGAAGACGCCAGCGAGGTCAAACGGAGCGCGGTGCGAGGCTACGGCGCTCAGGTCGTCCCGTGCCATCTCGCCGAACGGCAGGCCGTCGCCTCGCGCGTCGTGAACGAGACAGGCGCAACCTTCATCCACCCCTTCGACGATCCCCGGGTCATCGCAGGCCAGGGCACCGCAGCCCACGAGCTGCTCGAGGACGTCCCTGGCCTGGATGTGCTCCTCACCCCGATTGGGGGCGGGGGTCTCCTCGCGGGCACGGCCATTGCCGGCCGATCGGTCGCTCCTGGCATCTCCATCGTCGGCGCCGAACCGACTGCGGTCGATGATGCCGCCCGATCGTTGCGCAGCGGCGTCCGTCAGCCCGGAGAGGCCGAGCCGAAGACCATCGCCGACGGCCTGCTCACGGGCATCGGCGCCCTCACCTTTCCGATCCTGCTCGCCGCCGAAGCCGAGGTCGTGACCGTGACCGAGGACTCCATCCTCGCTGCGGCAACCTTCTTCTTGACCCGAATGAAGATCCTGGTGGAACCTTCCGCGGCGACCGTGCTGGCAGCGCTGCGCACCGAGCCCGATCGCTTTCGCGGCAGGCGCGTCGGCGCCGTGATCAGCGGTGGCAACACCGACCTCGGGTGGTTGCGCGCTAGGTGAGTGCGCTGAGGTGGGTCAACGCGTCGGCAAGCTCGCGTCGCGCGGTGACGAGGTTCTGGCCGGTTCGTACCTCGCGGTCGCGTGCCTCGGCCAGGGTTCGTCCCCGATCCGGATCGTCTGCAGAACCGGCGGCGACCGTGCGGTAGTTGTGCCTGGCATCTGCCCTGGCATCCAACGTCTCCCTGGCGGTGTTCAGCCGGCTCACCACTGCGCGGGCGAGTTGTGCGGTCTGGGCGTCTGGCGCCGCAGCCTCGAGGCCGTAGAGGGCGTCGCGTGCTCCGTCCATGCGTCCGGCCAGTGCTTGCCAGGTGTCCGCCTTGGCCGTGTCCGCCGTCGAGCCCGGCGCGGTCGTGCCGTCGAACTGTGCGTTCCCCCGCCAGATCGCGATGTCCTCATTCATCGTGTCGTACAGCCAGCGGGCGTCGGCGTACCCCTTGCGGGCATTGGGTTTCCACCCTGGATCGGGGGCAGCGACGTGGACCGTCTTGCGCTTCCCGCCCCGAGCAATGGCGGCGATGAGGATCACGATGGCCCCAACGATCAACAGCAACAGCCACCACGGGACATCCTCGTCTTCTTGGTCCCCGGTGTCGGGAGCTTGGGTGGTCGCCGGGGCTTCGGTCGTCGTCGGTTCCTCCTGGGCAGCGACGTCACCCCACGCTGGAGCGGCGACGAACACCAGGAGCGCGGCAAGCACGGCAACAACGAGCAGCTTCTTCATTGGTCTCCTCACCCTTCGCCTCCGATGTTACCTGGAGCGGTGTGGTGGCCCATCTGGTCGGTCGCTTTGGGGCCGAATGGCCCTGCTCCGGTCGCAGCCTTGTCCGTATCCTTAGGTCTGCCTAATCAAAAGTCCCCCCGATCCATTAGGTGTGACTGAACACCAGAAAACGATAGTGCGCATGGCTGACCAGGCACCCGCGGCACCCCCCACGTCCGAAGCCGAGGAGATGTATCTCATCACGGTGGCTCGGGCAGTCGAAGACGGCACCCCCGAGCCGGTCCCAGCATCGCTGATCGCCAAGGAACTCGGGGTCTCCGCGGTGTCGACGCATCAGATGGTCCGCAAGCTCGCAGGCCGCGACCTCGTGGACTACACCCCATACCGGGGCGTCTCCCTCACCGATGCCGGGAGTGTCATCGCCGCGGGCATCTTGCGCAGGCGGCGGCTGTGGGGTGTGTTCTTCAGCAGGCATCTCGGATTGCCGGCGCAGCGCGCAGACACCATCGCCTGCGACATGGAACACATCACGCCAGACGACGTCGCCAATCTCCTGGCAAGCTACCTCGACGATCCCCAGGTCGGGCCGCGGGGCCGCCACATTCCTCGCAGCTCGGGACCGAGCCTGGTCGCTGCGGCCGCCTCGCTCTCGGCCGTCCCCGTGGGCGACACGGTGATCGTGTCCTCGGTCGAGGCTCCGGTTCCGATCGACGGGTTCCTCGCGGATCAGGGCCTGCTGCCAGGGGTGGCGGTCACCATCCTCGGGATCGGGGGAGACGGCAGCCGGCTCGTGGCGTGCGGTGGTCGGGCCCTGCAACTGGCACATGAAGTCGTGGAACGCGTCTTCATCGCAGGTGACGAATGAGGCTCGACACATTACCGCCGGGCTCCTCGGCCGTCGTCGTCGGATATGCGACGGGCCGTCCGCGGCATCGGTTCGTTGAGATGGGTCTCGTTCCCGGCGTTCTCATCACGGCGTTGCGCAGGGCTCCCTTCGGGGACCCCGTGGCGTATGCGGTGATGGGATCGCGGATCGCCCTCCGTCGAAGCGACGCTGCTTCCGTGCTCATCGAACCGGCAGACCGATGATGAGCTGTCACGGACGCACCAATGGGGCACAGGGACACCGCTCCGCCTTCGAGGTCGGCCTGGCGGGCAACCCGAACACCGGAAAGTCGTCGATTCTCAATGCCCTCACCGGTTCCCGCCATCACGTCGGGAACTGACCTGGGAAGACGGTGGCGCGTCTCGAGGGAACCTTCTCGGCTTCGGGGATCGACGTCCTCGTCGTCGACCTGCCGGGCATCTACAGCTTCGCTGCGTCCTCCCCAGAGCAGGTCATCGCTCGCGACTACCTCAGTGCGGGAGGGCGCGATGCGGTGATCACGGTCGTCGATGCGGCAAACCTCGAGCGAAACCTGTACATGGCAGTGCAGATCCTGGAGATGGATGTGCCCGCCGTCGTCGCCCTCAACATGGTCGACGTTGCGCAGCGTCGCGGGTTATCTGTGAACGCGACTCGTCTGAGCGCCCGCCTCGGCGTCCCGGTCGTCCCGACCGTCGCCAGGACCGGTCGCGGGATCGACACCCTCCGCACCGCCCTCGTTGACCTCGCTCGTTGCGACTGCGCGGCATGAGCACGCTTCACATCGACTTCGGTCCGGAAGTGGATGCTTCGATCGCACGCACGACCGAGGCGATTCGGAGACACCCCGACCTTCGCGCGCGGTATCCGGATCGCTGGCTCGCGATCGCACTCCTCGACCACGACCCCATCGAGATCGAGGTCGCAAGCATGGTGGGTGGCGAGGCCGTCATCGCGGTTGTCCGCCGCGAGCGAGAGCACCTGGCAGCCGTGCTCGGTCCGGCCGCGGCTACCGCCATTCCCGGCGTGCGCTACCAGTGGATCAACGACACAGTCGGCGATGCTGTGACGTGTGACGACCGTCGTGCCACTTCGGCCTCGGATCGCGTCGACGCAATCGTCACCAATCGCTTCTTGGGCATTCCCATCTTCCTCACCGCGATGTGGGCGGTCTTCATGCTCACGACGGCTCTCACAGCGCCGATCGTCGGCTGGCTCGGAGACGCGATCTCCGGCCCGGTGGCTGGTCTG
>Ga0255049_10002343_pt1 | contig 10006 bp, 21 predicted proteins | sample JV7_2_3_MG_FD_183615 | JGI IMG/M metagenome (GOLD analysis project Ga0255049, IMG submission 183615) | Seawater microbial communities from Jervis Inlet, British Columbia, Canada - JV7_2_3 | ecosystem: Environmental > Aquatic > Marine > Inlet | place: Canada: British Columbia | collected 2016-10-06
CACCTTCAGGCTCACGACACGCACGGGCTCACGCCCGATCTTTGTGAGCAGCCCCTCCAGGGCGCTGGCCTGTTCACGGGTGCGGGGAAAGCCATCCAGAATGAAGCCGGGCCGACAGTCTTTGCGTGCGAGCCGTTCTTCAACGATCGCGATCACCACCTCGTCGGGGACCAGCTCACCCCGCTCCATGATGGCCTTGACCCGCTCTCCGAGCTCCGAGCCCGAGGCAACCGCCTCACGCAGGATGTCCCCCGTCGCGATTTGCGGGATCCCGAGCCGCTTCGTGAGCAGCTTCGCCTGCGTTCCCTTGCCTGCCCCGGGAGGTCCCGTCAGAATCAAGTTGAGCTCGCTCATCGACCGCCTCGCCCCCGCATCCTGACGCCCTGCATCAGAGTCTCGTAGTTGCGCGATACGAGGTGCGCCTCGATCTGGGCTGCGGTGTCCATGCCAACGCCAACCACGATGAGCAGCGCCGTACCCCCGAAGAAGAAGGGGACACCGAACCTCACGCCCAGGACCGTTGGGAGAACACAGACCGCACTGAGGTAAACGGCGCCCACGAAGGTGATGCGACTGAGAACACGATCGATGTACTCGGCCGTCCGCTTGCCGGGCCGGATCCCCGGGATGTAACCGCCATTCTTCTTGATATTATCCGCGACATCATCTGGATTGATCATGATCCCGGTATAGAAGAACGCGAAGAACATGATCAGAGCGATGTAGACCGCGTTGTAGCCGAGCCCGCCAAAGCTCAGGTAGTCCGTAATGAAGTCGCGCACTGCGTCCCAGTTCGTCCACTGTGCGACCTGCAGCGGCAGGATCAACAAGGAGGAGGCAAAAATAGGCGGGATGACGCCTGCGGTGTTGATGCGTAGCGGGAAGTAGGTCATGCCGCCGCCGAAAACCTTGTTCCCCACGACGCGGCGCGCGTACTGGATGGGAATCCGACGCTGAGCTCGCTCGCAGAACACGACGAACCCCACGACCGCAATGACAAAGACCACCAGCAGCACGGCGCCGATCGGTGACATCTGGTCGGTCCGCACCATGTCAACCAGGTTCTTCATCGCGGAGGGAAGCCGAATGATGATTCCCGCGAATATGATCAGCGAGATTCCGTTGCCGATGCCACGCTCGGTGATCTGCTCACCCAGCCACATGATAAAGCAGGTTCCCGCGGTCAGGGTGGCCACGCCCATCAGACGGAAGCCCCATCCAGGATCGATCACCGTCCCCGGTCCGAAGGCGCCCTGCTCCATGGCGGTCGCCATGAGCAACCCCTGAACCAGCGAGAGGATCACGGTTCCGTAGCGCGTGTAGCGCGTGATGACCCGGCGTCCCTCTTCCCCTTCCTTCTTGAGTTCCTCCAGCCGGGGAACCACGGCTGTGAGCAGCTGTAGAATGATGGACGCGCTGATATAGGGCATGATCCCGAGAGCAAAGATCGAGAGGTTCTCGAGCGCGCCCCCGCTAAACAGGTTGAACAGGCCGAAGATGCCTCCGCCCTCCGCGAAGAATTGTTTGACGGCCTCTCGGTCCACGCCCGGCGTCGGAATCGCGCAGCCCAGGCGGTAGACGGCGAGCATGGCGAAAGTGAAGACGATCCGCCGTTGAAGCTCGGGGATGCGAGCGATGTTCGTGACGACGGCGGGGTTCACGACGGTGCCACCTTCGGCTTCTTACCTGCCTTCGGCGCGGACTCGATGCTACCCCCCGCAGCTTCGAGCTTCTTGCGCGCCGCGGCGCTGACCGCGTCCACGCGAAGTGTCAGGGCGATCGAGATCTCGCCCTCGCCCAGTACCTTCACCGGACGGTCGACGCGAGCGACGAGCCCAACCGAAGCCAGCGCGGCGCGATCCACGATTGCGCCTGCGTCAAAGCGCGCGAGGTCCTTCAGGTTCACGATCTGCCTCGGCTCGCGAAAGATGTTCGTGAAGCCGAACTTCGGGAGGCGCCGTGAGAGCGGCATCTGCCCGCCCTCGTGCCATACGCGGCGTTTGTTTCCGGAACGCGCCCCGGCCCCCTTCTGTCCGCGCCCGCAGGTCCGGCCATGCCCGCTACCGATGCCGCGACCCTTGCGCCGGCGAGGCTTACGCGAGCCCGCGTTCGGACTGAGGCGGTCGAGCATCAGGCTGACTCCTCCAGCCGAACCAGATGCCGTACCTTGCGGAGCATGCCTCGCACCGCCGGCGAGTCGCTCAGCTCAACCACGCCGCCCAGCCGGCGCAGGCCCAGCCCACGCAGAGTTGCTCGCTGGTCGCGCTCGAAGCCGATCGCGCTCTTCACCTGCCGCACGCGGATCGTGACCGCTTTCTTGGAGCGCGCCTTACCCATGCCCCAGGAGCTCCGCCCGGCGTTCATCTCGCTCCCGCAGCTGTGAGAAGCCCTGCAGGGTGGCATGCACAACGTTGTGCGCGCGATTGCTTCCTAGACACTTCGTGAGGATGTTCTGCACACCGGCCACCTCGCACAGCGCTCGTACGGCTCCACCGGCGATCACGCCGGTACCCCGCGAGGCCGGCTTGAGCAGCACCTTCCCCGCGCCGAAACCACCCAGCACTGTGTGCGGGATGGATCCCTCGACGAGCGGGATGCGAACGAGGTTCTTGCGCGCGCGCTCGATCCCCTTGCGGATCGCCTCGGGCACCTCGTTTGCCTTGCCCAGCCCAGCCCCGAGAACGCCCTGGCCATCTCCGATCACGACCAACGCGGAGAAGCCGAAGCGGCGCCCTCCCTTGACGACCTTCGCAACGCGGTTGATGTCGACCACGCGTTCCTCGAGCTGGTAATCGTTTGGGTTCAGGCGCTCATGTCTAGGTTGCAGGTGTTGTGTCATTCCATCTCGTCCTAGAAACTAAGACCAGCCTCACGGGCCGCGTCGGCCAGGGCTTTGACGCGACCTGTATAGACAAAGCCGTTTCGGTTGAAGCTCACTTCTCGAATCCGCTTGGCTCGTGCGAGCTCGGCGATGACCACGCCCACCTTCTTTGCCGCATGGACGTCCTGGGTGGTCTTGAGACCCTCCCGCACACTTGGAGTGCGCGTCGAAGCTCCCGTGATCGTCTTGCCCGTGACGGGGTCAACGATCTGTGCATAGATGTGTTTCGAGCTCCGGTAGACCGTCAATAGCGGCCGCTCCGCAATGCGTAGCTGCTTCCGAACCCGCAGCTTGCGTCGAGCCCAAAGTCTGCGCCTCTCCGTTACCGCCATAGCGACACCTCAGGCTCCCGCGCCGGCCTTGCCGACCTTACGCCGGATCTGCTCGTTCGCGTAGCGGATGCCCTTTCCCTTGTAAGGCTCAGGAGGCCGTACCTCGCGAATATCCGACGCGAATTGACCGACCTTCTGCTTGTCTGAACCTTGCACCACGAGCCGAGTCTGGCTATCGGCCCGGACCTCGAGCCCCTGCGGAATGGGCAAAGCCACCGGGTGGGAGTAGCCGACACTCAGATTTACGCTTCCGCCTGAAACGTCGGCACGATAGCCCACACCGATGATGTCGAGCGTCTTGCTAAAGCCATCGGTAACCCCCGTGACCATATTGGCGAGCAGACTGCGCATCAGCCCATGCGCAGCCTTGGCCCGTTTGTGGTCTCCCTCCCGATGGACGAGAGCCTCACCCGCCGCGACCTCCACGCGCGTAAAAGGCGCCAGCGCCTGCTCGAGGGTGCCCCTGGGACCCTTCACCCGGACCAGGTCGCCATCCACACGGACGTCGACACCGGAGCGGAGCGGAACGGGCATCCTACCGACTCTCGACATTCTCGCTCACCACACTTCGGCCAGGATCTCGCCACCCACGCGAGCCTCCCGGGCTTGTTCGTCGGTCAGGATGCCGCGCGGTGTCGACAGAATGGCGATCCCCAGTCCGTTCCGGACCTTGGGAATCTTCTGCCAGCCCACGAACACCCTGCGGCTAGGCCTCGAAACGCGTTGGATGCCCTGAATCATCGGCTCGCTCGTCTCGGCGTAGCGAACGTCTACCGTGAGCATGGGTTTCTTGGGATCCCCATCGCTGGAGAAGCCCCGAATATAGCCCTGCTCGTGCAGCACTCGCGCCACCTCGCGCTTGAGGCGGGACTCGGGGATCGCCACGCGATTGAGTCGCGCACGGCCACCGTTTCGGATTCGGGTGAGCATGTCCGCAAGAGGATCCGTCAGCACATCTAGCCCCTCACCAGCTCGACTTCGTCATGCCCGGGATCTTGCCTTCCAGGGCGAGCCGCCGCAGGCAGATCCGGCACAGGTCGAAGCGCCGATAGTAACCGCGTGCGCGCCCACAGCGCCCACAGCGGTTGTAATAGCGCGAACGGAACCTGAGCTTGCCCGCCAAGCGCGCCACGCGTAGCCGTTTCTGTTTGATGAGATTCGATAGCTTGGGCATTTCTTTTTAGGTCCTGAGTGGCATTCCCAGTTCTCGCAGGAGGACGCGCGCCTCCTCGTCTGTGGATGCGGTGGTCACGATCGTCACGTTGAATCCGTAGACGCGCTCAACCTTGTTGTAGTCGATCTCTGGAAAGATCAGCTGTTCGCGAACCCCGAGCGTGTAGTTCCCTCGCCCATCGAACGCACTGGGTGATAGACCTCGAAAGTCCCGCACGCGCGGGAGCGCGACGTTAACGAGGCGATCAAAGAACTCGTACATCCGATTCTTTCTGACGGTCACGCAGCAGCCGATCGACTGCCCCTCCCGCAGGCGGAAGTTCGCAACAGACTTCTTCGCCTTGGTCACCACGGGCCGCTGCCCCGCGATCTGGCCAAGCTCCAGCATAGCCAGCTCGAGCAAGCGGGCGTTCGTCGTGGCCTCACCCAGCCCGGCGTTCAGCGTAATCCGCTCGAGCTTGGGAACCTGCATCACGTTCGCATAGTTGAATCTCTGCTTGAGTGCGGGGACGGCCTGAGTGCGATATCGCTCAAGCAGACGGGGTACGTAGGCTGCCTCAGCCATCGATCGCCTCATCGTGCTTCTTGCTCCAGCGTACTCTCTGGCCTTCAACGGTGCGGAAGCCCACGCGTGTGGTCTCCCCCTGATGCACGTAGGCGACATTGGAGATCGCGATGGGCTTCTCCAGCTCGATGATCCCACCCTGCCGGTTCTGCCCGGTCGGCTTCTGATGCTTCTTCACGAGATTGACTCGCTCGACCACGACCCGTCCAGCCCGGGGATCTACGCTCCTCACTACACCGCGTACGCCCTTGTTCTTCCCGGTGAGCACCTCGACGGTATCGCCTTGTCTAATCCTGGAAGCCATTACAGGACCTCCGGCGCAAGCGAGACGATCTTCATGAAACGCTTGGCACGGAGCTCGCGCGCAACCGGTCCGAAGATCCGAGTCCCAAGAAGTTCGCGGTTCGCATCGACGAGCACCACCGAGTTGTCGTCGAAGCGAATATAGGAGCCGTCGGCTCGGGCGATCTCCTTCTTCGTACGAACCACCACAGCCCGATGAAGCTGCTTCTTCTTGACCCGGCTATTGGGCAGCGCCTCCTTTACCGACACCACGATGATGTCGCCCACCGAGGCATAGCGGCGTCGAGATCCTCCCAGGACCTTGACGCAGGCCACCCGTCGCGCCCCTGTGTTATCTGCAACTTGCAGAACTGATTGCGACTGGATCAAGCCAGTTTCTCCTGAACTCGCCAGCATTTGCGGCGCGACACGGGCCGGGTCTCGACAATCCGGACCTTGTCCCCCACGTGGCAGTCGTTCGCCTCATCGTGGGCCATGAAACGGGCCCTCTTCCTGATGTATTTCTTGTAGAGCGGATGCTGTACCGTGCGCGACACCTCGACGATGACGGATTTGTTCATCTTGTCGCTGATGACGACGCCCACCCGGCTCTTACGCAATCCGCGCTCGCTCATTCGGCCCGTTCCTTCTCGTTCTGCACCGTGAGTGCGCGGGCCAGATCCCGCCGGGTTACGGGTAGGTTCGCGGCGTTCTCGAGCTGCCCGGTCGAGTGTTTGATCCTCAGGTTAAAGAGCTGATTACGCAGCTCCCTCACCCGGGCCTCGAGCTCCTCGGGCGTCAGCTGCCGCAGCTTCTCGGGCTTCATATCTCCGTCCTCTCGAGAATGCGGGTCGCGAGCGGTAACTTGTGGCTCGCCAGGCGCAGGGCCTCTCGGGCCACCGTGACACTCACACCCGTCATCTCATACATCACAGTCCCAGCCCTAACCCGCGACACCCATGCTTCCGGGTTGCCTTTACCCTTCCCCATCCGGGTCTCGGGCGGGCGCTTCGAGACCGGCTTGGCCGGGAAGACCCGTATCCAGACCTTTCCGCCGCGCTTTGCATGACGTGTCATGGCAATACGGGCCGCTTCGATCGCGCGGGCCGAGACCCTGCCCGACTCGAGGGCCTGCAAACCGTAGTTACCGAAGGCGAGCTGGTTCCCGCGCTGCGCCTTCCCTCGCAGACGTCCTTTCTGAAGCTTGCGGAATTTGGTTCGCTTCGGCTGGAGCATCTCTTTCCCTCGTCGACCTACTCGGCGACGTGCTCTCCCGGCGCGCTCAGCTTCTGCTTCCGGATCTGCGCGTCCGGCACAAGGCCCGTGAACACCCAGACCTGGATCCCGATCGTCCCATACGTGGTCTTCGCCTCCGCTAGCCCATAGTCGATCTGAGCTCGCAGCGTGTGCAGAGGGACCCGGCCCTCCCGGTACTGGGCCGTGCGCCCCATCTCCGCGCCGCCGAGTCGACCCTTAACCCGGATCTTGATGCCCTGGGCGCCGAACTTCATCGCCGAGGTTACGGCCTTCTTGACCGCCCTCCGGAACGCTACACGGCGCTCGAGCTGCAACGCCACGTTCTCAGCAATGAGCTGAGCGTCGATCTCCGCCTTCCGGATCTCCCGGATGTTGATGAAGACCTCGCTCTTGCTTAGCGAAGAAACTTCCTTGCGAAGCGCCTCGACCTCGGCCCCTCGTTTTCCGATCAGGATCCCGGGTCGCGCCGTATGGATATTCACCGACATTTTCTCCGCACGACGCTCGATCACGATCCGGCTCACGCCGGCGTGGTAAACCTTCTTTTTGATGTGGTCGCGAATGCGCAGATCCTCGTGCAGCACGCGAGCCAAGCCCCGCTCCGCGAACCAGTTGGAGTGCCAGCCGTTGATGACGCCCAGCCGAAATCCGTACGGATGAACTTTCTGTCCCACCGTCTTTCCTATCGCTCGGCCAGGACCACGGTAACGTGGCTCGTGGCCTTGTTAATCCAGGCACCACGTCCCATCGCGCGAGCGCGCATCCTCCACAGACGTGGCCCTTCGTCGACGACGATGGACTTGACGTAGAGGTTGTCGAGGTCCAGACCGGCCTGATGCCTTGCGTTATGCTCATGCGCGTTGGCCAGTGCCGACCGAACGAGCTTCTCGATCGGACGCGCGGCACCCCTCGGGCAGGCCCGCAGGATGTCGATCGCCTCCGCGCAGGACTTGGTGCGCACGAGATCCGCCACCTGGCGCCCCCTGCGTGCCCCCATGCGGATATTCTGAAGTGTTGCCCGTACGTCCATTTCTAGGTCTGCTTCACCTTGCGATCACCAGCGTGAACGGCCTGCTTGCGCGTGGGCGCGAACTCCCCCAGCCGGTGGCCAACCATGTTGTCCGTAACAAAGACAGGCATGAACAGCTTCCCGTTATGAACGTGGATCGTGTGCCCGATCATGTCGGGCGTGACCATCGAGCGGCGCGACCAGGTGCGCACGATCTGCTTTTGGCTAGATTCGTTCAGCCTCTCAATCTTCTTCGAAAGCGACTCCGCGACGTAGGGACCCTTTTTGATCGAACGCGCCACTTACTTCTTCCCTCGTGCTTTGAGAATGTACTTCTGGGTCGAGCGATTCCGCCGCGTTTTGTGGCCTTTAGTGGGAACACCCCACGGCGTGACGGGATGACGGCCCCCTGAGGTCCGGCCCTCGCCACCACCATGCGGGTGATCGACGGGATTCATGGCCACGCCTCGCACATTGGAACGCCAGCCAAGCCAACGCGTGCGTCCGGCTTTCCCGAAAGAGATGTTCTCGTGATCGATGTTGCCAACCTGTCCCACCGTTGCCAGGCACTTCGACAGGACCCGCCGGGTCTCGCCCGACGGTAGCTTGAGCTGAGCATACTTCCCTTCGCGGGCCATGAGTTGGGCTCCGGTCCCCGCGGAGCGCGCGAGCTGGCCCCCCTTGCCGGGTTTGAGCTCGATATTGTGAACCGTAGTGCCCATGGGAATGCGCGTCAGGGGTAGGGCGCAGCCCGGCCGGATCTCGGCACGCTCGCTCGTCTGCACTTGATCCCCCACGCGGAGGCCGATCGGGGCAAGGATGTATCGCTTCTCGCCATCGGCGTAATGGAGCAACGCGATCCGGGCGCTGCGGTTGGGGTCATACTCCAGCGCAGCCACGCGAGCCGGAATCTCCCACTTGTCCCGACGGAAATCGATCACCCGGTAACGTCGCTTGTGGCCGCCTCCCCGGTTCCCTGCGGTGAGCCGACCCATGTTATTGCGGCCCCCGCTCCGCTTCATCTTCTCGGTAAGAGACTTCTCAGGCTTCTTCTTCTTGGTCAGGTCACTAAAATCCGCGACGGTCATTCCACGTCGGCCCGGTGTGCACGGCTTGTATTTCCGAATCGGCACCTCTAGACCCCTTCGAAGAACTCGATGGTGTCGCCTTCACGCAGGCGGACCCGAGCCTTCTTCCAGGATGGTTTGCGGCCCCTATGCGCACCTACCCGGCGCATCTTTCCGAGCATGCTCGAGGTCCGAACGTCCAGGACCGTCACGTCGAAGAGCTCCTCGATCGCACGCTTGATCTCGATCTTGTTCGCATCGGGCGCCACAGCAAAGGTCACGATGTTGGCCATCTCCCGCTCGATCGTGCTCTTCTCCGTGATCACCGGCTTTTTGATGATCTCACGCAGCTGCTTCATTGCAGGCGCTCCGCAATGGCTTCCAGCGCATCGCTGGTAATGACCACGTTCTCCCGCGCCACAATGTCCCGCACGTTCAAGCCCGCCACGGGCAGCACTCGCACGCGCGGGAGATTGCGTCCCGCGAGCTCGAGCCGGTTGTCTCGCTCGGCCGTCACGATCAACGCGTCCTCGGCGCCCAGCTCCCTCAGGCGTTCAGCAACGAGCTTCGTCTTGATTTCCGCAAGCTCGAAGGAGTCCACCACCTTCACCCGGCCCTCGCTGCTCCGCAGCGAGAGCGCGGAGCGTAGCGCCGCCTTCCGAACCTTCTTCGGGATTCGCTGCGCATAGGAACGCGGCTGAGGGCCGAAGACCACGCCCCCTCCGGCCCATTGGCTGGCGCGAGTCGTGCCGGCCCGCGCCCGACCGGTGCCCTTCTGTCGAAACGGCTTCTTGCCACCGCCTGACACGCGCGAACGACTCTTCGTCGCGGCGCTTCCCGAGCGCCGCTCAGCCATTTGAGCCACCACGACCGTGTGGATCAGGTCGGGGCGAATCGGGGCCTCGAAGATCGTAGTGTCCAGTTTCTTCTTCGCCGCCATGGATTTACAGCTTGATTTCTACGTCTACGCCCGCTGAGAGCTCGAGCTTCATCAGCGCATCGACGGTCTGGGGTGTGGGGTCGAGGATGTCGATCAGGCGTCTGTGTGTCCGAACTTCGAACTGCTCGCGAGACTTCTTGTCGATATGCGGACCACGCAGGACCGTAAACTTCCGGATCGAGGTGGGAAGCGGAATCGGACCCGCCGTGCGAGAGCCTGTGCGGACGGCCGTATCCAGGATCTCGGCAGCGCTCTGGTCGAGCAGCTTGTGATCATAGGCCTTCATCCGGATACGTATCTTCTGTTTGCTGAGATCCGCCATCATTCAGCTCGCACTTGTGCGCGGCCCCTCACTTTCTTGAGCACTATTCGACGATCTCGGCAACGACGCCCGCGCCTACCGTGCGACCGCCCTCCCGAATCGCGAATCGCAATCCCTTGTCCATCGCGATCGGTGTGATCAGCTCCACCACCATCGTCACGTTGTCCCCGGGCATCAC
>Ga0255049_10002345_pt1 | contig 10003 bp, 11 predicted proteins | sample JV7_2_3_MG_FD_183615 | JGI IMG/M metagenome (GOLD analysis project Ga0255049, IMG submission 183615) | Seawater microbial communities from Jervis Inlet, British Columbia, Canada - JV7_2_3 | ecosystem: Environmental > Aquatic > Marine > Inlet | place: Canada: British Columbia | collected 2016-10-06
CAGGTTGATGAGAGGAGGACCCGTGTGTGGTGAAACCAAATCATCATGAATTAGTGGGATCAAAGGCTGAATATCGGAGCCGACATGCGCCGCTTCAACTTGCGGTAACATACGCGCTTTCGTGATCAGGGGGCATAAATGACGGAACTACTAGCGCCGGGCAAACAGGGCACGCGGTCCACCGTTTTCGGCTGGATCATGTTCATCGGCTTTTTCGTGCTTTTCTTCAATATCCTCGAGTTGCCAAGAACGGCGATCGAGCAGCGCGGTTCGTTGCGTATTTTCCACGACAGTCTGGGTGTCCTCATCATGATACTGGCGATCGTTCGTCTCGTCTGGATGGCGCGCGGACCGGCCCCGAAGCCGCCCGAAGGATTGCCGGAATCCTCATTTGCATTCAATCGTGCATTGCTCGGCGCGATCTATCTGGTCTTTGCCGTAACCGGTTTTCTCGGCTTCGCATTTGCCTGGGGCGAATTTCACCGGCCGGTAATCCTGTTCGGGCTTGAGTTGCCGCAATTGTTACCCGAGGGGGATACGTTCCGTAAACCGGCAGGGTACTTTCACAGTGCACTGGGGTTTTATTACATGATGCTGGCATCTATCTGGCTGGCTTATGGTTTCTACCAGCATTTACGCTATAAATCAGGCATCGCCCGATTGTTTCCGGGCTCAAAAGTCTAATTGCGCGCGGTTTAAAGGAGTACGAAGAGTGACAGTTGCGACAAGTACGCGCATGCTGCATGTGTTGATTCTGCTGGGTTTCCTGGGGCTGGCCGTCTATTTTCCCTACTTTTGGTTCGGTGTCGTACCTTTTTCCAGCGACCTTGAGGTATCGGAGGCAGAGATTCAGCAGTTACTGGCCGGCAAGATTATTCCGGATTTTTATGCAGAGCCATTGCCGGAGATTTCAGACACAGAACTGGCCGCCCAGAAAGAGGCTTTCCTGTGGTGCCGTTTTTGCCACACGCTGGAGGAGGGCGGTGAACACCGGGTCGGTCCGAACCTGCATCGTATCTACGGCAAACCGGCTGGCGTGGTTTCCGGATTCACCTATTCGGATGTATTGATCGAGGCAGGACGTAACGGGCTTGTCTGGACGCCGGAAATGATGGCCGCATTCATCGCCGATCCTCACACGATGATCCCCGGCAACCGGATGCGTTACCCGCCGATGCTGTTTTTCGAGACCAATCCGGAGAAGGAGCGCCGGATGGTCGAGTATCTGCTGCGGATGTCTCGTTAAAACCGGAGAATAACAGGGCGGCGAGCCTCGACTCGCCGCCCTGTTTTTTTTACAGCTTCGGCCGGCTCAGGCGTCGTGCTTGTAGACGTGCACGTCGCGTTGCGGGTAAGGGATTGAAATGCCTTCTGCATCGAAACGCTTCTTGATCTGCTCAGTCAGATCGAAATAGACGCCCCAGTAATCGGCTGAATTAACCCAGGGCCGCACGACGAAGTTGACGCTCGAATCGGCAAGCTCTGAAATCGCGATCGTCGGGGCCGGGTCGCTCAGAATCCGGTCGTCGGCCGCAATGATGCCTTCGAGGACGCCGCGAACCTTGTCCAGGTCGTCGTCATAGCCGCAGCCGGCGACAAGATCGACACGGCGCGTCGGGTTCGCCGAATAATTGGTAATTTCACCAGCCATGACCTGGCTGTTCGGAACGATAATTTTCTTGTTATCCGGTGTTTTCATGATCGTCGTGAAGATCTGGACTTCGATGACGCTGCCCGTGACGCCGCCTGCCTCGATGACGTCGCCGACCTTATAGGGCCGGAACAGAACGATCATGACGCCGGAAGCAAAATTCGACAGCGAACCCTGCAGAGCCAGACCGATGGCCAGGCCGGCGGCGCCGACGACGGCGAGCAGAGAAGTCGTTTGCACGCCGAGCTGATTGATCGTCGCGATAATGACGGCGGCCATCAGCGTGTAGTACAGCATGTTGGCCAGGAAATTTTCGAGAGTGTCCTCGATATCGGCCCGGGACATGGCTTTCTTGGCCAGGTTGACGATAGCTTTGGCGATCCATTTACCGACGTAGAAGATGACAACGGCAGTGATCAGGCGGATCCCGATCAGGGTCAGCACATCCATGCTGATGGCAGGCATTTCACTTTCCATTTTGGATAACTCCTTTTTGTTATTCGTTTCCGGAACCGCTATCTTGCTGCGGTCGGGCAATAATTGTAAACAGCTAATCGCCGAATGGCCAAGAATCTTAATGTGCTTTCTTTAAATAATAGAATAATACTATGAAATATAAGGTATTAGGATCAAGCGGACTCAAGGTTGCGGAGATCTGTCTCGGTACCATGACGTTCGGGGAAGAATTCGGCATCGGGGCGCCGGAAAATGCCTGCCGGGAAATTTATGACGCGTACCGGGAAGCCGGCGGGAATTTCGTCGATACCGCCGATATCTATAACGCCGGCACGAGCGAACGCATGCTCGGTTCGTTCATTGCCGACGACCGCGACCGTATTGTATTGGCCAGCAAGTACAGCCTGAACACCCGGACGGATGACCCGAACGCCGGCGGCAGTCACCGCAAGAACCTGGTCCAGTCACTCGAAGCGAGCCTCAAGCGTCTCGGCACGGACTACATCGACCTGTACTGGGTCCATGCGTGGGACGGCAGCACCGGTATCGGTGAAGTCATGCGCGCACTCAACGACCAGGTTCGTCTCGGCAAGATCCTGCATATCGGCATCAGCAATGCGCCTGCCTGGGTGATTTCCGCAGCGAATACGCTCGCCTGTGAGCGCGGCTGGACGCCTTTTACGGCCATGCAATTGCATTACAACCTGGTCGAACGATCCATCGAGCACGACTATTTCGCACTGGCAAATGCTCAGGATATGGCCATTACGCCGTGGAGCCCGCTGGCCGGCGGTCTTCTGACAGGCAAGTTCAATCGCAACGCGGATCAAGGTGCTCAGGAGGGCACGCGACTGGCTGACAGCCCCCGGCGTGCCCAGGTGTTACAGGACAAAAATCTCGCTGTCGCCGAACGCCTGGCGGCACTGGCGAAAGAAGTCGGCTGCTCGGCGGCACAACTCGCGCTGACCTGGATGATGCGGCGCACATCGGGCTGTGTCGTGCCGATCATCGGCGCCCGGAACCTCGCGCAGTTGCAGGACAATCTCGGTGCAGCGCGGGTCAGGCTCGAGGCTGAGCAAATTGCTGCCCTCGACGAACTGTCCGCGCCGGAAACGATGTACCCGCAGACCCTCTATGCAAGCGATTTTTTCCGCATGATGATGTACGGCGAGGCTTGGGAAAAGCTCTCACTCGACCGGCCGTGGAAATGACCTGCCAGAAAAAGACCTGCCAGAAAAAGACGTGAAAGTGTTTATTGTCGCTTCGTACAGGTCCGCGGGACCCGTCTCAGAACATGACCGTCGTCGACTTCGTCTTCAGGTAGGACTCCAGACCTTCTTCGCCCATCTCACGGCCCCAACCGGACTGCCGGTTACCGCCGAACGGGATGGCCGGATCGACCGCCGCGTGGCAGTTGATCGCGACCTGGCCGGAGTCGATCCGGTTCACCATCCGGTGTGCGACGGATATATCCCGGGTCCAGACGCTGCCCGATAATCCGTAGATCGTGCTGTTGCATTGCTCGGCGATCGCATCGAGGTCGTGGTCGCCGAATTTCTGCACGCACAGGACCGGCCCGAAGATTTCTTCCTTGGCAATTTTCATGTCCATCGTGGTCTGACCGAAAATAGTCGGTTGCACGAAATGCCCCTGACCCGCGATGGCTTCGCCGCCGCAGACGAGATCGGCATTCGTCGCCTTGCCGGCCTCGATGTAGCCCATGACCGTTTCGACCTGGTCTGCGGAGATCAATGGTCCGAGTTCCGTGTCCGGGAGCAGGCCGGGGCCGATATTGAACCCGTTGGCCATCGCCGCGACACCGTTGACAACCTCTTCATAGACATCGTCGTGAACGAACATGCGGGTACCGGCCATGCAGTTCTGCCCCTGCAGGAAGAACGCGGCGCGGGCCGCGCCCGGCACAACCCGTTCGATATCGGCATCCGGGAAGACGACGACCGGTGATTTTCCGCCCAGTTCGAGCGTGACTTTTTTCAGGTTTCCGGCGGCCGCTTGCAGAATAATCTTGCCGACCTCGGTCGAGCCGGTAAAGGCGATCTTGTCGACGCCGTCGTGTTCGGCGAGGGCCGCGCCGGCATCGCTGCCGTGGCCGGTCACGATATTGAAAACGCCGTCGGGAATGCCGACTTCTTTCGTCAGGTGACCGATTAACAGTGCAGTCAGCGGCGTTATCTCTGCGGGTTTGAGAATCATCGTGCAACCGGCGGCCAGCGCCGGCGCAAGCTTCAGGATGACCATCGGCAGTGGCGCGTTCCAGGGCGTGATTGCACCGACGACGCCGACCGGTTCGCGTTGCGTGTAGGTCAGGGTTTCGCCGTTCGGCGCGCCCATCGGCTGCACCGGCACGGTCTGGCCGTGAATCTTCGTGGCCCAGCCGGCGTAATAGCGCAGGTAATTGACGCCGGCCGCGGCGATCGAATACATCGCGATTCCACGGGGCATGCCGTTATCGAGCACTTCCAGTTCGGTGGCAAGGTTCATATGCGCTTCGAGTGAATCGGCAAGCTTCCAGATCAGACGGCTGCGTTCGTGGGTCGACATCGCTGACCATTCGCCCTTGAATGCCTTGCGGGCAGCATCGACGGCGCGGTCGATATCCTGTGCACCGCCGCACGCAAACGTGGCGATGACGTTTTCCGTCGCCGGGTCTTCTGTTTCTGACGTTTCGCCGGACAGGGCATCGACCCACTCGCCGCCGATCAACAGCTGATGTTTACGGGCCAGAAAATCCTGGGTTTCCTGTGCAGGGATGATTATTTCTTCGGGTTGGGCGCTCATGTTCTGTCCTCGTTATTGTCATCCGGGATGACGTTTATTCAGTACGCCAGCATATATGTGCCGAGCGGCGAGAATCAAGCCACTTCGGGGCTGCGTAAACGATCGGGCATCTATAAAATGGCTGTCCCGCCCACCCGAGACCCTGCGGAGAGCGACAATGCTTACTTTCGAACTTCTGGATAAACAAGGCGTCCTCATCATCACGCCCGATGGCCCGCTCGAACATGAAGATTTCAAACGTCTCGGCGAGGCGGTCGATGAATACATCGTCAAGGAGGGGGCGCTGAACGGCGTTATGATCTATGTCGATTCGTTTCCGGGGTGGGATGATTTTGAGGCGCTGATGTCGCATGTCCGGTTCGTTCGGGACAATAACGCCGATATCGATAAGCTCGCGGCCGTCACCGACAGTAAATTCCTGACAATTATGCCGAAGATTGTGGATCGTTTTATCAGCGCCGAGGTTCGTCATTTCGATTTCGATGCCAGGGATGATGCAATGGCGTGGCTTTGCGGTCAGAGCGAACAGGCACAGGACGTTTGAATTTTCCTATTCGCGGGCCGATTCGTTGGCCGATTCGTTGGCCGGTCCGCTGGCAGATTGCCTGCCTGTTATGCCTGATTACGACGATCAATTATCTTGATCGCCAGGCATTTGCGGTAGCCGGTCCCGAAATCGTACGGTTGTTTGAGCTGAGCAACACGGAGTTCGGCCTGATCGGTTCCGCATTTCTGTTTGCCTATGGCTTCGGGCAACTGGTCATCGGTCCGCTTGTCGACCGGTTCGGCACCAAGCGATCGTTTCAGTTTGCCGTCATTGCCTGGAGTATTGCCGGAATTCTGCATGCCCTCGGGCGCGGTTTCTGGAGTTTCTTTTCCCTGCGCGCGTTGCTCGGCGTCACCGAAGCGATGAACCTGCCGGCCGCGATCAAGGCCGTGGCGGAATGGTTTCCGGCGGCCGAACGTTCACTGGCCGTGGGTATCGTCACTGCGGGGATCGGACTCGGTGCGATCATCGCGCCACCCTTGCTGGTCTGGCTGATCGTTACCTTCGGCTGGCAGTGGGCCTTTATCGTGCCCGGCGCGGTCGGATTCATCTGGTTGTTCATCTGGAATGTGCGCTATGACAGCCCGGAGCAACACACTGGCATTTCCGATGCCGAGCGGGCATTGATACTCGCGAACCGCGATGCGCCGGAAGAGACGACTGTGAGCGGGCCCTGGTACGGATTTATCCGTTTTCTGAAATATCGCGAAGTCTGGGGGCTGATGCTCAGCCGCCTGGTCAGTGACGGCGCATTTTATTTCTTTGTCGCATGGCTGCCGCTGTACCTGTCCCAGGAACGTGGTTTCGATATGAAGGCGCTCGCCTTTTCGGTGGCGCTCCCGTTCGTGGCCGCCGATGCCGGCAGTTTGTTCGGCGGCTGGCTGGGTACGCGGCTCATTCGTGCCGGCTGGAGCGTGAATGCGGCCCGCAAGGTCATTATCTGGGTGGCGGCGCTGTTGGTTCCGTGCGCGTTGCTGGCGGCACTGGCCGACTCTGCCGGTGTTGCGATCGGCCTGATCTGTATTGCGATGTTCGCGATCCAGATCAAGGCATCGAGCCATTTCACGATTCCGGCCGATTTGTTTCCGGCCAAAGACGTGGCAACGATCTGGGGATTGTTCGGCGCGGTGGGCAGCCTGGGCGGTACGCTATTCGTCGCCGCCGTCGGGTGGGTCACGGAACATTATTCGTATACGCCCATTTTTGCCGCCGTGGGGGTGATGCATATCGTATCGGCCGCTATTATCATGATTATGATTCCTGATATTAAGCAGATAAAACAATAACTAATAGAGCATAATTATTGTGTTTTCTGGATATAGACCTGCGGCAATAGCCACCTCGCTCCGGCAGATAGAACGGTTTGAGAGAGTCGTGACGTTCGGCTGTTTTCTCGTGCTGATCACCGTCGTGTTCGCCGACGTCGTCAGTCGCGAGGTCGTCGGCACCGGACTGCACTGGGCCCGTCAGGTGGGTGTCTGGGCCAACCTGTTCGTCGTCATGTTCGGGATCGGCCTCGCATCGTCCGCCGGTGTGCATTTACGGCCCCGGTTTGCCGATAACTGGTTACCCGCGCGCTGGGCGGGGGCGCTCGATCGAATTCAGGATGGACTGATGGCTTTGTTCTGTTGCGGCTTCGCCGTCGTCGCGACCGGTATGGTGCATGTCGGGTGGCTGCTCGGCGAACGTTCGGCCGCACTGGGCGTCGTTGTCTGGCCTTTTCAGGCCATTATTCCACTGGTTTTTGCGGTCGCGACATACCGTCACGGCGTCTACGCGCTGTATCCGGCTTTGCGTCCCCCAGGCGATGACAAGACGGGCGAAGACACGACGGGTGATGACGAGCCGGGCCGCGGCCATGCGGAAGGAAGCGGGTAGCGATGCTGGCCGGACTCGGACTCGCAATAACCGTTCTGGCGTTACTGGCCTTACGGCAGAATCTGCTGGTCATTCTCGGCGTCACGACGGCCTGGGCAACGATTGCCTGGGGCGACGGGCAGATCGGGAACATCGTCGTCGACGTCTGGGATGCAGCGAACAAGGAAATCCTGCTCTCGATTCCGCTCTATATTCTGGCCGGGAATATCATGTCGCGTGGCGCGATGGCCGCGCGCCTGATTCGGCTGATGAAAGCGGTCAGTGCACCGGTGCCGGGTGGCCTGGCCGTTGCGGCGATACTGTCATGCGGTCTGTTTGCCGCCGTATCCGGGTCCGGCACGGTCACACTGATCGCCGTCGGTGCCGTCATGTATCCGGCTTTGCTCGAGGCCGGGTATCCGAAATCCTTTGCGATCGGCGCGCTGTGTGCCGCCGGCACACTCGGCATCATCGTGCCGCCGAGTATCCCGCTAATCCTTTATGGCGTCATGACCCAGACCTCTGTCGCCGATCTGTTCATTGCCGGGATCGGGCCTGCGCTCGTCCTGATTGTGCTGCTGATCACGTACGCGTTGTGGCGCAATCGTGCCATCCGCGCGCACACCTGGTCGTTTGACGAAACCCGGGTTGCGCTGCGCGAAGGGCTCTGGGCGCTGTTCATGCCGATCATCATCCTCGGCGGCATCTACAGCGGTTATTTCACGGCGACCGAATCAGCGGCCGTTGCCGTCGTTTATGCACTGCTGATCGAGGTCTTTGTCTACCGGGAGATGGGCTTCGACGACCTTTACGACGTCGTCGGGCAAACGACGCGCCTGCTCGGATCGCTGTTCCCGGTCCTGATGCTTGCGCTGAGCCTCAATGTTTTCCTGGCGTATCAGCAGGTGCCCGAATTGCTCGTCGGCGGATTGAGCGGGGTCGTCGACAGCCGCACCGGTTTCATGATCGGCATGAACCTGTTTCTGCTGGCGGTCGGCTGCATCATGGATATCGGCTCGGCGATATTGATCCTGGCACCGATACTTCAGCCGGTCGCAGCCGCACAGGGGATCGATCCGGTCCACCTGGGCATCATTACGGTCGTGAATCTTGAGATCGGCTACCTGACGCCGCCGCTCGGCCTGAACCTGATCGTCGCGATGACGGTCTTTCGCGAGACATTCTGGACCGTGTGCCGCGCCGTGGTGCCGTTCGCGGTCCTGATGTTGGTCGGCCTGCAGATCGTGACGTTCTGGCCCGCGCTTTCGCTCATTCTGGTCAGGTGATATTTATCCGCAAACGCGTTTTGGCAACTGTGTACAATACGCCGCCAGAAAGAACAATAACCCCGGTCGATCACGCAACAATCAACTCACGGCCGGTGAGCAGGAGATTAATTTATGAGCATTCAGGTTGGCGACAAGATGCCCGCGGGCAGTTTCGGAGTCATGACGGGCGACGGTCCCGATTCGGTTTCGAGCGATGAATTATTTTCCGGCAAAAAAATCGTGCTTTTTGCCGTACCCGGCGCATTTACGCCGACGTGTTCGGCCAAGCACCTGCCGGGTTTCGTGCAAAATGCCTCTGCGCTGAAGGGCAAGGGCGTCGATACGATCGCCTGTCTGTCGGTCAATGATGTCTTCGTCATGGATGCATGGGGCAAGGATCAGGATGTCGGTGATGCGGTCATGATGCTGGCCGACGGAAACGGCGATTATGCATCCGCGCTGGGACTCGAACTGGATGCCAGCGGTTTCGGTATGGGACAACGCGCGCAGCGATTCGCCATTGTTGTCGACGACGGCGTCGCTGCGCAGGTGCATATCGAGGGACCGGGCGAATTCAAGGTCAGCTCGGCCGAATTTATACTGGATAACATCTGACGGGGCAGGCAGCTATGAGTCTTTATGATTTTCTAGCCATCTTTCACCTTTTGCTGTTCGTATACTGGCTCGGCGGTGATCTCGGCGTATTTTATTCGAGCGGCATGGTTGTCGACCCCGAACTGAGCAACTCCGCTCGTGTAACGGCGGCAAAAATCATGGTCAATCTGGATTTCGTGCCGCGTATCTGCATGACGCTGATGCTGACGGTCGGCGGATTACTGACCGGAGAAATCGGTATCGAACATCCGCTGTGGCAGACGATCGGATTCATTGCACTGGGTCCCGCCTGGCTTGCGATGGTCATATACCTGCATGTTGCACACGGCACCGAGCTGTCCAAGACTGTCACGAAGATCGATTATTACTTTCGCTGGGCGCTCGTCGTGTACCTGATCGGCTCGGTTACGTTCTACACATTTTTCAGCGACCGGCTTGCGACGGCGCCGTGGGTCAGCGCCAAGCTGGGTGTCTTCGCCTTGCTCGTGTTCTGCGGTCTGATGATCAGAAAATACATTCCGGACTATGCGATCGGCATCGGCAAGCTGCGGAACGACGACGTCAGTGACGAGATCAATGCTTCCATGATTGCGAGCCTGGATAAATGTCGTCCGTTCGTACTCGCAATCTGGGCGGGCCTGTTGGTCGAATGCTATCTCGGTGTCGCCCAACCGGGTGACGAACCCAGGGTTATGGAGATATTCGGTTCGCTGGCAACCATAGGCGGCCTGTAAGCGATCCGGGTTTACCTGTTAATAAAGCCGGGCATGCCTGCTGGCGTCCCCGGCTTTTATATGCCCGTTCCGTTAA
>Ga0255049_10002346_pt1 | contig 10000 bp, 10 predicted proteins | sample JV7_2_3_MG_FD_183615 | JGI IMG/M metagenome (GOLD analysis project Ga0255049, IMG submission 183615) | Seawater microbial communities from Jervis Inlet, British Columbia, Canada - JV7_2_3 | ecosystem: Environmental > Aquatic > Marine > Inlet | place: Canada: British Columbia | collected 2016-10-06
CATATCCCCGCGCGTCACCCGTTCTTCGCTCGAATTTCTCATGATTGCACCAACCCGGCAGCGTGATCTTCCACGCCATCGGTCAAAGCACTGTAAACATCCGCAAACGCACGCTTCGCTCTGGCGAGCAGCGACTGAGTCGCCTCCGTGCCAATCTCCAGTCGCGCCGATATCTCTTTCACCGTATGACCCTCAACGTATTTCCATTCCAGTACATCGCCGTATTTGGCTGGCAGCCGGTCGAGTGCGACCTGGATGAGGCGCAATGCCTCAACGCGCTGGTAGTGCCTCTCTGGGCTGTCCGCTAGTGGTGCCTGGAAGGAATCGACTGCAGCCTGTACCTCGGGAAAATCTTCGACCAACACGATATGGTCTCTGTACCGACTCTGGCGGCTAAGCCAGTCGCTGATCTCGTTGCGGCAGATAGCGCACAGCCACGTGAACAGCGCCGACTCGGCGCGATACGTATGCATTTTGCGGATGGCGCGGGTCAGAGCAATCTGTACGACCTCGCGCGCGCCCTCCGGATCATCGCTCAGTCGCACTATGGCGAACCGGTAGAGTCTCGCGAAGTTGTCCTCAAAAAATCGATCAAAGGCTCTTTGGTCACCCGTAAGTAACTGTTTGACGAGCCGTTTGTCGTCCAGATAGACCGGCATAGCATCCTTTCTCCCAGCACCTGCCCGTTAGACGGTCTGCTACGGAAATTTCGGTCGCTTTGCCGCGATTTTTTGGTCTCGCCGACCTCGGGAAGGTGCGGCGTTCATTGTACGCCTGTTGGGCGCTCCTACCGTTTCATTGCCTCGAAGAACTGGGAATTGGTCTTCGTATCCTGCATTTTGTTAAGTAGGAACTCAACGGCAGCAAGCTCGTCCATCGGATGCAACACTTTACGCAGGACCCACAACTTCTGCAGTTCTTCGGGAACGGTCAGCAATTCTTCCTTACGCGTGCCGGAACGATTGATATTGATCGCCGGGAATACGCGTTTCTCGGAAATACGGCGATCGAGGTGGATCTCCATGTTGCCCGTGCCCTTGAACTCTTCGTAGATAACTTCGTCCATCTTCGATCCCGTGTCGACGAGAGCAGTCGCGAGAATCGTCAGGCTGCCGCCCTCTTCGATGTTGCGTGCAGCGCCAAAGAACCGCTTCGGCCGGTGCAAGGCATTAGCGTCCACGCCACCGGTGAGAACCTTGCCAGACGAAGGAACAACCGTGTTGTAAGCACGAGCGAGACGCGTAATGGAGTCGAGAAGAATAACGACGTCGCGTTTGTGCTCGACGAGGCGCTTGGCTTTCTCGATGACCATTTCGGCAACTTGTACGTGCCGACTGGCTGGCTCGTCAAAAGTAGACGAAACCACTTCGCCGCGTACCGTACGCTCCATTTCGGTGACTTCCTCAGGCCGCTCGTCAATGAGCAGCACAATGAGATCAACGTCCGGGGAGTTCGAGCAAATCGACGATGCGATGTTCTGCAGCAGCATTGTCTTACCGGCTTTTGGCGGTGAGACGATCAGGCCGCGCTGGCCTTTGCCGATTGGTGCGACCATATCGATGATGCGCGCCGTGAGATCCTCGGTGCTGCCATTGCCTTGTTCAAGCACAAGGCGCTCGGTCGGGAACAGCGGCGTCAGGTTCTCAAAAAGGACCTTGCTGCGCGCATTCTCGGGTGAGTCGTGATTAATCTGGCCGACTTTTAGAAGCGCGAAGTATCGCTCGCCGTCTTTCGGCGGACGAATGAGGCCCGAGACCGTATCGCCGGTACGCAGCGCAAAGCGCCGAATCTGGCTCGGACTGACGTATATATCATCAGGACCGGCAAGATAGGAACCGTCCGACGAGCGCAGAAACCCGAATCCATCCTGCAGGACTTCGAGTACGCCATCGCCGTAGATATCCTCACCATTCTTGGCATGCGCCTTGAGGATAGAGAAAATCATGCCCTGCTTGCGCTGCCGCGCCAGGCCCTCGAGACCCAGCGAATCGCCCAGGACCACCAGGTCGGCGGCCGGCCGGCTCTTCAGCTCGGTCAGATTCATGATGTTCTTGGTCTGCTCGAGCTGTTCGGGAGTAATTACCTCGAGATTTCCATCGTCATCGGGATAATCGCCTTGCGGCGACCGGCGACGGCGACGTCGATTAGGATTACCCTTGTTTCTGTTGCCTGACTTGTTCGGTCGGCTGTTCGTTTGATTACCCAAGTACCCTCTCACAGATTAGTGTCCAGGAATTCCGTTAGTTGCGACTTCGACATCGCACCCAGTTTTTGTGCCTGCACGGCACCGTCTTTGAATAGCATGAGCGTCGGAATACTGCGGATGCCGAACTTTTGTGCAATGTTCGGGCTTTCATCGACGTTTAGTTTTACGACCGACATTTTCTCGCCGTACTCGTTGGCTGCTTCGCTAAGAATCGGGGCGATCATCTTGCAAGGACCGCACCATTCTGCCCAAAAATCCACCAGGGCAGGTTTGTCAGATTTCAGTACGTCAGCTTCAAAATTGCTGTCGTTGGTGTGCACGATATTGTCGCTCACCGGCTACTTCCTCCACATGATTTGATGATCTGATTGAGTGATGGCTGACTCGTTGCCGAGTCTATCGGCGAACGAACACTACAAAATTGATGACGCTGCCCAATACTTCAGGCAATATGTCGCAGCTTTGTTGCCGACTAATCCCGGCTTCTCTGATGGATCGATGATTGCGAAACTGGCTGGTGCGACGATTGTCGCGTCGGTATTGAGCTAATTTGAACGCGTCACGAGCCATATTGCAAGCTTTTAATGCACAAATTGCGACCCCAAAATCATGTCAGATGACCATCTGAGCGACCTCAAGTTTGACTCAATCTCACTGCAAGACAGTGTGCGGGCCGGCATTCGTGATGCCGGATTTGAATTCTGCACGCCGATTCAGGCCAGCACCCTGCCCATCGCACTCGAGCCACGTGATGTGGCCGGACAGGCACAGACGGGCACCGGCAAGACTGCCGCATTCCTGATTGCCACTTTCGAGAAGATGCTGGCAACCGAGCCGGCCGCCGACAGGAAAAAGCAGCCACGAGCCTTCATGCTCGCCCCGACTCGCGAGCTGGCCGTGCAGATTGCAAACGACGCTGAACAACTTGGCAAACATACCGGCTTCAAGATCGGACTGGCGTTTGGGGGTACCGACTACGAAAAACAGCGGCGTATCATTACGGACGGCATCGACATTCTCATCGGCACGCCGGGCCGCATCATTGACTATTACAAGCAGGGCGTTTTCAAGCTCGATGAAGTTGAGGTTGCCGTGCTCGATGAGGCGGATCGCATGTTTGATCTGGGCTTCATCAAGGACATTCGCTATTTGCTCAGACGATTGCCGCCACCCGACAAACGGCTGAACATGCTGTTTTCTGCGACGCTGTCACAACGCGTCATGGAACTCGCCTACGAGCACATGAATGAACCGGAGCTCATTCGCATTGAGCCCGACAAGGTCACTGTCGATCGCGTACGGCAGGCTATTTTCTTCCCCTCGAACGAGGACAAGATGCCGCTGCTTGTCGGCCTCATTCGGGAAATGGGCGCCGGGCGAATCATGGTGTTCGTCAATATGAAGCGTGAGGCGGAACGTGTCGAAAGCTACCTCGAGGTCAACGGGGTTCACGCCAAAGCGATTTCAGGCGACGTGCCGCAGAAAAAGCGTCTGCGCATGTTGTTGGAGTTTCAAAAAGGCGAACTGCAGGTTTTAATCGGCACTGACGTCGCGTCGCGCGGCCTGCATATTCCCGATGTGCAATACGTGCTCAATTACGACTTGCCGCAGGATGCAGAGGATTACGTACATCGCATCGGCCGTACTGCACGTGCCGGGGCGACGGGTGATGCGATCAGTTTTGGTTGTGAGACCTACGCAGTATCACTACCTGATATTGAGGACTACATCGGCCACAAGATTCCGGTCGCAAAGTATAACCCGGACATATTGCCCGACCTCATCAAGCCTAAACCCAGACCTCGGAAATCGTCAGGGCAGCGCGGGCGGCAAGGAAGCAACAGGGGCGGCTCGAGGCGGCCACCGAGACGACAATGACGGAAAAGCTCGAGATACGCGACAGTGCATCGCGCGACTTGAGTGCGGTAGAGTCGTTGTATCCGGAGGCTTTCCCGGATGAGGATCTTCTCCCCCTCGTTCGCGACTTATTGCAGGATACGACGGTTACAACATCGATTGTCGGAGTGATTGACTCTCGAATTGTTGGGCACGTGATCTTTACGAAGTGTGGCGTGGCTGGGAAACGGACCAACGTTGCACTGCTCGGGCCGCTGGCGGTCGTACCCGCATGGCAAGGGAAGGGTATCGGAAGTGAAATCGTGCGCGCCGGTTTGCGACAGCTGGGGGACTGGGATGTGCGCTCGGTCTGTGTGCTGGGAGACCCTGCTTTTTACAGACGCCTGGGATTTCTACCGGAATCCTCGATCAGGCCACCATACCGCCTGCCAGCAGAGTGGGATGGCGCCTGGCAGTCACAAGAAATTGGTGACTTGGCGCGGCCATGTTCGGGAACATTATCTGTCCCGAAGCAGTGGCTTCAGCCGGCCTTGTGGGCTCCCTGAAGCGTCCGCTAATGGCCCAGTGCTAAGGTGGGCGAGCGCTCCAACAACTCGAGCACGCTCTCTACGCCTGCAAAGTCGCTACCGTTGCGTACTGGTTCTGAGGTATCCGGGCGCGTAATCGTCACCAGCGTCTCAATGCCGTACTTTGCAGCACTTGCCAGCACCCGCTCGGTGTCATCAACAAACACAGTAGTCGCCGGATCAAATTCCTCTTCTTTTTGGAGCGCGCGCCAAAACTCCTGTTGTTCCTTCGCATGTCCATAGGAATGAGCGCTGTGGATACCGTCGAAAAACTCAGAAAGCCCTGTAACCTCTTGCTTTAACTCAAGTGTGTCAGGATGAGAGTTCGTCACGAGCAGCACCTTGATATCGAGCTCACGAACGCGCACCAGAAAGTCCCGCGCGCCGGGCAAAAAATCGATTCGATCATGATTGTCACGATGCAGCTGCATGACGTCGAGATCCAGGGTTTCGCTCCAGTGATCAAGACAGTACCAGTACAGTTCACCCTGGACAGAACCGAACCGGGCAAACAGATGCTTGCGCGATTCACTTAATGACATGCCGTTCTTGACGCCCCATTGCTCGGGTACGTATGTCATCCACATGTAGTTGTCGTAGGCGAGATCAAGGATCGTGCCGTCCATGTCCAACATCAGTGTTTCACACCGGTCGAGTGCCGTTTTGGGATTGAATGTCACTGCTTTATACTGCGCGCCCCTGCTCGCGTCTGGAACTTCGAATGAACCTAAAGGAACTTATCAACCCGGTTATCGATCTCGCTGTCGATGCCGGCCAGGCAATTCTGGAAGTTTACGCCACCGATTTCGATGTTCAAGAAAAAGGTGACGCATCACCGCTTACACAGGCCGACCTCGCCTCACACTATCGTATCGTCGCCGGCCTCGAGGCGTTGACACCCGATATCCCGATAATCTCTGAGGAAGAGGGACTGCCCTCTTTTGACGAGCGCGGCCAATGGAAACGTTACTGGCTGATCGATCCGCTCGATGGCACCAAGGAATTCGTTAATCGCAACGGTGAGTTTACGGTCAACATTGCGCTCATCGATTCGACTCGGCCCATATTTGGTATCGTCCACGTTCCTGTTCAGGACAAGACCTACGTCGGTTGCGAAGGCCATGGCGCTGAATTGCGCGACGCCGGATCGACGACTGCGATTCGCGTGGCAGAATCCAGTAGCCGTCCCGTGCGCATTGTCGGCAGCCGCTCGCATCGTGGCTCAAGCCTCGACGCATTCCTGGAAAAAGTCGGCGAATCAGACATGCTGCCGATGGGTAGTTCACTGAAGTTCTGCGTCGTCGCCGAAGGGAATGCAGACATCTACCCGCGTCTTGGACCTACCTCCGAGTGGGACACAGCTGCCGCCCAGGCCGTCGTTGAGCAGGCGGGCGGCAAGGTGCTCGAACTTGATGGCAAGCCTTTGTCTTACAACCAAAAAGCAGACATCCTGAACCCCTGGTTTGTGGTTATCGGGCCAACCGACATTGACTGGCTGGCGCTGCTTGCGAGCGGCGAGTAGCATGGCTTGCAATGACCGACAAAGTCGATACTGAATCATTCAAGAATCTCGAGCGGCTGCGCGAACTGCGCGTCAGTCACCGCGACCTTGACTACCTGATTGATCGGCTGCAGCACGACCCGATGGTCGATCAGCTACGCATTCGCCGCCTTAAGAAACGCAAGCTGCTGATCAAAGACATGATTGCATCGCTCGAGAGCGAGTTGATTCCGGACCTGGATGCCTGATAGCAGTGTTGGAGCGCCTCTAAAGGCACTCCAACAGGCGTCTACTTCGGACCAATATGCGTATCGCCTCGTTCTCTCGCCAGTTCGACCTGGCGTTGACGTTCTCCGAGTCGCTCCGCGCGATCTTCGTCAAGATCACCAATACAGTTTGGGCAGGAAATACCTTCCTGGTAGTCCGAAGAGGCGATGTCCTCGGCACTGAGAGGCCGCCGGCAAGCGTGACACTGTACGTAGCCACCTTCAGCGAGGTCACGATCGACTGCGACGCGTGTATCAAATACAAAACATTCGCCGTTCCAGCAGTTTTGCTCCGGCGGCATGTCCTCGAGATACTTCAGAATGCCTCCCTGCAGGTGGTACACGTCGTCGAATCCAAGCTCGAGCATCAGCGCAGTCGCTTTCTCGCAACGAATACCACCCGTACAAAACATCGCGAGGGATTTGTCCCTCGATTTTTTTGCAAGCTCTTCTGCGAAATCGGGGAACTGCCTGAAATTGTCAGTTTTTGGATCGATGGCACGCGGAAAGGTCCCGACCTCGATTTCGTAGTGATTGCGCGTGTCGATGACAACGACGTCAGGGTCCTTGATTAACTCATTCCACTCATTGCCCGATACATACGTGCCCGTTTTTTCGTGCGGCAAAATATCGGGGCGCCCCAGAGAGACAATTTCTGCTCGGATCTTGACGCGCATGCGCCGAAAAGGTGCCTCGCCAACCTCATTCCAGCGGGCCTCGATGGGCTCGGACAGTGACAGCTCCCCTTCAATCCACTCGAAAACTGCCCGGATTGCACTCTCCTCTCCGGTTAATGAGCCGTTTAAGCCCTCGGTCGCAACCAATACCGTGCCAAGCAGCTGTTCTTGGTCGCAGACGATTCGCAGTGCCTTACTGAATTCCCGTACACGTGCGAGGTCAAGGAAACGATAAAACGATGCGACCTTCATGTCCTGTCCTGGTCTTCAGCAACGGTCAGCGACAAAATACTGTGCCGAATTTTTTCGCCAAGCACCAGGCGCGCATCAGCTCCAATGCCGACAATATCTTCGTCAAAATCCAACAAGCCCTCGCCATTTCGTCGTAGCACTTCCTGTTCCTGCAATTTGCGAATGAAGTCATGAAACAGTGTTTTGTTGAAAAAATCGGGCGAATGCAATCCATAGATCATCGACAGACGTTCGGCACTTAGCTGGCACATTCGTTCAAGCCGGACGCGTGACAAGTTGCCCGAACCATGCTTGACGAGAATCGCAATGACAAGGTAGAAACGTTGCAGCATAGGCACCATCGCCTCACCCAGCATCAGGAGTTGATACGCCGGCGCAGATCCAGACGGTGGACGTTCAAGCAGCGAGTTACGCTTGCCGCGCTTCAGTAGTTTGTGATCTACAAGAGTCTGGATTGCCGCTATCGTGACTTCATCGATCTCATCCTCGCTCCATTGCAGACACAACTCTTTTTGCATGAACGGATAGATCAATCTAATCAATCGCTGCAGCTCGGCCTGCTCGAGTTGCCGCCCCTGGATAAAGCAGCATGCCACTGACGCCGGTACTGCAAGCAGGTGCAGGATATTGTTGCGGAAGTACGTCATCAGTACGGCCGTGCTCTCGGTCATATGAAAAACGTCACCCATGGGGTGTGATGAGCGGCTGATAACATCGAGTTTCTCACCATGATCGATGATTTCCGCGGGACTCCAATCGGGCAGCGTCACTGACTCGGAAAAACGGAATTGCGCTAGCAAGTCCTGACTCAAAGCCAACTGCGAGTCCAGCTCCTGAGCGCCGATTTTCTGCTTCGGCGTCGCCAGCAAAACATAGGCAAGGAGGCTGATCGGCGTGACCGCAGCGGCCGAGTTGATCCCGCTCATGATCTCCTGCCCAAGCGTATCCACGGCCTCACTCAACCAGGCCGGGCGCTCGCCGTTGCCCTTTGACAACGTGCGCCAATCGGGCCGAATTCTGTCGAGCAGCAAATCGAGTTCAATTGGCTCGCCGATATTGACGTAGACGCGTCCGAAATTATCACGCAGCCCTTTGATCGAACGAATCAGACCAAGAAGCGACTCCTTCTTTTTCTCCGCCCCGCCCATTTCGCTGATGAATGCATCACCTTCTATCAGCTTTTCGTAACCGAAATAGATCGGCACGAATACGACCGGGCGCTTTGGGTCCTGGATGTAGGAATTAACCGTCATCGCGAGCAAGCCGCCCTTCGGCGCCAGCAATCGACCAGTACGGCTGCGCCCGCCTTCGACGAAATACTCGATCGAATAACCGCGCACGAGAATCTGGTACAGGTACGCGTCAAATACAGCGGCGTACAGGCGATTTCCTTTGAAGCTGCGGCGCAGGAAAAACGCGCCACCGCGACGTAGGACCGGGCCGACGAATGGCATATTGAGATTGATTCCCGCCGCGATATGCGGTGGTTGCAGCCCTTCCTCGTAGCAAATATAGCTCAGCAACAAGTAGTCGAAGTGACTGCGATGACACGGCGCATAAACAATGACCTTCTCCTTCGCGACATCATGCAACCGTTCAATGTGATTGAGCTCGATACCATCGTAGATCTGGTTCCATAGCCACCTGAGAAAGCGAAGAATTATGCGAATCGTCGGATAGGAAATATCGGCAGCGATCTCCATGACATAGTCGTGTACTTTTTGCTCGGCCGCTTCTCGTTTCCCGGGGTCATCGCCAGCCTCGACCGCGATCGCGCGTTTAACGTTTGGAGCAATAAGCACCTGTTTGGCCAGTGTCCGGCGATGCGATAGGTCCGGCCCGACCGTTGCGGTACGACGCTTGCGAAAATGCACGCGCAAGATGCGAGATACCTTGCGAAATGCGACGCGCGCCTCAACACCGTCCTGGACAATGGAGCTCAATGCGAGAGCACTACTGAAGCGCAGCAGCGTATTGCGGCCATGTAGTAATGTTGCGAAAAACTTTCGTGAGCGCCCTGCGACATCCCAGTTTTCCGCGAACATTAACTTGAACAAAGAGCGTTCTTTGTCGGGAGATCGACCCCAATAGATCGCAACGGGAATTAACAACAGGTCTTCGCAACTATTTTCGGCTGCATCGACAAGATGACGGAGGCGGCGTGACCCGGATGCGGACGGGCGGCGAAAAAAGAACCCGCTCAATGGCCGCAACACGATGAAGCGGCGCGAAAAACGCACTCCGCAGAACTCGAAAGATTCTGTTGGAGACGGCAGGCCATGCTTATCGCAAGCGCGTTCCAGCGCAAGAAGGTCTGCAAGCCCGCCGGTCTCCATGACATAGCAGACCGTCGCCTTCGGGTCGGTTATCAGTTCGGCCGGTGTTTCCGGTTGAACTGCGGGCCGCGCCCACGCGGCGAACAGCTTGCTGGCCACCCAATAGAGTGGCTTAAAGATGATACCTGCAAGGTACATTGCGAGTTAGTCGCCGACTGCTTCCTCGATCGCCTCCTCGACGTCGTCTGCCGCGTCCTGCAACACGTCACCAACGTCTTCGGCTTTTTCGAGCATGTCATGAATCGCGTCCGCAGCGCTTTCCGAGCCCTCCTCGATCGCATCGGACGTCTCCTCAGCGACCTCGTCTACGACGTCTTCGACAGCCTCAACGACGTCTTC
>Ga0255049_10002347_pt1 | contig 9998 bp, 8 predicted proteins | sample JV7_2_3_MG_FD_183615 | JGI IMG/M metagenome (GOLD analysis project Ga0255049, IMG submission 183615) | Seawater microbial communities from Jervis Inlet, British Columbia, Canada - JV7_2_3 | ecosystem: Environmental > Aquatic > Marine > Inlet | place: Canada: British Columbia | collected 2016-10-06
AATTCCGGTCGTCAACTGCGCGAACGCGTGCGCGACGGGCGCGACCGCCTTCCGCGAGGGCTGGCTCTCCATCAAGGCGGGCCTCCACGACCTGTGCCTGATCGTGGGTACGGAGCAGATGGGCAAGGCAGGCCTGCTGGGCGGGCCGGGCGGTAGCCGCGGGATCCCGACCGAGGGCTTGCTCGGCTCCGGCACCATGCCCGCGGTCTTCGCCGAGGCGGGCATGGAGCACACTCGCAAGCACGGCACGACCTTCGAGCAGTTCGCGAAGATTTCAGAGAAAAACCACCACCACTCAACGAAAAACCCGAAGTCGATGTATCAGATCGAGACCCCGCTCGAGAAGGTCATGACGGCCGAGATGATCGCCTATCCCAACACCAAGCTGATGTGCTCGGTCAACGTGGACGGCGCCGCCGCCGCGGTCATCGCCTCGGAGAGCAAGGCCCGGGAGCTGGGCCTCGGCCGAGCGGTCAAGGTTTCGGCCTCGGTCCTCACCAGCGACCCCTGGAGCGAGCGCGACCTCACCATGCCCGACGTCAATACCTGCACCCGCCAGGCGGCGAAGGCCGCCTACGAGATGGCGGGAATCGGACCCGAAGACCTCAATCTAGTCGAGCTACACGACTGCTTCGCCACGGCCGAGATCCTCCACTACGAGAACCTGGGGCTGTGCGGCGAAGGCGAGGCCGGGAAGCTGATCGATGAGCGAGAGACCTACCACGGCGGGCGGATCCCAGTGAACGTCTCGGGAGGACTGCTCTCGAAGGGCCATCCACTCGGGGCGACCGGCGTGGCCAATCTCTTCGAGGTCACACAGCACCTCAGGCGCGAGGCGGGCGACCGCCAGGTGGAGGGAGCTAAGGCCGGTCTCACGCACGTGATCGGGCTCGGCTCGGCCTGTGGAGTCCACATCCTGGAGCGGGTCAGCGCCTGATCACTGCACCAACGCCTGCTCCAACGCCTCCCACGCCAAGAGCGCACATCGCTCGCGTGCGGGAAGCCGTGCCACGCAGGCGAAGGCACGCAGCCGTTCGTCGAGCTCCGCTGCGGCGGCCTTGCCCTCGACAATCTGCGCGAACGCGGTCGCCAGAGGCTTCACCTCCTCGGCGCGGCGTTCGCGTACAAGCTCCGTCATAACGCTGGCCGCGGCGACCGCGATGCTGCAGCCTCGCGCGCGCGCCGAGACCTCGGCCACGCGCCCCGCATCGAGCCGCACCTCGACCCGTACCTGATCCCCGCACAGCGGGTTGTGCACCTGTGCGGATGCGTTCGGGCAGTCGAGGGGCTTGCGGTTGCGGGGGCTGCGGTAGTGCTCCCGCACAACGTCGCGATAGAGCGTGTCGAGCAGGTCGGCGGAGCTGGGCATCGTTGACTCCAGCCTTTCAGTCTACGACTCGCCCGTCGGACCGCAAACGTTCTCGACCCAATTGACACGCCCAGTACCCCACACCTACCATCCTCGAACCCCGCTCAGCCGAGGTGCGATGCAGACACGTTCACCCCTCCCCTCTCCGCGGCCCCACTGGAAACATCGCCTGGGGTGGGCGCTTGCGGTGCTCTTGCTCGTGCTCGGTTTCGTCGTGCGCTTCATGTTCAGCGCGGCGGCGCCCTCGGCCGAAGAGGCCGAGTCCAAGGCCATTGCGCCGCGGGCGGAGCGTCCGCTGCCGCGTCTCTCGGGCCGGAGCCTCGACGGCGGTCAGGCGAGTACAGAGCTCTTCCGTCGCCGCCGCGGCATCGTGTACGTGTTCGCCAGCAGCGATTCGGATGCCGAGCCGGTCGCGGGGATCGTACAACGATTACGCGCCAGCGGAGCCGACGCCAATATCGCGTTCCTCGGGCTCAACCGGGACCTCGATCCCACACGCTCGCGGGCCTTCGTCGAGAGCCACGGCTTCGACTTCCCGATTCTGCTCGATCATGACCTGGCTCTCTCGCGCAAGCTCCAGGTGCCGCCCGGAAAGTCGACGCTGATCGTGGTGGATGCCGAGGGTTACATCATCGGTGGCTTCGCAGGGCTCGAAGGCGATCTGCCCGAGATCGAGGCGGCCTACGAAAGTGAAATGCGACGTGTCCTGCACCTGAAGAAGGTCGGGGGCGAAGTCACGCCCGCCCTCGGAGTTCTACCCGAGGCCCCGGGCTTCGACGTCAAGAATCTGAATGGTGGACGCACGACGTTGAGCCAGCTCGAGGGCAAGGTGATCATACTCGTGTTCTTCGCCCCCACCTGCCCTCACTGCCACGCCTCGCTCAAGTTCCTGGATCGACTCGCGCAGCGTTTGCAGCACGCGGACCTGCGCATCGTTCCGGTCAGCGTGAGCAACCGCAAGTACGTCGTCGAGGACATGGCGGAGAAGCTCGAGATCCAGCTCGCCATGTACGTGGATCCAGACAACAGCGCGCAGCGCGCCTACGCCCACCGCCACAGCGTGCCGGACATCATCGTGATCGACCGCGAAGGGCGCGTGGCCCTCCGCCTTAGCGGCTCGGATGCGCGCTCGGAAGCCATGATCACGATGGAGGTGCGGCAGGCACTCGGCATCGAGAACCCCCTGCTACTCGACCGCAAGGGCTACAGTGGCGAGGGCGTGTGCCAAACCTGCCACCGCAACCAGCATCAGACCTGGGCACTCACCAACCATGCCTACGCGTTCGGCACCCTGATCGAGCACGGGGAGGAGCGGAATCCCGAATGCCTTCCCTGTCATACGGTGGGCTGGGAGAAACCTGGCGGCTACAGCCTCGAGACTCCGTATTCGTATCTCCAAGGGGTTCAATGCGAGAACTGCCACGGGCGCGGCGGCCCGCACCAGTCCCCCGATGCTCCGGCGCAGGGCTTCGAGTCGGTCTGTGGAACCTGTCACAACCCCAAACACTCGCTCAACTTCAAGTTCGCCGAACGGCTACCGGAGATCTCACACAGTATGAACCTGCGCTTCGCCAGCCTCAGCCTCGAGGAACGACAGGCATTGCTGGAGCGGCGCGACAAGCGCGATCGAACGCTCTTCGAAGAGGGCGCGTACGTGGGGTCCGCGGCCTGCCAGAGCTGCCATAGCGCGGAGCACGAGCTGTGGGCGAAGTCAGCCCACGCCAACGCATTCGACACGCTGAGCGCCAAGCAGGCCAACGAGAAGGCCGACTGTCAGAAGTGCCACACGACGGGGTTCAATGAGCCGGGCGGATTTCCCGAGGGCGGGGTGTCGCTGCGAAATGTGGGCTGCGAGAGCTGTCATGGCCCCGGCGAGAATCACATCAAGCAGGACACCCAGAAGAGCGGTTCCATCCTGGCGCTGGCGGACAAATGCGATAGCTGCGTGATCCTGCAGATCTGCGGCTCGTGCCACGACGACCAGAACGACCCAGGCTTCGAGTTCGAGCTCATCGACAAGCTGGAGCGCATTCGGCACGGCTCCCGCGACACGGCGAGCGTGGGGCCATGAGCGCACCCGAGACCCGCAGCGCGCTGCTTCACAAGCTTCGCGTATCGCTGGAGGAGCTCGCGCAAGAGGGCATCGAGTTCCTCGAGCGTCCCGCGCGGCGTACCTCTGACGCGCCGGACGCCCGCCTCCCCGTTCCCCCGCCGGCGGCGCTGCGCGGGCAAGCCACTCCCTCCTCCGAGGGCTTCGACCCGAGCACGGTGAGCGACCGCAGAGAGGGGCTGCGGCTAATCCGCGAGGACCTGGGCGAGTGCACACGTTGCCGCCTGCACGAGACGCGCCGCAGCATTGTGTTCGGGGAGGGCAACCCCGACGCTCCGGTGGTCTTCGTAGGCGAGGGACCCGGAGCCGAAGAGGACCGAACCGGGCGCCCCTTCGTCGGCCGCGCCGGCGAGCTGCTCACCAAGATTATCGAGTCGGTGGGCTGGCGGCGCGAGGAGGTCTACATCTGTAACATCGTTAAGTGTCGACCACCCAAGAACCGCGAGCCGCAGCTGGATGAGGTGGGGACCTGCCGGCCCTTTCTCGATAAACAACTTCTCACGATCCGCCCGATCGTGATCGTTACCCTGGGCAAGCCCGCGATTTCGACGCTGCTCGGACGCACCGTTGCCATCACGAAGCTACGGGGGATCTGGCAGGACTGGAACGGCCTGGCAGTCATGCCGACCTTCCACCCGGCCTACCTCCTGCGGAATTACACCCGGGAGACGCGCCAGGCCGTCTGGGACGACCTGCGCCAAGTGCGCGCCCGTGTGGATGAGATCACGCGTTCGTAGTCTCTCCCTCGCGCTCTGCGCCCTGCTTTGGGGCGCCGCGCCGGCGGCAGGTGCGGCCGAGCTGCGCGTGGGTTTCGGGCGCGCCGAATTCCCACGCCCCGAGAATGGCCCACTGGCCGGCTACGGCGGCTGGCGCGACCGGCGTGCGCGCGAGGTCCTCGATCCACCCGAAGCGCGCGCGCTGATGATCAGCGGGGCCGACGTCCGGATCGCACTGGTCGTCCTCGACCTGGTGATCATCAGGCCCAGCTTGCGCGAGGGGCTTCGCGAGCTCTCGCGGTCGTTCGCAATCGACGAGCTGGTCGTCGCCGCCACGCACACCCACTCGGGGCCGGGCGGGTACATCCCGGGCCGCGTCGCAGCGCGCCTGACCTCAGGTCGCTTCGATCCGGGAACCCCCCGCAAGCTGATACACGCCGCACGCCGTGCACTCCGACTCGCGCTGGAAGACCTGACCCCAGCGCGAGTTGCAAGCGGCCGCACCGAGCTCTCACTCGCGCGCAATCGACGCTTCTCAGAGGGACCTCACGAGACGGAGCTCCCCTTATTGCGCTTCGATTTCCCGAGCGGGCGCGCCCCCATTGTTCTGTTCGCGTACGGCGCGCATCCCACCGTCCTCTCCCCCAGGAGCCATGCCTACTCGGCCGACTACGTTGGAGCCGCGCGTACCTGGCTTCAGCAGCAGGGTTGGCGCGCCATCTTCGTGGCCGGCCCTCTCGGGGATCAAGAGCCCATCAGCCAGCAGGGACCGCTTTGGCCCCGGGACCTCGCACTGCAGCGCTCGCAGATGATCGAGATCGGCAACTCACTCGGCAAGGCCGTCTTGGAGGGAGTGCGGAAGCTCATTCCGGGTGACGGGGCGGAGCTCGCCGCGTTCGCACGCTGGATCGAGTTACCCACTGCCCCCAGGTTTCGTCGCTTCTGCAGTACCTGGTGGTTGAGCCCCTTCCTGAAGTCCAATCTGCGTGGGTTCCTCTCGAAGCGCGCTCCCATGCATGCGATTCGTGTGGGAGGCGCGCGTATCGTGACCGTTCCGGCCGAGCCATCGTCGGCCATCGGTCGAGGGATCCGCGAAGGGCTGGCGAGCGGGCAACCGCTCTTCGTGGTCGCGCACGCCAGCGACTGGCTGGGCTACGTGGTTTCGCCCGAAGCCTATCGACGGGGTGGCTACGAGCCCTGCATGTCCTTCTACGGCTCGGACCTCGGGCCGTGGCTGATTGAGGAGGCCATCGCCACGGGCCGCTTGCTGGATCTCCCCCCGCTCAGTTCCAACAGGAGCACGAGATGAAAGCCACCACGGAGGTATGCGGGATTATCCTGCACCCCGCCGGGCACACGCTCTCGCCGGTCCTTCACCGTACGGCGTATGTAGCGCTCGGCCTGGAGGCGGTCTACCTCGCGTTGGACGTCGCTCCCTACGCTCTGGAGAGCGCCGTGGCTGGCATGCGCGGACTGGGGATCCGTCAGCTGTCGGTCTCGCTCCCGCACAAGGAGGCCGTGCTCAAGCTCGCCGATCGCGTCTCGCCCGAGGCCCAGGAGATCGGAGCCGCAAACACGCTCACGCGTACGGGCGACGCCATCGTGGCGGACAACACGGACTGGATCGGCGTACTGCGCACCCTTGAGCCGCACGGGCCCTGGCAGGGCCGGCGCGCCACGGTGCTGGGCGCGGGGGGTGCGGCGCGCGCGGTCGTCTACGCGCTGCGCCGTCTCGGCATGGAGATCATCGTCACAAACCGCACGCGCGAGCGAGCCGAGCGTCTCGTGGACGAGCTCGGCGGACGCGTCGGCGCACTCAACGAGCCCTACGATCTGCTCGTAAACACCACGCCACTGGGCATGCACCCCCAGATCGACGCCTCGCCCGCGCGCGCCGACGAGCTCCAGCGACATGCCCTGGTCTTCGACACGGTCTACCGTCCACTCGAGACCCGGCTCCTGCGCGAAGCCACCGCCGCAGGCTGCCAAACACAGGACGGCCTCGACATGCTCGTCCACCAGGCCGTCGAGCAAATCCGCCTCTGGACCGGCCACGCCCCCGACCCCCAAAACCTACGCCAAGCCGCCGACCAGGCACTGCGGGCGGATGCCACCCTGAGCTAGGCTCAACCCGCGGGCTGCTCCTTGCCAGATCTACGCTGTTCCTTCTACTACCCCCGGGGGCAGCCGTGCTGGCATGCGAGGCTAGGCGTCGAGCCAGAGGTCTACGGGTCGAGCGATGTCTCCCGGGTTGAAGGGGAGTGGGACGGGTTCGCCGCGGGCGGCCGAGGCGTAGGCGGCGAGCAAGATTTCGAGGACGACGCGGCCGTCTTGGCCACTCTCGTCGGGCACGCGCCCATTTCGAAAGCAATCAAGGAAATGAGTGAGCTCCTCCGCGATTCCATCCCCGGCGCCGGATTCGATGGGGATGTGGCGTGAGGCCTCAGCGTGGCGCTCCAGTCGCAGCTCGCCTGCCAGGTGGTTGAGCACGAGCCGGCCCTCGCTGCCTTGCACCTCGAGCGAGCTCTCGCCGGCGGTTTCCGCAGCCCAGGAGCATTCGGCGTGGAGACGCGTGCCATCCTCGAGGCCGAGCGTCACACGGGCATCGTCTTCGAGACGCGTCTTTTGGGCGTGCCGGACGGTGGCGAGCTCGGCCGAGACGCGGGTGATCAGGGGCTTGCCGAGGAGCCAGCGCAGACACTCAATGCTGTGGCAGCCGAGGTCGAGGAGCGTCCCGCCGCCGGCCTCCTCCGCGTTCCAGAACCAGGGCGAGTAGGGGCCGCCATGCTTCTCGCACTGGCGGGCGGAGAGGATACGCCCGATCGCGCCCTCAGCGATCAGCTCGCGCGCGCTTCGATAGTGGGGTGCGAAGCAGAGGTTCTCAGCGTAGGCGAGGCCCGTGCCGGCTGCTGCTGCGGCCTCGAGCATGGCGTCGGCCTCGGCGAGCGTCAGGCAGAGAGGCTTCTCAACGATCACGTGTTTGCCGGCTTGCGCCGCGCGAACGGCGTGCTCGGAGTGCAGTCGGTTGATGGAGTTGACGCAGACCACATCGACCCCGGGCGCCGAGAGCAGCCGCCCGAGCTCGCCATAGTCGACGGCCAGCTCCGCGTTGCAGGTCTGCGCAAGGCGCGCAGCGCTATCACGACTACGAGATGCCACGCCCACCACGCGCGCGCCTGGCACTTGAGCGAGGGCCTTGGCGTACTTGCGCGAAATATGCCCCGCGCCGACGAGTGCCAGGCCGAGGGGGCGGCTCATGCAGCCCCCCGGGGCTTCAGAGGTTCATGAGCTGCGCGACTCGCTCGCGATGCCCGCTGGGACTGCCGTAGGTGACCTCGATGGCCTTGGCGCGCTTGAAGTAGAGGTGGCAGTCGTACTCCCAGGTGAAGCCGACCCCGCCGTGAATCTGGATGTTCTCGGCGCTGGTGTGCCGGTAGGCATCGCTGGTATAGGCCTTGGCCATGGCCGCCGCCAGCGTCGCCTCGTCCACTCCCTCGGCGAGCGCCCACGCGGCGTAGTAGGTGATGGATTTTGAGGATTCCACCTCGATCAGCATGTCGGCGCACTTGTGCTTGATGGCCTGGTTCACGCCGATGGGCTTGCCGAACTGGACCCTCTCTTTGGCGTACGCGACCGAGTCCTCCAGCACCTTCTCGGACCCCCCCACAGCCTCGGTCGAGAGGGCCACCAGCGCCGCATCGCGTACCACCTCCCAGGTGGCCCAGCCCGCGTTCTCCCCGCCCAGAAGCTGGCCCGAAGCGTTCTCGAAGCGAATTTCTGCGATCCGCCGCGTCTGGTCCATGGACCGCAGCGGGCTGACGCTCACCCCGGCAGCTTCGCGCTCCACCAGCAGCAGCGAGATGCCGCTCTCGCCGCTCCCGCCGGTACGGGCGGCCACCACCACGGTGTCCGCGTTCTGGCCGTCGGGGACGAAGAGCTTGGTTCCGGTCAGCCGAAAACCGTCGCCATCTTTTTCGGCGCGGAGCTGGATGTCCTTCGCCTCTTCGGTGCCCGCCTCCTCCGTGATCGCGAAGCTGAGTATTCGATCGCCCGCCGCGACCGCAGTCAGGATCTCCTTGCGCTGGGTGTCGGTCCCCGCATTCAAGACGGCCAGCGTGCCCTGCAGGTTGCCAAAGAAAGGCGAGGGCAGAAGTGCGCGGCCCATCTCCTCGAGAATGACGACCAGGTCGACGAAGCTGAGCCCAGCCCCACCGTATTCCTCCGGAATGAGCAGGCCCACCCAGCCGAGCTCCGCCATCTTCTTCCAGAGCTCGGGGTCGTAGCCCGACTCCGTCTCCATGAGCTCGCGCACCACACTCATGGGAGACTCCTTTTCCAGAAACTCCCGCGCGGTGGTGCGCAGGAATTCCTGCTCCTCCGTAAATCCGAAGTTCATGGACGCTCACTCCCTTCCAACGGGCACACCAGCCGAAAGCGGCGCGCGATTCTAGCTTGAGCTTGATTCCCGAGTCAACGCGTGCCGGCTATGGTAACTATTTGCGGGTCTTCACGTACCCTGAGGCAGGCCACCTGTCAGGTTCATGAGCATGGGCGCGAAAATCGAAGCAAGAGAAGTCAGCAAGCGGTTCGGGGAACACATCGCGCTGTCGAACCTCTCGCTCGAGGTGGACCAGGGGGAGATCTTCGGGATCATCGGCCCCAATGGCGCCGGCAAGACCACCTTCCTCCGCATCCTGACGGGCTACTGGCTCCCCAGCTCGGGCGACGTCCTTGTGGAGGGCCTTTCAGTGGTGAAGAACCGCTTCGCGGTACAGCAGCAGCTCGGCTACGTCTGTGAGCAGCCCAAGCTCTACAGCGACCACAGCGTGAAAACGTTTCTGCGCATGATGGGCGAGCTACGCGGGCTCAAACGCGCGGAGCTCGGGGCGGCCGTGGAGCGTGCGATCGAGCGCTTCGAGCTGGCCGAGGTTGTGCAGCGGCGGATCGGCGTGCTCTCGAAGGGCTTTCGGCAGCGCGTGTCGCTGGCGCAGGCGATGATCCACGACCCGCCGTTGATCGTAATTGACGAGCCGACCGTCGGCCTCGACCCGCGTCAACAGATCGAGCTACGGCGCATGATTCAGGGGCTGGGCGGGCGGCACACCGTGCTGCTCTGCACGCATCAGCTGCGCGAGGCGGAGGTCTGCTGCGATCGCGTGGCGCTTCTCGATCGGGGGCGATTGGTCCAGATCGCGACCCGCGAGGAGGTGAAGACGGGGGGTAGTCTAGAGGCGCTGTTCCTGGATCTGACTCAGCAGAGGGAGGGCTCCCCGTGAGCCAACGACTGTGGGCGCTATTCCGCAAGGAGCTGCGCACATTGTTCGCGTCGCCGGTTGCGTACATCGTGCTGACCGCCTTCGTGGCGCTGTCGGGCATCTACTTCTTCCAGCACCTGCTCAGCTATAACCGTCTGCTCTTCGTGTTCCAATCGGAGGCGATCTCCGGCGGCAGCTTCGACGCGGGAACCATCCCGCTTCAGGTCAACAGCCTGAACGATCTCTTCATCCCGACGAGCAACGACCTGAGTTTTTTTCTCCTGGCGGTGCTCCCGCTGGTCACCATGCGCGTGTTCGCCGAGGAACGTGCGCAAGGCACCGATGAGCTTTTGCTCACCACGTCGATCCGACCCTGGGAGATCGCGCTGGCCAAGCACCTCACAACCTATCTCTTCGTGTTTCTCATGCTCGCTGTGAGCGCCATCTATCCCGCATCGGTGGTGACCAAGAGCGGGCTCGGAATGCAGCACCTGTTCGCGCTCTACGTGGGCCAGCTCGGGTACGGCATGGCGGTGGCGGCCATCGGC
>Ga0255049_10002348_pt1 | contig 9995 bp, 9 predicted proteins | sample JV7_2_3_MG_FD_183615 | JGI IMG/M metagenome (GOLD analysis project Ga0255049, IMG submission 183615) | Seawater microbial communities from Jervis Inlet, British Columbia, Canada - JV7_2_3 | ecosystem: Environmental > Aquatic > Marine > Inlet | place: Canada: British Columbia | collected 2016-10-06
AAAAACCTGAGCGACGCATTCATCACGTACTCCTCCGAGACGTCTTGCAAATACGTGCCGAACAAGAAAGACAAGGGCAAACACCTGGTCGAATCGGTACGTAAAAATGGGGCCGAAGGCGTCATCTTCGCGAGCCCGAGCTTCTGCGATCCTGCCTTACTCGACCGCCCGATGCTGCAAAAGGCGCTGACCGCCAAGGGCATACCGTATACGGCCTTCAAATTCGCCGAAAACTCGGGGCAACTTCAACCTATCCGTGAACAGGCGGGCACGTTCGCCGACTCAATCAAACTATGGAGCGCCGCATGAATACCGTCGCGAACCAACAGCAGGAAGTGCAAAAAGAAGATTCGATGCTGTTACAGAAGGCAATGATCAGCGCCAATTACGATGCGTTGGCCACCGCACACGAAGACGGCAAGAAGATCTCCTCGACTTTCGTGCCAGGCAATCTTAACGAACTCCTGATGTGCTTCGATCTCGTGCGCAATCTCCCCGAGATCAACGCACTGCAAGCCGGCATGCGCAAGAAAAGCGGCGGCTACATCATGGAGGCCGAACGCTCAGGGCATTCAGAGGATGTCTGCACGTACGTCAAGAGCGATCTCGGCATGATGGCGAAAGGCCAGGTTGGCCCTAATGGCAAGCCGCTTCCTACGCCGGATGTGCTGCTGCTTTCCTACACCGGATGCTTCACCTTCATGAAGTGGTTCGAACTCGTGCGCGATGAGTACGATTGCGAAACCGCAATGTTGCATGTGCCCTACCAGGCTGATGGCAAGATCACGGATAACATGCGCCAGTTTGTCGTGATGCAGCTCAAGGAACACGTAATTCCGACCCTCGAGCGCGTCAGCGGCATCAAATTCGATATAGATCGTCTGCGTGAATACCTCAAGGAATCGGCCAAGGCAGAAGAAGACCTCGTGTGGGTATTGCAGTCGGCGAAAAACCGGCCGTCCCCGATCGATGCCTACTTCGGCGGCGTATATTACTGTGGACCGATTTTTACCGCGTTCCGCGGCACCAAGGATACGACCGCATATTACGGTGCATTACGTCAGGAAGTTGCCGAACGGATAGAACAGGGACTCGGGCCGGTCACGCCCGAGGGTACACTGGAGGAGGAGCGCATTCGCCTCGTTGTCGAAGGACCACCCAACTGGACCCACTTCCGCGACTTCTGGAAGATGTTTTACGACGAGGGCGCCGTGGTCGTCGCCAGTTCCTATACCAAGGTCGGTGGTGTTTACGATTTCGGCTTCCGTCACGATCCCGAACATCCTATCGAGACACTCGCGGATTACTGTCTCGGTTGTTACACAAATCACAGCCTGCCGGACAGGGTAAGCATGCTCTGTAACTACATGGACGAATACAGTGCGGACGGCTTCCTCGTCAACTCGATCAAGAGTTGTAACAGCTTCTCGGCCGGACAGTTGCTGATGCTGCGGGAAATCGAGGAGCGTACGGGCAAGCCGGCCGGTTTCATTGAAACGGACCTCGTCGATCCGCGCTATTTCTCACCCGCGAACGTCAAAAACCGCCTCGAAAGCTACTTCCAGATGATCGAGCAGAAGAAAGCGCACGGTGAGGCCAGGACGGCGGCATGAAGACCTTTATCGGTATCGATCTCGGATCGACGACAACGAAGGCCATCGTGCTCGATGAAGAGAAGACGATCCTGGGCCGCGGTATCACGAATTCGCGATCCAACTACGGCATTGCTGCGGATCTCGCAAAGCAGGAGGCGTTTGTCGATGCGCGGTTCTACCTGTTCCGCCAGCTGCTGAAGGACGTGCCGGCGCTAAAGGACAGACTCGACGATTTTCTGAAAAATTTTGAGCAGGATTTTCGCCTGGAGCAATACCTGGAGCAGCTTGCTGATCTCGAGAGAATCTGCACGGGCAATGCCGGAGACGAGCGGCTCGGGAAGGACGGTGCGGAGATACGCGCTCTTCTCACCGCAGTTTTTCAGCAGCTGAAAGACGAAGCGCCGACGCTCTTTGAGCCCGGCTCGCGCAGAAAGTCGGATTTCTTCCGCGATATCGCCGGATCGCAGTTTTCGAGCGCGTCCGAGAAGGTCGTCCGGGAAAGCGCAATCGGCTTCGATGCAATGCTCAATGTCTATGACCGCTCGATCATCGATGTGGAAAACATCATCGCCGACAGCCTCGACGAGTCGAAATTCATGAGCGCACTCGAACGCACTTGTAAACGATCGACGGATTTCAGTCATGTTGTGGAAGACGTGCGCGCACCGTTAAAACGTGTACTCGACACCAGGATCGAGGAAACCTATGTAATCGGTACCGGCTATGGCCGGGCAACCCTGCCGTTCTCGAAAGAGCACATTCGCTCCGAAATCCTGTGCCACGGACTCGGCGCACACATCATGTATCCGAAGACGGCGACCGTACTGGACATCGGCGGCCAGGATACGAAGGCGATCCAGGTCGACCCGCAGGGAATCGTCGAGAGCTTCCAGATGAATGACCGCTGCGCAGCCGGTTGCGGCCGCTATCTCGGCTACATCGCGGACGAGATGAACCTCGGCCTGCACGAACTGGGTCCGATGGCGATGCAGTCTACGCGCAAGGTTCGTATCAACTCGACCTGTACCGTGTTTGCGGGCGCAGAACTGCGTGACCGCCTGTCTATGGGTGAGAAGCGCGAAGACATTGTCTCCGGCCTGCATCGCGCGATCATCCTGCGGGCGATGTCGATTCTTTCCCGGTCCGGCGGTATACGCGATCAGTTTACATTTACCGGCGGCGTAGCCAAGAACGAGGCTGCGGTTGCAGTCCTGAAAGAAATCGCCTTCGATAATTATGGCGAAATGACAATGAACGTAGATCCCGATTCCATCTACACGGGCGCACTGGGTGCGGCGACGTTCGCCAGGCGCGCAGTCCTACATTAATACAGGGAAACGATATGACACTTGCGGCAGGAATCGACCTCGGTACGGGAGCAGTGAAAATTGCACTGTGCGAAGTGTCCGGCGGAGAAACCAAATGGTTGGCCAGGAACGTCAGCCGGATTCGCCGCCGCGACCCAATGGTTCTCGCGCGGCAAGGCTATGAGAACATGCTGGCTGAACTCGACCTGGATCCGGAGGCCATCGACTATGTCGCGACCACCGGTGATGGTGAGAATATCTCCTTCCGCACGGGCCACTTCTACTCGATGACAACGCATGCCCGCGGCGCCACTTACCTGCAACCTGGCATCAACGCCGTGATCGATATCGGAGCATTACACGGGCGCGCGATTGCGACCGATGAGCGCGGCAAGGTGCTGACCTACAAAATGACCAGTCAGTGCGCATCGGGATCAGGACAGTTCCTCGAAAACATCGCTCGTTATCTCGGCGTTGCGATCGAGGAAGTCGGTTCGATTTCAAAGACAGCCGATAATCCGGAAACCGTCAGCAGCATCTGCGCCGTGCTCGCCGAGACAGATGTGATTAACATGATTTCGCGCGGTATCACCACCGCGAATATCCTTAAAGGCATTCACATCGCGATGGCGAGCAGGCTGGTCAAGCTGCTGAAATCAATCAAGGCGCGCGAAGGAACCGTTTTGATTACCGGCGGACTTGCGACTGACGAGGGCCTGATTGAAGCACTGAAAGAACAGGCCATCGAGCAAAAACTGAAAGTCGAGGTCTTGAATCATCCTGATTCCATATATGCCGGCGCGATCGGCGCGGCGTTGTGGGGCGCTTTCCGACACGACAAACTTTTGCAGGCACGGCACGGGGTGCCATCAACTGACCTGGATGCATACGACGAAAGAAAGCCTGTACTTGCAGTCGACCTCGGGCAGGAGGAAGTAACTTGTCCGATCTCCAGTGTCGCGGAACCGACAAGCAGTGCCTGCCCCGCGGAGCAGGTGCTGGATAAAGACAACCAGGAGAAAGGCACATGACACCGATTGAGGTGCTGATGGATGAACACCAACTGATTCTTGCCGTACTGGATAGCCTCGAGGAAGCAGCTGACCGTCTGGACAACGGAGATTCGGTTGATCCTGTCTTCTTTCTCGATGCGGCGGATTTCGTCACCGGCTTCGCCGACAAATGCCACCATGGAAAAGAGGAGGACATCCTGTTCGTGGCGATGACGGCGATGGACATGCCGCAGGACTCCGGCCCGGTCGCAGTCATGCTTGCAGAACATGACGAAGGCAGGCAATACACTGCGGGCTTTCGATCAGCCGCGGAACAAATGAAAGACGGAGACGTAGCTGCCGCCGCCGACGTTGTTCGTAATGTATATGACTATGTCAACCTGCTGCGTGAGCACATCAACAAAGAGGACAACGTCCTGTATCCGATGGCCGAGCAGATCATCCCGATGGATGCAATGGTAAAAATGTCAGAAGACTTTAAGCGCGCCATCGATAACGACGAGCAAAAGGAAATACCCCAGAAGTACCGCGCACTGGCCGAAAAACTGAGTCATTACCCGGCCCGGGAAGACTCAGCGGCATAGTCCGCTCCATTCAAATTAGTCAGCCTCGGCGGCCACGTCCTGCATCGCCGCGTCCGCGCTCTCCAGCGCCGCGGATATGTCGCTCTCTGTGACGACGGTCGATAAGGCGACCATACCGCGTGGCGCAACGAATAGTCCGTGATTGAGGCACGCGACATGAAACCTGTCCATCAGGTCTGCATCTTCGCGAATGATGGGCGACTCGGGAATTGATTCGCTGAGAAAAATGTTCAGGCAAGATCCGAAGTGGTTTATTGCGATCGGCAAGCCGCTTTTCTTCGCGCTGTCAATGAGCCCGGTTCGCAGCATTTCAACCAGCTCGTTCATCCGCCCGATGCGCTCCGCCGTCAATTCACGCAGTGATATCTCGCCGGCCACCATGGTCACGGGATTCGCGTTGAATGTGCCCGAATGAAACACTTTCATATCGTCCGGCTCGAAAATCCTCAGCAAGTCTTTTTGACCGCCGACCGCACCGACCGGAAATCCTCCGCCGATGATTTTGCCCAGCATGGTCAGGTCTGGTTCAAGCTCCAGCTCGCCCTGGCAGCCACCAACGCCGAATCGAAACGCGAGAACCTCGTCAAGCACGAAGAGTGCGCCGGCTTTGTGAGCCGCATTTCTCACGCCCTCGAGAAATTGCTTACGCCCTGGTACGATGCCGCCGGCGCCCAAAACAGGCTCGAGAAATACGGCGGCGATTTCCTCGCCGTGTTCATCAAGCACAGTCTCAAAATCACTCAGGTCGTTATAGCGCGCAAGATAAGTCAGGTGCCCTGCGTTACCAAAGGACCCGATCTCGAACTCGAGTAACGAACCGTGATAACCATAGCGCGCCATCAATACCTTGTGCCTGCCCGTGACAATGCGCGCGATCGTAAAGGCCAGTGCGGCAGCTTCGGTTCCGGAGTTGGTGAAGCGAACCTGCTCGATGGATGGCACGCGTTCAACGATCGCCGCTGCAAGCGTGATTTGCGGCTCATTGGCTGCCGCCCAGCACGTACCCCGGCCGACCTGTTCCCGAACTGCCTCGACAATGGGCGGATAGGCGTGGCCGTGTACCAGCGACGTGTAGTTGTTCAACAGGTCGAGGTAGCGATTGCCGTCGACGTCACGGATATAAGCGCCTTTGCCGCTCTCGATCGTCAGGGGGTACGGTTGCCAGAATGATGCCTGGCGGGAGGTGCCGCCCGGCATCAGCCGATACGCCTCGTTATAGTTTGCCGCACTTAATTTCGTGCGTTCGCGATAGCTTTCGTAAATGCGCGATGACATCTGTTACACGTTTCCGGGATCAGCCGCTTTCAACGGACAGGACCAGTGCCATGGCCGTATCACCTGCCGCGCAGCCGGTGAAGAGACCCCGACCACCGCCGCGCAACGACAACTCTTCGATCAGCTCGATGATCAGGCGCATCCCGGTCGGTGCCTGCGGGTGACCCCAGATTAACGAGCAGCCGAAATTGTTCATGTCCTCGAGCGATACGCCGGCTTCACGCGCGAGGATGATGTCGTTCACGGCGAACGGGTTGTGCGTCTTGATTGCATTCATGTCCTTGAACGTCAGTTCCGCTTGCTCAAGTGCAGAACGGGCTGCGCCGTACGGTGCCTCCGGCATGTACGCCAGCGCCGCACGCGATTGTCCAACGCCAAGGATGCGAATTCGTACGGCATTGTCGGTCGAAAGTTCGTGCGCCTGCTCACGGCGCGTGACTATCATGGCGGCGTTGCCATCTGCGGGATATGTCTGCCCGCCGAAGGTCACGGATCCTCCCTCGATGACAGGTTTTAGTTTTGCGAGTCCTTCGGCCGACGACGCTATAACTCCCTGGTCGCCGTCGATCTCCTCGACGGTCTTGCGAAAGCGTGGATCCGGAACGGCGAACGGCAAATCCATGTACCGTTTCTGAAATGCTCGGTCGTCGGCGAGGGCGTCTTCGTACTGCGCATATCGGCGCAAAACGACTTCATGCTGTTCGGCCGTCGATATCGAATGTTTAGCAGCCACGTTCTCAGCAGTCTGCATCATGGAGTGCCCTCCGAGCGGATCGCACTGGAAGCTGTCGATGACGACGTCCTCGGAAACGCCGGTACCGCCGGGCGCTCTAGGTGCAGGATAATAGGTGTGTGGCCCGTTCGAGCAACGGTCGGTCGTTGCCGCTAGCACCGTGTTTGCAAGACCGCTCGCGATTTCCGCGCATGCCAGCAGCGGCGCCCTTACGCCCGATGCACAGACCTGCGACAAAGTAGGCCCCGGAGCTTGCGGCGCCCCGAGCAGTCCCATAAACCATGGCGTTCCGTAAAAGGACTGGTGTTGGTAAACAGACATACCGAGCACGCCGACATCGAATATTTTGGGATCGATATCGCGTTTATCGAGTTCTCGCCGGGCGACGTGAGCTGCAAATTTGACGGCGTGCAGGTGTTGCAACGCCCCTTGCCAGCGCACGAACGGCGTGGACCAGTAACAGCCGTAGGGAATCTCAACCTGGTCGAACATTATCTTTGCCCTAATCTGTGCGTTTAGCTATCCCAATCCATATCACCGTCGGGTAACGTTTCCAGAAGGCGTCCATCTCTTAACAAAGTTATCGCAGCCTCGATGTGATCCGTCAACGACTCATCGTGATCCAGGTAGGGAACCACCTCGCGAACCATATCGTAAATCTTGCGCGTAACCGTACTCAATTTCACCGCGCCACCGTCACGTTGATCCACTGCCTGGCAGGCACATACGAGTTCCACAGCCGGGACAGCGTAGCTGATTTTCAGAATGTCGCGGGCACGCCGTGCCGCAACCAGTCCCATCGACACGTGGTCCTGGAAGTCTCCGGTAGTGGTCAGTGTCTGGATCGAAACCGGATGGCACAACGAACGCATTTCGGCCATGGTCGAGGATGCACAATACTGGATGCCCATGAGGCCGTGGCGCAGTCCGGGATCTTCCTTGCAGAGAAACGGCGGCAGGCCATTGTTGTGAAACGGATCGAGGAAGCGGTCGATGCGTCGATCGTGCAGGTTGCAGGCATTGGTCAGCGCGATTGAGATATGGTCCATCGCCTGGCTGACATACTGGCCGTGAAAATGTGCGTTGTGGAACGCATCGCCTTCCTCGACGATGATCAGCGGATTGTCGTTGGTGGAATTGATTTCGATTTGCAACGTGCGGTCGGCCTGCCACAGTGCATCCACCGACGGCCCGAGAATCTGCGCGCCGGCGCGCAGCGAGTAGGCGTCTTCGATCTGCTGATCCATACCCTGTGGCTCACCGGTGCGCAGCGATGACAGCCAGGCGTCGACTTCCTCGTCCTGCACGACCATCTTGCTGTCGCCGAGCACCGTCCAGATCGCGTCGGCAACTTTGACCTGCCCGGGATGCGGTTTATTGCGATGCACGGCCGGATGGTAGGGCATGATCTTGCCGCGCAGCGCTTCGAGCGTTAATGCGGCAATCAGTGCTGATTGTTTCAGCAACTTTTTCGCGTGATAAATAACCGGCACTGCAACACCGACCATCATCGAGGTACCGTTGATCATTGCGAGGCCTTCCTTGTAGGAAAGCCGTGCCGGCTCGAGGCCGGCGCGCTTCAATGCCTCTTCTCCTGATAGTACTTCGCCGTCGTAGCGGGCGCGCCAGGCGCCCGTTACAACCAGCGCAATATGCGCGAGCGGCCCGAGGTCACCACTGGCACCGAGAGAGCCTTGTTCGGGAACGCATGGCACTATCCCTGAGTTGTAAACGGCGATGTACTTTTCAAAGTTCTCGGGACTGATGGCCGACACACCACGGCCGAGTGAATTAATACGGCAAAGCATCGCGGCGCGCACGTACACGTCGTCGAGGTCCGCGCCTACGTTGGTCGCGACGCCACGCAGGATATTGTTTTGCAGTTGTTCAGCGAGTTCCTCGGGAATCAGCCAGTTGACGAAACCGCCGACTGCAGTCGTCACTCCATATATGATTCTTCCCGACTTGACGAAACCGTCCAGGAGGTCTCGCGAGGCCTTGACGCGTGCCGCTTGCTCGGGGAACACCTCCACAGTGGTGTTCTGATATGCGGCCTCGGCCAGCTGATCGACCGTCAGTGTCTCGCCGTCGAGATGCATGTCTTGCTCCCTTTTGATTAGTATTTACGCAATTCTAGGGTAGTTGTCAGGGCAGAATTGCCATTTATTTGTTAAGATATGTACTGTAATTAGCGTTTTCTGCTAGAAATTAGAAAAAATAGAGGAGAATATTGCGTTGGGACAGCTCGACCTGACAGACAGAAAAATACTGGCGGAGCTCCAGGCGCACGGACGCACGTCGAATACCGACCTGTCGCGCAAGGTTGGTCTGTCGGAGTCACCTTGCCTGAGGCGAGTGCGCAATCTTGAAAACGGTGGCGTGATCGCCGGATATTCCGCACTCCTGGATCATCGCAAACTGGATCTAGAGATCGTCGCGTATGTGCAGGTCAATCTAGATCAGCGCAGCGAGGCGGATACCAATGCGTTTGTAAAAGCGGTCAAGAAAGCGCCGTGGATCGTCGAGTGTGTCGCGATTTCGGGGACGCACGACTATCTATTGAAAATCGCAGCGAGAAACATCGATCACTTCGGTGAGCTGACGATGAAAAAGCTGCTGCGCTTCCCGGGCGTTACCGATGTGACGTCCAACCTGGTCCTCGCATCGATAAAGGACAACTACGGCAGCGTCATGTGGCCGGTTAAGTAACTCCCCATCCCGTCTTTGCGAGCGAAGCGAAGCAACCCACCCCCAGCCGTCTTTGCGAGCGAAGCGAAGCAACCCACCCCCGCAGCGTCATTGCGAGCGAAGCGAAGCAACCCACACCCAGCCGTCATTGCGAGCGAAGCGAAGCAACCCACCCCCGAAGCGTCATTGCGAGCGAAGCGAAGCAACCCACCCCCAGCCGTCATTGCGAGCGAAGCGAAGCAATCTATCTAAATTGACAAGTTTCTCTCATTGTTCTCGACTCGAACGTACCGCAAATTCGTTCGGTAATGGAAAAGTTACCAGCGGTCTATATCCTGGCCAACAAGCCATGGGGCACGTTGTATACAGGTGTCACGAGCAACCTTGCAGGGAGGGTTTATCAACACAGGGAAAAGTTTGTGGGCGGTTTTACAGCCAAGTATGACGTTGACAAGCTTGTTTATTATGAATGTTTTGGTGATATGTACATGGCGATAAGTCGGGAAAAACAAATCAAGGGAGGCTCCCGAGAAAAGAAATTACAATTGATCGTTGGTTTGAATCCGCATTGGCGAGACCTATATGAGGAAATTCTTGGATAAGCTGTAGATTGGTTGCTTCGCTTCGCTCGCAAAGACGACAATAAATAGACCGTCGTTGCGAGGAACGCAGTGACGAAGCAATCCATTCTTTATGCTCTTACTGGATTGCTTCGCTGCGCTCGCAAAGACGACAATAAATAGACCGTCGTTGCGAGGAACGCAGTGACGAAGCAATCTATTCTTTATGCTCTTATTGGG
>Ga0255049_10002350_pt1 | contig 9993 bp, 9 predicted proteins | sample JV7_2_3_MG_FD_183615 | JGI IMG/M metagenome (GOLD analysis project Ga0255049, IMG submission 183615) | Seawater microbial communities from Jervis Inlet, British Columbia, Canada - JV7_2_3 | ecosystem: Environmental > Aquatic > Marine > Inlet | place: Canada: British Columbia | collected 2016-10-06
GTGAGTCATCGTGAGTTTTAAAGTAGGGATAGGCGAATATATTGCTTAAAAAGGATGTCTGCCCGCTATTGTCAGGCAGGTTATCTTGTCAGTTGGCCGGAATTTCGCGACTGCGCCGTTCGATATAGTCCAGCAAGGCCTCGTCGAGTGCTTCGTCGATGGGTGGGGGTTCGTATTTTTTAAGCCACTGTTTTGCCTTGCGTACACCGACAGCCTCGCTGTCGAGCCGGCCGTCGGCGTTCCACTGCTCGTATGAGTTGTTGTGCTGCGAATCGAAGATGAAAAGATTGCTATTGAGGGTATGCGTTTCGCCGAGGAAGTGACCGCCAGGCCCGACGTTGCGCATGGCTTCGAAGACTTCTTCGATATCGCTGAAATCAGGACCCTGCAGAAAATGATAAAACGCGTCGAGCTGTTCGAAGTCGATCATGGTCTTGCCGTAGCCGACGGTCAGCGCGCCTTCGAGCATACCGCCCGCCATGGTCAGCCAGTTGGCGTCGGAAAGCATGCTCGGGAACAATCCCCACATCGAATCATAGGCCGCCTGCATGTCCCCCGATTTGGATGTCGCCACATTCAGAATCGAGCGGTGCGGTAACTTGTAGTAACGCGCCATCGAGCTCGACAGAAACTGCACCATCGCCGAGTCCGGCGAGCCGTGCACCGGTGCGCCACTGTTGAGCGCGACGGTCATCGCTGGCACGCCAAACAGCATCGGCGCGCCCGGGCGAATTATCTGCGTCATCGCCATTGCCATCAGTGCCTCGGCCAGCACCACGCCGACCGTGCCGACATTGCTTGCCGGGGTACTTGCGGCTGCCATTGAAAACGGTGAACACATGACCGCCTGGTTATTCATTGAGTAAACCTTGAGCGCGTCGAGCATGGTTTCGTCCCAGACCAGCGGTGAATTGGCATTGATCAACGAAGTCGTGACGGTGTTGTTGGTGGCAAATTCTTCACCGAAGACAAGCTTCATCATGTCGACCGTGTCCTCGGCGCGTTCACGCGCGGTCACGTTGCCGATGATGGGTTTGTCGGAGTATTTCAGACCGCTGTAGGCCATGTGCATATGCCGATGCGGTACCGGGATATCGACCGGCTCGACGATGGTGCCGCCGGCGATATGCACCGTCGACGCCATGTGATTGAGTTTTTGTAGATTGTTGAGATCTTCCAGTGTCGCGTAACGCCGCACGCCTTCCATGTCGCGCACAAAAGGTGCGCCATAGGAGGGAGAGACCACTGCGTGTCCGTCGCCGACGCGTACACTGCGTTCCGGGTTGCGCGCATGGTGCACATAAGAAGAAGGAATCTTGCCGATTAGTTCGAGCAATTCGTCACGACCGATGCGCACGCGCTCGCCGTCGATCTCGGCGCCGGTCTGGCGCCAGTAGGTTAGAGTTTCTTCATCCTGGAAATCACAGCCGATCTGTTCAGCGACGCGCATCGCGAAGTCATGGATCAGTTCGACGCCTTCCTGGTTGGTGACTTCCATGATCGGGATGCCGCGCTTGATTTCCGGATGGTGCACGACTGCGGCGCTTGCTACCGCAGCGCGGCGGGCGGCACTGCCACCCCGGCGTCGTCGTCTGCTGCTCATATTATTAGCCCAGGGGTTCGAGACAGGCCGCTAGTTCGCGCGCCTCGTCAGCTGAAAGATTCCGCAGCGGTGCGCGCACGCTGCCGCCGTCGAAGCCGCGTTGGCGGCTGGCGGCCTTGACCTTGGGGATGTAGTTGCCGCGCCAGATATAAAGCAATGACGGAATCATGCGCGACCACAGTTCCATCGCACCGGCGACGTCGCCACCTTTGACTAAATCAAACAGTTGTACGCTCTCGCGTGGCATATAGTTGGCGCCGCCCCAGATACAACCCTGTGCCCCGGCGATGAAGGCAAACACGGTAATGGGGTCGCAGCCGTTCAGCACCTTGTGGCCGGTGGCGAGGTATTCCTGATGAGTGGTCAGGTCACCGGCGCTATCCTTGATGTAATTGAAATTTTCAAGCTGATTCAGGCGCTTGAACAGGTCGACCGATATGCCGATGCCGGTGGTTTGCGGGATATTGTAGCCGATGATGTTGGTTGCGACCGCGGCATCGATTGCCTGGTAGAAGGCAAACAGCCCGTCATCGTCTTCCGGGCCTTCGAGGTAGGGCGGCAGGATCATCAGAGCGTTGGCACCAAGATTCTGGGCATGCAGTGAGCGTTCGATTACCTCTGCCTGTACCAACGCCGAGGTCTGGCATATCAGTTTGCAGCGGCCGTCGATTCGCCTCGCACCGAGTTCGTACAAATGGTTACATTCCTGCCGGGTCAGGTAAGGGTGTTGTCCGGTGCCGGCGCCGAGCACTAGTCCGTGCACGCCGGCGTCGATATAAAGATCGATCAACTCTTCCCAGCGACTGTAGTTGATACTGCCATCGTCATGCATCGGAGTCTGCATTGCGAGGTTGATTCCGGTGAGTTCGCTCATTGGTTGCTCCGTGTTAAAGCGCCAGGCCAGTCTTGCGGCCATCGTGAAACGCGTAGGGCGCCTGGCGCGGTGCAGCCGCATCGCCGATGACATGGAACCTGGTATTTGTTTCAGTTAGCGCCAATTCAACCTCATTGAACACGTAATTGGTGGTTGCGGTCACAATCGCCGATGCTTCGATTTCCTGAATCGATTGGTCGAGCAGGGATTGGACCTCGGCGCGATCGCCATGCCAGTGGGTAATCACCGACTCGACGAAAAAGGAGACGCCTATCTGCTTGAGTGCCGCGCGAATTTTGGAATCCACCGTGGTGCGAAGCAGTTCCTTGCCGACCAGCTCGTCAGGCGTGACGATGGTGACATCGTGGCCCTTGTCGGCGAGGTACCAGGCGGTGCCGGTACCGCGCCAGTTGCCCCCTTCGTCGAGCACGATAACCGCTTTGCCGAGGTCAGCCTGGTCACGAAAGACTTCTTCGCAAGAATAGACCTTGCCATTGCCCAAACCCGGCAATTCATTGTGCTCGGGTAACCAGCGTTGCCGTGCCAGCTCGTCCGGCAGGGAGCCAGTAGCGAGTACAACCTCGTCAGCGCCGAACTCGAGAATGTCCTGCTCATCCATCGGCGAGAAGTAGCGCACTTCGACACCGAGTTGTTCAAACTGGCGCAGGTACCATCCGATCAGTTCGGTGATTTGTCCGCGGCGAGGCGCGAGCCCGGCGAGCCGGAACTGTCCGCCAAGGTCACCCAGCGCTTCGCATAGCGTTACCTGGTGGCCGCGTTCCGCGGCAACACGCGCGGCTTCCATCCCCGCGGGCCCGCCACCGACCACGAGCACCTTTTTCACCGTGGCAGCTTTGGCAAAGCGATCGCCACCCCACTCGAACTCACGCCCGGCGGACGGGTTGACCAGGCAGGAAATCCAGTAGTCGCGCGAGCGCCGCCCCCAGCACATCTGGTTGCAGGAAATACAGCCGCGGATGTCGTCGTGGCGATTGTCGCGGGTCTTGTTGACCCAGTGCGGATCGGCGATCTGGCCGCGTACGATCGATACCAGGTCGGCGTCGCCGCTGGCAATCGTGTAGTCGGCGTTTTCGGGGGTGCGGATATGGCATTCGGCGGTGACACGTGCGTGTTTGACTGCTGATTTCAACGCCGCGGCGAGCGGCACGCCCTGTTTCTCGCCGTAGACGAATGTCGCCATCAAACGTTCGTAATCGACGTAGTTGCCGGCGCCGCAGGTCACGTAATCCAGGTTGCCGGTGGCGTCGTGCAGGGCGATAACTTCCTGCAGTTGTTCCAGCGTCATGATGTAAGGCGTTTCGTCCGAATAACTGATCGACATGCCGATAATGAAATCCTCGCCGCAGGCGTTGCGGATAGAGTTGACGATCGATAGCGACAGGCGGCAGCGGTTTTCCAGCGAACCGCCCCATTTGTCGTCGCGTTTATTCGACCAGGGGGTCCAGAATTGATCGAGCAGGGCATGGTATGCGGCGAATAAATCGATGCCGTCGAAGCCCGCCGCCTGGCAGCGTTTCGCGGACGCTGTGAAGCAATCGATGATTTCGAGAATCTCGGACTCGCGCATTGCGTGGCTGCCATCGGAGTCGTGGTAAGACGGCAAGCCGGACGGCCCCCAGTGCGGCATGAATGACAGGTCGGAGTCGCCGTGCTGGCCGACGTGGTAGAGCTGCTGCAGGATGGTGGTGCCATGCGCGTGCACCGCGTCTGTGATTTTGCGAAAGTGCGGGATGACCGCGTCGTCGCAGTTTGTGAAATTGCCCCGGGTCAGTACCGCGGTTGGATGGACCGGCATCGGCTCGACCACGATCATCGCCGCGCCGCCGATGGCGCGTTCTTCGTAGTAGCCTCGATGACGCTCGCCCGGCAGGCCCAGGTCGGACATATTGGCGGTGTGCGCACCGAAAACGATACGATTGTCGAGTGTGCGGTGGCGCAACTCGAGCGGCTGAAAAATGTTCTTGTACTCGGTCATTGAAATGTCACGAAATTTTTGGAAAGTCGAATATACCGATTGTATCGTTATGAACAAAACGATATATTTTCATAACTTCCATCGAAATTTGTCATAATGTCGGCACTTGATATCGATTCCATGCGAGCGTTAACCGTAATTGCCGAATCCGGCGGCATTACCCGCGCCGCAAAGCGGCTGAACCTGTCGCAGTCGGCCGTCAGTCACAAAATGAAACGCCTCGAACGCAAGCTTAACCGCAGCCTGTTTGCGCGTGCGGATGGCAAGCTGAACCTGAGCGCCGACGGTGAGAAATTGCTCGACTATGCGCAGCGCCTGGTCAAGTTGCATGACGAAGCCTATGCCAGCTTTCACCAGAGCGATCTTGCCGGAGAGTTGCGTCTCGGGATTACCGAGGACATCAGTGCCCCCGGGGTGGCGCAAATCCTGTCGAGCTTTTCTACCAGTTTTCCAAATGTTGCACTGACTTCGCGCGTGGCCCATACCCCAGAGCTGGTGCGCTGGTTGCGCGCTGGTGATATCGACATGGCCCTGATCGAGGTGTTTGAGTCCGAGTTGCTCGAAGACGATCATTCGCTGGGACAGCAACAGGTGGTATGGTTGCAGGCGGAAGATTTTGTGCTCGATCCCGAGCATCCGATTCCATTCGTGGCCTATCACAAGGATTGTTTCTACAAGGCCTGGGCGGAAAAAGCGCTGGCCGAAATCGGTTGCAGTCTGCGCGTGGTGTTCGAGTGTCCGAGTATCGAGGGCATGGTCAACGCGGTACGTAGCGGTCTGGGAATCGGGCTGGTCAACCTGGGTGTGCTTGAACAGCGCCAGCAGGGCGGGCGCCGCGGTGATAGCCGGGGTTTGAAAACCGATCAGGTTGATTTGCCGGAACCACCGCCGATTCAACACATCGCCCGCTTCTCATCGGGTGTTTCGACACGCCAGATGGATAAATTACTCGAATCGATCAAGAATGAACTGGGAGCCCGTTAATGAGCAAGTCTGAACAGCCATCTCCGGTCGTGCTGGTATCGGGTGCGAGTAGTGGTATTGGAGAGGCGATCTGTCGCCTGCTAATCGAACAGGCGTATCGAGTGGTCGGCGCAGCGCGCAATGAATCCCGCTTGCGACAGCTGGCTGCCCAGCTGGGTGAAGGGTTTTATCCGCTGGTACTCGATGTCACCGACAGTGCAGCGGTGGCTGGCGTGCAACAGGCTTTGCCACGAGAGTACGATGACATCGAAGTGCTGGTCAACAATGCCGGCCATGATATCGGTGGGCGCAGGCTGTTTGACGAAGGCAGCTCCGAGCAGTGGTGCGACATTATCGAGACCAACGTGCAGGGGACGATACGACTTACCCGTGCTTTAATCGAAGGCATGCTCGCCCGGGGTTCGGGGCATATCGTCAACATGGGTTCGATTGCCGGAATCAAACCCTACGCAACGATGACAGCCTACGTCAGCAGCAAATACGCAGTACACGGTTTTAGCGAAACCCTGCGCCTCGATTACGCCGGCCGGGGAATTCGCGTCACCGAAATCATGCCCGGACTGGTGCGGACCGGGTTTGCTCAGCAACGACTCGGCGACGCGCGACAGGCGCAGGAATTCTATGACGATGCCGAGCAATGCCTGCAGCCGGAAGACGTCGCCCGCACCGTGTTATACGCTTTACAGCAACCGAAGCATGTCGAAATTGCTCAGCTGGTTGTTTTGCCAGTTTCCTAGAGGTGCCTATCGCCTCCAGATTTTGGTTTCGAAAAATAATCGTTTAGAGTAACTTAAGCGTGGTTTCCCAGTGGGGATAAGAGCATGATTCTGAAGGATATTAAAACCTGGGTTACGGTACCACCAAGCGGTATCGGTGGCGCCTTCTGGGTGATCGTCAAAATCACCACCGATGATGGCATTGAAGGCATTGGCGAGTGTTATGGCATTCCGGTGTCGGGCGACATCGCCTGCGCGATGGTCGAGGATACCTTCGAGCGTTTTATTGCTGGTGAAGATCCACATCATGTTGAAACCATGTTCCGGCGGGTCTATTCGGCCGGGTTTACGCAACGCCCCGATATCAGCATGATGGGTGTGTTCAGCGGTATCGAAATTGCGGTCTGGGATATTCTCGGCAAAGCCCATGACCAGCCGATTTACCAGTTACTCGGCGGCAAGTTTCACGAGGATCTTCGCACCTATACCTATTTATATCCCGAGACGCTGGCGGCAGATGGCAATCCCGGTGAAGGTGCACCCGATGTGTATCACGATGGCGATGCGGCCGCGGCTCGCGCGCTCGACTACATCGACATGGGATTTACTGCAGTTAAGCAGGATCCCGCCGGGCCTTACAGCTTTCAGGGCGGACGCGAGCTGTCACTGACCGAGCTGACTCGTTGTGAAGACAATATACGCAAGATTCGGGAAGCGGTTGGTGATCGTGCCGACATCCTGTTCGGCACGCATGGGCAGATGACGACGTCATCGGCGATCCGTCTGGCTCGCCGGCTGGAGCCTTACGATCCGCTATGGTTTGAAGAGCCCTGTCCACCCGACCAGATGGAAGCCATCGGCAAGGTGGCCGCGGCGACCAGCATCCCGGTGGCAACCGGTGAGCGCCTGACCACACGCGTCGAGTTTCACCAGGCGCTCAAGGCCGGGGTCTCGATTCTGCAACCGGATATCGGGCGCAGCGGCGGGGTCTGGGAAACCAAAAAAATTGCTGTCCTGGCGGAATTGTTTAATGCTCAGATTGCACCGCATATCTACTGTGGCCCGGTCGCGCATGCGGCCGCGGCCCAGGTTGCATTCAGTTGCCCGAATTTCCTGATTCTGGAAACGATCCAGACCGAGTTTCACGATGCGATTTTGAATAAACCCCTGGCCTGGGAAGCGGGGTATATGCCGGCACCGGGCGAACCGGGGCTCGGCATTACGCTTAATGAAACCGTGATCGAGTCTCATCCATACAATTCCGGTGGACGCTTGCATCTCGAAATGTGCCAGGTCGCTCTTGATTCCAACAACCAGAATACTATCACCGAGCTCGAATAATGCTGACACGGCCCGCCGAACTAAACCTGTCCAACTGGCGACAGCCGGGCAACAATCGCTGGGCCTTCCACCATGTGCGTGAAATCATCCCGACGGAGAAGATTGCCCGCGGTGGGCGCGTTAGTGAATTTGATAAATCAATTGCCAGTAGCGTAGCCGGGTTATCGGTTACCGGGCCCGACGGCGCAGACTGGTCACTACAACGCTGGCTCGAAGAGTCCAATAGCGATGCGTTGCTGGTCGCGCATCGCGGCGAACTCGTGCACGAGTGGTATATCGATGCAGATATCGAAACCAGTCCTCATATCGTGTTTTCGGTGAGCAAGTCCATCACTGCAATACTTGCCGGGGTTCTGGTTGATCAGGGATTGCTGGATCCGGCCAAACCAGTTGTTGACTATATACCCGAACTGGCGGATTCGGGCTACCGTGATGCCAGCCTGCAGCAGGTACTCGATATGGTCGTCAATATCGATTTTAACGAAGACTACCTGGCCACTTCGGGTAAGTTTCTCGAATATCGTACAGCAACCGCCTGGCATCCCTGCGAAGTCGATGCGATCGATCAGAACCTGCATGATTTCCTGTGTTCGATCGAGCACGCCGACGGTGAACATGGCCAGGTCTGGCAGTACAAATCGCCCAATTCGGATTTACTGGGCTGGGTTCTCGAGCGCGCCAGCGGTGAACGCCTTGCAGGCCTGATGTCAGGATACCTGTGGCAACCCCTGGGCGCGGAAGCGGATGCCTATATCACCGTGGATCGCAAGGGTGCCGCGCGTACCGCGGGTGGAATTTGTGTGTTGCCGAGGGACCTGTTGCGCTTCGGCGAGTTGGTGCGTAATCGTGGGTTCGCCAATGGGCGACAGGTGATACCCGAGTGGTGGATTGAAGATTGCAGCGAGGCCGGCAGCCACGATACCTGGGAGCGTGGCGAGTCTTCCAAGGAGTTCCCAGCAGGACAATATCGTAATAAATGGTACCAGACCGGAAACGAGCATCGTGCCATGCTCGCGATCGGCATTCATAGCCAGTGGATATATATCAACCCGGTGACCGAGGTAACCATTGTTAAATTGTCGTCCCAGGATGAGCCGCTCAAACCTGAACTGGATGCAACCAATCTGCAAATGTTCGACAATATCAGCGCCAAGTTAAACCGATAGTTGTTTAAATGAGGCTTTCACTTGCACACGGGTCGTAGCGATTTAGTACCTAGCATCGCCATCGCATTTGGCGCAGCGTTCTGGGGCCTTTACTGGATTCCGATTCGCGGCATTGAGCAAGCCGGGGTGCATGCCTTTTGGACTGGTCCGGTCATATTTGGTGCCAGTTCCCTGCTGTTCTTGCCACTAATACTGACCCGGATGCACAATTATGTCGCTCACTGGCGTCATATATTGTTGCCTGGCCTGCTGACTGGATTTGCCTTTGCGCTTTATATCGCAAGCCTCAATCTGACCGATGTTGTGCGCGCGATCCTGCTGTTTTACATGAGCCCGCTGTGGAGCACGCTACTCGGGATCCTGCTGTTGAAAGAACGACTTACGGGAAACCGGGTGGTAGCGCTGTTGTTGGCATTTAGCGGACTATATATCGTGCTGGTGGTCGAAGGCGGATTACCGATTCCGCGCAACAACGGCGACTGGTTTGCGCTGACATCAGGACTGTGCTGGTCGATCGGCTCGGTGAAGTTGTTCCAGGATGGTGCTCAATTGATTCTCGAGAAGGTAACGATGTTTGTTGTTTTCGGGCTCCTGATGTCGTTATTACTGGTTTTCTGGCAGCAGGGGAATCTTGCAGGAATGCCGGATATCGCTACGCTGGAAATGGGCTGGTACTGGATATTGATTGTCGCGGTGGGAATGCTGCCGATCACCTACCTGACCATATGGCCGGCGACGGTGTTAAGCCCCGGGCGCGTCGGTATGCTGCTCATGGTCGAAGTGCTGGTTGGTGTGGCCTCCGCCGCAATATTGACCGATGAAGTGTTTGGCTTACGTGAATTTACCGGCGCCACTTTAATCATTGCGGCAGCTGTCGTCGAAGTCCTGCGCCAACAAAAGTTTGACAAATCAGGTATAGTATCCGACCACACGCCACCTTGAGGGAAGGGTTATGCATCGCGAAAAATACCCGTCAACGAAAGACTGTCGTGATATCGGAAGCGTTGACTTTGTCATCGAAAAAATGATGACCGCGCGAACTAAGCTCAAGTTGTGTCGGTGTCGAGGCATTGCTTGAAATCGACTCCAAATCAATCAAGAAAGCTGTCAAAAGGCGAGACAAATAAACTACAGCAAGTGCGCAAGAGCAAATTAATGATTTAACAGGAGTTAGCAAGAGCCGTGTTGCCGGATTCGTTCCGCTGCAGTGACGGAATTTTATCAAGGTGAGATAGTCGAATTTAGAAGTACCAGACGAAACGGTTAAGCATGATGGACGGCAATAAAATAAAACGAGCGCTATTGATAATCTT
>Ga0255049_10002351_pt1 | contig 9992 bp, 6 predicted proteins | sample JV7_2_3_MG_FD_183615 | JGI IMG/M metagenome (GOLD analysis project Ga0255049, IMG submission 183615) | Seawater microbial communities from Jervis Inlet, British Columbia, Canada - JV7_2_3 | ecosystem: Environmental > Aquatic > Marine > Inlet | place: Canada: British Columbia | collected 2016-10-06
CCACGTTGTTCGCGATGGTTCGTGAAAGCGGAATGGGTTGGAACCTCCTCGGGTTCCCCGTGTTGTTCGCCGCTATCCTGTTCGTTCTGCTCGTGCTCAAACGTCTCGCCTGGTGGTTCCCGGACAAGTTCGAACGCCTGTTCGACGCCGAGGATCCCGAGGAGATGGGCATCCGCACCTGCCTGTTCCTGATGTTCATCTTCGTCGGCCTGTCCTGGGCGCTCGACGTCGAGGCGATTCTGGGCGCGTTCATGGCCGGGACGGCGTTTGCCTGGGTGTTCCGTTACCGTGGCCACCTCGAGCAAAAGCTCAAGGGGTTCTCGTACGGGTTCCTGATCCCGATTTTCTTCATCAACGTCGGCGTCCATTTCGATGTCGTCGCCCTGTCCCGGCCCGGTGTCCTGACCGGCGCGCTGGTGCTCATCGGCGTCGCCACGCTGGTCAAGATCGGTGCCTCGTCGGTGCTGTTGCTGGTCGGTTTCAACGCTCGCCAGGTGCTCTCCGCCGGCGTACTGCTCTCGGCGCGGCTGAGCCTCGTGATCGCCGTGGCGGAGATGGGCGTGCGGTTGGACCTGCTCAGCCGCGAACTCGAGGCCCAGGTCGTGATGCTCGCCATCGTGACCTCGGTTCTGGCGCCCACGATCTTCCGTGCGCTGGCGCCGCCGATGCAAGACAGCCAGGTCATCCCGCAGGTCAGCGGGGTCCGACCCTAGATCGAACCCCTTTCCGCATGACGGCGCGGGTTTCCGAGCGCCGCGCGACCTCCTTGAAGCCGGCGCGCTCGAACGCGGCGTACAGGCCGGTAAACGCGAACACGCCGGGCATTTCGACTTTCTTGGGGATCACCGGATAACCCTCGACGATCGTGCCGCCGCGCTCGCGCACGAAATCGGCCGCCGCCTTCAGCAGCGCAACCGACAGGCCGCAACGGCGGTGGTCCTTGTGAATGAACAGACACGATACCGACCAGACGGGTTTGTCATCGACACGCGCCGCGACGCGGGAGCGTTCGAGCGACGGGTACTCCTCGCGCCGGGCAACCGCGCACCAGCCGATCGCGCGGCCCTCGTGATAGGCCAGCACGCCGGGCTCGGCACCGTCCCGCACCACCTTCCTGAACTTCCGTTTGTTCGCCCCGCCCTTGTCGCGATTCCAGTCGGAACGCTTCTTGACGCGCCACCACATGCACCAGCAGCCGCCCACGCCGCCACGCGGTCCGAACAACTCCGCGAAGTCGTCCCATCGGTCGTCGGTGAGAGGTTCGAAGCGGCAACCGCTGAGTCTGGACCGGCTCATGTTCTTGTCGCCTTTCCGTCGAGCAGGTGCGGTAACACATCACGGAAGTCCTCCGAACGCACCACCGCGCCCGCAAGCTGCTCGAGATCCTCGCTACGGGGGTTGAAAGCTACGGTAAAGCCGGCAATCTTGGCGATCCAAACGTCGTTGGAACTGTCTCCGACGAAGGCGCAACGGCTCAACGGAACGCCCTCGCGCAAGGCCAGGCCGCGCAGCGCGTCGGCCTTGCCGGTCATGTCGAACGGTGTCGCGCGCCAGTGTTCGATGCGGCCTTCGTCGTCAAAGCCGATGTGGTTGCAGTAGATCTCCTCGAACGGATGATCAGGGAACAACGTGTCGAGCATCAGGTCCAACGTGCCCGAGATGACGACCAACCGGTAGCCGGCGTCGCGCAGCGCGAACGTGGCCTCACGCACGCCCTCGATCAGGCGCAGCGGCTCCAACGCGGCGACCAGGTCCTCGCGCCGGGCGCCCGCTTCACGCCAGCCCTCGATGTCCAGCGCGACCCACTCGGCGTAGGACAGCCGCCCGGCCTTGTACTCGGCGTAGCGCTCCTTGTTCCAATCGGCCGTGCCGGTAAACTTCAGGTTGAGGACTTCCCAGACGGTCATCCCGTCGGGGCCCCAGACCAACGTGCCGTCGACGTCGAAGGCGATCAGGTCGAACGGTTTGGTTCCTGCTTGGCTCATGACGCGACATTCTACGCTGCCAGGCTGTAAAATGAGCCGCATGCCCGAACTCCCCGAAGTCGAAACGGTTGCCCGGCAACTCGCGTCCCACCTGACGGGCCGCAAGGTGCGTTCGCTGCGCATCCTCGACCCGCTGCTGCGGGCCCAGTCCACGCCGCGGCTGACCGGCCGCAAGGTGACCGACGTGCGCCGCTCGGGCAAGCAGGTGTTGTTCGAGTTCGCCCCGGCGTCGCGCTCGGGACAACCGCTGTGGCTCGCGGTGCACCTGCGCATGACCGGGCGGTTGATCTGGGCTCCGAATGCCACCGCCGAGGCCAAGGAAGACCGTGTGCGCGCCCGTTTCGGGCTGGATCGTGGCGCGTTGCTATTTGCCGACACGCGTCGGTTCGGGACGTTTCGGTGGTTCAGGGACGAACGGAAAACCCGACCGGTGGGTGTCGACCCGTTGTCCGACGCGATGACCGTCGAACGCCTGGCGGAGATGGCCGGAAGAGCGCGGCAGAACATGAAGGCGTTCCTGTTGCGCCAGGACAGGATCGTCGGCGTGGGCAACATCTACGCCTCGGAAATCCTGCACGACGCGCGCATCTCGCCGCGACGGCACGCGACGGCGTTGCGTCCGACCGAGATCGCGCGACTCCACGGATCGACGCGAAAGATCTTGCGCCGGGCGATCGAGAATTGCGGCACGACGTTCTCCGACTTCCAGGACGCGCACGGGATGACGGGCTCCTACCAGCGATACCTCGGGGTCTACGACCGCGAGGATGAGGCTTGCGATCGTTGCGGCGAAGCGATTCGCCGCATCGTCCAGCAACAACGCAGCACGTATTACTGTGGGGGTTGTCAGCGCTAACGGCTCAGCATATCCGCGAGCACGTCGACACCCGCCTTCACGACATCCGGCTCGGCGCACGTAAAACAGATCCGCACGTGCGAAGGGTAGTCCCCGAAGCTGGGACCCGGGGCGAGGAACAAGCCCCGGCCGGCGCAATCCTGGAGAAAACCGATCAGCCCGCGTTCGTCCAGCCGGTCGCGTGTGTCGACGAACAGGAACGTGCCGCCTTCGGGGGCGGGGACTTCGAGCCGCTCGGCAGCGGCGTCGCCGAGGGCTTGATAGCGCGGCCGGATGGCCTCGACCCAGGCATCGCCGCGCCCGTCCAACGCGCGCAATGCAGCGAGTTGGGATGCGGTCGGCGTGCTGTAGAAGGCGTGCGTGCTGACCTTCTTCAGCGCGGCCATCACGGACTCGGGGCCCACGACGTATCCGCAACGGTTGCCGGCCATCCCGAACGCCTTCGAGAACGAATGCACGGAAAACGCCTGCTGCGGTGCGCGGGACCGGGCGTAGGCGTGCTCGCCGCGATAAACGTAGTCTTCGTAGACCTCGTCGGAGACGACCCATAAACCAATGGACACCGCCCAGTCGACCAGCGCGTCGACCCAGGATGCCGGAAACACCTTTCCGGTCGGGTTGTTGGGCGTGCTGAGATACAGCGCGACGGTCTTGGACGAGAGGCGTCCTTGCACCGCCTCGACCGCGGATTCGGCCGAATCGACCTCACCGAGGAACGGAACCGCGACCGGCTCGCCGTGGACGCAGCGGACGATGCCGGTGATCAACGGCCAGTACGGCGCCAGCACCAGCACCTCGTCGCCGGGTTCGACGATGCTGCCGACCACCGCGCCGAGCGCGCCGGTCGCGCCCGCAGCGATGAGCACCGACGATCGTTCCGTGGTCACGCCCATGCGCTTGCGCGAGCGTTCGACGACGGCGTCGATCAGGCCCGGCAGGCCCTGCGGGCTGGAATAGCGGTGCATCCCGGGATGCTCGTCGATGGTCAGATCCTGCATCCGGCAACCCTCGGCGGGTTCGAGCCAGGTGTCGCCGACATGGAGCGGGTAGACCGTCCCGCGGTGCCGGGCCAGCCGTCCGGCGAGCGACGAGAACACGGCTCCACCGACGGCGTCGAGCGTCGAGGTGGTTTCAGGGAAACGCGGCATCCTGCCCCCGAGAATCGAAAAACGGCATTGTAGCCTTCCGTGTGCGTCAGTTGGTCAGGTAGGCAAATAGGTTGGCCGTCACCGTCTTGTCCGTCTCGTTGTAGAAATACACCCGATAGGAGTCGAATCCCACGGTGTAACGCGGTTGTTCGGACGCAAAATAGGGTTGTGTCCCCGTTTGTCCGATCGCGGCCACGTTCAACCCGAACTGCACGACACCCTCCTCGTCGAAGGCGTCGACGACCGATTTCTCGGTCGGGATCAGGACCGCGACGATCGATGCGGGCTTGGTGAGTTCTCCCTTGATCTCCCCGTTGAGGCTCAGCACGACGTTGGGAAACCCTTCCGTTTCGACGACACCGGCGTCGATCCAGCGCGTCGTCTGATCGGCCCGCACCGGTGTGAGGATGATCTCGCGAAGCGAGACCAGCTTGGCCAAGCGGATCGGGTCCTCGATCGCGACCTTACCCTCGATCTGTTGCATGGATGGGAAGTTCGTCACCCGGACGAACGAGACATCCTGGGATTCGGCCGGTGGGGCCGAGGTGAACCAGGCCCCCGCCAGCAAACCGGCGAGCAGGAACAGAACGCCAATCGAACCTCGTTTCATCGAGCTTCCCTCCTCCTTGATCGAACCTGGCGGATCAGAACAGGCTCTGTTGTTCAGGGTTGTTACGTTTGCGGGGTCCCGAGCGTTTGGCCGCCGCCGGCTCGGCCGTCGGCATCACGACGCTACGTCCGTTGCGCAACAGCCAGATCTCCGTCCGCGGCAGCTCGGCCAGATCGAGAGCCACGCGCAGCGCCCGTGCGTAGACCGACAATTGACCGGCGTAGCGTTCTCGAAGGGTTGCCTCGTCCGTGGTGTGATCGGTCTTGTAGTCCGCGATCACGTAGGCGTCGCCGTCGCGGTACACCAGGTCGATCGACCCGCGCCAACACGTGCCATCCTTGTCGCGCAGCAGTAAGGAGAGTTCGCGGGCCACGATATCGAGCTTGCCGAAACCTTGCCCCAGCTCAGAGCCCTGGAACGCGTCCAGCAGCTCGGCGATCTCGGCTCGCAACGCCTTCCCCTCGATTCCCAATCGGTCCGCTTCGAGCCGGGCCAGACCCGCCGTGGCCTCGTCCAACGTCGCGGCATCCGCACCGTCCCAGAACTCGAGCGCCTCGTGGAGGATGCGGCCGATCGCCAGCCCCGTTTCCCGTCCGGTTGTCGGTCCGCGTTCGGTCTCGGTCTCGTGACCGGCCGAACTCGGTGCGCGGAACGGCGGGGTGGCCTCGCGGCGCAGCACCGAACGCGCTTCCTCGTAGGCGGCAACGGCTTGCAGGTGCCGGACCGGCTGCACGGGATCCTCCGCGGTCGCGGCGGCGGGGGGCGGGACCACGCGGTGTCGCACCGCTCCTGCAACCAGCGTTGCGTCATTCTCGTGCATCGCGTACGGGTCGTAGCCCCAGCCGGCGAGCGCGTCGTACCAGCGCGTCGCCCCACTTGCTCCGGGCGAGGAGATCAACACCAGGCGGTTGCGCGCCCGGGTCAGCGCGACGTAGAGCACGCGTGTTTCCTCTGACTCTTCGTGTTTCAGGTGGTCGAGATGGTGACGGATCCAGGCTCCGTTGAGCGCATACTTGCCCTGTTGGGCGGCCAACCGGTGGTTGCCGTTCGCGTCACGCGTGACCGCGAAACGCAACCCCGTCGCGCGCGGGCCGACGCGTTGCCGGGCCAGATCGGGTAGTAGGACCCAATCGTTTTCGAGGCCCTTCATCTTGTGGATCGACGTGATGCGCACCGCGTCGGTGTCGTCGTCGGACAGCGGGGAGTCGGCCTCGAGATCCGCCAGCCCGCCTTCTTCGATCGCGTCGACCAGGTCCTCGAGCGAGAGTTGGCCATCGCGGGTCAGCGTGCTGGCGGCCGCGACCAGTTTGTGCAGGTTGGCCACGCGTTGCGCGCCCTCGAACGCCGCCGCCGCGAGTGGCAACAGCAATACGCGCTCGACGATCGTGCGTACGGCGGCATCCGGTGGCAGGTCCCGCGTTTCGTCGTTCAGGTCCCGAAGCAGGGCAAATCGCGAGGCGATGCGCGGGCACAATTCGGCGACGGAGCCCCCGTCCTCGGACCGCCAGCTCCAGCGCTTTCCGGCGGCGGCCCAGGTCGCCAGTTCGGTGTCGGAAACGCCGCCCGCGGCGGAGCGCAGGAAGGCCAGCAACGCCGTCGCATCGGAGGGTTGGGCCAACGTGCGCAGCACCGCGAGGGACTGTTTGATCTCGGGACGCTTTATGAAGTCCTTCCCGCCGTCGACGACGAACGGGATGTTGCGCTCGCGTAACGGACGTAGATACGTCGGGATGCTGGCGAAAGTACGAAAGAGGATCGAGATCTTGCCGTAGTCGACGCCCTCGGCGTGCAGGCGTTCGACCTCTTCGGCGATCAGTTGCCCTTCGACGCGTCTCCGCGCGTCGATCAGCGCGCCACGATCGCCATCGACCGTCCAGATCTCGACCGCTGGCTGGGCGGTGTCGCCGTCTCGAGCGGGTGTGATCGGCTGATACTCCGGTTGGGTGCCGTCCGCATGCCAGCAGGTCGTCGATCCCTCCCGAAACAACGCGTTGACCGGTTCGAGGACCCCCGGAACGCTGCGGAAGTTCGTGTGGAGCGTCATCTGAAGCGAACCGTCGCCACCGATGGTCTCGATCGCGCTCTGGAAGGCGTCGTAGTCGGCCCCGCGGAAACGGTAGATCGATTGCTTGGGGTCGCCGACGATGAACAATCGCCCGGAACCCAGCTCCGCCTGCCACGGATCGGTACAACTCGTCTCCGGCGTCTCACCGAGCAGCATGACGATCTCGTACTGCAAGGGGTCCGTGTCCTGGAACTCGTCGACCAGGAGCGTGTCGAAGCGGCGCTTGAGAAGACCGCGCACGTCGGGGTGATCGCGCAGCAGATCGCGCGTCAGCGCGAGCAACCCGTCGAAACTGACGAACCCGCGTCGCGAGAACTCCTCGCGAAAGGAGCTCGCGAACGGCGCAAGCGTGGCGGTGAGATCCTCGAAACGGGCCTCGTCCAGCGCCGGGAGTAGCCGGGTCAGCTGTCGCGCGCGGTCAAAGACGCGTTCGAACTCACGCGCCGTGACGCCGGTCAGTTTCTTGCCGGGGTCCCAACGCTTGCGTCCCAGCTCTCGTTGCACGACCGGGTCACCGGCCAGCCTGGCGAGCTCGTCCGCATTGCCCCCCGCGAGCGCCGCCAGACAATCCTTAACGGTCTCCAGCCAGGCCGACTGGCCCGCCGTGATCCCGGTCGCCCGTTCGGTCAGCCGCTCGATGTCCACGATCGCCGCGGCCGCTTCGTCGACGAGCATTTCATTGCCGCTCGCGCGGCCGGGTTCGAGCAACTCGAGCGGGAAACGCCATCCCGAGAGCATGCGCGCGGCCTCGCCCAGTTCCCCGATGCTGAACGCGTCGAGCGTGCGGTTCCAGAGTTCATGGCGCCGGCCGTCGGGGCCCAGTTCGGATTCGACGAAGCGGTCCCAGTGGGCCCGGCAAAACAGCTTGGCCTGCTCGCCGGTATCGACACGGAACTCGGGATCGACCCGTGCCTCCACCGGAAACGTGCGCAGGAGTTCCGCGCAAAACGCGTGGATCGTCAGCACCCGCCCGCGGTCCATCCGTTGCAGGGCATCCAGCGCGCGTTCCGCGACCGCCGGACCGCCGAGTCCCTGTTCATCGATCAGCCACGCGTAGGAACGGCCCGAGGGTTCGGCCGGATCGGGCTCGCGTTCCCCGGACGTGGCGGAGCGTAGCTGTTCGAGGCCCTCGGCGATGCGGAAACGTAACTCCGCCGCGGCCTTTTCGGTGAAGGTGATGGCCGCGAGTCGGTCCAGTTCGCAGCGGCCGCTCCCGACGAGGTTCAACACGCGCTCGACGAGCAGGCTGGTCTTCCCCGTCCCGGCCCCGGCGAGCACGACGATGTTGCGGTCGAACACGGTCGTCGAATCCGCACGGGCCTGGCTATCGGGGAGCGCGGTCATTTGCTTGCCCTCACTTTTTCGAGGGTCTGTTTCTTGGATTTCGACTTCCTGGCCAGGTCCTTGAAATCGGCGCGGTCAGCCGCCTGTTCCTCACGCTCCAGGGTTGGCGGGTGCAGGTGCCGGCACGAGAGTTCGTAAGGGCAGTAACCGCACCCGATGCTGGAATGCTTCAACGGGAAGACCCCGGCACCGATCAAATTCGCCAGCACCCGCATGGTTTCGGCGAAACCGCTGAACTCGTCGTGGGTCAGCCCATCGAAACTCATCACGCGTTCTTCCGCATCGATCTCGGCGGGGTCGTGACGCGGGCCCACACCGAGCACCTCGATACGGGCTTTGGTTTCGGCCAGCATCCAGTACAACGGGACCTGCAGCGTCTGGGCCTTGAGCATGCGGGTCGCGTTGGTCAATCCCTCGACCTTGCCCGTCTTGTAATCGCCGATCACGCGCTCCGCGCCGTCGCCGAAGCTGCGATCGACGCGTCCGATCAGGTGCAGCGAACATCCCTCACCGAAGGGGACCTCGTGGTCGATCGCCTGCTCGGTTTCCGGAACGCCCCATCCGTGAGCATCGGTCCGTTCCAGGTCCTCGGCGACGAAACGGGTAAGCGCGCCCTTCCAGCGCGCTTGCTGTACGGCCCACAACGCGGGCGCGCGCCGGCTCAGGCGTTGGGCCAGCGAACGCCAGGCATCGATCCAGACCTCGTCGAGGATCTCGGCCGCGCGCCGGGTACGCTCGGCAAGCGGTCGCGCAAACAACCCCTCGGTTCGCAGCTTCGCGTAGGTCCGTTCGAGCAGGTCGTGGGTGTGCTGCCCGATCTCCCGCGGCGTGAGTTCGAAGGGCGCCGCTTCCTCGTCGAACTCGTGCACCCGCAACACGCGTTGGAAGAAGAACTGCAACGGACATCGGGCGAGCGTTTCGAGCGCCGACACCGACCACGATCGCTCGGTGAGTTCGGTCGCGCCGATCCTTCCGTCAAAGCCGGGATCGCGGAATTCGAACGACTCGGTTGCGCGCAGCAGGTTCAACCCCGGCGTCAGATCGGGGTACCAATCGTCGAGTTGGCCGGGTTGCCCGACGCTCTGGAGCGCCGTCAGCAGGCGCTCCTCGCGGGCCGAGAGCATCCCCGCGGTGCGCTGGATCCACTCGAGCGCCAGCGTCGGATGCGACGGATGCCAGGCGGCATCGCGTAGGCAAGCCGCCAACTCCGGCGTGCCGTGCGAGAGGCGGGCGGTCTCCCGCAGCGCCAGCGACGGCGTGCGGCCGCGGCCCGCTTCGTCGGCGCGTTGCCAGGTCAGTTCGATTCGCTCGGTCGCCGCGCCGAGCGCCAGGTTCAACAGCAGACGTTCTTCCTCCAGGCCATTCTTCTTGACCGCGAGCGGCGTGCCCGGTTCGGCGAGTGCCTCGCGCAATTCGTCGGACAGAACCGGATCCGGTCGCGGGGGCCTCGGCAGCACGCCCGAGTTCATCCCGACCAGGAAGAGTCGGCGACACGTGATGCCGCGGAGTTGCATCATGTCGAGGACCCGGATTCCGCCGTTGTCCGAACGGTGCGGCATACGTTCCGTGTGGTCGATTGCGGCATCGAGCCAGCAACGCATGTCACCGAAGCTCACGGGGCCGCTCTCCCCGACGATCGTTTCCAGCGAACGCATCTCGCCGAGCAGCGAATCGAGGTCGTCCCACACGTCGCCCTCGCGGGAAAAAGCATCCGAGATCAACGCCGCCAACTGTCCCGCGTGGGCGGACCAGGTTCGGGCCTCGTCCGGCCGCACGCATTCGTGGAGCCGGTGCAGCATTGCGCCGATGCGTTTTGCTTCCAGGGCGCGCTCGTCCCCGCGACCCTGGGTTCGCCCGGCCCATTCGAAGAGCATCTCACTCCACTCCTCGAGCCCGCCGACCACGCCCGCCGCACGGCTCCAGCGATCGGCGTACTCGCCCCGCGTCGGCTCGCCGTCGTGGGTGAACCGATCCCAGCGAATCC
>Ga0255049_10002352_pt1 | contig 9988 bp, 8 predicted proteins | sample JV7_2_3_MG_FD_183615 | JGI IMG/M metagenome (GOLD analysis project Ga0255049, IMG submission 183615) | Seawater microbial communities from Jervis Inlet, British Columbia, Canada - JV7_2_3 | ecosystem: Environmental > Aquatic > Marine > Inlet | place: Canada: British Columbia | collected 2016-10-06
TTCGCACCCGGGTCAACGCCATCCTCGACGAAGGCTAAGCCTGGACGATAAAGACCACAAAGCCCGTCAACTAACCCTGCAACCCAGGTTGTCGCAGGGTTGGTAAATATAAGTGCTAAGATAGAAGCTATCGGTTAATGGCTACCCGGCCACGAGTGCTACTGGTATCCGCCTGGGGAAGATGCATGAAGAAACTGCTTTACAGCTTGCTCGGCCTGGCGCTGCTGCTGGCAACCGCAGTGCAGGCAAGTTCGATGACGATCATACAATTGCACAACCGGCCAGCCGAGGAAATCATACCCATTGTCAGACCGATGCTGGGGGCAGGCGAAGTGATTACGGGTCAGGGATTCAAACTGTTCCTGCGATCTTCGGCGGAGACGCTGGAGCAGGTAGAGGCGATGATCGATGTCCTGGATGCCGCCGCAAAAATGCTGCAGATATCGGTTTTCCAGGGCAGCAAGCGCGATCTCGAGGCGCTGCGTATCGACGCCAACCTGCAAATCGAAGGCGACAATACCAGTGTCGACATCGGCAGCAGTAACGACAACAGCGCAGGTAGCGTCAATTACAACAGCGGCAACGTCAGTGGCGGCGTCGACGCGAGCAACACCCGTGAGCGCAGCTACAACAAACCGGTCCACAGCCTGCGCGTCAGCGAGGGCCGCGAAGGGTTTATCGAAACCGGCGAGCAAATCCCCTACTTCACCGGCGTCAGCCGAATCGCGCCCGGCACCACGGTCGGCAGTACCGAATACAAGAACGTGACGACCGGCTTTTACGTGCTCGCGCGCATCCACGGCGACGGCGTCACGCTGCAAATCAGCCCGTTCAAGAATTCACTGAGCAAGACAAACGCCGGCAACATCAACACGCAAAGCGCCAGCACCGTCATCAGCGGGCGCATCGGCAGATGGCTGCAGATCGGCGGCGTCAGTGAGGAGAGCTCGGGATCACAAAGCGGCATCGGCAGTTACGGTTCAACCCAGGGCAAAAGCAGGGATCGTATCTGGATCAAGGCAGACCTGGTTCGCTAAGGTAAACGCCAGGATGAATGCGATGACCGAAAAGGAAAACAGCGCCAGCACGGAAACAACGGCGACCGCATCGCTAGAAATTCTTACCGGCCCAGCGCGCGGTACCGCGTCCTGGCTGGGCGGAAGCGCACTCGACATCTCGTTAAACGATGCCGACATGATTCGCGTCGGCGAGGCGGGTGGCGAACCGTTGCAGGGCGGCATCGTCGCCCGCTTGCACCGCTCCGGCGAGGGTTACGAGATCGAAGCTCGTCAACAGGCCCCGCTGTGGATCAATGGTGAGCGAGTCGAGTCGAAACAACTGCAGCAACGCGACCTCATCGAGTTTGGTGACAAGGGACCCCTCGCCCGCTACCGTATCCATCGCCAGGGCGATCGCCTGAAAAGGTCGCTCGGCGACATGCTCGACGATTGCATCGATTACACCCGGGTCAGCCGCAAGCCGCGGATTGCACGCCTGAACAAGGCATTGCGCGATTTTTCCTGGGATTTCCTTGTCGAAACAACAGCGTGGTTTCGAGCCTCGGTGGTCATCGCCCTGGTCATCCTGGCTGTCATTACCTACCAGCAGTACCGCGCCGGACTACAGTTACAGCAACAGGCGGCGAGCAGCGAGCACCGGCTGGAAGATTTCGCGCGCAGCCTGACACGCACCAACCAGGAGGCCTTGCGCCCCTCCGATCTGAATCGCCTGCGCCAGGAATTGAGCCACTCGCTAAGCGACGCCGCGCAGAGGCTGGAACTGCTGGAACAGCGCTCCGAGGCGAGTATCCGGATTATTGCCGAGGCGACCCGTTCAATCGTGTTTCTACAGGGTGCGTTTGCTTTTCGCGATAGCGAAAGCAAACGCATGCTGCGCTACCAGGTCGATGAGGAAGGGAATCCACTGTTCACGCTGCGCGGCCAGCCGCTGCTGACCCTGGAAGGCGACGGCGAGATCGCCGAGAGTCGTTTCACCGGTACCGGCTTCGTGGTCAGCAAGAGCGGCGCCATACTGACCAATCGACATGTCGCGCTGCCCTGGGAGGAAGATAGCAGCCTTGAAGCACTGGTCGCCGAGGGCATCGAACCGGTATTGATCAAGCTCGTCGGTTACCTGCCCGACATCGAGGCGGCGTTTGCGGTCGAGCTATTGAAAGCCAGCGATAACGCCGACCTTGCCGTTCTACTTTGCAGTGAAGTCGTCAGCGGCTTGCCACAACTCAAACTCAGCATGCGCACGCCGGCGCCGGGAGACGAGGTTATTGTCATGGGTTATCCGACCGGAATGCGCTCGATGCTGGCGCAAACCGGCGACGATTTCCTTGCTGAACTACAGCTGGACGAAAACCTCGATTTCTGGGGCGTTGCCGAACGCCTGTCGGCGGCAGGATTTGTTCGCCCGCTCGCGAGCCGGGGTATCGTGGGCCAGCGCTCCGAATCAGCCGTGGTTTACGACGCCGACACCACCCACGGCGGCAGCGGTGGCCCGGTGCTCGATATCGACGGTAATACGATCGCAATCAATACCGCAATCATCCCGGAGTACGGCGGATCCAATTTCGGCATCCCGGTCGAATACGCACGGCAGTTGCTGGCAGAGGCGGGGATCGTCGTCGAGTAATCAACATTGTCTGCCGAAAGGGAAGTCTCTACTCCTGTCGCAGTACGGATAATAAAATTCTCGACCGATCTGCATACAGCCTAGAGTTCTAGTGGGAGTCTTTCCACCATCTCCGATTCGATCTGCTTCAGATCTTGTTCCAAGCGCTCAAGTATCACTTTCGACTGCTTCGCAATCGCCTCCCTGACCACGCCGTGGAGCGCGTGAAAATTACTGTCACCGACTGCTTCACGTGCATTGTTATCCAGCAGCGCCTGAAATGAGCTGACCACCTCGTCAGCAAGTGCTATTGATTCGACACTCATCGCATTACCTTTTTGCATATTGAGTTTTGCAGCCACTATCAGCCAGCTATAAGCCTGCAACATTGACTGGGATCAACGATCTTAAATATTTTGCCTACAAAATGGATCTATTCCCGCCTTACACGGAGAATTACAGATGAAGGATTTATTCACGCTTGCCGACGACCTGGGTCCACTCAAGATAATTCATGTGCACGAACCCGGTATCGGTCTGAAAGGAGTGCTGGTAGTCGACAACGTTGCCAGAGGGCCCTCGGTGGGCGGTGTACGCATGGCTGTCGACGTTACGACCGAGGAATGTGCGCGACTAGCACGTGCCATGACCTTTAAAAATGCCGCGGCAGACCTGTCGCACGGCGGTGGCAAGGCGGTACTGCTCGGCGACCCGAAAATGCCGAGGGCCAGGAAGGAAGTCCTGATACGGGGTTTTTGCTGCGCACTCCGGGAAATCGAGCAATATATATTCGCTCCCGATATGGGAACCGACGAGGAATGCATGTCCTGGGTCAAGGATGAAATCGATCGCGTTGTCGGTTTGCCGCGCGAACTCGGCGGAATACCTCTCGATGAAATCGGCGCGACCGGTTTTGGGTTGCACCACGCGATCGAAGTCGCCCGGGAGTTCTGCGAACTCGACATCAAGGACGCCCGTTTCGTGGTGCAGGGTTTTGGTGCGGTCGGCAAACACGTCGCCAAATTTTTATGTGCCGCCGGCGCAACCGTGATCGCGGTATCGGATAGCAAGGGCGCCATCTACAATCCTGACGGCCTGGATATCGAGCGTTTGCTGGCGCTGAAATCCGCCGGCAAGAGCGTTACCGATTATGACGCCGGTGAGCGACGCGATGGCGACGCTATCATTGATATCGAATGCGATATCTGGATCCCGGCGGCGAGACCGGATGTCATCCACGAAGCCAACGTAAACCGCCTCAATACCCGCATGGTCGTGCAGGGCGCCAACATCCCGGTTACCTACGCCGCCGAGAAAATGCTGCATGAAAGGGGCATTCTCAATGTACCGGATTTCATTGCCAACGCCGGCGGCGTTATCTGTGCCGCGGCCGAATACCAGGGCGCGGGTGAAGCAGCCGCTTTCGCCGCGATCGAGGAAAAACTGCGTCGTAACACGCGCGAGGTACTCGAAACCGCGCAGCGAGAGCAGATTTTACCGCGCGATGCCGCGCTCGCGATGGCGCGCCGGCGGGTCGAGCAGGCGATGCGCCATCGTCGTTGGCATATTTTCTAGGCGGTTAGCCGGGTCGTAAACCCTATCCCGAAAGGCTATGCGTCAATCCTGCGCACGATTTCGACGCGGCTCTTGATGCCGATCAGGTAATGACGTTGTAATTGATGCGATGCTTGCAGAGTCGAGGCCAATGGAGAACAGGTCAAATGCCAGCGCAAAAACTGAAACAGATGCTGGATCAGCACGGCATCAGGTACATCAGCATCAATCACTCGCCCGCCTATACCGCCCGCGAAACAGCGGCATCGACTTTCGTGCCGAGGCGTGAATTTGCAAAAACGATCATCGTCGACCTGGATGACGAGAAAGTCATGGCCGTGTTATCCGCATCGCGGCAGGTTGATCTGGAGGCGTTGAGGAAGTTGGCACAGGCCAAAGCGGTGCGCCTGGCGACCGAGGACGAATTCAGGGAAATGTTCGCGGACTGCGAGCTAGGCGCGATGCCACCGTTCGGGTCACTCTACAGTACGCGGGTATTCGTAGACGAAATGGTAGCCGAGGTGGATGATCTCTGCTTTAACGCCGGCTCCCACGAGCAGATCCTGCGTATGGATTATCTCGATTACCTGAAACTGGAGCAGCCCGTTATCGGAGCCTTTGCGAGCAAGGAATAGCGCGAGCTGAATGCTGCGATTACTGCCCCCTGACCTAAAACCCCGGCGACGCTCAAACAAAGCCGGAACAGGCATTTTTTGAGGAAAGTATTGACCTGTGTCCATATTTTTTGACCGATACAGGCATATTCTGAGATCGAATTTGAAACAACCGCGAGGATGCCGAACATGTCCGTATGTGTCATCGTAGCAAACAGTAGTAAAGCAAAATTCCTGTTGGCAGAGGATGCCCGCAGTCCCCTGATCGAGAGCAAAGATTACGCTCATCCGCAAAGCCGGCTACGCGAACAGGACCTGGTCAGCGATGGCTCGGGTAGCGCTGCCGACTCGGGAGGTCCCGGCATGCATTCGATGGGGCATGAACAGGAAGCCAGGCACCGACAGGCGGGGACGTTTGCCCGGGAGTTGATGGCTGAGGTCGACAAACTCCGTCAGAAAACGGACCTCCGCAGAATCTACCTGGTCGCAGCGCCGAAATTCCTCGGCCTGTTACGCGCCAACATCAGTAAACAGTGCCAGGACTTGCTACGCGGTGAGGTAAATAAAGATCTTGTTACCCACGACAGTGCAGCCATTCGCGCGCATTTACCGAAATTGCTGTAACAAACATTCGGCTCGATCCTGCGGACCAGTTCAGTTTTCGACAAAGGCGCGCTCGATGACGTATTCAGTCTGTAGTTCCATGGTTAATCTCCTCGTATCGATAAACGACTCGTCTCGTTACCCGTTCGCATCACGCCCGCCTACGAGGCCTGACCCAGCGCGTCCGGCGCGGGACTCAGCAGCGGGCAGTCCGGCGCGCTAACCTGCTGTTTGCGCGCGATGATCGACGCCGAATATTTCTTCAGGTAATAGGCGATTGTTTCCACGCGAATCCTCACCGAGCCCGCGGGCTTGGTGGAGTCGAGATCCTGGAAGGAAAAGAACAGCGTCCCCGAGCGTTCGACGATTTGCTGCACCGGCGAATAGGTCGGCTGATCCATACCGCACTCGTAACTCGACATCCGGATCACCGCCGCGACCCAGGGTATGCGCGCGGCGACCTTCGCGCCCCACAGGATTTCATTGGTATTAGCGCTGTAAGAAGATGGCCACACATCCGCTATGTCGAACGCTGAATTGATGAGGCCGCTGTCGAGATCGTGGCGAAAAGTCCAGTCGAGTAGTGGGTGGTCGATCGGCAGATACTGCGCCCACAGTACCGGGTAGCCATAGGCCTGTAAATCGACCTCGATTTCATGACCGATACCGGGATCCATGTGATAGGGCCTCGCCAGAACCAGCAGGCAGGGTTTGTCTTCAGCGGCGCATTGCTCCAGCACCTCAAGGCTTTGCCGGCGCATTTCCGAATTGAAATCTTCCAACGCCTGGTAGCCGGCATCCACGGCCTTACGGATTTCTTCCAGGGTGAGGCCCTCGATTGCATCGTACAGGCCGGCATAGAGCTGGCGCGGCACCAGTGCCGGCTCACCCAGGGATACGAAGGGCGCGACGTAGCGGATACCGAGATCTTCGAAGGCGTTGTTCTCCTTGACGAACCCGGCCCTGATGTTCTCGGCCGCGGCGGATACGCGCGGACAGGAGAGTGAATCCACTACGTAGTCGTTCAGGACTGACGGCAACGAGTGGATCATCGGACAGAACAGTATGTCGATTTTGCGTTTTTCGCGCAGCAGCAGTTCCCCGTAGTGACCGGACATGCACTTCACGGGATAACAGCAATCGACGGTGCCGCGGCCCTTGCCGAACTCACGCGCCTGTTCCTCCGAAGTGTCGGATGAAAACGCGAGCTGGCGTGGATTGATACCGAGCGCCTGCCAGAAACCCACCCAGAACTGGTGGGTCGACCACAGGTTCAGTGTCTTAGGTATGCCGATGCGCAGCCTGGCGCGCGCCTCGAAATCGACGGAAGGCCTTGTCCCTGACCACTGCTGCAATATTGGGATAAACACGTTTGGTTTCCTCCAGTTGGTTTTTGATGATTCGCATTTCGTTGGCGTCCTCGAGCAGACCCTTGGGGCAGGAGTTACCGCTGATCACGCGTTCCCAGCCCTCGGCCAGGGGAACCTTGCTCCACGGCCGCCCGCCGGCGCCCTCCGACTGCACGTCGATAAACGTCCTGCGGCAATTGCAGGCGCACCAGTCGCAGACCGTGTCGTCATTGGTCGTGCTTTCGTAGTTGAGCGACGCGATCGTATCAAAGCCCCTGAAGCGGCTCGACTCCTCCGCCTGCGACCATTCGCGCGCGCACAGCGCCGCGCCGATGGCACCGGCTTCGCCGGGATGAGGATGAACCACGATCTCGGCATCCGGGACCCGGCCGCCGATGAAATCGACCTGGGCCTTGACCACGGCGAGGTTGCGATGCGTGCCGCCCTGCAGAATGAACTTGCGCCCGGCGGCCGCGAGATTCTGCAATTGCCCGGCGTAAATCCACACGTTGAGCGGCAATACCGCCGCCAGCGATGCCATGATTTCCTGCGAAGACCAGCCCTTGCGCTGCTGGTTAACAATATCGGACTGCAGGAATACGCCGCAGCCCATGGCCAGTTCGGGCATCGCCTGCGCCTCGAAGGCACAATCGGCATAGTCTTCGAGCGCTATGTCGTAACGCTCGGCCACGCCCTGCAGAAAAGCGCCATTGCCGGACGAACATTGTGAGTTCAGACGAAAATCGGAAACCGTGCCCTGGCGCAGCAGCATGATCTTGACGTCGCAGCCGCCGACGTCGCAGATGACATCGGCGTCGGGGAAATAATGCAGCGCGGCGGTCGCGTGGGCGACGGTTTCGACGATGCCGACGTCGGCGCCGATGATGTCCAGCAGCAAGTCCTTGCCGTAGCCGGTGAGCGCGAGCGCCGCTATATTCTGGTACCCGGCATCGCGTATCTGACCGAGTATCGCCTTCGCGTCCTCGATGGGGTTCCCTTTCGACATGGCGTAACAATCGAACAGTAACTCGCCCTCGGCCGACAACACCACCGCCTTCGCCGTGGTGCTACCGAAGTCGCATCCGAGGCTGACCGGAGCGTCATGCCGGGCATGAGGACGCAGTTGGCGCGGCGTCGCGGCCTGTCGATACTTCGTAAAAAACTCTTGCAGGTCAGTCTTGTCCGCGCAAAGCGCCTGGCCACCCGCTGCCGATTTGTCTTCGTGCTGCCCGACTTCGATCCACCAGTCCAGCTTCTCGCGACCCTGGTATATACCGACCGAACCGGCCTCGTCCTGGCCGACCTCGATGCATCCGATGCAGGCGTAATAAAGCGCATCGTCCGGCACCAGGATAAGCGAGTCAGGGTCGACATCGCCGTCCAACTCGATGCCGCGTTCACGCCAGACCTGTTTCAGGTGGTGCCGCCAGGCTTGCTGCAGGCCGCGAAAGAATAAGTTGGGTCCGCCGAGCAGCAGCACCTCGGGTGCGGGGATATTGCCCTTGGTCAGGGTCGCGAGATTCTGGTAAACCACGGCTTCGAACAGGCTCGCAATTATCTCCTCAACGGGCACCCCGGACTTGACCAGGCTGTTGGCGTCGGTTTCCGCGAAGATGCCACACTTGGAGCTAACCTTGTGCAGGTCGAGCCCCGCGTAGTCCATTTGCGCGAGGGTTTCGGAATCGAGGTTTAGCTTGCGCGCGGTTTTTTCGATGAAGGTGCCGGTGCCGCCGCTGCAGGCCGACTGCATGTGAACCTGCTTGGCGCTACCGCTACCGGTTGGTGTGAAGAACACCGTCTTCATGTCTTCGCCGCCGATTTCGGAGACGAACCGGACCCGCGGATGCAGCTGCTCGACCGCGGCGGCGACCGCGACGACCTCCTGCACGAACTTGCCGCCGACCAGCGGCGTAACCGGCCCGGAGCCCGAACCGGTGAGGAAAACCCGGGCCCGGCCCGCACTCAGGCCTGCCTCGGTTTCCATCCGCCCGAGAAACTCCAGCACCTTCTCGGCCTGGCGGGTGTCGTGGCGCTGGTAGTCGCGCCAGATTACTTCCCCCTGTTTCAGCGCAACCGCCTTGACCGTGGTCGACCCGATATCGAGCCCAACCTGGATCATGACGCCTCCTCCACGGCGACACCGCCAATGTACGAGGCAGGCGCGGGCCGGACCTCGATCCCGACCGGAAACTCACGCGATGCGCCCAACCTCGAGTCTACCGCTAGCGGCTGCGCCCGGACTGCGCGCGGACGGTAATGCATTGCGCCCAGGTGCAACACCAGGTTTGCCGCGGTGCCGGTTGCGCCCATGCGCGGCACCGGCCAGCCCGCGCTGTTGGCAGCAGGATGCTCTGCGAGCCGCTCACGCGCCTGCTCGAGCGTCAGACCGGTTCGTTCCAGCACCTCGTCAAACTCGTGCTGCGCGCGGCGCTTCGCCTCGGTGAGAACCATCTGGCAGCGCGACAGGGCATGCACCTCGGCATCGCCCTTGATTTCCAGCGGCGCGTACAGCAGATCGGGATAGCGTCCCAGCACACCGGCCATCGCGCCTACGCTCATCGTGTTCGGCATACAGGAATACGGTGAAAGTTCGCAGATCATGTGCGCCTTGTTATGCAGATGCGCCCACAAGGCCTTGCCCACCAGCATATCGCCTTCACCGCCGCTCATGTGGCTGTGATACCAGGGTTCGGCCAGCGTCCGCAGCAGCTTTTGCGAAGGCAATGGATGCGGAACGTCCGCCAATGCACGGCGCATGCGGCGATAGGTCCAGTTCAGCAGTTTTTGCGTGGTGACGAGAGCGCCGTACTTGAGGCGGGAGAATTTTTCGATTCCGAAACGATCGCTGGCGTCCTGCGCCGCCAGTCTCAACAGGTAGTCGAGCCACACCGTGATCGCCGCCGGGTAAACCTCGGCGCCTTCGGCTTCGAGCCAACTGTGCATGTTGTAATTCGGTTCGCCTTCGGCGGTTTGCAGGTAGAATTCCCCGGTGATCTTGACCACCGGCTTAACGCGCAGGCGGTCCACCTCGATCTCGGCAAAACGTCGTTGAACCTCGCGCATGGCCTCGACGAAGTATCGCGTACCCAGGTACCACAGCGCCGAACCCCAGCTTTCGTTGCGCGGCAGCGGCGTTTTGCGCAGCACCTCGTAGAGGTATTCGATCGATTCGCGCGCCACTTTTTCGGTAGCGCCCGGGATCACCTCGTAGGGGCGGGTCTGGTACTCGAGGTCCTGCACCAGGTCGCT
>Ga0255049_10002358_pt1 | contig 9981 bp, 3 predicted proteins | sample JV7_2_3_MG_FD_183615 | JGI IMG/M metagenome (GOLD analysis project Ga0255049, IMG submission 183615) | Seawater microbial communities from Jervis Inlet, British Columbia, Canada - JV7_2_3 | ecosystem: Environmental > Aquatic > Marine > Inlet | place: Canada: British Columbia | collected 2016-10-06
GGGTCTTTGTTCTCGTGCTCGCGGCGACCATTGCGTGGCCGCTGGTAACCGCCGGCTACAACTACTACTTCGATCAGGACTATGCGCTTGAAAAACTGCTGCTCGTCGCCTTGTTGCCGCTGGTGTGGTGGCGCCCGCTCTTCATATATCCATTGATTGCAGTAGCGTATCTGCTGCTTTGGCAACTGGTGGAACCGTCGCTCGGTGGCACCATCCTGCCGCACAAACTACAGCTTTTGCGTGCCCTGACGTTGGTTGCGGCCGCGTTCTTTGTCCATGCCGTAACGGGTGGCCGGAGCCTGCATGCCCTGCTGGTCTTACTCTGCTGCTTTGTCGCCGCTGCTTACTGGCTCCCCGCGGTTGCCAAGCTAAAGCTCGCATGGCTCGGTGAAAACGACCTGCGCCTGGTGCCACTGAGCGCTTATGCGCATGGCTGGCTGGCGTTCTTGCCGGTGGATCGAATCGTTGAAATCTCGGGTCGCATGGTGCCGTTCAATGCGTTTATGAAGTTCTTCGTCATTGTTGCCGAGGGTCTTTGCCTGGCGTTTCTCTTGCGACGATGGTTGAGCATAGGCTTGCTCGCGGCGGTGATCGTCTTTCATCTTGGCGTGTTTGCCATCTACGGCTTCCTGTTCTGGACGTGGATCATGCTGGACATTGCGCTGCTGTTATTGCTGCTCAGGACGACCGGCACGAATGGCGTGACGATATTCAATTGGCCGACTTTTGCAGTCTCCGTGGTGTTGATCGCATTTTCAGCGTCCTGGGCGAAGCCGCCAAAGCTGGGCTGGTACGACACGCCGCTGACCTATACCTACCGGGTCGAGGCTTATGACGAGCGCGGCCAGGGCCTGCATGTTCACCCCGGATATTTTGCGCCTTATGACGATGTCTTCACGATGTCGAGCTTCGCCTACCTGGTTCCCGAGAGAGCGGTGCTCGTCGGCCCGTATGGCGTTACGGTCGATGGTGAGCTGTTGCATGAGCTGACGAGTGCGGCCGATGCCGCCGGGATTCTCGCACTGGAAAACAACAGCGACCTGATCCGCTACGACGCGGCACGCGCGGCACGCCTGCAGGAATTCCTGCAACGCTTTATTGCAAATCGTGCCGCCCGTGGCGAGCCCGCGGCATGGCTTCGGGCACTGCGAGCGCCGCAACAATTCTGGAGTTTTCGCGGCGAACATCCCAATGCCGCCGAGATCGTCGAAATCGCGCTGGTCGAGGTCACGACTTATTTCGACGGGGAGCGACTGGAAGATATTCGCCAACTGGAACTCATGCGCAGCCCGGCGCGAGCGAATGTGCGTTAGCCGGACCGGCCTGTTCATGCCTGGTCCGGTCCGGGAACGGATGCCGTTATTCGTCGTCCAGATCGTCGAGTTGCGCTGACAGCGACTCGAAGTCCTGCTGATCCAGACCCGCGAGAGGGAAATCCGCAGCGACAGCGGCTGCCGCCGCTTCGCCGGGGCTGGCGTCGTTCAGTTCCCTGAGGGCTGCCATGAATCGATTGCCGAGGCGTTCGATCGTCTCGCCGCGGTGGATTGTGTCGTTGTACGAAAACTCCGCGACCAGCCGGCCGTCGGCAATGCTGGCATTGATCTCGATGCGATAGGCGCGCTCACAGCCTGCACTCCTGGCCGGCCCACAGCGTGCGTCGACCAGCCGCAGCAGCCCGCCGCCGCCAGCCTGACCGTCTGTCCTGCCAAGGTAGTTGAACAGAATCCCGGCGCCGGGCCGCTGCTCGAGCGCACCCTGCGTGCCTGCCTTCTGATCGTAATCCTGCAACAATCCAAAGCTCACCCCGTTGTGCCGAATCGACTGCAGAACTCCCCTGGCCAGTCGCAATGCGCTGTGCGGGTCATGCCATGCAAGCTCACCAGCCGCCTTGAGAGTCAGCGGATACACGGTTGTGAACCAGCCCACCGTCCGCGACAGATCGGCGTCCGCAAACAGTGCTTCGCGTCCATGACCCTCCGTATCGAGCCCGATGGTCGACTCCCCTGTCCACTCCGAAATTGTCCTCCCCAGGGCACTCAACAGGACTGCGTTGACGCTTGCATTCCAGTCTGTGCGCGCGGCTTCGACTATTTCGCCGGTCACCGCCTCTTCCAACTCGAAGTTCAACGTAATGCTGTTGGCTTCGCGGTTGGCGACAGGCGGGCCGCCGAATTCGGCCGGAATCGGCATTGCCCTGCCAGTCAAGGCCTCATGCCACGAGGCCCGAGCGCCCGCGACTGCCGCACTCCTGGAGTAATCGTCGAGGCGTGCTGCCCATGCCTGCAGCGAGGTTGTCCTTGGCGGCAGCAGAGCATCACGGCCACTCGACAACTGGCCGAGCAGCGTCTCGAAATCACTGAGCAGTATCCGCCAGGATTCTGCGTCGACTACCAGATGGTGTGCGACGATGAGCAGTCGTTGCGGCTGGTCAGTCCCGCCGACAAAGTGTGCGACACGCAGCAATGGCGCAACCGCGAGATCGAAGTTCCCATTCAACTCTACGGCTACCGCGTGAATGGCCGCCTGCTGCGCTGCGCTATCGAGTCCGCCCAGTGCAACGGTGCGTATCGGCAAATCCGTGACAGCCTCTTCGATCTGCGCCGTCCAGCGTCCGTCCGCACAGGAGAAGCTCGCTCGCAACGCGTCGTGGTGGCGCAAGAGTTCGCCCACCGCTCGCGCGACGTGATCCGGCTCTGCAGGGGCTCCGAATTCGAACAAAAACGACTGGTTCCAGTGCTGAGGGTCGGTCCTTATGTGCGCGAAGAACCAGCGCTGGATCGGCGTCAGAAGCAGCCCGCCGCTGACGGGTTCCACAGCCGCCGACTCTTGCGGTGCGGCGCCCGCCAGTCGCGCCTGTTCCGCAATGGTCGGGTTGGCAAAGAATGCCGCCGGAGTCACGTTAAGCCCGGCCTTCGCCGCTCGCGACAGTATCCGGATGGTCAGCAGCGAATCGCCGCCAACCTCGAAAAAATTGTCGTCAACAGTAATCTCATCAAAGCCGAGCACGTCCGCCCATATATCGGCCAGTTTGCGCTCGACATCCGTCATGGGCGCATCACGATCATCGTGCGTGCCGTGTTCAGACGACCATCCTTGTTGTTCAAGGGCATTGCGATCAATCTTTCCCGCCGCGGTTTTTGGCATCGCGGCAATCGCGGAAAACAGCTGCGGCACCATGTACGGCGGCAGCTTGCTCTTGCAATATTCTCGCAGCGCGATTGCATCGATTCCATCGGATCTGCCGCTGACAACGGCCGCAACCAGCCGGCCACCCGGGGCGGACGAGTGTTCGCTGCCGGTCAGTTGTTGCAACCGCCGGCAAAGCAAGCGCTTCTGTGCGCTGGAAAGACTGCCGATTCGTAATTCGGTATCCGTGCTGTCAGTCACAACACGCTCATTTGACTGCTGCCACGATCACCATCGAGTCCGACCACCAGGCATCCGCCGTATCGGGCGGTATCGGGAGATTCCTGATCACCTGCAGGTCGAGATGGCTGAAGTGTTCGAACAGCAGTTTCTGATGCATGCGGCTGAGCGACTCGATTTCATTCGTCAGGTAGCTGAATACGCCGCCGGCCACCAGGTGGTCGGCCGCATGTGAAAAAAAGTGATCCGCGAAGGTCGTGCTGTCACCGATCTGCTCGAGAAATTCTTCTTCGTTCAACGGATACGTATGAAAAAAAATGCCGTCGAATTCTCCGAGGCCGCCGAGTACATTCTGCCACCGGCCGTGCACCATCCGCGTGTCGCTGTCGGCAAAGTCGGTGCGCCACGCCTCGTATCGATCAACGATGGTGTCATTGCATTCGATGATCGTATGCGACCTGACGCCACGCTGTTGAATCAGCGTCGATGCGACACCGCGACCGAAGCCGATCTCCAGTACATGGCCGTGACTTGCGGTAACGGCGTCGGCCATTGCACTCATCAACGGTATTTGCCAGTCCTCCATAATCTCGTTGTCGCCCAGAGCCGCCTGTGTCCGGTCAGCGGTCGGCAAAGCATCTACGCCGGGCACGAAACGTTGCGCCAGCCTGTCCAGCGCCACCAGGTTGTCCGCGAACTCAGTCACCGCCTTGTTCAACAGCCAGTTGCGTTGACTGTCGCGGGGCGGCCGAATGAAAGCGTCGTTCTTGATCTGCAACGATATTTCGAAATCCTTGTGCCGCTTGATTCGTCGCGTCATGTTGGGTCTCCAGGCATCAGGCGATTGTCGATTCGGCAAGCGCCCGCTCGACGGCACCGTCGTCCAGCGCTTCGATGTCGGTCAACAGCGCGCGCGCCGCAGCCTCGCCGGCCAAATCGATCAATGCTGCCAGTTCGTTGTCCAGCGCGGACGAATGGTCAATCAACACTGCGGCAGATTCGACATCCGGATGCTCAGCCAGCACCGATTCGATTTCTCCCGGCTCGACGCGAAATCCTCTCACCTTGAGCTGATTGTCCACTCGTCCGAGATATTCGATACAGCCGTCACTCCTGTAGCGAGCCCGATCGCCGGTCATGTACAGGTGCTGGTCTCTGCCCGTGACTATGTCGGGCACGAACGCTGCGCGCGTCCGGCCCTCGTCACCGAGGTAGCCGCTGGCCACGTTGCTGCCGCCAATCGCCAGTTCGCCGGCGACGCCCACCGGCACCGGTCGCCGATCCTTGTCGAGTATATAGATGTGTGTATTGGCGATCGGCCGTCCAATGGTCACGCCCGTCCTGGCGTCCGCAGCCTCGAGTCGCGCAGCGCTGGCCCAGACACAGGCCTCACTGGGCCCGTACTCGTTATATAACGCGGTTTCGGGAAGCGTCTCGAAGTGGCGCCTGACCAGACTGTTGCTGCCCGCTTCGCCCGCTATTACGACTACCTGCAGCGGCTGCAGCAGCGGCGCCTCGGCATGTTCGAGAATGAGAGCGTACAGAGAGGGCACGCAGAGCGTGTGCGTAATCCGGTTGCGTTCGATCAGCACGGCCAGTTGCCCGATATCGAGTTCGGCCCGGTGCCCGGGTATCACGAGGTTGCCCCCCGTGCACAACGTCCAGTAGATGCCGGCAATCGAACTGTCAGTGGCCAGCGAGGACAACAGCGCAAATGACGTCACCGGATTGTCGTAGTATTCCAGGCGCGCCAGCGTTGAATTCCATAGCGCCCGGTGAGAAATCATGACGCCCTTCGGTCTGCCTGTGGAGCCGGACGTGTAGATGATATAGGCGAGAGCATCCCCGGCGATCGCCAGATCGGGATTCGTATCCGGCACATCGTCCGGCAGGTCATCCAGTAAAACGGGCTGCGCACAGGCCGGGGGGACGCGATCGGCCAGGTGCTGTTCCGTCAGGACCGGCGGCTTGTAGTCCTCCCCGGCACTGGCGTACGCACGACCGAGGTCGTTCAGCACCTGTTGCAGGCGCTCGCCGGTATCGTGTACGTCCATCGGCACATAAGTGGCGCCAGCCTTGAGTGCAGCCAACATGCCGACGATCGCCGTAACGCCGCGCTCGGTATAGATGACAACCGGCTTGCCGCCGGCCGCTTCGCTCCGCAGCAGGCAGTGGGCAAGCTGGTTGGCCCGGCTATTCAAGTCGCCATAGGAGATGGACGATTCGCCTGCCGTTACCGCAATGGCTCCCGGATTGCGCGCCACGCATTGCTCGAACAGCCCGACGACCGAAGCGCTGGCGTCACGGGGTCGCGCCGTGTCGTTCCACTGCTCGACAAGCCTGTGACGCTCGGTATCCGTCAGTAGCGAGATTGCAGAAATTTTGAGCGGGTCCTGCATCGTGAACTGCAGCAACACCTGCCTGAAATGCTGCAACAGGCGGTCAATGGCGTCCGTCGAGAACCGCCTGGTGTCGTGCACCACGATCAGTTGTACCTCGTTGCCGGGCACAATCAGTATCGCCAGCGGGAAATTGCTGTACTCGATGAATTTCTCATCGCTGAGAGTCAGCAGACCCTGCACGCTGCCCGTTACTTCCCGGAGATTTTCGAATACGAGAATGGTCTCGAACATCGGCGACCGCGCCGGAAGGTCGCTATAGCGATGAATCGCCGTCAATGGCGTCTGTTCGAATGCCTGTTGTGCGACCTGCTGTGTCTGCATCTCGTGCAGGAGGTCGCCCAGCAGGTCGTCGGCGCCCAGCCTGATCCGGACAGGCAGTGTATTGATGAAGATGCCGGCAGTTCGTTCGATGCCCTCCACTTCCGCTGATCGCCCCGCGACGGTAGTGCCGAACACCACATCGCTCGTATCGCAATAACGTGCCAGCAACGCCGCCCAGGCCGTGGCGCAAACGGTGTTCAGGGTAACGCGGTGACGTTTTGCCAGCGCCCTGAGCTGGTCGCTGACGTCGCCGCTGAGCGTGAGTTCGGCAATCTCCCCCGGCCGTGCCGCGGCAGGCCCGGGACGGACTCCTGCAGAGATCCCGGGTGTGGTTGGCACTGTGAACCCGGCGAGTCGCTGCTGCCAGAATTCGGCATCGAGCGCGCTATCACGCCGTGACTGCCAGTCGACGAATGCAAAAAAATCCGCGGCCGGTTCGAGATCGTGTGCGTTGCCGTGGCAGAGGGCAGCGTAGATTGTGCGAACCTCCTCGAGCACCAGGCGCATCGACCAGCCGTCCAGCACTATGTGATGAAAGCTCCAGACCAGCCGGGCCAGCCCCGGCTCAAGCCGCACCAGCGCCAGGCGCATCAATGGTGCGACGTCGAGCGAAAATCCCAGTTCCCTGTCGCGCTGCAGGAACGCGGCAAGGCGCTCCGCGAGATCCGCGGCAGGACAATCCCGCCAGTCCAGCACCTGCCACGGCAGTTCGACCCGGCGCCTTACCAACTGCAGGGGTCGCTCGCGTTTTTCCCAGGTAAACAGCGTACGCAGCACCGAGTGGCGTTCGACCACGGCAGACCATGCAAGCTGTAGCACGCCCGGGTCGATCGTTCCCTCGACGAGGCAGGTGTACTGGTTGAAATACGCGCCGGGATGCGTGCCGTCCAGCGTTGCAGACAGGATTCCCTCCTGCAGTGGCGTCAGCGGGTGAATGGCCTCGATATTACGGTCGGCCATGGCAGCGTACCGCTCCTGTCGATTGCAGCAGTCCGGCGCACCTGATGGGTGCCGGAGCCAATCAGCGCTCCCCGAACTCGGCAAGAAGCTCGTCGAGTTCGTCCTGACTCAGGTCCGCCGCCGGAAAGTCCGCCGGCGCGTAGGATGTATTTTCGTTGGCAGCGCAATAGGCGGCAAGCGCTTTGACGTTGTTGCCGAAATCCTGCAGCAGCGCAAGGACAGTGTCGCGACGGTGCAGGTTGCGGCTGTAGGTCCAGTCGATGCGCAGGCACCCGTCGAACACGGCCGCATTGATTTCGAAGACATGCGCGCGCGGACCCGCACCGCCAAGGGTGGCCATCACCGGACGCTCGAGACTGAACAGCGAATCCTTCGCCAGATGCCGCCGCCACTTGCCGAGATAGTTGAAAAGCAACGGCGCCGTCTGCAGGCCGGGGGCCTCGCCAGGCGGCGGCTCGGCGCCGAGATAACGCAATACGCCGTATGCGATGCCGCCATGTGGAATCGAGCGCAGGGTTTTCCTGACGCGGCGCAGCGTGTCGCCGGCATCTTCGCCCGGTTCCGTCGCCAGGCATACCGGATAAACCGATGTGAACCAGCCTGTCGTACGCAGCAGGTCCAGCCCCTCCGTGATGAGTTCCCGTCCGTGGCCCTCCAGGTCGACCGGCAACCGGCGCTGGCCCGACCAGGCGGACATCGTCTGCAAAAGAGCAGTCAACAACAGATCCTGCGGCTGGATGCGCCACATTGAGATCGCATCGGTCAGTAGCACGCCGGTGTCCTCTCCGCTCAGTGCAACGGACAACGTATTCTGCGAAGAAATATCATTGTCACCGCGACGATCCTGCGGCAATTCGCTCGCCGGTTCCGCGGCGCCCCAATCCCACAATGGCCGGGTGCTTGCCGCGGCGGCGGAACCGGCATAGGTTTGCAACGACTGCGACCAATGGCGCATCGAGGTGGTCTTTGGCGGCAGCCGGACGCCATTGCCCGCAGCCAGGCTGCGATAAGCCTGCTCCAGGTCCTCCAGCAGCACCCACCAGGACACTGCATCCACGACCAGGTGGTGCGCGAGGATCAGCAGCAGTTGCCCATCGTCATTGTCATGGTCGAACAACACGACCCGCAGCAACGGTGCCCGCTGCAGGTCGAGCTGGCCTTGCAGGCGTGCGACGTGTTGCTCCAGCGTACGGTCGAGCTGTTCTCCCGCAAGGCCGTTCGCGGCGACTCGCTCGATGGGCACATCGACCTGTCCCGGCTCGTCAAAAACCTGCAGCCAGCCCTTGCCCTCGGGCGCAAAGCGGGCGCGCAGGGCATCGTGATGGCTAACCAGCTGCCGTACCGACTCCTGCAATACCAGCGCATCGATACGCCTGGATGACCGGATCAGCACTTGCTGGCTGTAGCGCTGCGGGTGCGAAAGACCCATGGCAAAAAACCGCCGCTGAATCGGCGTCAGCGGCACCTTGCCGGTAACCGGGCCCTGTTGGCTCGCGACCGCGCCCGTCGTGCCAATGACCTCGACAAGTTCGCGAATCGTGGGATGGTCGAACACCTGCTGCGGCGACAGGCCAAGCCCCTGTTTCGTGGCTGCGGCGACAATCTGTATGTTCATGATCGAATCGCCGCCGAGTTCGAAGAAATTGTCCTGCACGCCGACTTTGTCGATGCCGAGAATATCGGCCCAGATGGCGGCGAGCACGGTTTCAACCTGGGTCGCAGGCGCAACGTAAGACGCGGCCATTTTCTGCCGTGCGAGGTCGGGTTCGGGCAGTGCGCCCCTGTCCACCTTGCCGTTGACGGTCAGCGGCAGTTGCTCCAGCCTCACGAAGCGCGCGGGCACAAGCTCCTTCGGCAAACGCCGCGCCAGCAGTTCCCCGAGTTCATCGGCTTGAATATCCTCGTCCGCAACGTACCAGGCAGCGAGCAGGCTCTTGCGCTGCTCGTCGCTGCGGGTTTCGCGCGGCCGGTAGCCGACTTCCGCGAGAATCCGCTGCGCGTTGTCGACATTGATATCGTCAACGAGTTCCTCACGCGCGGCGTCCCTGTCCTTGTGGCCCAGGCGGACGTCCCAGCTATAGGGCAGCGCGTAGTTGTGATAACCGCGCTCTTTCTTGTGCACGAAAATGCCGGCTTCGTTGATCAGGCAGTTCGTGGAACGGCCCGTATCGGCCGGCCGTACCCATTGTACGTTTTTGTCCAGGTAGTTCAGCACTTCGTCGAGACTGACGTCCGTATAGCGATAGTAATCGACGAACTGGATGGTTTCGAAAATGGAATCGTCCCTGAAATGGCTCGTGTCCAGATACTCGGCCACCGCATCGTGCTCGCGGTGATAGGCCTTGCGCGCATCGATAATGGTCCGGTCGATGGTCGCCGAGTCGAAGATACGCTGCCGGAACAGATCGGCAATCCGCGTTTCGAAAATCTGGCCGCGCGACAGTCCGGTAAAAATATGCCGAATGCCGCGTTCGCGTGCCACGCGCATGCACAGGGTGTAGATCGTTTTGAAGCAGCCATTGCAGACATTGCTGAAGCGATGCAGGCTGTCGACAAAGATCTCGTTCATCGCGTCAGTCGTGCCGGTATACAGTTCAAGTCCGAGGTCCTCGACCACCCGCTGGATATTGGCTTTCGCACCATCGGAGATGAAGCCGTTGTCGAGTGTAAACGCCAGCGGCGTGAGGCCGAGTTCGACCAGCTGGCACAGTGCGTAGGTGCTGTCCTTGCCGCCACTCAGGAGCATCATGCAATCCTGCCCGCCGGTGCTGCCGGCCCGTGCGTCACGCACGATTTCCTGCAGCTCCTTCGAGGTCCGGAAGTAAGCCTGCGCCTGATCGGTTTCGTCTGCGTAGACGTTGCAGATGCGGCACACGGATTCTTCGTCCAGCAGCGCATCCGGGTGCATCGACGACAGGCCGCAGCGCACGCA